>ENA-OURU01000216-OURU01000216.1-human-gut-metagenome-genome-assembly--contig:-NODE-216-length-89555-cov-6.472212_pt1 | contig 89555 bp, 83 predicted proteins | sample MGYA00242137_ERZ509064 | MGnify/ENA primary metagenome ERZ509064 (study PRJEB26280, sample SAMEA2338777) | human gut metagenome | biome: human gut; feature: human-associated habitat; material: faeces...
TGCGTGGCGCCTTTTCGCTCGTGTCTGCGGCCTCAACACCACATACTTAGCAGGGCAGTGAGAAGGGTCCTGCTGTCTATATTTCATAGACGGCAGGACCCAATTATCTTATATTTGCTACATGACTTTTCCTACTACTCAAAAACAGTCTGCTCCTTGATGTCTGTGTTCAGCACTTTCAAGGCCTTGCACATCAAATCATATCTCTGCTGCTTCTGCACCTGGGGATCTGCATTCAGATCCGCCATCGCAGCAGCAATGGAGTACCCTTTCAGGATACGGTTGGAGCCAATGCTCTGCGCAACGGCAAACATGTTCGCCACATGCACAACAGTAATGCCAGTACGCTCGATCTCTTTTACCATCATTGCACCGCAACGAGTACAGGTACCTCAGGCACTGCCGAATATGACGGTATCGATATCATCGGCCCGCAGATATTCTACGATCTCCTTTGCCAGGCGGACAGCGTTGGCCTTGTTGGTTTGGTTGCCGGTCAGTGTATAGAAAAAGGGGTGGAAATAGCCGATCTTCCCCTCTTTTTCCAGACGGCGCAGTGCATCCAGCGGCATGCACAGCATGGGGTCGGCATTAGCATAGATATGGTCATATCCCCCGTGGACCGTTTCCCACTCTCCCGGCCGCAGCTCATCCAGGCCGGTCAGATCGTATCTGCCAAATCGGGTCGACTGGCTTGCGGGGATGTGGTCCGGGTTACCCATGGGGACCAACCCGCCGGTGGAGATAAATGCCAGGCGGTGGACCGCAGGATCCCGAGGGGGGGCAATAGGTACCTTTTCCTCCGCGGTTATGGGCATCTCTGTCTCGAACGGCTCTCCTGCCAGCTTCTTTTTCAACATGGCCACCGCACGCTTTGCGGAAGTCTGATCCTCAGGCAGATTGATCTGCCAGCGGAACCCTCGGGGGAAGTATCCTTCTGCATCTGCCCACAGGACCTCTCTTCCGTTTAGAATCTTATTTGCCAGCGAAGCAATCTTGGGAATATCTTTCCGCATGGCGGCGCCACTTTTACCCCCCACCATTACATACACTTCTTTTTCGCAGATGTCGCGGCCAGGGTTTTCTTCATACATGCAGGTAATAACCGGCACATGGTATCTCTGACTGACATAGTTGCAGGCGTTGGCGCAGGAGACACCGTATCGGCCGGACATAAACGCAGGACCAGCAACAAAAAGATCAAAGGACCGCCCGTCCAGCAGAGCGCCGATCTCCGCTAAAGCCTGTTCCGTGTTGCTGGCAATGTAGCTGTCGCCGCAGATAACGGTGTGCGTGATTTCTCCGTTTTCCAGCAGGGACTGCAGTGCCAGTCCAGGGCCGACCGGACCTTCAGAGATGGTGGGCTGATAGTCCGCCATCTCCTCTCCACCTTTGCCGCCGTAGAACTGGTTTACATACATGACAACTTTTTTCACAGGTTTCTCTCCCTCCTTAGTAGCTCTTTACAGTCTTGTGGGACCAACCGGCATTACCGTTATGGGCAATCAGCACGGTGGAGTCAATGCACAGAGAGCCATCGTCGTGGAGCGATGGTCCGTACTCGGCATCATATGCCCAGGCTCCGGTATAGTTATCCCGTCCAATACTGGCCAGGTCACCGATGATCGTGTCCATTTTGGGAAGATTCATCACCACGTGATCGCAACCAATGGAGACCAACGCATCTGCTGTGGGATCCAGCACAACTTTCGACTGCATTCCGCCGCCATGTCCTGGACTCTCCATCATATGCCCTACACATTTCACGCCGATATCTTCCAGTTTATGTATCGTTGTAAAGAAATCGATCTCGCTGTGGCCATTTCCGTTGCCTTCCACCAGTGCCCCATCCAGTTTCAGCAATCTGGCAATGTTGGCCACCTGGTTCGAAGCGCGAATTTTGCGGTCTGCCACAGGGGGATTGACATCCAGAATGATGCATACAAAATTCAGCGTCTTGCCGTGCTCTGCATACAGCTCTTTGACCAGCGGGTGGTTCTGATAACAGTAGGTTTGCATTCTGACAGACGGAAAGAAGAGGGTATCTGCCGTCATGGCCCCATCCAAAAATTCGTTGGGATCCATAATATTGGGATACATCAGCACCATATCCGTGCCGTAGATGCGAGTATTGTATCCTTCGCCCATCCAGGCGCAGGAACACTGCTGAACAAGTGCTACCCGGGGTAGGGACGGGTCTACCTCGGTATCGTGGTCAAATACCTCCCAGCTGTCGGGTGTCTGATCCAAAACGGTCTTGCCCAAATACTCGCCCAACAGTTCTGCACCCAGCCGGAACCAAAGATTTTTTTTCGTCGTTTCACTGTTTTCTTCAGAGGGGTCCACATTGTTCGCGGTGAAGCAGACATGGATCAACTGGGAATACGGGGTGGTCAATTCAGCTGCGGGGCCGCTCATATCCAGGATACCGTCACCGCCGCAGGCATATTGTCCCACAGCGGTGACCGCCATGCCCTTAATCGCATACACAACACCATCCCCGGAAGATGCCATTGGACCGGTCAGGCCCGGAAATACCGCCCGTCCATCCGGACGGGCCCGCGCTTCCACGATCTCCTTTACCGGCAGCAGCCGTGCCGAATCACCCGGATGCACAATGTGCAGCTCGATGTTTTTCAGTTGGTGGTTGGGGTCCAGCGCGGCGATCGCTTCCTCCTTGTTGATCGTCAATATTCCATCCTTATACGATGTTACATCGCCAAATGTAACGTCCTTCAGGTTGAAATTTCCAATCTCCAGCTTCACAAAATCACACTCCTTTTCTGCAATCAAGAACTCATCTTGCAATCTTAACTGACTTTCAAGGCTATTATACGGGAACGATTCTGTAAAGTCAGTGTATGTTGCTCATCAAAAAACGAAAAAATAATGTATGGTACTCACATGCGGCGCACCGGGATTTTTAATCTGCAGACAGTGTGCTGCAACCGGATGGCCAGCCCAAACCTATAGATAAATTCTCTTTGCGTTTTGCAACTTACAATGATACCATTAACATGGTTTTTCAGGATATCGAATCAGACGTGAAGGTATAGTTCACGGTATATCCAGGGAAGGAGTGATGATCGATGTCGCTTACGGTTGAAAAGCTGATTGCAGCAGTTCCCAGTCTTACCGAAAATATTTCGGGGAACCACAGCAATCTCATTTACGATGTTAAGGTGTGGGACAGCACCGAGCTTGAGCCCTATCGTCTTACCCCGGGGATACTTTATCTTGCCGCCCCAGGAGAGCAGCGTCCGGAGTTGCCTACTGTAAATGTCGCAATTATTGAAAAAAAAGATCTACCCGACGTCCTCGCTGATGTATTATCCGCGCTGCGGACAGATTACCGAAGGATGGATGACCTTATGCAGTTGCAGCGGGCCATTACTCGCAACGAAGATAGTGAGTATATTGTTGCCCTCTGTCGTAAAATTTTAGGGAATCCGGTCTGGATCTTCAACGCTAAAATGGAACCGGTGGCTTTTGCGGTATCAGCGGAGCGGCTACCCTACCCGGTATCTCCGGAGAACTTTGCCCGACATATCGCCGCCTCTCCCGCTGTCTATGAGAACGACACGATCTGTCCCTGCCGCCGGGTAGTGGGCAAGATTACTCGTTTTCAAAAAGCCATTGGCTTTGTAGTCATGCTGAATTTGGAAGACAGATACGGTCGTTACAATGAGGAGACATATATTACCCGGATCTGTGATTTTCTGTCATACTGGGAACCTTTGCTATATCTGAACACTACAAAAATGGCCCAGGTTAGTTTTCTTGTTAACCTGATTCACGGACATATCTCCGATCCCAGCATTATCCGGCAGCAGATGGCGCGGTTCCATATGTCTGCTTCAGAGAAGTATTTTTTTATGCTGATTGACCGGACGGAGCAGGAGCAGCTGCTTCCGATCCAGGACGAAATATCCCAATGTTTGGGGCAATCCGTATATTGCTATGGGAGATATTATTTCGCTCTGCTGGGCTGTGACAGTGAGCAAAACCTTCGGGAGGAGAATTTTCAGCAGCTGACCGCATTGCTGAAAAGGAAAAACATGCACATGGCACTGAGCAATGGGTTTCTGAATGTTGTCGAGATCCATCAGGCGTTTAACCAGACTTTGGCATGCCTGCTTCCCCAAAATCATCCGATGGACCGCATCCCCACCTTCACCTGCTTTGAGGATATTATGTTCACGCAGCTTTTCAGCAAGTGGGGGCTCAATTCGGAAATTTCTTTGTCTTCCACATGCCACCCTACCCTAATGGGGCTGCTGGAGTATGACAAGTCCCACAATACGGAGTATTTTAAAACGCTAACGTTTCTCCTCTTTCACAATATGGATCTAAATACTGTGGCCAGCTATCTCTATATACACCGCAATACTCTATATAAGAGGATGCAGTGGATCGAGCGCAATTACTACATGGATCTCTCAGACAGCTGGGAAATATTGAAAATGCAGATGTCGATTCTAATGATAGATTATCTGAACCTAGGCCCGGAAGGACTGCACGGCTGGCTTGCTACCAGGACACCGCCATATTCGGAAGACGGAAAAACTGGCGGGTGAACGCTTTTTCTGCCATATTGTTAAACTTGGAACAGGGATGCCTAACGGCATCCCTGTTCCGTTGTTTCAGCGAGAGAGGCGCTGCCGGCCTTGTCACATGTGTTTCCAGTGTACACTAAATTACGAATTTGATGGATTTATTACACCTTGTTTCCCCCTCCATCCATGAATAAAATGTTAACAAATAAGTTGTGTACCGTTTTAAGGGAGGTTAAGTGAGGTATACGACGAAAAGGGAAATTCAGATTATATGTAGAAAGGACTATGAGGCACATGAAAAAATTGACTGTATCCCAATATCTTATCGTTATCCTCTCCGCGCTGGCGTGGGCAGGTATGCTGAATACCGGATGGCTTTTCAGCAGCTATTACGCCCTCTCTCAGGAGGCGCTGGGCCTGAGCGATGCAACAATGGGAACTCTGGTATCCATGATCGGCCTGATCGGTGTGGTAGGATATATCTTCAGTGGTATTTTTACAGACTCCCTTGGGTATAAGCTGACCACCAATATTGGTATGGTCATTACCTCTATCGGTGCTGTCATCCTGATGATGAATCCTACCGAGTCTATGGCAATTGTTTGTTGCGCTCTAATGTGCGGCGGCGGCGTCGTGTTCTACTGCACCGCTGTTCTCCGTATGATCTCTGCCACTGGCGGTGAGGGCGGCAGCGGCCGTTGCCTGGGTTACTTCTACGCAATCATGGGCTTGTTCAGCCTGATTGAAGGTACTCTCTTCTCGCGCATCATTGCCATCAACAGCGCAGCGGCAGCTCTGCGTGTGATGTTGATTATCAGCGTAGTGAGCATGATCGGGTGCAACCTGGTTGTCAATTTCATTGATAAGTCCTCTTTCCTGCCCAGTAAGAATGTTGCAAAAGCTGAGGATGGATTTAAGTTCAGCCAGATCGGCCTGCTGTTCAAGAGTCCCCGCTTCTTGGCTCTGTGTATTATCTGCTTCTGCACCGTTTCCTGCTCTACTCTGATGACATATACCCAGCCTCTGTTGACCTCCCAGTTCGGTTTGGAATCTTCCACTGTCACGCTGATCGGTACCTGGACCAACCAGGGCACGATTCTAGTCCTGTCAACCATGACCGGATACATTACGGATAAGATCGGCAGTGCCGCTAAGATGTTCGTAATCTCGCTGAGCGGCCTAATCGTGGCCTGCGGTATCGTTTTGGCCACTCCTTGGCAGGCGTCCTTTGTCGCTCTGGTTATCTTTGCCATGGTCCTGATCAAGACTGGTGATGCTGTTGGTAAGCCTGGCCGTATGATTCTGGCCGGCGAGTGCGGCCTGCCTGAGTCTGTGCGTGGCACAGCGATTGGCTTCATGTCTGTTGTAATGGCTCTGCCTGGCATGATCTTTGGCCAGTTGTTTGGCTCCATCCTGACTGCTTATAACAATAGCCGCATAGGCTATCAGATTATCTACATCATCTTTATCGGTATTGCCGTTGTGGGCCTGCTGGGTGTTGCCCTGTTTTCTCGCCTTAAAAAGGCTGCAGCAGCAAAGGCTGCCTAACCGGTATCTGTTCGCTGATAACCGTATCTAATAAATTTTTTACATACTTTCTTTCTTTTTTACTTTTTGAACAGGAACCAACCATCCGCCTTCTGGTTGGTTCCTGTTTTTTATAAGAAGCCTGGTATTCTGTGCAGAGGCGTACTGCACTATCAAAAGGGAGGTCAACGTTATGGCGATTCATCCGTATATCGTGTCCCAAATCCGTACACCCACCGCCAGATCTTTTTATCGGAGTCAGTTTCATGAGCATATCTGGATGCAAAAAGCGCATGGCAAGATGTTGGTAAAGCAGGGGCTCTTGCCTTTTGAGGATTATAAAAAAATCAAAGAGGCTCTGGAGCAAGTGGAACAGACGCTTACAGAGGAGCAGATTGACGGGAACCTGATCGATCTATATTACAATATCATGAAAAATGTATATGCATTGGTCGGGGAAGATATTGGCTGCCGGATCCATATCGGGCGCAGTCGTAATGATATGAACTGTACCTGCAACCGGATGGCCCTACGCCGTGAGATTCTGGTATTGATGGAAAAGGTACAGCAGGTCATGGTACTTTTGCTGAAACAGGCCCAAAAAAACCGAGATGTCACCATTACCTATTATACCTATGGGCAGCCCGCACAGCCGGGGACCTACGGACACTATCTGCTCATGCTCTTTGCAATGCTGAGCCGGGACTTCCAGCGGCTGCAGGCGGCCTATGCTACCACCAATGTGTCTCCCATGGGGGCAGCAACAGGAATTGGAACCCAATATCCCCTGGATCCTGCCTATACTGCACAGCTGCTGGGTTTTGACTGCGTAATTGCCCATGCCACAGACGCTATTTCCAGCACAGACTACATTCTGGAAGCCGCTTCCGCCGTAACCAATCTGATGACGACAGTGAGCCGCTTTGCCCATGACCTGATTTTCTGGTCCAGCTATGAGTGCCCTCTGCTGAACTGTGAAAATTCAATTGCCACTTCCAGCAGCATCATGCCACAAAAGAAAAACCCGGTGTGCTTTGAGCTGCTACGCAGCCGCTCGGCCAGGGCTTCCGGCATTCTGCATGAGGGCGTTGCTATGACCCGCAGCACCTCACTGTTTGTCAGCAATGATGCGGTCGTGGAATTTTTTGGAAAAATGAGCGGCTATATGGAGGAAGCCGACCGGACAATGGATCTGTTGGAAATAATTTTGCTAAATACAACAGTTAACCGCGATTATGCGAAGAGTGCCGTGAAGCACAATTTTTCCAGTGCTAGCTGCGCAGCGGAGTATCTGGCAATACAGGCCCATGTGCCGTTTACTCGCACTCACGATATTGTGGGGAATATGGTAAAAAAGCTAATGGAGACAGAGAATTTGGATATTCAGCATGTCCGCGGTCCGCTCTTGGCTGCCGCCTCAGAGGAGGTGCTCGGCACACCCTTGCCGCTATCCGATGAGCATGTCATTGCGATGATGGACCCGGTGCTTTCGCTGGAACGGCTGATGTCAGGCGGAACACCCAAAAGTTCTGATATGGAAGAGCTTATCACTGCGGGATGGGATACGCTGAAACAGCAGGAGAGGGCCTGTACGGAGTTGAGAGATCGGCTGTCCGCTGCGCAGGCACTGACGGATGCGGAAAACTGAGGTGGATATATGAAAAAGAAAATTGCAATTGTACTGCTGGGCGGAACCATTGCCTGCACAGTAAACGAGAAGAATGAGTGTATTGTCGTCAGCCTGAAAGACTTTTGCAGCCGGTTTCGGGAATTGGATTCCTACGACATTATTGTGGATGATTTCCGCCAGCTTTCAGGTGCCGAGACTCGGTTTTCAGATATGATCGATGTTGCCAATGAAGTGAAGCGGCTTATCGGTGAGGAACAGGCTAACGGTGTGGTGGTCGTGCAGGGCACCAACCTGATGGAGGAAATGGCCTTCGGCCTGGATATACTGCTTCGGACCGATGTCCCGGTTGTCTGTACTGGGGCCATGCGGCCGGCTACCTCTGTCAGCGCTGATGGCCCCTATAATCTGATCGATGCTGTGGCTGTGGCCGCATGTGATCTCTGCCGGGGCATGGGCGTCCTCGTGGTGATGAATGAAAAGATCCACTCAGCACAATATGTGCGGAAAGAACATGGGCTATGCCTGGATGCCTTCCAATCAGAATTTATGCTGGGGTATGTAGCAGAGCATGTGCCCAGCCTTCGCGGCCGCCCCGTTTAGCGTGATCTCCCGGAGATCCGGATCAAAAAGGCCCCTGCAAAGGTGCTGCTTTATACTACCTGTATGGATGACCCGGGGGATCTGCTCGACTATGCACTTTCTCTGGACTATGAGGGCCTGGTGCTGGAGGGAACTGGAGCGGGAGGACTGCCTGCCTGGCTGCGAACAAAATTGATGAACCTAAATCAACATATCCCCTGCGTACTTGCCAGCCGCACTGGACACGGCGATATCGTTTTCAGCAGCTATGGCCGTGGATTCCAACAGATTGCATACGAACAGGGAGTCTGCCTCTCTAATATCCTGGACAGCCGCAAGTCCAGAATACTGCTCACTCTGCTGCTGTCTGCAGAGTTTTCTCGGGTGGATATCTGGGAAATTTTTAAGAAATTTTCCAAGTTTGCAGGGCAATAAGCGGAAGTTCCTGCTTTGTCGACCGATATCGTCCACTCGGATTTAGTATAACGTTTAGTACTTTATATTATCGGATGGCAAAATGTCATGGGCTGCCCCTACATTTTCATTTAACATAAACTTTACCGCCGATACGTATATCCACTCAGCATCATCAACCCATCAGCAGATGGCTTCCACATTGGCAGATCATCTGCCTGCACTGCAGGGGCTGACGGCAATTCCTGACGGCATGTGTTAGAAACATGTTAGAAACCCCAAATGATACCCTCCGAAAAAGTAATAAAAAGTACCTGGAATCAAGTGATTCCAGGTACTTTTCTGGTTGCGGCGGTAGGACTCGAACCTACGGCCTCCGGGTTATGAGCCCGACGAGCTGCCAACTGCTCCACGCCGCGATATTTACTTATTTCCCCTCGATGGTGCCGGTGACCGGGCTCGAACCGGTACGGTATCGCTACCGAGGGATTTTAAGTCCCTTGTGTCTACCAATTCCACCACACCGGCGAATATCGGCAATTGATAGAATACCATATACGCACCCGGATGTCAATAGTTTTCTTCAAACAAAGATTTTTTCTTTGGCAGGAATCTTTTAAGGCGGTACCGCATAGACTGGTATGTCTGCTCTTATGCCGTGAGCAGGGAGACGCTCTGCTTCCTGCTCCATATGGCAGCAACCAAGCAAGAAAGGAAGTACAGCAAATGGATACAGTATATCCCCACGGAGATGTAGACGATATGATCTACCAGGAGGAGTGGTCCGCCAGCACCCGGTGATCTGCCGAAAAAGCAGTACCGGCCGCCTGCGGCACCTATCCTGTAGTCTTTCAAAGGCCCGGAAACCCCGGTGTATCTGCCGGTGTTCCCGGGCCGCTGGGCAACTCTTTATCATGGACAGGCTCATTGGGCGCGGCAGATCACACCACCGCCCACCACGGCATCTCCCACGTAAGCCACCAGGGACTGTCCGGCAGTCACCGCCCGCTGCGGCGCGGCAAATACTACGCGGACCCGCCCTTCGTCCTCCGGGTACAGGACAGCCTCAGTCTCTCCCTGACTGTATCTGGTCTTGGCAGTAACTGCAAGGGCATCCGTCTGCTCCGGCAATGAAACCCACTGGAAGTCCTCCGCCCAGACTGTGCGGCAATAGAGCTCCGACTCATCGCCCAGGATCACCGCATTGGCCTCCAGGTCCTTTCGCAGTACATACAGGGGCCGACCACCGCTGACGCCCAGTCCTCTCCTCTGACCTGTGGTATAGCGTTCCAAGCCCTGATGACGGCCCAGGACTTGTCCGCTGGTATCCAGAAAGTCCCCCGGCTGTGGAGAAACGCCCCAGGACGTTAGGAAGGCACCATACTCGCCTCCCGGAATGAAGCAGATGTCCTGGCTGTCTTTTTTTCTGGCATTGACCAAGCCCCTCTCCTCTGCCAGCGCCCGGACCTGTGCCTTGGTCCAATGCCCTACCGGCAGCAGCAGGCGGCGCAGTACTGCCTGAGAAAGAGGATATAAAAAATAGCTCTGATCCTTTGCCCGGTCATCGCCACGCAGCAGCTGCATCCGCCCAGTAGCTTTCTCCTGATCTACTACAGCATAATGACCCGTGGCAATATAAGGTGCCCCTATCCTGTCAGCCTCCTGGCAGAGGGCGGAAAATTTGACTTGGCGGTTGCACTGTACACAGGGGTTCGGCGTAAGTCCCGCCTGGTAGGCGGCGGCAAAATAATCCATGACCTGACGGCGAAACAGCTCGCTGTAATCGGCGCAGATCAGCTGGATACCCAGTTTGTCCGCTACCGCCTGGGCATCAGCAAGGCTTTGGGCCCAGGAGGGGTCTTCCGGCCCCAGGTGGAGCCGCAGCAGACAGCCTGTGACCTGATAACCCTTCTCCAGCAGCAGCGCCGCAGCAGCAGCGCTGTCTACGCCTCCGCTCATTCCTACCAATACCTGCTCCCCTGCCATAAACCGCTCCTTCTGTCAGTGTTAATCCATAAATTTCTGTGTGAACGCCTGCTTGGGCAAGGCATCGGACAGTTCCAGCAAAATGGGATTGAATCCACCGGTCGTGTCCACGATAAAGGTGCTCAACTCCTGCTTCTGCGCCTTTTGGTTGGGCAGTGATACCGTCACCGTAGTTCCCTCGCCAGGCCGTGAAGTCAGCAGCAGACTGCCGCCGTGCTCCTGAGCAATACGCCGGCAAATGGGCAATCCCAGCCCCAATCCATGGGGCGGAGGATCGATCCGCTCCGTGTGCAGGTAGCGATCAAATATTGTTTCCAGCAGCTCCGGCGCGATACCGCAGCCGGTATCCGTCAAACGAAGTTCCACCCGCTTTACTTCCACACGGATTTCCAGGGTTATACGGCCCCCTTTTGGGGTAAACTTAAAGGCGTTGGACAGCAGATTGAGCATCATCCGCTCCAGCCGGTCCTTATCAAGGGCAATAATGTGAGAACTTTTTGCACAGCGGAATTCCAGTTCCAAGCCCAGCAGCTCTGCGGGGACCTGGGCCCTGCGGATGATCTCCCGGCAAAAACCCACAATATCATCATTTTTCAGTTTGGCATGCACCGGCTTATCAAATTCCGCGGCATCGGAGAGGTTATTGGCCAGGCGCAAGATCCGGTAATAGCTTTGGCACAGGATGGCGGCATCGATATCCAGCCCCTCCTCCTGATCGCGGAGCTCCGGCGGAGCGATCCGTTCCAGGGAGCGGTAGATGTTGTTCAGAGAGCTGCGCAGCTGTCCGGATACCTGCTGCAGCACCTCTCCCAACTCTCTGTTTTTTTCATTTGGTTCCACGGCTGTAGGGCACCTCCCGGCCTTTATTCTGCGCAAGTAACGGCAAAAATGGGAAGGTAAAATCCACCATCCAAAAACGATGTCATTTTTCCTGTTATTGCAGAGGTATCATATCAAAAATTTGTCAAAATTACAAGAAAATTATAGGAACGTCAAAAAACTCACAAAAAACACTTTTCAATTAAAAAAGTGCGGTGTATAATGACACTAGAAAACCTTTTATGAATTTGAGAGGAGTTTTTCACTATGAGCATCAAAGTTGGTATCAATGGTTTTGGCCGTATCGGCCGCATGGTTTTCCGTGCCAGCGTCAATCATCCTGAGATCGAGATCGTTGGCATCAACGACCTGTGCCCCGCTGATTACCTGGCTTACATGCTGAAGTATGACACCATGCATGGCCAGTTCCAGGGCACTGTTTCCGCTACTGAGAACGCCATCGTCGTCAACGGCAAGGAGATCCCCATCTTTGCTGAGCGCAATCCTGCCGACCTGCCCTGGGGCAAGATCGGTGCTGAGTACGTGGTGGAGTCCACCGGTCTGTTCCTGACCAAGGAGAAGGCCCAGGGCCACATCGACGCCGGCGCCAAGAAGGTCGTCATGTCCGCTCCTTCCAAGGATGATACCCCCATGTTCGTCTGCGGCGTCAACCTGGATAAGTACACCAGCGATATGACCTTCGTGTCCAACGCTTCCTGCACCACCAACTGCCTGGCCCCCATCGCCAAGGTCCTCAACGACAACTGGGGCATCACCGATGGTCTGATGACCACTGTTCACTCCACCACCGCTACCCAGAAGACCGTTGACGGTCCTTCCCTGAAGGATTGGCGTGGTGGCCGCGCTGCTGCCGGCAACATCATCCCCAGCTCCACTGGCGCTGCCAAGGCTGTGGGCAAGGTCATTCCCGAGCTGAACGGCAAGCTGACCGGTATGTCCATGCGTGTTCCCACCCTGGATGTCTCCGTTGTGGACCTGACTGTCAACCTGGCTAAGCCCGCCAAGTATGACGAGATCTGCGCCGCTATGAAGGCCGCTTCCGAGGGTGAGCTGAAGGGCATCCTGGGTTACACCGACGAGGCTGTTGTTTCCGCCGACTTCCTGGGCGATCCCCGTACCTCCATCTTTGATGCTGGCGCCGGCATTGCTCTGACCGATACCTTCGTGAAGGTCGTGTCCTGGTACGACAACGAGATCGGCTACTCCAACAAGGTTCTGGAGCTGATCAAGCACATGTACAGCGTCGATCACAAGTAAGAAAATCCTTTTTCGACAAGATAAAAAGCCGCTGCCCGATTCGGGCGGCGGCTTTTTTATGCTGGTCTGCTACAACGTACTATCCCTACCATTTTGAAGCGGCCTCGATATTAACGCAGGGGAAGCCGCAGAGCACAAAAAAATCCCCGTACAGGATAGATCCTGTACGGGGATTTGTCTTTTGTAAAATGGATCTGTCAGTCACCGATCAGGCTCTTGCCATCCATCTCAGGCGGGCAAGCCAGCCCCATGATATCCAGGATCGTGGGGGCGATGTCGGCCAGGCGGCCGGGATGCAGATGGGCATCGGCACCTACCAGAATAAAGGGAACCAGATTGGTGGTATGCGCCGTCATGGGAGAACCATCGGACTTGGACATCTCCTCGGCGTTGCCGTGGTCGGCAGTGATCATAGCGATACCGCCCATAGCCCGGGTGGCCTCTACTACTTTGCCCACGCAGGTGTCCACGGTCTCCACAGCCTTCACAGCGGCTTCGTACACACCGGTATGGCCCACCATGTCGCAGTTGGCAAAGTTCAGAATGATCACGTCATAGGCACCGGATTCAATGCGCTCCACGCACTTATCCGCCACCTCAAAGGCACTCATCTCCGGCTGGAGATCATAGGTGGCCACCTTGGGAGAAGGCACCAGTACCCGGTCCTCACCAGGGAACACATCCTCCACACCGCCGTTGAAGAAGAAGGTGACATGGGCATACTTCTCGGTCTCGGCGATACGCAGCTGGGTCATGCCCATCTTGCTGAGGTACTCACCCAGACCATTTTCCACCCGGATGCGGGGGAAGGCCACCTTGACGTTGGGCATAGTGGCATCATACTCGGTGGTGCAGACATAGGTCAGGGGGAAATACTCACGCTTGAAGCCGTCGAACTCAGGGTCCACAAAGACACGGGTGATCTCACGGGCCCGGTCAGGACGGAAGTTGAAGAAGATGATGCTGTCGTTATCAGAGATCACACCCTCGCTGTCACAGACCACAGGCTCCACGAACTCATCCGTAATGCCATTCTGGTAGGACTGGGCCACGGCAGCCACAGGATCAGGGTTCTGATGTCCCTGGCCATAGACCATGGCGTCATAGGCCTGCTCCACCCGGTCCCAGCGCTTATCGCGGTCCATGGCGTAGTAACGGCCCATCACGGTGGCGATCTTGCCCACACCGATCTCCTTGCACTTTTCCACTGTCTCGGCTACAAAGTCCTTGCCGCTGGTGGGGGACACGTCCCGGCCATCCAGGAAAGCATGGATATACACCTTGCTGAGGCCGCGGATCTTAGCCATCTTCAGCAGAGCCCACAGATGGGTGGTGTGGGAGTGGACGCCGCCATCAGAGAGCAGTCCATAGAGATGGAGGGAGCTGCCGTTTTTCATGCAGGCATCCATCGCAGCGCAGTAGGCGCTGTTCTCGAAGAAGCTGCCATCCTCGATAGCCCGGGTGATCCGGGGCAGGTCCTGATAGACCACCCGGCCTCCGCCGATGTTGGTGTGGCCGACCTCACTGTTGCCCATCTGGCCGGCAGGCAGGCCCACATCCAGGCCGGAGGCAGAAAGAGTGGTATGAGCACACTGAGCGAACAATTTATCAAGGACGGGGGTGCGGGCGTGGGCAACAGCATTTCCGTTCTCCTCGCTGCGCAGACCAAAGCCGTCCATAATGATCAATGTAGTAGGCGTTTTGTTCATATTAACCTCGATTCCTCAAATGCCCGCCGGCGGCAGAGTTTTTCTGCCGCCGGACGGGAAACACATCCTTTGGGAGAAGATCATATCCCGGCTGAAGTGCTGGCGGGGACTTACTCCTGGTTGGCTGCGTTGATGATATCGACGAACTGGTCGGGCTTCAGGGAAGCGCCGCCGATGAGGCCGCCGTCCACGTCGGGCTGGGCCAGCAGTTCCGCAGCGTTCTTGGGGTTCATGGAACCACCGTACTGGATGGTGACGGAGCGGGCTACCCGTGCGCCGTAGAGGTTACGGATGGTGGCACGGATGGCGGTGCAGACCTCAGCGGCCTGCTCAGCGGTAGCGGTCTTGCCGGTACCGATAGCCCAGATGGGCTCATAGGCGATCACGCACTTGCGGACCTTGTCGGCAGCCACGCCGGAGAGAGCGGACTTGACCTGCAGAGCAATGAGCTCCATGGTCACGCCCATCTCACGCTGCTCCAGGCTCTCGCCCACGCAGATGATGGGGTGCAGGCCAGCCTCGAGAGCGGCGTGGACCTTCTTGTTGACGGTAACGTCAGTCTCGGCAAAGTACTGGCGGCGCTCGCTGTGGCCGATGATGACATACTTCACGCCAAGATCCCGGAGCATATCGGCGGAGACCTCGCCGGTGTAGGCGCCGTTGGGCTCAAAATACAGGTTCTCGGCGCCGACTGCCACGCGCATATCCTTGAAAGCCTTGAGAGCAGCGGGAATGTTCACGAAAGGAACACAGACCACCACGTCACACCACTTGGCGCGGGGAAGGATGGCCTTGAGCTCTTCGGCAAACTTCTTGGTCTCGGTGGCATTCTTGTTCATTTTCCAGTTGCCGGCGATGATGGTCTTGCGATATCTGCGGTTCATGGTATTTTTTCTCCTGTCTGGTATTTTTATTTAAAATTAATTTTAGGTGATCAAAATAGGATGTGGAAAGGCCGGACGAAATATCTTACTTATCCAGCAGGCAGGCTACGCCGGGCAGCTCCTTGCCCTCCAGGAACTCCAGGGAAGCGCCGCCGCCGGTGGAGATGTGGGTCATCTTGTCGGCAAAGCCCAGCTGCGCCACAGCTGCCGCACTGTCGCCGCCGCCGATGATGGTGATAGCGTTGGTATCGGCCAGAGCTCTGGCCACAGCCCGGGTACCCTCGGCAAAGGCGGGGAACTCAAACACGCCCATGGGGCCGTTCCAGATCACGGTGCCGGCATCCTTCACGGCAGCCACATAGGACTCCACCGTCTTGGGGCCGATATCCATACCCATCATGTTGTCGGGAATGGCCATGGAATCATAGAGGACAGGCTCGGCATCGGCGGAGAACTCCGCAGCGCAGTAGTTGTCCACGGGCAGGAGGAACTTGACGCCCTTGGCCTTGGCCTTGGCGATCATCTCATTGCAGTAATCCAGCCAATCGCTCTCCAGGAGGCTGGTGCCCACACTGCCGCCCTGGGCCTTGGCAAAGGTATAGGCCATGCCGCCACCGATGATGATGGTATCGGCAATGTCCAGCAGGTTATTGATCACGCCGATCTTGGAGGACACTTTGCTGCCGCCCAGGATAGCCACCAGAGGCCGCTTGGGGTTGGCCAGGGCGCCGCCCATGATCTCCAGCTCCTTCTCGATCAGGAAGCCGCTGACGGCGGGCAGGTAGGCAGCCACACCGGCGGTGGAGGCGTGAGCCCGGTGCACAGCACCGAAAGCGTCGGACACATAGATCTCAGCCATATCAGCCATGGCCTTGGCCAGCTCGGGATCGTTCTTGGTCTCGCCCTTCTCAAAGCGGGTGTTCTCCAGCAGCATGATCTGGCCGCTCTGGAGCGCAGCAGCCTTAGCCTTGGCATCCTCGCCCACCACATCGGCAGCCATGATCACATCCTTGCCCAGCAGCTCGCTCAGGCGCTTGGCAACAGGAGCCAGGGACAGGGCCTTCAGAGACTTCTCCCACTTCTCCTTGGTGAGGGAGGCGGGGTCCTTGCCCTTCTCGGTCTGCTTTTTCACCCATTTCTCAAAGTTGGGCTCCGGCTTGCCCAGGTGGGAGCAGGCGATGACCGCAGCACCCTGATCCAGCAGGTACTGGATGGTGGGCAGAGCAGCGCGGATGCGCTTATCATCGGTGATAGCACCGGTAGCCTTGTCCTGGGGAACATTGAAGTCACAGCGCAGAAGGACCTTCTTGCCCTTCACGTCGATGTCCTTGACGGTCTTTTTGTTGTAGTTCATGTCCAATGACACTCCTTTCTCATATATAGAGGTATGGTTAACAGGGTATAACGAACGGCAGCTGGTGGGTACCTACCGGCTCATCTCGCCGGTCCCCGTCAATCCGGGGAAGCCATTTTGCCGCAGTGCCTCATAGGTCAGAACAGCCACACTGTTGGCCAGATTCAAGCTCCTGGCCTCGTCCACCATAGGCAGACGGATGCACCGCTCCCGGTGGGCCTCCCGGAAATCCAGGGGCAGCCCTGCCGTCTCCTTTCCGAAGAACAGCCAGCAGTCCGGGGAAAAATGAGCACAGCTGTAGTCCTGAGGGGCTTTGGTAGTGGCCAGCCACAGATCCGCGCCTGCCTCAGGAAACTCCCGAAAGAGGGCATCCAGATCCTTATGGACGGACACCTCCACCAAGTGCCAGTAGTCCAGTCCCGCCCGGCGCACGGCCTTCTCTGAGATGTCGAATCCCAAAGGCTCCACCAGATGCAGACGGCTGCCGGTAGCAGCACAGGTGCGGGCAATATTGCCGCAGTTTTGCGGGATCTCCGGTTCTACCAGAACGATGTGCAGCATAGCTCCTCCCAAAAAGCGCGGTGAGGCGGGGCGCTGCCCATCCTGCGCGTTCAAATTTTAACAGCGTACATTGTAAAACAAATTGTTTCCGAATTCAAGCATAAATAGATGAATTCTTCTAAGAATTTTACAAAATCCCGGTACTATTGGAAGATACCGACAGGAAACCACAAATTTTGGTCTACATAAGGGTTTCCGCCTTGTGCAAAAAGCCCCTAACAAAAGCAAAGTGGGTTATTTGTGCAAAATATGGAGTCGGTTTTTGAAAAATCCCCTTGCATAACAGCTTTTGTCTGATATAATGAAACCTGAGTACTACGATCAGGGAAGAGGGGATATCCGATGAAATGTGTCGTGATCTTTATGACGGATGATGTCGCTCAGACCTACGATGGCAAGCCGCTGATGCTACAGGAAGCGTTGTTTTGTCCCGTATTGAATTGGTGTATGCGGGCATGGACGGAGAAAGGCATCAAGCGGTTTTTTGTTGTCTGTGCACCGGAGTTCCACGAAGAGGTGACCGCCTGCTTCCCGGAAGGCGTGGTGGCCGCTGTGGGTACTGCGGAGGACTATCAGCGGGACATCAGTGAATTTGCCAAGGGCTGCTGGATCGATGAGATCCATGAGGCCATGCTGCCGGTGGGCAGCATGATGCTCTCCTTCCGCACAGTGCCGGAGCTGATCCGTCTGCAGCAGGCGGTCAAGGAGGACATCGTAGCCTACCACCAGAACACTGGCGTCAACGTACTGGACCCGGATCACACCTACATTGATCCCCGGGTGTCCATCGGCGCGGGAACCATGCTTCTACCCGGTACCATCCTCCGGGGCAACACCATCATCGGCGACAACTGCCAGATCGGTCCCAATGCCCTGCTGGAGGACTGCGTGGTGGGCGACGGCAGCGTGGTCAACGCCTCTCAGGTATATGAGAGCACCCTGGGCCGGGACATCCATGTGGGACCCTATGCCCATGTGCGTCCCAAGTGCCAGATCGGCGACGGGTGCAAGGTTGGCGCTTTCGTAGAGGTGAAGAACGCCGTATTCGGCGAGGGCACCAAGATGTCCCACCTCACCTACGTGGGCGACGCCGATGTGGGCAGCCGGGTGAACTTCGGCTGCGGTACCATTACCTCCAACTACGACGGGTTCCGCAAGCACCGCACGGTCATCGGTGATGATGTATTCGTGGGCTGCAACACCAACCTGGTACCGCCTGTGTCTGTCGGCGATCGGGCTTATATCGCCGCCGGCACTACGGTGACCAAGGACGTGGAACCGGACAGCCTGGCCATCGGCCGGGTACGGCAGGAGGTCAAGCCCGGCTGGGCCAAGACCCGCCGTGAACTTTTTGGGAAGAAGTAATCAGACGATACATAACATAACAAGCAAAGAGGAAAACAAAAACAAAGGCTCTTCACGCTGCAGGCGTCAACAACGAATCTACAACGAGGAAGAAAGAGGGAGTTGGAAATGATTTCACACAGCAAAGATATGAAGGTGTTCAGCGGCAATTCCAATACCGGTCTTGCAAAGGACATCTGTAAGCTGATCGGCATCCAGCTGGGCAATGCGGAGATCGGCCATTTTGCAGACGGCGAGGTGTTTGCCTCCATTTATGAGTCCGTCCGCGGTTCCGATGTATTTCTGGTCCAGTCCACCAGCCGCCCCGTCAACGACAACCTGATGGAGCTGCTGATCATGATCGATGCCATGAAGCGGGCGTCCGCCGGCCGCATCACCGCTGTCATCCCCTATTTTGGCTATGCCCGTCAGGACCGCAAGACCAAGGCCCGTGACCCCATCTCCGCCAAGCTGGTAGCCAATATGCTTACCGCCGCCGGCGCTGACCGGGTCCTCACCATGGACCTTCACGCCGCTCAGATCCAGGGCTTTTTCGACATCCCTGTGGATAACCTTCTGGGCAATCCGGTATTTGTGGACTATTATGCCAAGAAGTTCGGCGAAAAATGCGACGATATGGTCGTCGTGTCCCCCGATGTGGGCTCTGTGGCCCGGGCTCGCGCCTTTGCTCAGAAGCTCCATATGAACCTGGCCATCGTGGATAAGCGCCGTCAGAAGGCCAACCAGTGCGAAGTCATGAACGTCATCGGTGACGTGGAGGGTAAGGACTGCATCCTCTTCGACGACATGGTGGATACCGCCGGTTCCCTGTGCAACGCCGCCAAGGCCGTTGTGGAAGTGGGCGGCGCCCGGAACGTGTACGCCTGCGCCTCCCACGCTGTGCTCTCCGGCCCGGCTGTGGATCGCATCAACGACAGCGTCATCACCGAGCTGGCTTTCCTGGACACCATTGCCCCTATCGACAGCTCTCTCTGCAGCAAGATCAAGTACCTCACCGTAGCCCCCATGTTTGCTGAGGCTATTGAGCGTATTTATCAGGAGATCTCCGTATCCAAGCTCTGGGTTTGATCCGGGGTTGGCACGGAAACAATTACACAGGCGGCGGGGACGGGAATTTTTCCGCCCCCGCCTTTTCACGGGACACAGGCCCCTGCCCATTGCACCGCAGACCGCGGGCCTGTGCTGGAAGGAGCGAATAACATGTTTGGAAAAGGGAGCGGCGGCTTTCAGTGGCTGCTGGTATGCCTGGGCAATCCCGGCAAGCAGTATGAGAACACCCGGCACAACATTGGTTTTCTGGCAGCAGATGAACTGGGCCGCCGGGAGGGCATCAAGATCAACAAGCTGCGCTACCGGGCCCTCACCGGTGAGATCCGAGTAGGCAGTCAGCGGGTACTGGTCATCAAGCCCCAGACCTATATGAACCTCAGCGGCGAGGCAGTAAAGCTGGCAGGAGGCTTTTACAAGATCCCGCCGGATCATGTGCTGGTGATCTCCGACGATGTGGCGCTGCCGCTGGGCAAGCTCCGCATCCGCGCCGGCGGCAGCGCCGGCGGCCATAACGGCCTGAAAAATATCATTGCCCATCTGGGGACAGATCAGTTTCCCCGGATTCGCGTGGGAGTAGGCGCCCCCCAGCACCCGGAGCACGAGATGGTGGACTGGGTCATCGGCGGCTTCTCCCCGGCGGAGCGAAAGGTAGTGGATGAAGCTGTGGGCCGTGCGGTGGACGCAGCCCTGTGCGTGATGGAGAAGGGCGTGCAGGAAGCCCAGAACCGGTTCAACTGAGGCCTGGCCCACGCCGATCAAGCAAAATAGGATGCCCCTCCGCTTCCATGGAAGCGGAGGGGCATTTATCAGCACATCTCAGGGGCAGATGGGCCGAATACTTTCAGTTTTGTCAGCAGGGCCAGCAGAGGAAGTCCCAATATGTAGCACACCGCCAGCTCACCCAGCGCTACGGTTGCCGCATTGAACAGGAACGTACCGGAAAAGGCGGCGGTAAAGCCCACCTCCTGGTAGCTGATGAGGCCGCCTACCAGGATGCCGTTACAGATCACCGGCGGCAGGGGTGCCAGCCACTTACTTTTGCACCGGGCTGTGAGAAGTCCTGCCAGCAAAGTGGCCATAGAGCCGAAGATCAGATCCAGCAGCCCATACGGACTGAGGATATTGGACAGGACGCACCCAACGAATAGGCCCCAGGTGGCCAAAGGGTTGAGGAAGGGCAGCACCGTCAGCGCTTCTGAGAAACGACATTGGATGGGCCCGTAGGTGAGGCCGAATATGTTGCCGAAGTAGCTCAAAGCGACATAGATGCCTCCGATCAGGGCGGCGGTTGTGATTTGGCGTGTACTGAATTTCTGCATGTGAATATACCTCCATTTTTTGTTTAGAGAACGGTCTTGCCCCGGTTCGCCAAACCGTGACAGCCGAACGAACGCAGGCGCTCCCATCAGGAAACGCCTGCGCTTGGACTGGATGTGGAAACCAGTCGGGAGGATTATATCACGCGCCGGATACGCTGTAAATGGCGGAAATCAAAATTTTCTGCTGACAAGCGGCGGCGGTTGTGCTATACTGAAAAGCACTAAGGTTTTTTTATTGAAATAATCAATAAATTCGTCCTCGCTCCGAAAGGGGAACAGAGGCAGACAGGAGGAATCAATTATGGCGGATGTATTGGTAAATGCAGTCGGTGAGCAGTGCCCCATCCCGGTGGTAAAGGCTACCCAGGCCCTGCGGGCCATGACAGAGCCCGGCACCCTGGAGGTACTGGTGGATAATGAGATCGCGGTACAGAACCTGACCAGAATGGGAGCTTCCCAGGGCTACGCCGTGCAGGCGGAGCAGCGTGAGGAGAATCTCTATTCCGTGAAGGTGCTGGTCAACAAGCTGCCGGAGAAGGATGCGGCGCCCCAGCCGGAGTGCATCGTGGATGCCGGCGGCGGCCTGGTGGTAGCGGTGAGCTCTGATGTGATGGGCCAGGGCAGCGATGAGCTGGGCGCCACGCTGATGAAGGGCTTCCTCTTTGCCCTCAGCCAGCTGCCCCAGCTGCCCAAGACCGTCCTGTTCTACAACGGCGGCGCCAAGCTGACGGTGGAAGGCTCTGTCAGTCTGGAGGATATCAGGAATCTGGAGTCCCAGGGCGTGGAGATCATGACCTGCGGCACCTGCCTGAACTACTATGGCCTGGCGGACAAGCTGGCTGTAGGCAGCGTCACCAACATGTACAGCATTGTGGAGAAGCTTGCCGGCGCCTCCCGGATCATCCGGCCGTGAGCGCACAGCAGCGGGAAAAGACGCTGTGGCTGGTGGCTACCTTCCCCACTACCACGGCAGCTATCACTATGGAACGGCTATGCGGACAGTTGGGTCTGCCGGGACGTCTGATCCCGGTGCCGCGCTCGATTTCCGCCAGCTGCGGCATGGCCTGGCGGGCGCCGGAAGACGCAAGAGGTGCGCTGGAGGACATGGTAAAGGAGCACGCCCTGCCGGTGGAGGGCTGGTATTACGTCATGCTGTAGGGCTGCGGCCTTTGCTGTAAAGGTCCCCTTCCCTTTTGCGCTTTCTTTCTTAGAAAGCAAATCCGGAATACAAAAAGAAAATCCGGGCCGGAGGAAATTCCTCCGGCCCGGATTGTTTTGCTTTTGCTTACAGCAGGCTCTTCTCGGTTTCCTTATTGAACATGTGGACCACATTGCCGCCAAAGGTGACATGGATCTTGGAGCCGTAGCCGAAGGAAGTCTTCTGCTCGGTGCTCAGATCGATGGTGGGCAGGATGACGATGGCATCCTTGCCGGCGATGTTGACGTGCATGTGGATGGTGCTGCCCATCAGCTCGGTAACGTCCACAGTAGCGGCGATACCGCTCTTCTCGCCGTCGGGGCAGAGAACGATGTGGTCAGGACGGATACCCAGGATGATATCCTGAGGAGCAGTGTTCTTGGCCTTCAGGGCCGCCTGCTTGTCCTCGGGCAGGTCGATGCGGGTACCGTAGACGGTGACGAAGTACTTCTCGCCGTCCTTGTCCAGGCGGGCATCAAAGAAGTTCATCTGGGGAGTGCCGATGAAGCCGGCCACAAACAGGTTGGCGGGGCTGTCAAAGACCTCCTGGGGAGTACCGATCTGCTGGATGAAGCCGTCACGCATGATGACGATACGATCGCCCAGGGTCATAGCCTCGGTCTGGTCGTGGGTAACGTAAATAAAGGTGGTGTTGATCTTCTGGCGCAGCTTGATGATCTCAGCGCGCATCTGGTTACGGAGCTTGGCGTCCAGGTTACTCAGAGGCTCGTCCATCAGGAACACCTTGGGCTCACGGACGATGGCGCGGCCGATAGCCACACGCTGACGCTGGCCGCCGGACAGGGCCTTGGGCTTGCGGTTGAGGTACTGGGTGATGTCCAGGATCTCAGCGGCCTCCTTGACCTTGCGGTCGATCTCCTCCTTGGGCACCTTCTTGAGCTTCAGGGAGAAGGCCATGTTCTCATACACGGTCATGTGGGGATACAGGGCGTAGCTCTGGAAGACCATGGCGATATCACGGTCCTTGGGGGCCACGTCGTTGACCAGCTTGCCGTCGATGTACAGCTCGCCCTCGGAGATCTCCTCCAGGCCGGCCACCATGCGCAGGGTGGTGGACTTACCGCAGCCGGAGGGACCGACCAGAACGATAAACTCCTGGTCCTTGATGTCCAGATTGAACTCCTGGACCGCCACGACGCCCTTGTCAGTGATCTGAAGGTTGACCTTCTTCTCCTCGACGGGGGCCTCGCCCTTCTTAGCCTTCTTGACCTTCTTCTGGTCGCCGCTGTGGGGGTAGATCTTCTTGACGTTCTTCAGGGTAACAGTTGCCATGTTCCGGACGTTAGTGGGAATGCCTCCGCAAAGCCCACCTCGGAGAAGCGGAGCGAAACCGCAGCTCCTTTGTGACAGGTCTCCACACTGCCACACCGCACGTCCACGCGGGATCTCATCCTTTCTTGTCAGTCTGTCGGGCCATTTTGTGGAGTGGCCGGACAGCTCATGATTTGAAAGCCTGGGCATGGGGACACAGGCTAACTTAAGCATACCGAATCCCCGGCAGAAAGTCAATAAAGCAAAAAATTTTCGGCACTTTAGCAATGAATCGAAATTTTTTCTGTACAATTTGCCGGAGAAATTTGGCCCTTCTTCTTTGGTGCAAAAGAGACAAGAATCGCAGGAATCTTTTGGGCCGGACTGTGCATCCTCCCTTGACATCCCGAAATGGCTATATTAAAATGTAGGCATGATGGAGGGGCTGTGCGCGAGCCTTCAATGTCCTGTATTATCGTGCGATATTTGAAAGAAATGAGGAATCTGCCATGAAATTTTCCAGCAAAGTGAAAAAATGCGGCCTGTCTCCCATGCGGAAGTTCCATCCCTATGCCGTTGCCGCTGAAGCTGCCGGCAAGAAGATCTATCACCTGAACATTGGACAGCCGGACATTGAAACACCCCCCCAGTATTTCCAGGCCATCCGTGAGTTCCATCAGCCCGTCCTGGAGTATGCTCCCTCTCCCGGACTCCCTGTTCTGATCAAGGCCATCCAGAAGTACTATGACAAGCTGGATATGCACTTTGAGGAGAACGAGATCCTCATCACCACCGGCGGCAGCGAGGCCCTCCAGATCACCCTCAACTGCATTCTGGACAACGGCGATGAGATCCTGATCCCCGAGCCGTTCTATCCCAACTACAACACCATGGTCAACACCTGCGGTGCTAAGATCCACCCCATCCCCACCTCTCCTGAGGAGGGCTATCACTACGCCGACCGTGCCAAGATCGAAGCGGAGATCAACGAGCACACCCGTGCCATTATGTGCACCAACCCCGGCAACCCCACCGGCGCTGTGCTGACGCCGGAGGAGATGCGTCTGATGGTGGATATCGCCAAGGATCACGACCTGTTTATCATCGGCGACGAGGCGTATCGTGAGTTCGTCTATGCCGGTGAGCCTCTCCAGTCCCTGGGTGAGTTTGCCGACGCCGCTGACAACGTCATCGTCATCGACACTGTGTCCAAGCGCTTCTCTGCCTGCGGCGCCCGGATCGGCTGCATCCTCAGCCGCAACAAGGAGCTGATGGGCGAGGCTATGAAGTACTGCCAGGCACGTCTGTCCGTAGCTACCCTGGATCAGATCGCCTCCGCCGCCCTCTACGATGTGGGCCCCGAGTACTTTGCCGCTGTCCGTGAGGAGTACAAGCGCCGCCGCGACACCGTGGTCGCCAAGCTCAAGGAGATCCCCGGCGTCATCTGCAAGTGCCCCAAGGGCGCCTTCTACCTGATGGCCGCTCTGCCGGTGGACGACGCCGACGCCTTCCAGAAGTGGCTGCTCACCGACTTCGATGACAACGGCGACACCGTGATGTTCGCCCCCGGCGGTCCCTTCTATGCCACTCCCGGCAAGGGCGTCAACGAAGTACGTATCGCTTACGTCCTCAAGCAGCAGGATCTGGAGCGTGCTATGGATCTGCTGGCCAAGGGCATCGAGGCCTATAACAACCGGGCCAAGTAAGCGTTTCTTCCCCCGTCTGTGTACCGGCCCACAAAGCCGGTGAGATATTCGGTACCGGGCAGTTCGCCGCCTCATCGGCCGGTGAACTGCCCGGTATTTTTATAGGCCCCTGCTCCGGTGCGGCATCCCTCTGTCCCCTGGAGGCGGCGGCAGAAAGGCGGCAGGTCCGTCCTGTTTTCAGTTTTATTTAAGGTAGATGCAGTATCATAGCATCGGGAGGGATATGAGGTGATGCGATTTGAAGATCCTGATCATTGAAGACGAAAAGCTGCTGGCGGACTCCCTCTGTGAGCTGCTGCGGAAAAAAGGCTTTTCTGTTGAGGCGGTATATGATGGAGAGGCAGGTGCCCAGTACGCGGAGCTGGGCGTCTACGATCTGCTGATCCTGGATGTGATGATGCCGAAGATGGACGGCTACGCAGTAGCCAGAAAAGTCCGCTCTCTCCGGCTTGGCACCCCTATCCTGATGCTGACGGCAAAATCGGAGCTGGAGGACCGCATCACCGGGCTCAACGCCGGAGCGGACTACTATCTTACCAAGCCCTTTGATACCCGGGAGCTGTTGGCCTGTGTCAACGCCCTGCTGCGCCGGCAAGGCCCTCAGGTGGATGAACTCACCTTAGGGAATACCGCCCTGGACCTGGCTTCCGCCACGCTGGTATGCGGGACAAACCGGGTTCGTCTGTCCGCCAAGGAATTTGACATCATGCGCTTTCTTCTCCAATCCGGCGGCCGCAACCTCTCCAAAGAGGTGATCCTGGCCCGGGTGTGGGGATATGATTCCGATGCCGTGGAAAACCACGTGGAGGTCTATGTAGGGTTCCTTCGGAAGAAACTGTCCAGCATCGGCTCCAATGTCCATATCGAAACCATACGGAGACTTGGCTACCACCTGGAGGTAAAGGAAGATGATACGAAAGCTGCGTTTTAAATTCGTCCTCATCAACATGTCCATCGTCACTCTGATGCTGGCCACTATCCTGGGACTGGTCTTTTATTTCACCCGTGCCAATCTGGAGTCGGAGAGCATCAATATGATGCAGGGCATTGCCGCCCAGCCCTTCCAGCTGGGTATCCCCAGTGAGCAGGGGGAGGATGTCCGCCTTCCCTTTTTTACCATCCAGCTGGGCCCACGAGGGGAGCTGGCGGCCACCGGAGGCGGATATTATGATCTGTCTGACGGGGAATTTCTCCGCAGTCTGATCGAAACGGCATATTCCTCCCCCAAAAAACTGGGAGTGATCGAGGAATACCATCTCCGCTACTACCGCTCAGACAACCTCATGTCCCCCTGTCTGGTCTTTGCGGATATGTCCAGCGAGATGGCTACCCTGAGTAACCTCATGCAGACCTGCATCCTGATCGGCTGTCTGGGCTTCCTTCTGTTTTTGGGAATCAGTATTCTGCTGTCCAAATGGGCCGTACGGCCTGTGGAGCTGGCGTGGCAGCAGCAGCGCCAGTTTGTGGCAGACGCCTCACACGAACTGAAAACGCCCCTGACGGTGATCATGACCAGTGCTGAATTAGCCCAAAGCCCTGATTATGACGAAGAGTGCCGGGAGCGGTTTTTGTCCAGCATCCTCACCATGTCCCGCCAGATGCGGGGCCTGATCGAGCAGATGCTCCAGCTGGCCCGGGCCGACCAGGCCGATCCCAGAGAGCATTTTTCTTCGGTGGATCTCAGCAAGGTGGCGTCAGAAGCCCTGCTCCCCTTTGAACCTATTTTTTTCGAAGCTGGCCTCACCCTCACGTCAGACCTCTCCCCTGCTGTCCAGGTCACCGGGAGCGAACCTCAGCTGCGGCAGGTCCTGGAGATCCTTCTGGACAACGCCCGAAAGTATTCCCAGGAGGGAGGCGCCACCCAGGTATGCCTCAAGCGCCGCGGGAAAAGCCACTGTCTTTTGACCGTAGCCAACCAGGGCGAGCCCATCTCACCGGAAGCTCTGGCCAACCTTTTCAAACGTTTTTATCGGGCAGATCCGGCCAGAAGCCGCAATGGGAGCTATGGTCTGGGACTGGCTATTGCAGAATCCATTGTAAACCGTCATCGGGGCAAGATCTGGGCCGAGAGCCAAAACGGGATCAACACCTTTTATGTGGAGCTGCCCTGCTCCTGAATTTTGTTCTGCCGACGCAGAGAGGCGTATGTCTCCATACGCCTCTCTGCTTTTTTGTTTTCTCCCCCTCAGATTTCAGCGTAGTTTCAGTATATCTGACTATAATGACCTCGACGCCGGAACCATCCGGCTCTGCCAACCATGCAGCAAGGAGGTCAACCATGATAACAGTGGAGCACTTAACCAAATGTTATGGTGACTTCATGGCGGTCAACGATCTCTCCTTCTCCATCGAGGAGGGACATGTCTACGGTTTCCTGGGGCCCAACGGCGCGGGAAAATCTACCACCATGAACATCATGACCGGCTGTCTTTCCGCTACCGCAGGCCATGTGCGGATCGACGACTATGATATTTTTGAGGACCCGGGAAAAGCCAAGCGACTGATCGGCTACCTGCCTGAGCAGCCCCCTCTCTACATGAACGAAACGCCCGTGGAATATCTCCGCTTTGTAGGAGAGGCCAAGGGCCTTCGGGGTGTTGAACTGGAGGCACAGATCCGGGAGGTCATCGAGCAGACGAAGATCGGCGATGTGAAAAACCGCTGCATCTCCGCTCTCTCCAAAGGCTACCGCCAGCGCGTAGGCATCGCCCAGGCTCTGCTGGGAAATCCCCAGGTCATTATCCTCGACGAGCCCACCGTAGGACTGGACCCCATCCAGATCATTGAGATCCGGGATCTGATCCGTCAGCTGGGCCAGACCCACACGGTGATCTTCAGCTCCCACATCCTGTCCGAAGTTCAAACCATCTGTGACAAGATCCTCATCATCGCCAGAGGAAAGCTGGTAGCTTTCGGCGATCCCGAGAGTCTTGAAAAGCAGCTGCTCTCCTCCAGTGAGATCAACCTCACCGCTGAAGCGGAAGCTGCGGAAATTCAGGAGATCACATCGTTGATTCCTGAGATCACTGAAGTGACGGTGAAGAACCAGGAGCCCGCCTGCACCACCGTCTGCATCAAAACCGAGGCAGACGATATCCACAGCGTATCCCGCAAGCTGTTCTTTGCCTTTGCCAAGCGGGAAAAGGCCCTGCTGGAGATGACCCTGAAGAAGGCCAATCTGGAGGATATCTTCCTGGAGCTGACAGACACCAGCTCTGCGGAGGAGCCCTCCGACGGGCAGGATCTTCCTCAGGAGGAAAGGGAGGATGATACGCCATGATTGCCGTATGGAAGCATGAATTGAAAAACTATTTCCACTCTCTCACCGCCTATGTGTTTGGTGCGTTCCTCCTGGCGTTCACCGGGATCGGAGCCATGCTCTACAACATCCAGGCGGCAGTGAGCAACTTTGAGTATGTGCTCAGTTTCGGCAGCCTTGTTTTCGTTGTCATCGTGCCGGTATTGACCATGCGGGTAATCGCCGAGGAGCGCCGGCAAAAAACGGATCAGCTCCTGTACTCCCTCCCCATCACCACCACCCAGGTGATCGCCGGCAAATACCTGGCCCTGCTGGTGGTATACCTGATCCCTCTGTGCGTCATCTCCCTCTACCCCCTGGTCTTTGCCCAGTTCGGTGAGGTATGCCTGCTGACCGCCTACGGATCGATCTTCGCCTTCTTCGTCCTGGGCGCTGCTCTGATCGCTCTGGGCGTGTTCATCTCCTCTCTGACGGACAATCAGGGTCTTGCCGCCGGTATCGGTGTTGCCGTGATCCTGCTGAACTACTACAGCGTGAGCCTGTCTGAGTATGTTTCCGCCACCGCCGCAGGTTCCGCCATTGCTCTGGCGGTCATTGCCCTGCTGCTGGGCGTCGTGATCCGGTACCTGACCCGCAACGGCAATCTGGCCTACTGGGTCAGCTTTATCCTGATCTTCGGCATCACAGCGCTGTACGTCCTGGACAGCACGATGTTTGAGGGCCTGCTGCCCAACATTATGGAAAAGCTCTCCCTGTTTGAGCGGTTCAACGTCTTTGTCAACGGTATTTTCGACATGACCGCCATCGTCTTTTATATCACAGTGATCGCCTTCTTCCTGTTCTTATCGGTGCAGTCACTGGAGAAACGGAGGTATAACTGATGAAGCTTCCGAAATTTCAGAGCCCGAAGCAACAGGGGCCCAAAAACCATATTGCTTTCCGGGGCGGCGCCTATTCCCTGACCATCACCGCTATCGTACTGGCCCTGATGATCGTGGTGAATATTTTTGCCTCGGCACTGCCCACCACCTTTACCCAGTACGATATCAGCGCCTCCCAGCTGTACTCCATTACCAGCAACACCAAAGTGGTGGTAAACAATCTGGAGGATGACGTCACCATCTACTGGATCGTCCAGGCGGATGAAGAGGATGCGGTGATTGAAAATCTGCTGGACAAATACGATACGCTTTCCGACCACATCGAGGTGGTCAAAAAGAATCCGGACGTCTATCCCACCTTTACCCAGCAGTACACCGATGAGACCGTGGAAAACAACAGTCTGGTGGTAGAGTGCGGTGATCGTTACCGCTACATCCCCTACGATGACATCTACCTCTATGAAACGGATATGTACTCCTACTCCTACAACGCCTCATTTGACGGCGAGGGTGCCATCACCTCCGCTATCGACTATGTGGTCAATGAGGACCAGCCCCAGGTCTATGTCCTGGAGGGCCATGGAGAAGCGGAGCTCCCCTCCACCTTCAGCGATCAGGTGGCAAAGGAAAACATTGAGCTTACCACCTTCTCCCTGCTGAACTCCGACTCCATCCCGGAGGATGCCGACTGCGTCCTGATCTATGGCCCCTCCACCGATATTTCCGTGGAGGAAAAGGAGATGCTGGCAGACTACGCCGCCTCCGGCGGCAAACTGCTGGTGATGGCAGGTCCCACAGAGGAGGATTCCCTGGAGAATCTGTACAGCCTGATCGCCGACTACGGCGTAGAGGTCCAGGACGGTATCGTGGTGGAGGGTGACAGAGAGCACTACGCCTTCCAGTCTCCTTTTATCCTGATGCCGGATATGGCCAGCAGCGATATCACCGACTCTCTGATGGAAGAACACTACTATCCCATCATGCCCATTTCCCAGGGCCTTGTTGTGTCAGACGACACCGCCGGTGCCACTGTGACCGAGATCCTCACCACCTCTGACGCCTCCTTCAGCAAGCTCGACGGATATGCCATGGAGACCTACGAAAAGGAGGAGGGCGATATTGACGGTCCCTTTGCTCTGGCAGTCTCCATTGAATGCAGCAGCGGCGGACAGATCATCTGGTTCTCTTCCTCCAGTTTCCTGGACGACGTCTACAACGCCTATTCCTCCGGAGCCAATGTTAACCTGGGAATGAACGCCCTTTCCTCCATGATCGGTGAAAGTGAAGCCATGGCCATCCGCAGCAAATCCCTGAACTACAATTATCTGACCATCAGCGATTCCACTTCCTCCCTCCTGAAGGTGATGATGATCGGGGTATTCCCCCTGGCGTACCTTGGCATCGGCATTGGCATCGTACTGAGAAGAAGGAGGCTGCAAAGTGAAACGGTATAAACGGATCTATATTCTGCTGGGGGTCCTGGTAGCCGCCTGCATCGTGACCTTTGGCGTCAGCAAATACGAGGAGCACAAGGAGCTTATCCGCACCAGCGATGAGATCGTCCTGGAACTGTCCAGCGACTCTGTCCAGTCACTCTCCTGGACCTATGAATCCCAGTCCCTGGCCTTCCACAAAGATGAGCAGTGGCTGTATGATGAGGACGAAGCGTTCCCTGTGGATCAGGAGAAGATCGACGAGCTTCTGTCCACTTTCGAGGCCTTCGGCGTCTCCTTTATCATTGAGGACGTAGAGGACTATGGACAGTACGGGCTGGATGACCCCGTGTGCACCATTGAGCTGACCACCGAGGATCAGACCTATGAGATCCTCCTGGGAGATTACAGCACCATGGACTCCCAGCGCTATGTCTCTATCGGTGACGGCAATGTGTATCTGGTGCAGAACGACCCGCTGGACGACTTCAGCATCGTCCTCAGCGACATGATTGACAATGATGACGTCCCCACTTTTGACGAGGTGACACAGATCCAGTTCTCCGGAACAGAGGATTACCAGATCACCTATGAGGAGGACAGCAGCAGCACGTACCGTGAGGAGGATGTCTACTTCACCCAGCAGGATGGCGACGATGTTCCTCTGGACACCAGTAAGGTTGACAGTTATCTGCAGACTATCCACAATCTGAACCTGAGCAATTATACCACCTATAATGCCACCGATGAGGAGATCGCTGCCTGCGGACTGGATGACCCCCAGCTGACCATCACTGTAGACTACAGCACAGAGGACGAGGATGGAAATATGCTCTCTGATACCTTTGTCCTTCACGTCAGCCGTGACCCGGAGGAACTGGCCGAAGCGGAAGCTGCCGCTCAAGAGGATACGGAAAGCGAAGAATCGGCAGACACCAGCGAGGAGGAAGAGATCACCGCTTATGCCAGAGTAGGCGACTCTCCCATCCTCTACCAGATCACCGCCGATGAATATAACAAGCTGATGGCTGCCGCTTACGATGACCTGCGGCACAGCGAAGTCCTCCCGGCCGATACAGAGGATATCAGCCAGATCGATATCACGCTGGACGGCGAAACGTACACCATCACCTCTCTGACCGATGGAGAGAGCCGCAGCTACTACTATCAGGAGGAACTGACCGATCTGACAGATTTCCAGAGTGCTCTGGAAGCTCTCACCGCAGATACCTTCACCCAGGAATCTCCCTCTCAGAAGGAGGAGATCAGCCTGAAGCTGCAGCTGGATCAGGAGGGCGAGCCCTCGATCCAGATCGACCTGTACCGCTATGACGGAAGCTACTGTCTGGCTGTGGTGGACGGAGAGCCTGTGTCCCTGGTGGCACGCAGCAGCGTCATCGACCTGGTGGAGGCAGTCAATGCCATCGTACTGAACTGACTGTCCCCAAACGAAGATGCTTTTATATATAGATCTTCCCTAATGCAAAACGGGGGAAGGGAGCTGCGCAGCTCCCTTCCCCCGTTTTGCCGGATATCGGGCGCAGAATACGCCCTTCCTTACCGTAGTATTGAATCGCTCTATATCGACGGCTCATCTCATTATATCTGTCTATTTGATATTTTTAACTATTTCTGTTATGATAACATGTCGTGCAGAAATCAAAATATATTATATAAATAGAAAAATATGATACATCAATCTGATATTCTCTCCATTACGGGGATCACAAAAAGTTTCGGCCACATCCAGGCTCTGCGGGGGGTCTCTCTGGAAGTCAAGCCCGGCGCTATCACCGCCATCGTAGGCGACAACGGTTCCGGCAAATCCACCCTCATCAAAATACTGTCCGGCAATATCAAGCCTGACAGCGGCAGCATCCGCATCGGCGGCGCAGACTACCGCAGCCTTTCCATCCGCAAGGCCATGGATCTGGGCATCCGCACCGTGTACCAGGATCTGGCTCTGGACAACTTCAAAAACAGTGTGGAGAACATCTTCCTGGGCAGTGAGCTGATGCGGGGACCTTTTCTGGACAAAAAAGCCATGATGGCGGAAGCCCGGCGGCTTCTCCAGGACATCCATGTGGAGATCCCGGATCTCACCGAACCGGTGCGCAGCCTCTCCGGCGGCCAGCGCCAGGGCGTGGCCATTGCCCGTGCTCTCCGGCGGCCCGGCAGGCTTCTGCTGTTGGACGAGCCCACCGCGGCTATGGGCATCCAGGAGAGCCACAGCACCATGAATATGCTCTCCGGCCTCCGTTCCCGTGGTATGACCCAGCTGATCATCAGCCACAACCTCCACCAGGTCTTTGCTATGGCGGACTATATCTACGTCATGCGCTCCGGCACCATCATTGCGGGAGTTGCTACCCGGGACACCTCGGTCGACGCCCTCCAGGACTTGATCCTGCAGCGGGAAAGTGAGGCGGAATCCCCATGAAAAGTTGGAAAAAATGGTGCGCCAGACAGTCCGCCCCTCTGCTGCTGATTGCTGTGTGTCTGGGCATGATGGTCATTCTGTCCATCGAGACCCAGTCCTTTTTCTCCCTGAAAAATGTGGTCAACATTCTGGAGGCCAACTCCTACCGGCTGATTCTGGCCTGTGGAATGATATGCGTGATCTCCTCGGGGGCCATCGATCTCTCCATTGGCTCCATCCTCTCCTTCAGCGCCATCTGCATGGCGTCAGTGCTGCAGGCAGGCGCTCCCTCCTGGGCCGGGATCCTGTTGGCTCTGGCCGCTGGAACCGCCATGGGAGCCATCAACGGCGCCCTGGTCCACATCACCCGCATCAATGCCTTCATCATCACCCTGGCCACCTCATTTATGTACCGCGGCCTGTCCCTTATTGTCACCCAGGGCATCCCCATCACCAAGCTGCCCCAGGATTTCCGGGATTTCGGCTGCGGAGATATCTTTGGCATGGAATCCGGTGTCACCATGGCCTTTGTGGTGATCCTGCTTCTGATCCCCCTGTTCTACCGCATGCGTTGGGGACACTATGTCACCGCCCTGGGCGGCAATCCTGAGGCACTCAAGCGCAGCGGCGTGGCCACAGGGCGCTACCGGGTGTCCGCCTTCGCCCTCATGGGCCTTCTCTCCGCTCTGGCGGGCATCATCATCACCGCCCGGCTCAACTCCGCCGAGGCCAACGCCGGGCTGAACATGGAGATGGACGCGATCTGTGCCGTCATTATGGGGGGCACCGCTCTCCACGGCGGCAGCGGCAGCCTCTTGGGCACGGTGATCGCCGTGTTTCTCCTGGGCCTGATCCGCAACGGTCTGACCATCATGAGCGTCTCCTCCTACTACCAGCAGTTCATTACCGGTGCCATTCTGCTGTGCGCCGTGGTGGTGGCGGAGCTGCGGGAGCGCAGGAGCCGCATCAGCTGATCTACTTCCGGCATAAAGGACATTTCCTTTATACATATACCTACACACCAAATACAAGCAATTGGAGGATGAAACGATGAAAAAATGGATCTCTCTGCTGCTTGCCCTGGCTATGATGCTGAGCATCGCGGCCTGCGGCAGCAACAACAGTACCAACAATGGCGCTGCCAACAACAGCACCGAGAACACCGCCGGCAATGATACCGCCGACAACACCACCAACGACACCGCTGATGATACCCAGGATACCGGCAGTGAGCTCTCTGCCACCGTTCAGCAGCTGTACGCCGAGTTTGACGCCGCTATGGAGGAGCAGATCGGTCCCATGCCCGAGAGCTTTGGCGACATCAAGGTTGGCGCCGTGGTCATCTCCCTGACCAACCAGTTCTGGGTCAACATGAAGGACTTCTATGAGGCCGCCGGCGAGGAGCTGGGCATTCCCATCGACGTCCAGACCGGCACCACCGAGGGCGACACCGCCTCTCAGCTGGACGTCCTCATGACCATGGCCGACATGGACTATGACGTGATCATTGTCTCCCCCATCGACGGCACCAACCTGATCCCCGGCATTGTCAAGTGCAATGAAAACGGCGTGAAGGTCATCAACCTGGGCCCCGGCGTGGACACCGAAGCTCTGGCTGAGGCTGGCGGCCATCTGGACGCCACCATCACCGTAGCCTTCACCGAGCAGGGTGAGACCGTAGCCAACGACATGATCTCCCGTCTGCCTGACGGCGGTCAGGTGGCCATCATTGCCGGTCTTGCCGGCGCGGGCCAGAGCGAGGGCCGTACCTCCGGCGCCAAGGAAGTCTTTGAAGCTACCGAGGGCATCGAGCTGGTGGCTGTGCAAAACTGCGACTGGGACGCTACCCTGGCCTATGATGCCACCAAGGCTCTGATCACTGAGTATCCCGACCTGAAGGGTATCTTCTGCTGCAACGACACCATGGCTCTGGCCGCTGTGGAGGCCCTGGCCGCCGAGGGTAAGGAAGACGTTCTGGTCTACGGCGTGGACTTCACCGACGACGCCCGTGCCGCCATTATGGAGGGCACCATGACCGGCTCCATGTCCTACTCCAGCCAGCGCTACACCAAGGCCGCCCTGCAGATGGCTGTCATGCTCAACGAGGGTGAGACCTTTGACAGCAGCATCTACCTGCCCCTGACCCTTGTCACCGTGGACAACGTCAACGACCTGGAAGGCTGGCAGTGAGAAAGTTTCTAGTTGAATCTGCCCTTTTGACCCATGGTCTGGTTTCCATCTCCCAGGAGGAGCTCCACTCCCTCTGGCCGACGGAGATCGACTGCATCACCTGGGTGGATCAGGGCCAGGTCATTATTGGCTCTATGGAGCAGTTCCTCCCCTTCCGTCAGCGGGCAGCGGAACTGTACCGGATCAGCTGGGAGGACTTGCCTGGTGCCCTGGAAAAGGGTGTATCCGGGGCCCTCACCGCCTCCGGTACCATGGCTGTCTGTCAGCAGATGGGGCTGCCTCTGGCAGTGACCTGCGGCATGGGCGGCATCGGCGATATCAAAGGGGAGGAGCTGTGCCCGGATCTGCCTGCTCTGCGGGACATCCCTGTGGCGCTGATCTCCACCTCCCCCAAGGATATGCTGGACATCCCGGCCACCATCTCCTGGCTCACCGGAGCCGGGGTGCGGGTGCTGGGTATCGGCACTGACCGGTGTACCGGCTACATTTTCCTCAGTGCCGACGTACCCCTGTCCGGGAGACTCGACAAGGAGACACTTCCGGCAGATTGCCGTCAGCTGCTGCTCCTCAATCCCATTCCAGAGAAGGAACGGGTGCAGGATCTGTCTCTGCTGGCCCAGGGCATCGCCGCCGGAAAGCAGGCCGAGGCGGAGGGTCGGTACTACCATCCAGCGGCCAACGCCGCCTTTGACCGGCTCTCCGGGGGACTTTCCTCCCGGCTCCAGCTCAGATCCATCATTGCCAACGCCCTGATGGCCCAAAAGCTTACCAACGCATAAAAAAACACCGGGAGGCGCAAAGTAAAACTTTGCGCCTCCCAATAATTTTTGTTTCTTTTCCTCTGCTTACAGGCAGCTACGTCGCAGGATACTGCATAATCCCATCAACCATTACCATTGCAACATCAATATTATCATCAAAAGCAATGATATCCGCCAGTTTTCCCGGAGAAATACTTCCTAAATTATGGAAGCAATTCATTATCTTTGCTGGATTTTGTGTCATCATCATAACCGCTTTGGCTAAAGGAACTCCAGCGTCTTGTACCATAGTACGTACACAACGGTTTGCACTGCAAACACTTCCCGCAAAAGCTTCCCGATCCGGCAAAACTGCTACCCCATTTTCTATATATGCAATCTGGCCGCCCTCGCTGTTACCTAAAGCTACTTTCGATCCTTCCGGCATTCCCATCCCTCTCATCGCATCTGTGATCAGGCAAATCTGGTCATGCCTTTTACACTTTACAATCAGCCGCAACAGCTCCGGGGGTAAATGTTTCCCGTCCGCAATGATCTCTACGGTATATTCATCCATGAGAAATGCACTTTCCACCACACCCAGCTTTCGGTAACCGTGAACTCTCTTCAGCATAGACATTCCTGAATACAGGTGTGTTATATGGGAATATCCATGCCGGCAGGCACGCAGCATGTCGTCGTATTCCGCATTAGTGTGTCCCACCGCTGCCAGAATTCTTCTGCGGGTTAATTCATCACCTAATTCCAGTCCTCCCGGCAATTCAGGCGCCGCAGAAATGCGTGCAATTTCAGGGCACAGCTCCATTAGTTTCAGATAATGCTCTCTGCGCGGAAGCTGCAAATATTTTGCGTCTTGGGCTCCTTTTTGCTCATCTGCAATATACGGTCCTTCCAAGTGCAGCCCCAGAAGTCTAGGGGCCTGTTCCTGCTTCTGTGCCTTTTGAAAGCACTGTATCGTCCGAAGCAGATCTTCTTCTGAGCTTGTCGCTGTCGTGGGGTACAACGCTGTCGTGCCAAAAGGAAGGTGCGCTTTTGCTGCGTTCAAAATGGCTGAAACCGATCCATCCATAAAGTCAAATCCACCGCCGCCATGAACATGTATATCAATAAATCCAGGACTAACATATTTCCCACGCACATCCACAATCCGGCAGCTCAGCGGCAGCTGTGCACCGCAGGGCAAAATATTCCGTATTCTATTATTCTCTATCAATACTGTCCCAATTATAATTTGTCCGTCTTCTGTAACAACTTTTCCACCCGTTATTGCTGTAACCATATTGCAACTCCTTGGTTTCTTTCTCTCTATTCTCTCTACAGTTTTGCCGACGAATCCATATCCAAATACAGCGTTGCCTTGGCATGCATACGCAGAATGGACGCAGGGCACTGCGTGCCAATGGGTCCTTTCAGCATGGCGCAAACGGCATCTGCCTTGGTGGAGGCCGGAACCATGCAGTATATTTCATTTGCCCGCATAATTCCGGGAACGGTTACGGTGAGCGCCCTCTTTGGCACTTCGGACAGCGTATGGAAGCAGCCATCATGCACCTGTTGGATTCTGCAACGTTCTTCCAGCTCAACAGATTTTACTGTTGCTCTATCGTCAAAATCTGCTACCGGGGGATCGTTAAAGGCAACATGACCATTTTCTCCCACTCCCATAAAGCAGAGATCCAGCGGAGCTGCATTCAGAAGATTTGTATATCTCTGAATTTCTTCCTCTATATTCGGCGCATTTCCGTTTAAATAATTGATGCTTTTAAAGCGGACTTGTTTAAAAATATGTCTGTCAAGAAAATTGTGGAACCCTGCTGGGTGAGTTTCTTCAAGCCCAATATACTCATCCATATGAAATGCATTGATCCTTTCCCATGGAATAGAGTGGTCTGCGACGAGGCCTTCCAAAAATTCATTTTGGGAAGGAGCTGCTGCAAACAGGATGTTCAGTGTCTCCTTCTTTTTCAGGTTCTCCTTTACACAATCTGCCGCAGCGCGGGAAGCAGCATTCCCCATTTCTTCTCTTGTGCCGAAAATTCTAACCGTCAATTTATCAACAGTAAATTCTTTCATGTCCATTCTCCCGTCAAATAGATTTGTCTAAAATTTTTACTGTCTCTTTCTTTTTCACAGATTGATACGCCGCGTCAGTTATCGCCGCTGTTCTTGCGGCGGAACTTCCGCTGCTATATAACATTTCCCCATCTTGTGCCGCGTTCTGCAAATTTATAATGATATCTTCATACATGTTTTCTTTATGCGGAATGTGGTACTCCCGTTTATTTCCCAGCCGGTCGTACAGGACGAAATCAGCATCATCCACAGACGCCACGGTAAGCTTTCCTTCTGTACCGTATATTGACAGCGGCGTCTCCTTAGGACCGGCAAAACTAGCTCCTACAGAATATAGTTTACCTCCGGCAGATCTCATAAGAAGCGCTATGCTTTCTTCCACTCCGCAGTGTCCCGGCATTGGTCTCTCAACGGCAGTAACCTCTTGTATCTCCTCTCCAGAGCAATACAATGCCAGATCAATCATGTGGCTCCCTACATCCATTAAAGCACCTCCGCCAGCAGCGGTACGGTCCACTATCCAAGGCTTGCGTTGGATATCTTTCTCCGTAATGCCATCATAAAATTTGATATCCAGCGAAATGATTCGTCCAAGCGCCCCTGATTGAATGATTTGTTTTATATAACGCATCTTAGGATAAAACCTTCTATAATACGCAACTTGCAGCAAGCAATGGTTATCTTCCGCCGCCCGATTCATTTCGCAGCAGGACAAATAATCAACAGCCATAGGTTTTTCGCAAATGATATGTTTTCCATGCTTTGCTGCCATAATGGTATATTCTTTATGTAGATACACCGGCGTCGATATATACACCGCGTCTATTTCCGAACATTGCAAAATCGGTTCTATCTCCGTACATATCATAGGAACGGCAAATTTTTCTCCAAAACATCTTGCTTTATCCTTATCTCGCCGCATTATCGCATACAATTCACAGTCAGGCGCTTTTTTCATTGCAGGCGCAATCTTTTTCTCCGCAAGTTCTCCACATCCGATAATTGCCCAGCGCATGATCACCTGTCACCTCCTCCCGCCATTTCCAGCAATCTGCACGCGGCAGAATAGGCCTGCCGCAAAAAGGTTTCTGCTGATCTTCCGGAACAGATTTTTTCTTCTTGATTTGCTTCAATCATAACGGCCCCGGTATAGTTGGCTCGCTTCAGGCGCCGCATCACATTTGCCCAATCAACAGCCCCTTCAAAAGGCAGAAGATGCTGGTCAGAATCCCCGAAATTATCGCTGAGATGGATAGCAGCCAATCTGTCTTTATATTTCTCAACGATATCCTGTTCCGGAGTATAGCAAAATTCATGGCCCGCGTCATAGCACACTTTCAAGCGTGGAGACTTTATCAAAGAAAAAATCTTGTCCATATAATCCACACGGGCCACATTTTCAACGGCAATATTTACTCCCAGCTTTTCCGCCGTCTCGGCGAGCATACCAAATCGCGCCATCCCCCAGTCTGTTATGGGGGGTGGCTCATTTGTTCTGGTGGCATGGAGTACGCATGTTGTTACTCCGTATTGCTTTGCGGCAGCAAGTCCATCTTTATAGCAGTTCAGCAGTGCTTCTCCCGCCTGACCCTCTGCCCAAATCATATTCGCCTGGTGGAATGGAAGGTGAAAATTTTCAATTTCCAGCCCACACCGGGCCAAAAGATCTGGTTGTTGCTCCTTGGGAAGATCCTCTTTGTAATATCCTTCCCCCCAAAACAACGCCACGCGCTCAAATCCTGCCTCTCGAATCATACGGAACCGCTCTTGAAAGGGGATCTCATAACCGAACCACGATTGTATTGCTGTACCACGCATAGCTTCTCTCATTCTTCCATACTAGAGTATATATTACAAAATACCGGTATATCTATGTACTGCTTATATGGCTGCCCATCTTCCTCTTTATATAGAGAAAATCTCAACGGCACCTCTGGATTTCCTTTTACCGTAAAAGCTACTTTTTCTCCTGTTGTCGTGACTTCATTAAAGCAAACGGTATCTTTTGCCTTTAAGTACATGCCAATCGCATCGTGACCGGCATATACTTTTTGGTATTTCCCAGTAAGAGAAGCCGCCTTCTTCAGGATCTCCTCCCATTGCTCAAGCCGCAAATTTTCAAATTTTTGTTCATGTGTCAATATTTCGGCATAAAATCCTGAACGCAGCCCAAGATTTATGTTTGCTTCAATATTTCTGGCAGCGCGGTCAATATCATTGCTGGGATTCTCCAGAAGATTGACGGTACATCCAGTAAGAAAATCTTCCTTATGCCTGGCAAGAGAGGAGAAGAACAAATAAAAGTCATGATCATCGGGCAAATAGTCATAGCAGCAATTTTGCAAATTGTATGGCCAATACCCATCATCCATATCCATCTCTGCTTTTAAAATACCTGTTTGAAAAGCGGGATTGATAAAAGTACGTCCTCTTCTTTTCAAATAGGGCAACGCATTGACTCCCATTTCACCACAATGGAATCTCACCGTCTTGATTGGTTCAACCCCCACTTTGCTCCAAAAAGTATCTTCCCTCTCAAAAATTTCCTTTAATTTTTCCTCAGAGTGTCTTCCTTTTCCATAAGCATGGTAAAGCTGCTCATGGTAAGAGAAAGCATGGGTATTATATTCAATTTTTCCGCTTCTCTGATCAGCAGCAATCTTAGAATATAGTTTTCTATCTACTCGATCTAAAAACAATGAAGGCAAAGGAATATAGCCATATCTAGCAGCAATATCTGCATAACAAAAATCATATCTTCCACTGCAATCGTCAAAAGACATGGTTACAAAAGGAAGGATTTCATTGGTAATAAACGGTTTTTTCACACTCCAAAGAATAGAGCGGAAAAACAAATCGTCTATGCCCCTCATATGTCCTAAAAAGCCTTTTTTCCAAATTCTAGAACTTATTGTAAATTGGACTGCCTTTCCTTTTCCGTATTGAGTCGCAAAGATGCAAGGATAGTTTCTGGGTTCATAAGCACTCCATGGAGTTATATGACGGATATATACTAGTTCATCCTTGCTCAAAACGCCCTCTGCTAAGGTGAGAACTCTGTCCCCCCACTTTTCTACGGCGATAGCTGTTGCCATGCGGTCTAATGTATGACATTCTCCATCGTTCTGAAGTTGTGTAATATAGTGCTCATTTTGTCTGATACGCAGCACACTTGTTACATATGGATGGGGATTTATATGTTCAAATCCAAACATATCAAGGAATTCTCGACTGTAATTTCTAATATCTTCATCAAAATTAACCAGTCCCATTCCCTGTCTCACCTGAGCAGCGATTTCTCCTTGGATTTTAGGCGTCAGAAAAGCACCTAGTCTGCTTTGTGCCAAAATAATACCTGCTCCAGAAGCCAGTCTTTCTTTTGTCAAAGGTTCTTCTGCAATATCTATCAGCCTGTAGGGAATACCAAAATGCTCCAAGGCCACCAGAACTGTATCTTTAACAATAGAATAATCCCAGTAGGATCCGATACTATTTACCACCACAAGAACCGCTCCATTGCCTTTACAAAAGCAGTGCTTGCGTTCCACCAAGCCAAATCCGCCCATATGCCATCCCCCTTACTTCTATCTCTTAATCAAGCGATCTGCATTTTTGAAATATAATTTTTCCCGCTTATTATCATCCATGTGTACATATTGCCACATGTCGGTACGATACCTCAAAGTTGAATCGCTGGATCCAAATCCAAAATCTGTTCCAAACATAATTCTTTCCGGATCTGCCTCATCAACTATTTTTTGTAATTGAGAAATGGACGGTCCACACAAGGAAAGCCATATATTGGGTAGTCTCTTTACAGCAGCAATTGCATTCCCATAGGTTTCTATCAGCCCAGAATGCCCTAAAATGATCGTAGCTTCCGGATACCGCTGTGCCAAGTTCGCCACAGCCATTGTGGTCGCATACGGCGGTGTACCATCATGGAAAAGCATAGGCAGATGATACCGAATACACGTTTCGGTAATGTCATTCACCGTGGGCAATGAAATAGGAAACGCTTGCATCCAGGGATGCAGTTTAAGGCCTCGAACACCATATTGCTCCACACATCGTTTTATTTCGTCTACAATCATGTCTTTTCCATAACTTGGATTTACCACACAGAATCCAATAAATCTTTTGGGCGCATAGTTACAAAACTGATGTAAGTGGCGATTGGATTCAAAGAATTCTCCCGTAGGATATAGCCCACCCACAGGACTGATCCAAGATGCTTCCACACCATATTGATCCATTTTTTCCAGCATCCATGCCGGGTCAGTAACCGGAGCATCACCCTGTCGAAAACTCGCATCGGCAATGTGGACATGTGTATCTATCCGCTTCATTTGTTATCCCCCTATCGCCCTCATCATATTGTCCCAACAAAGCATACTCTTGCTTTTTGTATCCAAAGGTAAATCAATTATTTTTTTCAATTCATGGGATTGATGCGACCTTGGCATATTGGATCCAAAAATAACCCTGTCGATTCCTGCAATATCAATCAATCCTTGAATTCCTAGGTTATGGGAGGTTTCCAGATATACATTGTTTACCCCTTGCACAGCATATCCCAGATCATTCCAATAATCGGTATTACCAGAATGTCCCATAATAAAGTTTACCTTAGGAAATTCTCTTGCCAATTCTGTCAGCTGAAATGGTTCAGCGCAAACCATGGTTCCAGTATGAGCATATACAGGTTTTCCGTACTCTTCGCATACCGACAATAATCCTTTCACGATGTCAGAATACAAAACAAATCCCTGCAGTTTCGGATTAAGTTTCAGTCCAGCAAGTCCTTTATCAAACATTCGCTTCAGATGATCCTCTCCCCGTTTCAAATACCAAGGATTCACGGAAGCAAATCCGACAAACCTATCTGGATATTTCTTCACTTGTTCCAAAACATATGCATTACCTTCTTCATTTTCTACAGCGATATATTGTTCCAGAGGACAAATCACGGCCTTCTCCACGCCGTTTTCATCCATGATTTCCAACAATCTCTCCGGTAAAAGCTGCTTTTCAAATCCCACTCCAACGTGGCAGTGACCATCAATAATGCGCATAAGCACCCCTCATTTTCCCTCTGAGACCATTACTATTACAAAAAATCTTCTCTATTATCCTATTTTTCAAACATAATTTGGACAAACGCTTCTCCCCCGGGTATTCCTCTGCGGTTTACTGCCCGAAAACGGAATTCATTCATTCCCTCTCGAATGTACTTTTCATTTATTTTTTTACACGCAATCCAATGGCTTCCATCATATTCCTGGAAAGCAAAAAAATTTGGCATATTATGAAACAACGTAATCCTAACCTCCGGGCAATCCAAATGCTGGCTCATCAGTTCTACTTTTATTGCCGTTTGGTTGACGGAATAGTCTACAACGCTTTGACGAGATGTAATCAAATCCACCTCATGGTAAGCTTCCCCGTTATATACTAAAAGCGGATTTTCTCCCTCAGGTATATAGGCTAAAACTTCCGGTTTTTCATCAGGTGCAGCATATCTGTCATTGCGGGACATAACAACAATTGTTTTGTAGTAGTCCATTACCTGGTTTTCCATAAATATCTTTTCCATCTTCTCTACATCATTTGGGGTCATCATGGTTCCCTTAACAAACGATGTACCTCCAGTATCTCTAGTCATAGGGGGAAGATATTCACCAAAAACCATTTTTACATCCGCGCCCAAATCTTTATTTGCTGCTATGCACAGCTCACTTGCTGATTGCGGTATTCCATCTTTTTCATAGTGTGAATTGGTATCACAATCAATAAGGATCCATTTCCCCAAAGTATTCGACCAAATTTCTACGACCTCATGTCCAACATTATCTTTTCTTGTTGCATCGAACTCCACATCCGGCATTCTTGCGCCAACTGTTCGCGTCACATATCCCAAAGCACAGGCAAAATCTGAAAAGACCATAGCATGATAATAGCAATGGAACCGAATTCCCTGTTCAACAGCCCGTAAAACTTCTGTTGCATTTTTAGCAGGTTGTCCCATCTCATGAAAGCTCCAGCCATGTTCAACCATTTTGACTTTCACATAGTTCTGTAACCGGAAAAATATTTCAAGCTCACTTTGGGCATCTTTTACCAATGTTTCTAACCCATACTGTATTGCCAGTTCGCGGATCCTTGGATCCTCGGAATCATCGTAATGCGTTTCAAACGGCGGATTTGGCAACTCGTAAGGTCCCCCCGCAACAATGCGCAACTTTCTGGGAACTTTTTTCATCAACTCTATATACCTCCCTTCCTTCTGCAGAAAGTGTTTCCAAATGATAAATGGTGGTGCGGTGCCAAACACCGCACCACCATTCAAAATCAGGTCTGATTGGCAAAATATTCTTCTGTTTTTGCTTGCACGCTCTCCATAAACTCTTCCGGTGTAGCAATGTCACCATACATAAAGGAGGCATTAAGCGGATAGAGAACTGCAGAACTCCAGTCAACATATTCACTCGCCTGAAGATAATTATACTGAGGGACAACAACTTCAGCATTTTCAATTAAAGGCAACACATCTTGAAGCGAATCAGGTACTGTCACACCCTTTACAGCCGAAAAAAGATCAAGACCCGCTATCTTCTCAGAGTTATCTTTTGTCGTCAAGAATTTAAGGAATTTAACTGCACCTTCTGGATTTTTGGCATCTGCCGGAATAGAATAGCCGTTAATCTTTGTCTCAAGCATAGTTTGCTCTCCATTTGCCCCGACCATCGGGAAGGCAAACATACCCATTTCAAAACCTTCCGGAGTCAGCGTAGCAACTTCCTGCGGCAGCCAGGAGCCAATATACATCATCGCGGCATTTCCTTGCACAAAGATCGCATTAGCCGCAGGATATTGTGTACCCTTAAATCCTTTTTGGAAATATGGCAAAATTTCCTGTTCTTTTCTTGCAGCCTCAACAAACTCCGGTTCCTCCCATGAAACTTCACCATTCAATGCAGCCAGATACTTTTCAATGCCAGCCTCCCGAATTGCAAAGCTTGAGAAAAACCACGACAGATAGAAATCAATGTTGCCGTCAGAAGCAATCGGATCAATCCCATTTTCTTTTAATGTTTCACATACCGTCAAGAACTCATCAAATGTTTCTGGAATCTCCAGTCCATATTCCTCAAAAATGGCCTTATTATAGAACCAAGCTGTTACTGCCAGCTGCTCAGGTACCATATAAGCATTTCCACGGAAAGATCCGGTTTCAATTGTGTTTGCAATAAAGTCATCCCGCCATGTTCCACTCTCTTCGTAATTCTTTTCATCAAAATAGCTGTCCAAAGGCAGCAGCATTTCCTCGGATGCCAATACATCTGCATACCCAGGGTTCAGCATAACAATATCCGGGACATCTTTCTGAATCAGTCTGGGACGCAACTTGCTCATGATATCTTGGCCAACAAATTCAATCGTAACCTCTACTCCCGGATTTTCATCCATGTATTTGTCAACAATAGATTCATATACATCCGATTGCACTGTCCCAGGAGAGTAGAAAGACCAAATCTCAAGGCTTGTATTTTCGCTATTATTGTCAGCCTGCCCGTTGTTTTCGCTATTAGAGGTATTTCCGCTATTGGAGGTATTTTCAGGGGGAGTGGACACACAACCAACTGTTGAAAGAATCATCAGCATGACTAAGCACAGAGAAACCGTCGCTTTGAACTTTTTCATCTTCTTTCCTCCTTAAATTGTAGTGTTGGATAATTACCCTTTAACCGCTCCAGCGGTGACACCCTTTTCAATTTTGTCCTGCAATAGGAAGAACACAATCAGTGTAGGGATAACCAAAATAACTACCCCCGCAAACAGTGCTGCCCAGTCCATACTCATTTGCTGCTGACTCTTTAAATTATACAGACCGGCAGACAGTGGCATCTTCTCGTCATCTGTAATCAACATCATGGCATAAAAGTATTCATTCCAGATAGACAGGAAATTGAAAATAACAACAGTTGTAATGCCAGGCTTTGCCATCGGGACCGCTACATGCAGAAACACCCTCCATTTAGAGCACCCATCTATCGCTGCCGCTTCTTCCACTTCACGAGGAATGGTTGAAAAAAATCCAGTCAGGACAAAGACAGTAAACGGCATATATACAGCGCAATATACCAAAATAATGCCAAGTCTTGTATTGAGGAGTCCCACCTGAGAATACATCAGATATAGCGGCACCAATGTAATTTGAGCGGGAATCGCCATTCCGGAAACAAACAGCAAGGATGCCATGCTGACCCATCGATAACGTCTAAATCTTGCCAGCACATAGCCCGCCATGCTTCCAAATACGGTTAAAAGCGTAAGCGCTGCAATTTGAATGATCAGTGTATTTTTAAAGTACACAGCCATTCTTCCAGAAGTCCAGGCTCTAATATAGTTGTCTATCTGCAGTTTTTCCGGTAAATCCCAAATATTAACAAAAAGCTCGCTGTTGCTTTTGAAAGAAGAAACAATAAACCATCCCAGAGTAATAACAGAGATGCCAATCCAAACACATAGCACACCATACTGAAGGACATTCCATGGATTCACTTTCTTTTTCATACGCACCTCTCCCCTCAGTATTCAATGGCTTCGCTCCATCGTCTGGTCAGCCTCCGGTACAACACAACAAAGAGCACAACGATGATCAGAATACATACTGCAATAGCTGTACCGTAGCCCATCTTAAACGCGCTGGAAACATAATCAACCGACATCCATACCATATAGGTGGCAAGCGTATGTGTCATATTGCTGGGTCCCCCTTGCGTCATGACATATACCACGCCAAAAGACATCCATCCATTAATGATCCAGTACATAATACCGATATTCAGGATATCCTTTACCAGAGGAATCGTTATTTTCCAAAACGCTTGCCATTCTGTTACTCCATCAATCCGCGCCGCTTCGTAATAGTCCTCTGGTATCCGTTGTATCCCGGCAATCAGCAGGATCATAAAAAATCCTACCCACCACCATACGGTAACAAAAATGATCCAGGCCATAGCACTGCCGCGAGATCCCAGCCATGCTGTCCCGTATGCTTCTACCCCCATTTTTTCCAATATGCCATTTAAAAGGCCAAAGGTTGGATTTAAAACAAACGTCCAAATAATACCTATAGCCACAATAGATATTGAATAGGGGAAAAAAATCATTGAGCGGAAAAATCTTTTAAAGCGGGTTGTCTTTCGGGTCAAAAAATTTGCAAAAAACAATCCCAATGCCACAACCGCAATACCGCCAAAAATAATGATCAGGAGATTATTCTGAAATGCGCGCCAAAATATCTCATCCTTCATGAGCATTTTGTAATTGCCAAGGCCAATTTGCTTTACAGTCTCTGCATTGAACCCGCTCCAGTCATAGGTCGATATTTGAAATGCCTGAATACCGGGAAGCAAGTAGAAGGTAAAAAAGATCACAACCGCAGGAAGCATCATCAAAAGTGCAAACAAATTGGCTTTCCATACCATAGGGGATGTCTTCTTAATTTTTGCTGGCATAATCTCCTCCTTTACCGCTGAAATGAGACAGAGTTCTCTATATCATGGCAATTTTATTTCCCACAAATATCCGCTTCTATGGGGGATATCATTCTCACCTGCATATAAGACACCATCATCTGTAACAACAACATGATGAATCTGCCAGCAAGGCTCTCCATCCTGATCTACCACCTTACCCAACAGCTCATATTTCGTATTTCGGAAATCAAAACGAAGGAGCTGGCAGTCGCCGTCTCTGCCGGTGACCCCATAGGCATATCCATCAGGTGCTACTGCCAAGGCCGCCAAGCGGGATCTCCGATCCGAAATTGGAGTGAAAAGATAGGTAACTTCATTTGTATGGATATTGATCCGATATAAAGAGCCATTGGCCGCACTGGCATAAATATGCCCATCTCCCAAATTGAAGAAACTCTCTGGCTTCTCATATCCAAACGATCCATCCACTTTGGGAAGCCCATGCTGCAAAAATTCAATTTTATCCGCCCCCGCCCGGATTTTAAACAAGCGGCTTGCATTTTCACCTACATCATGAGACCACGCCCGGGTGATCTTCCATGTCCCCCATAGGGTTCCTTCATCGTCGAGCGCACAGCTTTCTCCCTGTGCCATTCCAGCAATTCCTGAGCCAATCAAACCGTAGTTTTTGATCTCCCCACTTGGAATATGGTAGCGAAGCATATATTCGGGCGCAAATGTCATGCAGTACAGAAAATCATTTTCCTCGTCCAGCACGATATTTTGAATATATGTATGGGGCACAGGTATGCACAATTTTTCCCAGCGGCCCTCTTTGGGGTCATAGCGGCAAATGGCCCCGCCCGGAGCATCCAGATAATGATCTACACAGTGTAAGAGGGCAATGGCTGCGTAATAGCAACCATCCTTCTCCCGTTTGACCAAAGAGCGGTGAAACTTCGCATCCCAAAAATCTGTAACATCGCCAATTCCTGTATACACAAACTTTTGAGACTTCCTATCATACTTATAGCTGATGTCCTTTTCGTTAAAGGACGTCACCCCCACATGGATTTCATCCGTTTCTTTATCCCACAAGAGGCAATCAAAACTGATACACCCTGTTCTCCATCGCTCATCTTTGAGAAAATCATCGTAATTCCATCCATAATGGACTTCTTCATCCCACTGCTTGCCGTAGTGGACATCATATAGTTTCAGGGATCGTACTTCCATACCTTCCTCCTTAGCCAGCAAAGCGCTGCCCTTCTATTACTTTATTTCAAAGCATCTACACAGTGCTTCACGGCATAAGCAATGTATTCATAGTCATCCGCAGTCATATGGGCAAACACCGGGAGCTGGAACAGCTGTCTGCACACAGTATCCGCAATAGGTGTATCCGCCGAAGAATAACCTGCTTCTTTGAATATCTTCCAGGAATAGACCGGTTTATAGTGGAAAGAGATCCCCACACCATACTCTTCTTTCAGCATGCTGAAAAACTTGGCAGGAACGATCTTACTGTTTTCATCATCAACGCGGTATGTACTCAAGTGGCAGGAGCTATAGCAGTCTTCCGGTATTGTGGGACAGATAATCTCCTTAACGTCACCTAAAAGCTGATTTAGCTTCTTCATTCCCGCATTTCTCAATTCGTTATTTTTGTCAACTTTTTTCAGCTGGACCATGCCCGCTGCAGCCTGGAGTTTTGTCATACGGAAATTAGAACCCAGTTCCACCACATCATCTACTGGACCATACTGGAATCCAAAAGACTTGATTCTCTCCAGTCTCTTATGGTACTCTTCATTGTTTGTCGTGATGGCACCGCCTTCTCCCACTGTTGTCATATTCTTGTTTGTCTGGAAACTGTATACAGACATGTCTCCAAAACCACCGATCGGCATTCCCTTATATTTACTTCCCACCGCATGTGCAGCATCATATACGATTTTTACACCGTACTTTTTGCTGATAGCATCATAAGCTTCGATATCGCAAGGGACTCCACCGAAATGGACCGGCACAATCACCTTCGTTTTACTCGTAATTTTCTTTTCAACATCCTTTGGGTCAAGGTTATATGTCACGGGATCGATATCAGCAAACACGATTTTGGCACCGCGAAGAAGCGCACATGTGGCAGAACAGACAAAAGTCAGCGGCGTAGTAATCACTTCATCTCCCGGACCCACATCCAATACCCACATTGCCAGATCTAATCCAGTACCGGCAGAATTGACCGCACTGGCAAATTTTGCTCCCTCATGGGCCGCAAATTGTCTCTGAAACTCTGGCTCCTCCGGCAAGCGGAAATATCCTTTGGGACTGTGTGCACATTCGGACACAACCTTTGTGACAATGTCAACATCTTCCTGATCCATCAATGCTCCCATGGCATACCAAGGCAAGTTTCTTTTTTCCATAATTGCACCTCATTCCATTTTACAGTAAGATTTTCTTTCCGCTTATACTAGATTCCTCAATTGCTGCTAATATTTTATTGGTCTGATAGCCAATCTCTCCACTAATGCGAGGCTGACGGTCTTCCATAATTGCCTGTACAAAATCATTGATCATCGGGAAATGAACATTGCCACTATTAGGCTTGACGACCGATGTCACTTCCTTTCCCATTCCTTTTACGACCTTGGGCGGAAGCTCTAGCTCTATTCCATCTCCATCGCCAGGAATCATTCTGATCTTTCCTTCAGTGCCCAGAATAACAAATTCATCAGCCCATACTTTACTATTCCAGTTAAAGCTTGCCTGGCAGTGCATGCCATTTTTCATCTGCATCAATACTGTGCAGGAATCTTCTACCTCATACTCATGGGTAAGCGTATCCATCAAGGCCTGTACGCTCTTGACTTCTCCCAAAAGTTCCTGCATAAGATCAAATTTGTGGCATCCCATATCCCAAAGCGGCCCGCCGCCGGATCTTTTCTTGATCACGCGCCAATATTTCGGATCGCTTTTTTCCGGGTTATACCAACTGTGAAAAGTAATTCGTGCACTGACCAGATCACCTATGCAACCTTCTTCAATTAATCGCTTTACTTCAGCTATCTTTGGGAAAAACCGTCTGAAATACGCAACGCCCAGTTTCACATTTTTCTCTTTCGCTGCCCTGATCAGAGACTCACACTCATCATTTGTCATCGCCATCGGTTTTTCTACAAGGACATGCTTTCCGCTTTGAATTGCTTGTAGCGCAATGGGATAATGTACAAAAATCGGAGTTGCAATATAAACCGCATCGATCTCATCGTCGGCTAGCAGGTCTTCTAATTTTGAATATACCTTTGCCACAGGATTCTTTGCTACAAAGCGTTCCAGTTCCTCTGGAATCGGCCCATATGCCGCCACAAGTTCACTATCCGCCTGCTCCCGAATTGCTGGAGCAACTCGTTTATTGGAGATATCTCCCACTCCAACAAGGCCCCATTTGATCATGTCTCGCACCTCCTTCTCGTATCTACCTCCTGATGATAATCAGAGAGAGTATAGCCTTTTCTTATTAATTCTTTCTTTTCTGCATAGCTGTCAATTTCAGCAATAAGCCCATCAAGAACCTGACGTCTGAACTCATGCAAATCTGAATAATCAAAAATATTGTGGGTCAATGCCAATAGATACGGATGCTCAATACGCTGCTCTAGTTGCCTGTCTACACTTTTCCTTACGGTGAATCCATGAGCGCGGGCATCCACCATTTCAACACGCAATTCTAGTTTGGTTAACCCGCCCCACATCGTGCTTTCCCAATCCGCAGTCGTAGGTATTTCAAGGAAGTCCATATTTCCTTCCAACAATCTGTTCGCACGATTCGTGTGATATGGCAACATAGGTGAACCTGCCCAATTGGACTTTACTCTGGTAAAGTTTCTTCCCGGAACACTTAAGCTTCCTTGGGAAAATCCCAAATCTCTCAGCACGGAAAAAGTGTGATCATTTGCAGAGAAATTTCCTCCTCGAAAACTCACCGGTGCTTTTCCCAGAGCGTCTTCCCACATTCGACAAGCTTCAGATAGCATTTTATGCTGCTCGTCATAGTCATACGCGCCCAAATAGTCTGCATACCCATAATCCTGAGGATGATAGTGCAGCCCCAATTCAGCCCCTTCCTTTTCCATCTCCAAAAGTAATGGAGCTATCTTTTCCGCTGTATAAGGAACGACAAAGAGGGTAGGTTTAAGATTTCTGGCAAACAAAGTCTCACAATATCCGGCTATGGCTTTGCCGCAGAATTCCCATGTTTTGGGGCCGCCTTCCGCCGCCAGATCTGCAATTGCTTCGCAGTCCATGGTGAACATGACATCTAATGTGTTCATTTGACCTCCTCCCTGCGGTTATGCTCTAAAAAGGCATCTAAATCCGCACTAATTTTGTAAATTCCTTTAAATACATCATCAAAAATTACAATCAGTTTTTTTGCAGTCTCGATCTCGCATCCTTCACTCCATCCCTTAAGGGTCAAGGATGCAAACTCGCGTGTTGCCTGCATTTCCTTCTGCGTCAAAACATCTGGTACCAACTGATTCAGCAGCTCCTGCGGATTGTCTGTATCCACTCCTCTAACAACTTTCCAATAAATCTTATATGGTCCAGAGAAGAACATTTCACCTATACGGCCCAATTCATTTTGAATAAGCCAAAGGTTATCAAAATGTTCGGGCGCATTTGCATAAAAGTACATACGTCCTTTAAAAAGCTTGCTGAAGCGGCAGCTGTCAAAAAGCTTCATCGCAGGCGACACCTCTACTGCTGCAATCTTTGCCTTCAATTCTGGAACTCCATCTGCTTTTTCCACAGGGAAAAGGGTAATATATGACTTAATTTCTTCCAAAAGCAAATATAATGCGTTCTCAAGTCTATCTTCAAACTGAGTGAGCATTGGTTCTTCATAAAGGTCAGGAACTTCGTAATGCTTGTCAACTATATCAACAATCTCTTCCAGCAATTGTGCTATCTGCGGGAAGAGGTATTTGGCTTTCTCAAGAGCAGTTATTTTTCCTCTGCAGGTCTTTCTCTCCTTAAGAGAAACTGCCGCTTGTAATGGCGGGACAAAATAATGCATGATACGACTATGGAGGGGATATTTTACTGAAAACTCCCCCAAATTGATGGGCGGGTCAATTTTTCTATTGTATCTTCCACAATATGTTATATATTTCTTCAAAAAGTAATACTCATCCCGCGCATCCCACTTATGGGAAGAAATAAATGTTTCTGCTTCCTGCATCTTCTGGCAGTTTGTAGCCCGATAGATGCTCCATTGGGCATACTCAGGATAATAGTGATCATCTGATGTAAATTCAGCCCATGTGGGATTTACTCCCGGAAGATGTTCTAAGATTCGTGCCCATTCCGGATGTGTAATGCTCAGTTCCAGATGAACCTGTCCAACGATTTCAGACATTTTGCACCAATCGTCCATCGACATATCAGACGAGCATAAAAATCTGGTATCAAAGTCGGACATTCCGGGAATGAGATCTCTATACTCCCACTTTCCTGCAATCGCTTCAATTTTGGGAAAGCGACTTGAGCACTCTTGAAAATACGTATCGATAAAGCAATCGAAGCTATTTTGCGGTTTAGGCGGAAAATGAATGTTCACTTTTTATCCTCCATTTATTAAACAGAAATTAATTACTGGGCAAAAAATGATGTTTCCACATAAATATTTCCGTATTTCCAGCAGGTAATTTTCGGATTGGTCCCCTCTTCTTAAATTTTATTTAGATTGATATATATTATATATACACAATTGTTTTGATGTCAATGCTTTTATATTTGTTAATTACTTACACAATCAGCTTTCTGCGTTTTGCATTAAATTACACTATTAAATATGTCGTCTTTGCACGAACGCTTTTTGATAATAGTTAAAAAAGTGGCACAGTTGACAAGCAATATTATATGTTTTAAACTATTCTTACATTAAGATATTAAGGAGGGACGTGCCTTGAATCAAACAGGTAGCTTAGATATGATACGGCAAATGAATTCCTCTACCATACTTAATCTTCTGAAGTCAACTGCTCCTATGGCCAAGAATGAATTAGCAAAAGCAACAGGATTAAGTGCACCTACTGTTACAAAAATAATTAATGATTTAATTGAAATCGGAATTGTCCAGGAAATCGGTGTGGGGGAGTCATATGGTGGACGTCCTCCCGTTCTGATTGATTTTCGAAAAGATGGCGGTTTTATCCTTGGTACAAACATCAGCAATGATCATATTACAGCAATAATGGTTGACTTCACCGGAGATATCATAGCTCGTCTGACAACCCCCGTTTCCCCCTCTGATAATAGTTTTTCCATCTTATCTAAAGTCATGAATACTATATCGGATGTAATTAAAAAATCGCAAAAATCTCGGGATTTAATATTCGGGATTGGCGTAGGCATTTCTGGTATTGTTGATTCTGAACGAGGTATTATCACGCAGGCTTCAAGAATTGATTGGAAAGATGTTCCCATTCGATCTATTCTGCAGGAGGCCTACACTGTTCCTGTTTATGTTGAAGAAAACACAAGGCTTCTTAGTTTTGCTGAAAAGTGGTTTGGCGCAGCTCAAGACTACAATGACATCCTTTTTATTCGAATCGGAGAAGAATTAGGCGCTTGCTTTATGCAAAACGGGAAACTATTTGACGGAAGTAACGACTACGCATGCCGCAGTATTCATAAATTAATTCTCACTCAGCCAGATGAACATTGCAACGGGACCGCAGAATCCCTATTGACTAGTCGTGGGATCTGTGCACGTGCCATGTCCATGTTAGACAGCGGCACTTTTACATCTTCCCTTCAAACTCTCTCTTCTTTTTCGACAATTGATCTTTCAGAAGCTGCCAGTAATGGTGATTCATTTTCAAAAATGATTATGGATCAAACTGCCTATTATCTAGCTGTTTTTGTAAGTAATATCTGCCGCATTGTTGACCCAGAAATTGTAGTGCTAGGCGGCGGCCTTATTAAAGCAAGGGATCAAATTTTAGGCCCATTCCAGCAGCATTTTTCTGATTTGACACAATCGGACTTTACAAAACTTCTTATTGTCCCATCCAAGCTCGTTGATGATGCTTATGCAATCGGAGCAGCCGGAATTGTCCTTCACAATATTTTTTCTGCTCCAAAAAAATTTATGAAAACCCACAATCAACCCAAATGATGAACCAGTTTTACTTTTTGAATAATTTTGTTCCGAATATTCTCGTCAACAGCAGGCCTGTTTTCCCAACGTGAACCAAACCGCCATGGTACACAGCCATTAAACTGACGAAATATGAAACGAAAGAGATTAATAAGTAATATTGAGTAAAAGAATGGGCCTCCGAGTACATAAGTACTCTGGAGGCCCGTTTTACCACTTTCGATCTGCTTAAAATAAAATGCCTTCCACATCTAAAGGAGGCAACCATAATTTGACTTATAAAATTGCAGCAAAAATCAAACCGGAAGATTAACCGTGATTACCAGGCTGTTTCCATCCGCACTTTCCGCCCGGATCTTTCCCTTATGTGCCAGCACAATACTTCTTGCGATGGACAATCCCAATCCGTAGCCGCCGGTCTGGCTGTTTCGGGACTGATCCGTACGGTAGAACCGGTCAAACAGATGGGGCAGCTTATCCCGGTCCAGCAGCTGCGCAGCCGTATTGGATACGGTCAGGGCGATACTTCTCCCCTGCTTTTCCAGCTTTACCGCCAGCCGTCCCCCGGCAGGAGAGTATTTTAAGGCGTTATCCAGCAGGATGGAGACCAATTGCCGGATAGCCTTTTCATCTCCGGTACAGGACAGCATGGGTTGGATTGTCACCAACAACTCTTTGCCCTGACTTTGAGCCGGGGCTGCAAAGGACTGGACCATTTCCTCCACCACATCGGAGAGGGGAAACTCAATGAGCTGCAGTCTGGGCTGCTCCTCCTCCATGCGGGAGAGATAGATCAGGTCGTTGGTCAGGCCTGTCAGGCGCTGTGCCTGGCGGCGTATATCGGCAAGCCATTGGTTCTCTCCGCACTCCATCTCTGCCAGATCCGCATCGGCACTGATGATGGTCATGGGCGTTTTCAATTCATGACCGGCATCGGTAATGAACTGCTTTTGCTTTTCATAGCTCTCTGCCATGGGACGCACAATGCGGCTGGATAGAATAAGCAGCAGAACCAGCACCGCTCCCAACCCCACCAAAGACAGCGCTACACTGGCAAACAAAGTGGCGCGGAAGGAGGAGAGACTGCGGCCGCAGTCCAAAAAAATGACCTGGCTGTCCCCGTCCTCCTGGCTGATCAAATAGCGGTAATTGCCCCAGAATCCAGAGCTTCTGCCGGAATCCATCACACTCTGGGCATACGCGGCAGCATCCTCCGCATCCACCGCCGCGATCTGGCCGGTATCAATCTCCAGCACTTGACCATCCTCGCTGAGAAGGACAGAAAAGAAGCGGGATTCATAGGGTGTCTCCGGGGACATGCCCCGTTGTCCAAAGGGGTCACGCTTTATCCCCGGGTCCCCGGGCGGCTCCTGCTGAAGGCCGCCCTGCGGTTTGGGGAAAGTCCCGTCGTTGGCCGCCAGAAGAGCCAGGACGGTGTCAGCATCCGAGACCACCTTCTGGTAGCTCATCAGATTCACGCCCCCCAGGATAACCAGCAGCACAATGGCCAGGGAGAGCATACAGGCAGCGATCAGCTTGCGGCGAAGGCGTTTGATCATGTCCGCTCCTCCAAGGAGTAACCCACATTGCGGGTGGCCTTGATCTGAATATTGGCCTGAAGCGCGGAGAGCTTTTTCCGCAGGTAGGAGATATACACCCACACCACATTCAGCTCCACATCGCTGTCATAGCCCCAGATCCGCTCCAGAAACCGCTCTGTCGGGATCAGCTGCCGGGGATTGCGCAGCAGCAGCTCCATCATCTGATACTCTCTGTTGGCCAGGCGGAAACTGCCGGCAGATGAGGACAACTCAAAGGTGGTCTGATCCAGCGTGATGTTGCCGAAGGTAAGGCGGCTGGTGACCTGCCCGCCAGTCTGGCTGCGGGTCATTGCCCGGATACGGGCCATGAGCTCTGCTGTGGAAAAGGGCTTGGTCAGATAGTCGTTGGCCCCGGTGTCCAGGCCAGTCACCTTATCCTCCACCTCCGACTTGGCAGTGAGCAGCAGAACCGGGACGGGGTTTCCCTGCTCCCGCAGCTGCCGCAGCACCTCCAGGCCGTCCATTTTGGGCATCATAATATCCAAAATCACCCCGTCATAATTTCCCGCCTCCAGGTAGGCCAGAGCTTCTTCCCCATCATACACCGCGTCGGCAGAGTAATTGCTCTTTTCCAGCAGAGCCACCACAGCCCGAGACAAGGAGCGCTCGTCCTCCGCCAGCAAAATTCGCATCGTATCACCTTCTCTGTTCAGTAGTGAAATCAGCATAGCGCCGCCGCCTTAACTCTAATTAAAAGAATAGCACCCGCAGCATAAAATGTCAGCCGAAAAAGTTTCTCATTTTTAACTTCAGTTATGGTTTGGTTTTTACACTGGCATTACCATCCGGCAGCAAGGAGGCCAACCACCGTGAAAAACCAAATGATCTTTCAGCGCTATGAGTTCAAATATTTGATGACCTGTCGCCAGCAGCAAGCTGTCCTTCAGGCTATGGAGGACCATATGGAGCCCGACGACTACAGCCATAGCTCCATCCGCAATCTCTATCTGGACACCCCCGATTTCCGTCTGATCCGCCGGAGCCTGGAAAAGCCGGTCTACAAGGAGAAAGTGCGGATCCGCAGCTATGGTCGGGCAGAGGCATCCGCCCCGGTATTTGTGGAGCTGAAAAAGAAATACCGCTCCGTCGTATATAAACGCCGTATCTCCCTGCCCCAGGACCAGGCCCTGGCCTGCGTAGCCGGGCAGGCGCCTTGGCCGGAGAGCCAGATCGGCAAAGAGTTATCCTATACCATCGCCTTTTACCAAGGACTTGCCCCGGCGGTATTTCTCTCCTACGAGCGGGATGCTTTCCACGGCAGGGAGGACAGTTCCTTCCGTGTGACGTTTGACCGGGATATCCAGTACCGCCGGCAAGAGCTTACCCTATCCTCCGATCCCTGGGGCATCTCCCTTCTCCCGCCGGGCCAGATCCTTATGGAGCTGAAAGCCATTGGCTCTATCCCCCTGTGGATGGTACGTACCTTGTCTGAATGTGGGATCTTCCAGACTTCTTTCTCAAAATATGGTACAGCCTACCAGGATATCTATCTTACCCATACGAAAGGGGAACAGAAATATGCTTGATACAATTTTCAGCGGGGTATTTGAAACCTCATTGGCTACCATTTCCCCCAGTGATTTTCTATTGTGTGTGGGCGTATCCCTGGTGCTGGGCCTGATCCTGTGCGCCATGACCCTGTGGCATTCCCACTTCAGCAGGAGCCTGTTGGTAGCCCTGGCGATCCTGCCTGCTGTGGTGTGCGTGGTCATTCTGATGGTCAACGGCAATGTGGGCACCGGTGTAGCGGTAGCGGGGGCCTTCAACCTGGTACGTTTCCGTTCTGCCCCCGGCTCCGCCCGGGAAATCGGCGCTCTTTTTATCGCCATGGGAACCGGACTGATCACCGGCATGGGCTATCTGGGCTACGGCGCACTGTTCACCTTGATTCTTGGTGCCGCCATGATGCTATTTACCGCTCTGAGCCAGCAAACCGGCAACACACCCCAGCGCACACTGCATATCACCATTCCTGAAAATCTGGACTATGCAGGAGTATTTGACCCGGTGCTGACCCAATATGCCCGTCAGTATACGCTCACACAGGTAAAAACCACTAATATGGGCAGCCTTTTCAAACTGACATATGACCTGACACTGAAGGACCCCACCCAGGAAAAACCCTTTATCGATCAGCTCCGCCTGCGTAACGGAAACCTGGAGATCGCCCTGGGTCATCCTGACACTGGGGCTACCGCCCTGTAAAGGAGGAATCACGCCATGAAGCGCGTACCACACGCCATTTTCCTGTACCTGCTGTGTACCCTGCTGACTCTCAGCAGCTGCGGTACCCAAACCGCCGAAGAGGACACATCACAGGCCGCAGGAACCGATTACACGACACAGGAGACCGCAGCCACTACCTCTGCCGCCATTGATCCCACCAGTCTTTTCAGTGACCGGGACCTGGAAGGCACCTATGAGGAAAGCTCCGCCATCTCCATACAGCTCACCAGCGACTCCGCTGTCTGTGACAGCAGCTCTGTCTCCATCAGCGGCTCACAGATCACCATCACGGACGAAGGCGTCTACCTTCTCTCCGGTACGCTTACTGACGGCCAGATCGTCGTGGACGCCGGTGATACGGACAAAGTACAGATCGTCCTCTGCGGCGCAGACATCACCAGTGCCACCTCCGCCGCCATTTACGCCCTGGCGGCAGATAAGGTATTTATTACCCTGGCGGACGGGACTGAGAACCATCTGTCCAATGGCGGCGAGTATATAGCCATCGATGAAAACAACATCGACGCTGTGATCTTTTCCAAAACCGACCTCACCCTTAACGGCACAGGAAGCCTCACCATCCAGGCTCAGGCCGGTCACGGTGTGGTATCCAAGGACGAACTGGTCGTTACCCAGGGCAGCTATACCATTACCGCCGCCAGCCATGGCCTGTCCGGTAAGGACAGCATCGCTATTGCCGGAGGCAGTTTCCATATCACCTCAGGCAAAGACGGCATCCACGCAGAAAACAGTGATGATACTTCTATGGGGTTTCTCTATATAGCAGACGGAACCTTTACGATCGCCGCTCAGGGTGACGCTGTCAGCGCCAGCGGAGCGCTGCTGATCGATGGCGGTACCTTTGATCTGACTACCGGAGAGGGCAGTGCCAGTGTTACTATGTCCAGCGACAGCTCCTTCGGTCAGATGGGCGGTGTGCCCACCGAGACCTCCGCCGCAAAAGAAGATACGACCAGCCAGAAAGGTATCAAGGCGGAAGGCAGCTTCACCATCAACGGCGGCAGCTATACCATGGACACGGTAGATGACGGCATCCACGCCGGTGGAGATCTGCTCATTACCGCCGGAGAATTCGTTCTCAGCAGCGGAGACGATGCCATTCACTGTGACAGTGCCCTTACCATTCAAAGCGGTCAGTTTACCATCTCCTACTGTTATGAAGGCATCGAAGGGCTGTCCATTACGATCGACGACGGTACCTTTACCATCACCTCCCAGGATGATGGACTCAACGCCGCCGGCGGGGCGGACAGCTCCGGCTTTGGCGGCCGCGGTCAGGATCAATTTGCCGCCAGTTCTGACAGTTTCATCACCATCAACGGGGGTACCTTTACCATCGTCTCCTCCGGGGACTGCGTGGACTCCAACGGCGCCCTCACCATCAACGGCGGCACGCTGGACCTCACCTGCAACGGCAACGGCGATACCGCTTTGGACGCTGACGGAACCTACACCTGTAACGGCGGTACCGTTACCACCAACGACGGCTCGGAAAATAATCCCGGACAGATGGGCGGCGGTGGTCGCGGCGGCATGGCAGGCGGCGATCGGCCCGACGACATGACGGGAGGCGGGGGCCGCGGCCCCTTCCAGGAGGGAAGTGAACCCCCTGACCTGCAGCAGCCTCCGGCTTAGCAGCCCGGCAGCAGTCTGCCATGCGATTTTCTAATGCAGTTTTTCCAAAAAACTCTCCAGAATTTTCGTTTAAAACTTCCTTTGAAATGTTTTCTCCCATTTAGTATAATGATCATACAACGTGTGGCATGAATGCGTAATTCCAGTTGCGTATATGCCACACGTTATTTTTTTGAAAGCGAGGTCAATCCATGAAGCGGGTAAAGGCAGCATGTCTCTGTCAGACATTGCACTTTATGTTGAAGGAGGATATGGCGCACGATTACGCGGTATCCTCAGTAAAACAAGAGGTGGAACAGTACAAGAAAAACCTTGAGCACAACCGCACACGATATAAGATCGTGGAGCAGCTCGAGCAGCCGGATGGCTCCATCGTGGTAAAAGTGATCAAGCAGTACAATTCCTCCCCTGTCGGCGACTATTTCGACGAAATACATTGATAAAAAAGCGCGTAGCCTATGGCATAAATCCAGCGACATGAGGCTACGCGCTTATTTTGGGCAAAAGAAGGGTATATACGCTATGGAACATTCCAATCAGTTTTTAGGAACAGCGCCTGTGGGAAAGCTGATGAAACAATACGCCGTCCCCTGCATCATCTCCCTTTTGGTAGGCGCACTTTACAACATTGTCGATCAGATTTTTATTGCCAATGCCAGTTATCTGGGTTCCTATGGAAATGCCGCCAATACGGTAGTCTTTCCTTTGACCGTGGTAGCATTGGCTATCGCAGTAATGGTAGGAGACGGCTGCTGCGCCTTTGTCAGCATCAGCCTGGGAAGAGGAGACGACGATTGCGCAAAACACAGTGTTGGGAACGCCATCCTCATGAGTATAACCAGCAGTCTCCTTCTGACTGTCATCTATCTGCTCTTTCAGGTGCAGATCATTGCCATGTTTGGCGGGACAGTGAACGAGGAGACCTTCCACTACTCTCAGGAGTATTTCTTCTATATCACCTTGGGCATCCCTTTTTACATGTTCGGACAGGCGATGAATCCTGTCATCCGTGCCGATGGCAGCCCCGCCTTTGCAATGGTATCCACACTTTCCGGAGCTATAGCCAACATCATCCTTGACCCCATTTTTATTTTCATTTTCCAATGGGGCATGATGGGGGCGGCGATTGCCACGGTGATTGGCCAGATCATCACGGCGATTCTCTCTGTCTGGTATATTTTCCATATGAAAACTATCAAGCCTGCCAAGAAACATTTTCATCTGAACAGCAGGATCTGTGGGAGAACGCTGCTCTTAGGCATCACCAGCTTCCTGTCTCAGATCTCTCTTGTAGCAGCTATGGCGGCTATCAATAATATGCTGCGCCAATATGGGGCCGCGGACCCGATCTTCGGACAGGAGCAGTATGCCCAAATCCCTATGGCAGTGGTGGGCATCGTCATGAAATTCTTTCAGATCGTCATCTCCATCGTCGTGGGCATGGCGGCGGGATGCATCCCTATCGTGGGATTCAATATGGGGGCAGAAAAGCGTCTGCGCGTCAAGGAGCTGTTTACAAAGCTGCTGATTGCGGAAGCAGCGGTAGGCATCGCAGGATGTGTCCTTGCCGAAATCTTCCCCCGTCAGCTTATCTCAATTTTTGGCGCCGCCCATGAAAGCACCTATTATACCAGCTTTGCCATCAAAGCTTTTCGCGTTTACCTGTGCCTCATCATCCTGGCCTGCGTCAACAAAGCGTGCTTCATCTTTCTGCAGGCTATGGGAAAGGCGGTGGAATCCACCGCCCTGTCCATGATCCGCGAAGTAGTATTTGGTGTAGGATTCGCTCTGCTGCTCCCCATCTTTTTTGGTTTGGATGGCGTGCTGCTCTCCATGCCTGTGTCCGATCTTCTGACCTTTCTCGTCGCCTTGTTCCTCATCCGCCGCACTTACGCAGATCTGAATAAAGCCAGGGACAGTCTCTGATGCAAAGATGGTCCTGCGGAGGCTCCGACTTGCTGCTTCACATGGTATTTCCTTCTGTGTTCTGCGCGCCGACAAAAGCCTCCAGCGCATCTGCCGCTGCCGTCATCTCCTGGGTGTCTTTGTGTTTGAGCGCGCGCTTTGCCGTTTTGACCGCCTCATCAAGCTGCTTTCGCTGCTCTTTGTCCATATGCTTGCGGGCTTCTTCACTGTGGTACAGCAGGCTTTCCAGGCGATCCCTCACCTGTGCTTCCGACCTGGTTTTGGCGTCCTCTGCCGCATATTGCTGCGCCTCCCGCACCGCCCGGTCGATCTCCTCCCGGCTCATGTTGCTGGAGCCCTGAATGGTTATCTCCTGCCGTTTTCCGGTATCCTTGTCCATGGCAGACACATTGACGATACCGTTGGTGTCAATGGTAAAGGTGACCTCGATCTGAGGCACCCCGCGAGGTGCCCGGCGAATCCCGTTGAGCCTGAATTTTCCAAGGCTTTTATTCTGACGGGCCATGGGGCGCTCACCTTGCAGCACATTGATCTCTACCGAGGATTGAAAGCTGGCCGCTGTGGTAAAGATCTGGCTCTTTGTAATGGGGATAGAGGTGTTCCGCTCAATGAGGCGGGTACAGACACCGCCCACCGTTTCAATTCCCAGTGAAAGCGGCGTAACGTCCAGGAGCAGCAGGCCCTTCACGGTGCCTGCCAAAACACCGCCCTGAAGGCACGCCCCCATGGCCACACATTCATCCGGATTGATGCCTTTGAAGGGTTCTTTCCCCATAAAGGTTCTGACTGCCTCCTGGACAGCGGGGATACGGCTGGAGCCGCCCACCATCAGCACCTTGCTGATCTGTGAGGCAGACAGGCCGGAATCGGAAAGGGCTGCCCTGACCGGCTCCATGGTCTGCTCCACCAGATGTCCGGTCAGCTCGTTGAATTTCGCACGGCTGAGGACAAAGAGGAGATGTTTGGGGCCATCCTTCCCGGTGGCGATATAGGGGAGGTTAATTTCTGTCGTAATGGCGCTGGATAGTTCGATCTTCGCCTTTTCCGCCGCTTCCCGGATACGCTGCATAGCGCGGATATCCCTCGACAGATCGATCCTGTTCTCACGTTTAAACTCCCTGACCAGCCAGCTGCAGATGCACTGGTCAAAGTCATCCCCGCCCAAGCGGTTATTGCCGGAGGTGGCCAGCACTTCGATCACACCGCCGTTGATATCCAGAATGGAAACATCAAAGGTGCCGCCGCCCAGATCATAAACCATAATCTTCTGGGGTTCTTCCTTGTCAACCCCGTAAGCCAGGGCGGCAGAAGTAGGCTCATTGATGATACGCTGAACATTCAGTCCGGCAATGGTCCCGGCATCCTTTGTGGCCTGGCGCTGGGCATCTGTAAAATAGGCCGGAACGGTAATGACTGCCTCCGTGACGCTCTCTCCCAAATAGCTCTCCGCGTCTGCCTTCAGCTGCTGCAGGATCATGGCGGAGATCTGCTCTGGTGAATAGCTCTTCCCGTCAATGTTTATTCTCTTGGCCGTCCCCATGTCTCTTTTGATGGAACTGATGGTGCGGTCAGGATTTGTGACGGCCTGCCGTTTGGCGGATTCCCCCACGAGCCGCTCCCCTGTCTTGGTAAAAGCCACGACAGACGGCGTGGTTCTGCCTCCCTGGGCGTTGGGAATGATCACCCGTTCATTTCCTTCAAAGACGGCGACACAGGAGTTCGTCGTACCAAGGTCGATACCAATTATTTTTGACATATATATTCTCCTTCATCGTTCAGTTATCGTTGCTGTCTGCGTAATCGCCGAACCAGGGCGGCACCTGCTGCCCCCAGTAACCGGCAAAGGGGGAGGTTTGTTCGGATGAATCCTCATCCGTCTCCTGCCGCTGCTGCGGATCTTCCTCATCCGGGTCAGTTTCTTCATACCCCGGCGGATATGCCCCGGGATAATTTTGATACCGCTCGCTGTAATACTCCTCAAACTGTTCGATCTGGTTTTGGAGCCGGTCCTGCTGCTGCGGCCGCATAGACCGTGTCAGAAAGCTCGACACCAGATTGATGGCGATAAAGCCAACAAGGATATAGATAAAAATCGGCCGGCGGTGGGGCGTGTTTTCCGTCCAGCGGCCTGTCCAGCCAAAGGGATCAAAATCTTCCCCATAGGACTGCCCGGAGCCGTCATATCCTCCGCCGTCATATCCTCCGTAGGAACCACCACTGCCGGAGCTGTGCTGCTCACCATATCCATAGGCGGAGTTTGTCTGACCAGGATTCTTGATCTGCTCATAGGCCGCATTGATCTCATTCATCTTACGGGCCGCTTCCGGATCACCGGGATTGAGATCCGGGTGATACTTTTTCGCCAAGCGCCTGTACGCCCGCTTGATCTCCTCCTCAGACGCATCTTTCGAAACTCCCAGTACGCTGTAAGGATCATTCATCCCACTTCACCCCTCATCATGTTTTCTTCTCAAAGCACTCCCCGCAGTTGCGGCATGTAATGCTGATCCTGCCCTTCCCTTTCGGTACGCGCAGCTGCTGCCGGCATTTGGGACAGCGGTAAAATTTATGGGTCTTACGCTGCTGGAAACGCAGTTTTCGGAAATCCCGCCATGAGAGGTACTTCTCATTCTGCCTCTGGCACTTTTCAACATTGCGGGAAAACGCCCGTATATACACATAGCACAGCAGCACCAGCGCCATGCTATACAGGAACGTGATATCCAGCACCATACTGAGCACCATAATAATGGCAGCGCACCACAGCAGGGCTCTGCCCAGATCATCCATTCCGTTGCGCCCGGAGAAAAATGCGGCAAATTTATGCTTCATGATGAATTGCACTCCTGTCATAAACAAAGTTTCTGCCAGGAATTATAGAGGTAAAAGATTAAATTTCTGTCACCGAATATCAACTTCTGGTCAAGTTTCGCCGGTTTTTCAATGAATTTACAAATTGTTTATTTCTGCCTTCCCAATAGATGATACCCTTTACCTGTCAATTCACAGGAGAAGGAAAGATAGGTGGTATCAGAATGTTTCGGATTTTGGTCGTGGAAGATGATAAAGGCATACGCGCCCTCATGGAGGACGCGCTGGCAGACGCAGGGTATGAGCCGCTCCAGGCCCGCAATGGGCTGGAAGCGCTGGATATTCTGGAAGCAAAGCATGTGGATCTGATCATACTCGACGTTATGATGCCGAAGCTGGATGGATATGAACTGTTAAAGCAGATCCGTGAAACCGGCATGGATATGCCGGTTTTGATGGTAACAGCCAAGCAGACCCTGGCGGACAAGAAAAAAGGCTTTCTGTTAGGCGCGGATGACTACATGGTGAAGCCCTTCGAGGAGGAAGAAATGCTTCTGCGGGTCTCGGCACTGCTGCGGCGGGCCAAGATCCTGACGGAACGGAAACTGACAGTGGGGAATACCGAGCTCATCTACGACTCCCTGACCGTGATTTCAAACGGCACCGCACTGGTGCTGCCGAAAAAAGAGTTTCTCCTGCTTTACAAGCTTCTCTCCTTTAACAACAAGACCTTCACCCGGCGGCAGTTGATGGATGAGATCTGGGATCTGGACACAGAGAGCGATGAGCACACCGTGAATGTCCATATCAACAAGCTGCGGGACAGATTCCGGGACAACCATGATTTCGAGATCATCACTGTCCGGGGGCTGGGATACAAGGCGGTGAAGCTATGATAAAGCGAATGCTCCACTCCTCGCGGGGCATCTTTGTCACCTGTGTGGTGATCACAAACATTCTGTCCGGTTTCATTGCGGCATTCATCTGGCTGAACTTGTCCGACTATGTTCCTATCAACAAACTGCAGGACTCCCCCCTGCTGCCGATGCTGATCTCCACCCTGGTAGCGATCCCGATTTCCTCTGTCATCAGCAAGCGCTCTGCAAAGCCGCTGCAGGATATGATGAAGGCTACCAAGTCCATCTCAAAAGGAGATTACTCTGTGCGGGTCGAAGAATCCGGCGAAGGCGATATCTACGAACTTCTTCACAGCTTTAATCAGATGACCGCCGAATTGGGCAGCACTGAGATGATGCGCAACGACTTTATCAACACCTTTTCCCATGAGTTCAAAACGCCGATCGTATCTATCCGCGGCTTTGCCAAACGCCTCAGAAATGAAAATCTATCTCCGGAAAAGCAAAAAAGGTACCTGGAATACATTGCGGAAGAATCGGAGCGGCTGTCCGATCTGGCCAGCAGCGTCCTTTTGATCGCCCGATATGAAAATCAAAAGCTGGTGACAGAGCAGGCAGAATATGATCTGGATGAGCAGATCCGCGGCTGTGTACTGCGGATGGAGGCCCTATGGAGCGCAAAAAATCTCACCTTTGAAATGGATCTTCCCCAACTGCCCTATCTCAACAACGTGGAAATGATGGAGCACGTCTGGATGAACCTTATCAGCAACGCCATCAAATTCAGTCACGAGGGCGGGCGCATTTTTATTTCTTCCACCCGGCAGCCAGATACCATAGCCATAACCATCCGGGATGAAGGCATTGGCATCAGTCCATCTGAAATCGGTCACATCTTTGATAAGTTTTACCAGGTGGATACCGCCCACTCCTCCGCAGGGAACGGACTTGGCCTGCCTCTGGTATATCGCATCGTGCAGTTAAGCGGCGGAGAGATCCATGTAAAAAGCGAAGTCGGCAAGGGAACTGAATTTACCGTCACCCTTCCCGCACGGCATGCCGATCCATCCGACAGACATCTCTCCTGACAGAGCAGTTCTCTCTGCCCTGCCAGGATCGAGAAGCACGGAACACAATCCTCCGCTCCACATATACCCCATAGAACAGGAACGCCCAAAAGATAGAAAGCGCACCGGGCAGGAAGCTAAAATTTCCTGCCCGGTGCGCTTAAAATTTTTATGTGCTGTGCATCCGATGCCCAGGTGTCCTAAAGGACAAAAAACGTGCAGCTTCCTGGGGCAACCGTAACTGTACCTCCCATCTGTACCTCAGGTATCAACTCGGGGATGTCGCAGATACCCGATACAGACAATGCCCTTCCATTGAGCCGCATCACACTTGAGCGCAGCGTTTCAGCATCCAGTGTATAGCGTAAAGCTTCCTTTGGGATCTCCACCTCAGCAATATTGGTCAAAGAGTTATTGATGACCAAATATGTCAGACCTGATGTTCCATCTCTGCGGGAGTGACAGTAGACGTGGAGTTCCTCACGGTTTATGCTGCTGCAATCATAAACCGTTGTCCCCATCAGCCGGTTCCAGAGGAGAACGGCAAAGTAATTGGGGCGGGGCAAGAAAGTACCATGCTCCAGGAAACCATAATCGGAGGATGCCAAGGTATTATGGAAAATCACCCCGTCAGTAATGGCCGCAAAGCTGCCCAGTTCATTGAGAGTCCGCAGAACATCCAGATAGGTGGATGCCCAGGTATTACCGCCGCCGCCGGCATCACCAGATTCCGTGACCCACATTTGTCCGCCTGGAACAAACTTGTCTCTGAGCGCCCCATAGGCCCAGGCACAGTCAGGTGCCACTGCCAGGTAAGCATCTGTGTGGGCCAAGTTACCAGGCCAGTGAGCATCCGGCATAAAAGAAGCGAGCCGTTCAGAGATGCCGTTGTAGTAGTGGTAGCTGAACACGTCCGGCTTTATGCGCGTGCCTGCCAGCAATTCTTCCGTGCTGCAGGTTCTGGTCACGCTGCCAATCCCGGCGCCGAAATTTCGTTTCCCTCCTACGGCAACAGTCGGATCCCCGGTAGTACAGGGCCCCACCAGCAAGCAGTGGGGGTAATTTGCTTTGACCCACCCAAATAAAATGTCCTGGTCCATAGCAAAATCCGCCGCTGTATAACCTACCGGCGCACCAGACAGCTCCAACATATTGGGTTCGTTCATAAACTCCACAGCGTCGATCTCCACACCGTAGTCATGGCTGAAACGGAATATCTTCCTGGCCTGGGTCAAATCCAAAGGGCCACCTTTCGGGTGATCTCCGGCACAATTGCTGACAGAGATCAGCAGTTTGGCCCCTACATACTTGACAAACTCCAGCACACCGATCCACTGTTCCCTGGTGAGAACACTGGCATACCCCGCAGGGGCTTTACCGCCGGTTCTTCCTTCAAAGTCGTAATAGGTCTTTGTAGCCCATGTACCCGACACACGAACCCATGCTGGACCCAAAGCCTTGGTCAGGCCTCTCAGCCGCTCATTATATAGGTCAACAGGCGGATAATACTCCATCAATTCCGTCGCAGTTGTCAGATCCTGCAGGCTTCCAATCGGCGGAAATTTTTCTGTTCCTGCAATCTGATCCGGAGTGTAGGCTTTCCAAAAAGTACCGCCTGTCACCTCAGTCATTTCGATGTTGTAGGACATAAGCCGCCGATCTACCTGTCGAATGGGCGTGAGATCCTGTGTTTTCAATATCGTGGGCGAAGAAGCGCTCATATCAAATTGGCTCATAATATCTCCTTCTTGTCAACAAGCCGTTCTGCACATTTATCCAGCTGCATGGCAGTGCGAAAGAGGCCGGCAAACCTTTTGTAAAGATACCGATTCTCCTGTTTTTTTCACAGGGCATTTTTTCCTTCCGCTTCCCGATCCGTGAAAATGGTTATCAGGTCAAAGACTCCCTCCACCATCAATGTCGCACCGGTAAAAATCCACAGAACTGCTGTGGAGGCAAAAGGCGCCCTCAGGATCACAACGGCACAAATCACAGAAATCGCTGCGTTAATGGCAGCCCAGAACCATTTCTTACTCTTCAGCCGGATCATATCCACTGTCAGCTGAATCTTTCCCATTCCTGTTATCAGAATTACAACACCATATATGATGGTCAGTACAGGAAATGTAATGATAAACCACTCCGTCCAAAAAGCGCAGAACGCACCAGCCAGGACTGCTACCAGCCCCTTAACCAGCATTTGACTTTTGGCTGCTTCCACCGCACCGGTTCTGAAATATCGTATGATCTCTACCAAGCCCAAAACCATCAGTGCAATACCGGCCATTATGATGATGGCAGAGGTAAATCCCGCCGGGTTGATCAAAAGGAGCAGACCAACAATCAGCTCAAATATGCCAAAAATAATCCCATTTGCTTTTTCTTTTAATGCCTTCATACACGATTTCTCCTATTCACATTACATTATGCCGCAGCCTTTAGCCTGTGTTCTCTCTGATCTGTCGCTTCGCGAATAAGGACATAGGCAGCTGACGCTATGGGGACGCCCAGCAGCATGCCCAGTGGGCCGGCTACATTCCCGCCGATCGTCACAGCCGCCAATACCCATATAGAGGGAAGATGGAGCTTTGCCCCCACAACCTTTGGGTAAATCAAATTTCCCTCCAGCTGCTGTAAAATCAAGAGGAAAATGACAAACACCAACGCTTTGAAGGGGTCCTCCGTCATAATGATTACCGCTCCCACAACCGTTCCTACAAAAGCGCCCACAATAGGGACCAGAGCGGTTGCCCCTACAAGAGCCCCCACCATGGGGGCATATGGTATCCGCAAAATCACCATGCCAATGATACAAAGGGTACCCAGCAGCACAGCCTCCAGCGTCTGTCCTCCCACAAATTGATGGAATACCCCACCGCAGACGGCAGATACATGAATGATGGCCTCACTCACCTTTTGGGGCAGCCAAACGCGAAGCAACCGGCAGGCCTGACGTTTCAGCTTTTCCTTACCGGAAAGTATATAAACTGCAAACGCAAATCCCACGAGAGAAGTGGCAGTGCTGCTCAATATGGACTTTGTAGCGGCAATAATCCGGTCCACAACAGCCCCGCTTTGCGTTTTGAACCATGTCTCCATCTGCTCCTTCAAGCCCAGCCAATCAATATTAATTCTTTCCCGAATTGTTCCCAAAGGTCCCTCCCGAAGGGTGGTATTGGTTTCCAGCTGCGCCAACTGATCAAATCCTTGGCCCAAAATCTCGATGATCATCTTCAATGCACCGGACAGCTCCGGTACTACCAGGAAGGCGATCCCTACAAGAATGCCAAAAACAGAAATGAGCGCCAGGAAAATAGCCAAAGGGCGTGTTTTTTTCTGCAGCTTGGTCCTTCTTCTCAAAAATTTTTCCCAATAACTCATGGGCACATTTAAAATCAGGGCAAGAAGCCCCCCTACCAGCAGGGGCTTTACCAACCCCAACAGCTGGGAAATAACTTCCGCAATGCTGCTGATATGCCGCATGCCAAGATAAATCAAGATACAGCATGTGACCGTGCCGATGATCCATTTGCTCAATGCATATCGTTTCTCTGGGGTGTCAAACATCAAAAGCTCCTTTCCCGACATTGCATTAGCGATACATAGAGACAAACGTGTTGTAAAAAAGCTTTTCTATAACTTGTGGCCTCTTCTCTTCTGCTTTCTCAGGTAAAAATAGTAAAGTGCTGTAGAGAGGACGGCCAGGCCTACTGTTAATCCTGCAGAAATCCAAAACGCCGGGGACGTAGGGTCCTGAATATTAGCGCCCATAAGAGTAGCCAAAATCATTCCTGGAAGAATACCCAAGCTGCCGCCCAAAAGATTTTTCCAATAAGGGACATGAGTAGCCCCCAGATACATCGTTACGATATCGCCGGGAAGGCAGCTGATAATCCGCAGGAAAAAGCAGAGAAAGAAGGAATGGCTCTCCTGCTTTTCCATAAGCGCCCCCCATTTGGGGTACCTGGCAGTCAGCTGATTGACCTGGCGGATCCCCACAGCATGTCCGATCCAATACGGAATTGTCAAAACGATACCCATTCCAAAGGTATTCAATGCTAAGGCGATAGGCGCTGGGAAGCAATACCCCGCACCAATCTCCAACACAATCAATGGGAAAAAGATTGTGGCGCTTTTTAGTGCATACAGCAGCAAGAGAAAAAGTGCGGCAGCAAATGGATTTTTCGGCGCAGATCCCCGTATCGATCCTGCAGATATATCCGCTTGCAAAAGGAAAATTACCACAAGGCCCAAAAGGATTCCGATGATCCCCCACTTTATTCTGCCGGTACGCCGGTTCTCTCGTTCGTTCATAAGCATTTCTCTCTGGAAAAAGGGGCCACCGGATTAACGGCGGTCCCTTTCCCCCTATGGTATCATTCTATGTTATGCCTGGTGCTTGATCAGGCCAAACGCCTTGGACAGTTCCATCACCAACACAGGGATCAACGTAAGTCCAAATCCCATCAGATAGGTTTTTCCCGGCAGTACGGTAAGACCAAAGGGAATACGCAGCGGTGTAAACAGTACCAGAGCCACCAGAAGAAGGGATACCAGCGCCGCCCAATTCAGTTTATGGTTGGAGAAAGGCCCGATCTGAAACAGGGAATGTTCTGAGCGCATGTTGTAGGCCTGTACCACCTGAGAAACCGACAGCACCAGGAAAGCCATGGTCTGGCCACCAGCCAGGGTTCCCACAGCCTTTTCTCCTACCACAAAAGCAATCAGAGACAGCACCGCAAACATGATTCCCTGGAGGACCACACGGAGGCCCAACCCATGGGCGAAAATTCCTTCCTCCCTGGACCGCGGCTTTTTCTCCATGACATCTGCTTCCACAGCCTCCATGCCCAAGGAAATGGCAGGCAGACTGTCCGTGACCAGATTGATCCACAGCAGCTGCATGGAGAGCAGAGGCGTCTTGTGCCAGAGCAGCATGGCCGTAAATACGGTGATCACTTCACCGATATTGGTACCCAACAGGAACCCTACCACTTTCCGAATGTTGGCGTAGATGCCCCTGCCCTCCCGGACAGCATCCACAATGGTGGAAAAATTATCATCCGTCAAGGTCATGTCTGCCGCGCCCTTGGCTACATCTGTGCCGGTGATACCCATGGCACAGCCAATATCCGCCGCCTTGAGGGCGGGCGCATCGTTGACGCCGTCGCCGGTCATGGACACTACCTGGCCCTTGCGCTGCCAGGCCTTCACAATACGGATCTTATTTTCCGGGGAGACCCGGGCATAGACGGAGATCCGCTCAACCTGGCTGTCAAGCTCCGCGTCTGTCATAGCATCCAGCTCCGCGCCTGTAATGGCCCTATCCCCCGGCTGCATGATGCCCAGATCCTTGGCGATGGCCGCAGCCGTCACCACGTGGTCTCCAGTGATCATCACCGGCTTGATTCCAGCCCGGCGGCACACATCTACCGCCTTTTTTGCCTCTGGCCGAGGCGGATCGATCATACCTACCAGGCCCATCAGCGTCAGGCCGCACTCCAGTTCCTCCGAAGTGGGATGCTGGGGAACTGCATCAATTTCTTTCCAGGCAATAGCAAGCACCCGCAGGGCATCGGAGCTCATCTGTTCCACGGTGTCCCGGGCTTTCTCCAGATCTCCCGCCACGCAGCGGGGCACCATCATGTCAAAAGCCCCCTTGACGATCACCACATATTTCCCATCGATCTGATTGATCGTCGTCATCAGCTTCCTGTCGGAGTCAAAGGGAAGTTCCGCTAAGCGGGGATAACGGCGGTTCAGATCATCTTTGGGCATGCCGTTTCTGTGGGCAGCAAGGACTATCGCCGTCTCCGTGGGGTCGCCGATATGCTGCACCTCATCCCCCTGGAAAGTCACGGTACCATCGCAGCAGAGGCTGGCATACTGCAGCAGGCGCCGCACGGGATCAGAATTCTGGGTGCTGATATCCTCCAGACCATTCTGGCCATCCACATAGGCCTTTACCAGGGTCATACGATTTTGTGTCAATGTGCCGGTCTTGTCCGAGCAAATAACAGAGGCGCTTCCCAAGGTTTCCACCGCAGGGAGGCGGCGGATCAGAGCGTTCTTTTTGACCATTCGTTGAACACCAATGGAGAGAACGATGGTAACGATGGCGGGCAGTCCCTCAGGAATGGCAGATACTGCCAGTGACACAGCGGTCATGAAGATCTCCAGCGCAGGGATGCCGTTGGCCAGGCCCACTACAAAAATAATGGCACAGGCTGCCAGCGCCAGAATCCCCAGGTACTTGCCCAGCTGGGCCAGCTTCTGCTGCAGAGGCGTCTGGCTGTCACTCTCATTGTCTAACAGGTTGGCGATTTTACCCATCTCTGTATCCATTCCGGTGGCGGTCACCACCGCCAGAGCAGTACCGTAAGTAACAGAGCACCCAGAGAACACCATATTGCTTCTGTCTCCCAGCGGGGCTTTTTCTTCCACCGCCGCTTCTGCATCCTTTTCCGAGGGGACAGATTCCCCCGTCAGGGCAGACTCCTCACACTTCAGGCTGACACTTCTCAGCAGCCTTCCATCCGCCGGTATAAAGTCTCCGGCCTCCAGACGGATAATATCGCCCGGTACCAGCTGTGATGCGTCAATCACAGACTCCTTCCCATCGCGGATAACTCTCGCATGGGGCGCTGAGAGATTTTTCAGCGCTTCCAATGCTTTTTCCGCTTTGCTCTCCTGCATGACGCCCATAATGGCATTGAGAACGACGATCAGTAATATCAAAAGGGGCTCAAAAAATTCCTTGGGTTCTCCTTCCACACAGGCAATAACAAACGAAACCACCGCAGCAGCCAACAGGATCAGGATCATGACATCCTTGAACTGTGCCAGGAATCGCTGAAAGTTTGTTTTTTTCTTTTTTTCCTTTAATTTATTTTCTCCGAAGGATGTCAGTCTTTCCTGTACCTGCTCTGAGCGCAGGCCCCGGGAAGAATCCGAGTCCAGTGTTTGTACCGCTTCGGATGCGGGAAGTTGATGGTATGTCAAGTTTATACCCTCCTTGTCATGTATGTACAACCGGTATTGTATGAGATCACAAGGACATTTTCACTGGGCAAAGTCTGTTCCCCGTTACACTTTTTCCCATCTGCTGTCTCACTGTTACATTTTGGGACATACAGAGCAGTTTGTCCCAAAGCAGCAAAACGAATCCAGTTGAGAAAAGGCATTCTATGTGGTACACTTATGTAACAATAAGGGAGTAGTCGGCACTGCTGTGTGATGGTACCAACAGATCGGAGCTTTCCTGGTATTATCTTAAATGACGAGACTTATCTGCTTAGACAGGTGAGTCTCGTTTTTTACCTGTCATAACACCAGCCACACACAGATAAACGTAGCCCCTGCCGGCGTCCAAGGGATGTCTGTAGTGTGAAAGGAGGCGGAATATGGCTGATTCCAATATTACCAAGCACGCATTGGCAGCTGCCCTGCAAGAGCTGATGACAGAGCTTCCCTTTGAAAAAATCAACGTTGCCCAGATCTGCGAGCGCTGCAACATGAACCGCAAAAGCTTCTACTATCACTTCAAGGATAAATATGATCTTGTAAACTGGATTTTTGATACAGAATTCATTGCTCTGATCAAAGATGAACGTCTGGAAGTCAGTTATGATAAGCATTGGGTACTTCTGGAAAAAGCATGCCATTACTTCTATCAAAATCACAACTTTTATCGGAAAGCACTTCAAATCAAAGGTCAGAATTCTTTCAGCGACCACTTCCGGGAGTATATCCGTCCCCTTTTGACTGATCGGCTTATTTATACACTGGGAGATCTCCCTGTTGATGAATTTACTATAGGATTTTTAAGTGATGCTGCCATCTGTGCCATAGAACGGTGGCTGCTGGCCAAGGACTGTATGCCCCCCGAACAATTTGTAGCTAAAATCAAAAATCTCGTAGAAAAAGGTGCCGTTTCCATCTGCCGGGAAATGGCCCAGGCAAACCGTGAGCCCACCTGAGTATCTTTACTTCCCTACTTTCTGTTTTCCATCCCATATATCATATAGCCGCAAGGGCGCGCCGCAGCAGATAGCGGCGCGCCCTTGCAGCTGTATATCAGGTTGCTGGCACAGATAAGGCTTTCGGGTAAGCTTTTTGAATCATGGCCGACAGCCCGTTTTCAAACAAATTGCCATAGGCAGACGTTGGCAGATGGTCTGGCGTATACAGGTCTCCTTTGCTGTCAAGAAAAACGCAGCAGGCATCGTCGGAAATGACCTCATCCATATTCTGTGTATCGTAATAAAGCTCCCATGGAATGGTCTGATAATTCTGGCCATTGCGCACCTTCATCACAGCCTGGTAAACAACATGGCGTATACTGTCCAGGCAGCTAGGTTCCGGTACCAACACGGTAAAGATGGGATGCAGCTGCTGCGTCTTTTCGAATATCGTCCCATTAATGATCTCCTCCACGTCCCTTTGCGAATAGGGACAATATACAGCATACGGCAGCGCGGCTCTGCGGAGCATGTCACAGGCATTTTCAGCGCCGCCGCAGTAATGGACAGCCAGCATGAGGTGCCTGATCTGTGAGGCAGCATCCAGGAACTCCCCGGTCACACTCTCCGGCTCACAAAGCAGGAAAAAAGCGCTGTTGGGATGTTCCTGTACCAAGGGCAGCAGCGGAGCCGGGTCCTCATGGGTAACCAATATCCAGGAATAGATCCCCAGCCGCTCCCCATCTTTGATGGCAGCTTTATATTGTGCATAATGCTCCCCATACATGCTCTGGTCTATTTGGAGCAGCACTGTCCATGGAATATTAAATCCCAGCCGCTTTTCATTGAGCCGGATCTGCTGGGCGCCCCAGGTGCAGCTGTTATATCCCAGGTTCATACCGAATGTTACCAGATGCTCCGTCTCAATGTGGCTGACAGCATCCTGCACCAGCGCATAGTAAGCACTGCCTTCATTTTTCAGCATGGTCTGTGCCGTCTCAAAAAAACGATTCTGAAACCGTCCTTCAGAAAATTGCAGCGCCATATCGACCAAATTGCGGATGCTCCGTTTGGGATCTTCCTGTAATCCTTTCAACGTCTGCCGCACGGTCGTTTCAATCAGGATACGAGAAAGGCTGTTTTCCATAAGTGGTCTCCTTCCGAGATACCAGGATGCGTAGATCTTTAATGATCTATGCTATAAGAGAGGATAGCTTTCCCCACGCTGGAAAACAATACACAATCCTTGCCGCTTGTCCCAAAAGGTAACAGTATCAAGGGCGTGTCGTAATTTTTGACTGCCCTGCCGTCCTGTCCCATGACATTCTGGCAGTCTCTCTCTATAATGTGCCTCAAACAGCCGGAATACGGCAAGGAAAGGACGGACACATATGAGCAGCATCAAAGAAGGCATGCAGAATTTCGCGGTCAATCAGGCCCTGAAGTATATTGAAGGAAATCCGGAGGAAAATATCCCCAAGCTGATGGCATTGGTAGACAAATTTACCCCCGAAGGCTGGTATCAGAACCAGCGGGATGCCATCCGCAAGGTGATTGAGGAAAAAAACAACTGGTATCAACTGATCCTGCGGCTGTACGAACTGGACCCCGGCGTGCGGAAAGCCTTTTTCCAGAATTTTCTTTTCAACGCCAGTCTGAAGGGCAGTGCTATCCAGGATGAGGCCAAAGTGCGGGAAAACTGTAATATTCCCTGGGCTATCCTGCTGGACCCCACTTCCGCATGCAACATGCACTGCACCGGTTGTTGGGCAGCTGAATACGGCAACCGACTCAACCTGAGTCTGGAGACTATTGACTCCATCATCCGTCAGGGCAAGGAATTGGGTACCTACATGTACATTTATACCGGCGGTGAGCCGCTGGTACGAAAAGCCGATCTGATCCGGATCTGTGAGATGCATCCGGACTGTGAGTTCCTGGCCTTTACCAATGGCACCCTGATTGACGAGGCCTTCTGTCAGGAGATGCTGCGGGTAAAGAATTTTGTCCCCGCCATTTCTCTGGAGGGTTTTGAGGAAGCCAACGATTCACGCCGCGGCAAGGGCGTATATCAGACAGTCAAAAAGGCTATGGGCCTTTTGAAAGAACACGGACTTCCCTTTGGTATCTCCACCTGTTACACCAGCCGCAACTATGCTGACATCACCAGCGAGGCGTTTTTTGATTATATCATTGACAGCGGCGCTCTGTTTGTCTGGTTCTTCCACTATATGCCCGTAGGAAATGCTGCCGTCACGGAGCTGCTTCCCACGCCCCAGCAGCGTGAGGAGGTATACCACCGGATCCGCGCGTTCCGTGAGACAAAGCCCATCTTCTCCATGGACTTCCAGAACGACGCAGAGTATGTAGGCGGCTGCATCGCCGGAGGCCGCAGCTATCTGCATATCAATGCCAAAGGCGATGTGGAACCCTGCGTATTCATCCACTACTCCAACTGCAATATCCATGATACTACTTTGCTGGATGCCCTCAAGAGTCCCATTTTCATGGCATACCATGACAATCAACCCTTTAACAAAAACATGCTGCGCCCCTGTCCCATGCTGGAAAATCCTGAAGCGCTGCGGGCCATGGTAAAAGCTACCGGCGCTGTCAGCACCGACTATGAGAGCCCGGAGAGCGTAGATCATCTCTGCGATAAGACCACGCCCTATGCGGAAAACTGGAAGGATACCGCAGACACCCTATGGGCCGGCTGTGCCAATTGCTCCGGCTGCGGCAAGAGGGAGTAACCGAAATGGCTCCCTATCAGATCTTTACCGATGCCACAGCGGATTATAACGTAGAAGTGACAGCCACGCTGCCTTCCGTGTGTGTCATTCCCATGCAGGTGGAGATCGGAGGCCGGGAGTATATTTATGGGCCAAACGGAACCATTTCCGTAGAAGCTTTTTATACTCTGCAGAAGGCAGGAAACTACGCAACAACCTCGCAAATCAGCCCCAGTACCTATTTTCAATATTTTGAACCTGTTCTGCGTTCGGGCCTGGATATCCTTTACCTGTGTTTTTCCTCCGGCATGTCCGGCACATTTCTGTCAGCCCAGTTATGCGCCGGAGAATTGCAGGCGGAGTATCCGGATCGAAAAATTATCTGTCTGGATACACTGTGTGCCTCTGTGGGAGAAGGTTTCCTGGTCTGCGAGGCAGCCCGGAGACAAGCAGAAGGGTATTCCCTGGAGGAACTGGCCCATTGGGTGACGCAGCATCGTCTGGAAGTCTGTCACTGGTTCACAGTAGACGTATTTGACCATCTTCGTCGGGGCGGGCGAGTATCTGCTGGTACTGCGGTTCTAGGTACTGCCCTGCAGATCAAGCCCCTTCTCCGCGTGGACAACCAGGGCATGCTGGCCGTAACAGAAAGGCCGAGAGGTCGCAGGCAAGCTATCAAAGCTCAGTTGGCACGAATGGAGCAAACCTGGATGCCGAAGATGGGAAATCGGGTGGTGGTCGCACATGGAGCCTGCCCTGACGGCGCGCAAATGCTGCAAGAGGCTGTCTGCAGCCGATTTCCTTCCGCAGAGATGGTCATCACTGACATTGGTCCCATTATTGGTGCCCACACCGGCCCGGGTATGCTGGCTCTGGTCTATTGGGGCAGCATGCGATGAGATCCTGTTGCATTTTTAAGAGGCGGCGCTTCTTTGAAAAGAAGCGCCGCCTCTATGCTGGAGAACATACATTGCACTGTGAAAAAGCTATGCTTTTGCCGTCCAGCTTCACGAGAATCCACACACAACACACAGCCGCCGCATACTATATATCTGAGCGAAAGCTTAATGCAATATAAGGAGCGGTCCATTATGGGTATGCCAGTTATTACCCCCAGCACCACTACAAGAGCACAGGCTGTGACGGATATCATCGAATCCGTCGCCTTACAGGAAACTGCACTGTCTCACATTCTTAACGCAGAAGGTGAGAAGATCCAAAAGATGGTAGCTCTGCCGGATGTTACCCCGGAAGTACTGCTGGCCACCAACAAGTCAGTGGAATCCATGGTAAATGCTGTGTCCAGGCTGGAGATGATCCTGCAGTCCAAGCTTTCCACCTTTGGAAGCTGCCTGTGCGACGACGCCCCGCAGCCGTAAGCAAATACGCTCAGGAACCGTCAGACGGGATCTCCGAAGGAGGTCCCGTCTTTTTCGGAACCTCCGGCTGGCTACAGCATATAGTAAACTGTGCGCAGAATATCCATTCTCGCACGAGGAGGATTGAACATGGCAGTCAATTTTGGCCTTGCCAATCAGTATAATGTATTCGTATTCGGCAATATGAATATGAGCAATACGGATGCAGAAGGGCGGGTCGCTGTTGGCAGCAACGCTGTGTTGAGCAATTACGGTATCGGCGCTGGGATCACTCCCCTTCCGCCTGCCAATACCGATGCATCCTTTGTGGTGAACGGCGACATCAACGTCACCGCAGGCTCCAACGCAAGCGGAAATACCGTCATCAGTCCCGACAGCACAGTGCTCAATTATACAATGGGGAATCCAAACGGTGCCCTGATCACAGGCTCTCCCATTGATTTTGTGGAGGCAGAGCGGTACCTGAAATGCGCATCCGCATTTTGGAGTGCACTTGCGGAAAACGGAACCGGTGAAGTGTTATTCAATCAACTCAATTTGACCGGTACTGATCCCGATCTGAATATTTTCCGTTTTGACAGCGCCAACATTTATGGTACAGGTCTGTCTCTCAGTCAATTGAACGGCATCAATATTCTCGCTCCCATTGATTCCACTATTTTGATCAATGTGACCGGTGCGAATATTCAATACGGCAGCTACCAGATCTTCCGGAACGGAACTGGAGCCACCAGAGAGAATGCGAAAAAAATCCTGTGGAACTACCCGGATGCACTGACCTGGTCCAACAGCACCACCGCCATCTACGGCTCTGTTCTGGCCCCGTATGCCGCCGCCAACACCACGTACAGCCAGATAAACGGTAATATTATATTTGACTCCTTTACCGGCAATTCAGAAAGCCACAATGAGCTGTTTACCGGTACGCTGCCGGAACCAACAGCCTGCCTTTTGACCACCAGCAGCACCAGCAGTACCACCAGTACGACCAGCACTACCAGCACTACCAGCACTACCAGCACTACCAGCACCACTAGTACCACCAGCACGACCAGCACCAGCAGCACGACCACCAGTACGACCAGCAGTACTACCACTTCCACCAGTAGTACCACTACCAGCACAACAACGACAACATCTACAACGTCTACTACCACCACAACTACGGTGGCGCCCGATTTTCGAAGTCAAGCCGTTTCAGATCTGTTTGAATCTATCGCACTGCAGCAGACAGCACTGGCGCATATTCTGAATGCAGAGGGAGAAAAACTGCAAAAGATCTTTTCTTTCCCCGAAGTTTCTCCTGAAACGATCCTGCAGACCAACCAATCTGTAGAATCCATGGTGAACTCCATTGCCAGTCTGGAGAGCATTTTGAAACAGAAGCTGGACTTGTTTGACGACTGTATTGGCGACAGCGTATCAGAATAAGGCAAAATTTTGGCGCAGCAGATTTCTGCTGCGCCAAAAACTGCAAGAAAGGAAGTGCTCCTACTCCACATGAAGGTTGCCATTTTAACCATGTTTTCCGGCTTGTCCTCCACCTACTCCCTGGTAAATGTAGTAGCGGACCAAATTGGAATGCTGCTGCGGGCCAACATTTCAGTTAAGGTTCTGGTGAGTGAAACCTGCCCTGATGGGGAGCGAACAGGGGTCTTTTCTGATCCGCGCATCGAATGGGTCAAGATCACCAACACCTGTAACGGGAAAAATATAATCTGGCATGATTACTCCAGCCCTTCCGGACAGGTCCATGACTTCTTTTTCCAAGAGGCTGATCTGATCGCATCGGATTTTGTGCAGCATCTGAAAGATGTGGATGTGTGTATCCTGCATGATATTCTGTATCAAGGCTGGCACTTGATCCACAATATTGCCATTCGAACCGCCCAGAAGCAACTGCCCCATATCCGCTTTCTGGCCTTTACCCACTCTCTCCCCTGCAACCGCCCCAAAGATCCGGAGTACCCGTTTTCCGCGCGATTTACCGACATGCCCCGGACCAAGTTCGTATATCCCACCTATTCCGGGATTCCCGCCTTGGCCAGACAATACAACGTTCCTGAGGGAAAATGCGCGGTAGTGTACAACACCCTTCCCCTGCTCTCCTCCATGAGTTCTGACGTGCAGCGGATCGCGGAGCATATGGATCTCATGGGGGCAGAGATCCTGGCAGTCTACCCCGCCAGACTGACGACAGGAAAGCAATTTGAAAAAGTCGCGGCATTGGTGGGCGCCATCAAGTCTCAGACAGAAAAAAGCTGCAAAGTGATATTCTGTGACTTCCCCAGTTCAGACATCCCAAGCAATGTTTATAAGACAATGATACGGATGGAGGGGAAAAAATACGGCCTGGAGGAAAACGACTTGCTGTTTACCTCTGACATTGGTTATACCGAAGGCTTTCCGCGGCAAAGCGTCTTTGAGCTTTTTACGCTCTCCAATCTTTTTATTTGTCCCTCCTACTCTGAGTCCTTTGGCCTGACGGTCCTGGAAGCTGGCAGCAGAGGGAATTTTTTGGTTTTAAACGAAGCGGTACCCGCACTAAAGGAATTGGGAGAGACATTGGGCGCCTATTTCATGCGATGGAACGCCAGAAACTTCGGATATGACACGCAAGAAAAATATGTCCCGTCGGAGAAAGCTTATTATGAAGAACACGCAGCTCGGATTGCCACCTTAATGCGTGAGGATCCCAGTCTGCACGCCAAGACTACCATACGAAACCGCTATCATCCTGATTGGATCTGTCAAAACCAATTGATCCCCTTGCTGGAGCCCTGACGGGGATTGCAACCGTGCGCGTTTGCCCTTTATCCGCTCTCACTGATAGCGGTATTGTTCCTCTGTATACTTCTCCACGCACCGCAGGAACAATTCCCAGCTATGAAACTCCAGCAATTGGAATCCTGTTTCATGGTGGAAAGACACGATCTTCCGCTCCGGACAGACCCATATCTGCCAGTGCCCCTCTTTGGCACCTTGTTTCATGGCGCATCCCCCTCCCATTATCGTTCTTAAAACGGTACCAGCGACTCCTGGATCTCCTCCGGCACGGTATCCGGCCAGGTTTCCACGATCTCCCCATCCACATAATCATAGACGGCGTAAGGCTTTTCCGGCCAGCGGGTACGGATCACCGCCTCGTTCTCCCCGTCGCCGTCCACATCAGCCACAGTGCCGTCGATACAATCCTCCACCAGCAGCAGCGTCGGGGAATCAGAGGGAAATTCTCCCGCCTCATTCTCCTTCACATAGAAGTCACACAGGAATCCCCGGCCGGCGGACGCAGCGTAGGGGTCCGGGTAGTAGTCGTCAGTGGCGTAGAACACCGCTGTGCCAAACAGGGTCGCTTCCTCCCAATAGGGGTCCTGGTCCATGGGAGACCCCAGATTGATCGTACCATCGGTGGTGCAGGCAGTGGCGGTACCCTTGTAGGTCAGGCGGTTCCATTTCACCTCCACCTCATAGACGAGGGGGCAGACTCCGTCATCCAGAGCGATCGCGTCAAAATCCACATCACCGCCGCAGCGCAGCTGCAGCAGATGGCCTTTCTCCTCCATATAGAGGTAGTTGGTCCCGTCCACAGTCTCCTTCAGGATGATCTCCCCCTGCCGGACCTCCGTCACATACAGGAGACGGTAGCCCACCAGCAGGCCCACGATCAGCACAAAAGCCAGCACCCCCGCCACAAGTCCCCAGGAGCGCCGCCGCTCCCTCCGGAGGCTGCTGCTGGAAATGGTCAGCAGATTTTTCACAGGGTCCTCCTCTCCTTGTCCGGCGGCCTGCCGACGGCAGGCCATTAGTTCCTCTACCCGCAGTCCCAGAGCCGACGCCAGGGGCTCCATCAGCGTCACATCCGGATAGCTGAGTCCCCGCTCCCACTTACTGACAGCCTTATTGGTCACATGGAGCTGCTCCGCCAGTTCCTGTTGGGTCAGGCCCAGCTCCCGACGGCATTCACTGATAAATCTTCCCATCTGTTCCCTGTCCATGTTCATCACCTCTTGGGCAAAGTGTACCTCCGAAGCAGGCAAAAGGCAATCTACCAATGGTAGAATCAAGGGATTTATATATGAAATCATGAAAAAAGCGCAGTGAAAGGAAGTTGATCTTCCTGTTCACTGCGCCTGTGTTCTTTTGGGGCAGATTGCTCTCCGGGATCTCAACGCAGCGGCGTCAAAATATGGAAGAGCCTATAATAATCCAAATCCGGCAGCTTTCCCGCTTATACCGGCAGTCACAGAGAAATCCCCCACTCCCTGCGCGTAAGCTGAATGTAATGCTGATACAAGATCCCAAAGCGGTGGGCATACTTGGGTTTCCAGGGTTTCTCTTTGCCGCAAAAATGCAGGATGGCCGTGTGTTCCATTACCCACCGCAAGTCATAGGTACCGCCGCTGCGCAGCAGATAGCTGCTGTAATTGCGGGCATCGTAATTCCATAGAGCATCCTCCAGGGGGAGAATCTGTTTGCTATACAGGGCGTTGAGCACATCCTGATCCGGCAGGATCAATTCCCGACGGTGCTGCGCCACATAGTCAAACAGTGCTTGGGGCTGGATCTCCCGCCGCCCGCTCTCCAGATCCATCAGCAGCACACCAGAGTTGTAGTAGTCCCGTTCTGTGCCAAGCCGCAGCTGGTTGACACTATTGGCCAACTCGGTCTTGCCCGTATGGGCGGCAGCGGCCAGCAGATTTCCCTCCAGGTCCGTCTCCCACAGGGGGCGTATCGGGTTAATGACCAGCGTATCCGGATCAAGATAGATGACCCGTTGGATATGCTCGGGCAACAGACGGGGAGCGAGGAGCCGGTAATACATCTCCTTGGGGTACTGCCGGGTAACAGGTGCCTCCCGAAACAGGCTGTCATCCACACGGATCGGGGAAAATGCGTATCCATAGGAGTCACATTGCCGCTGAACTGCCGCGAGCGCGTCGTCCGGGATCGTACTATGGAGCAGGAAGAGGGCAAAGGTCTCTCCCGGGTTATTGACAGCCAGGGAGGTAAGCAGTACCTGAAGCTGGGGCAGATAATTCTGATCCAGGGTGGTCAAAAGAAACATCGGTTCCAAGCCTCTATCTCCTCTCTTACAGCCGTCTTCCAATCCGGCTGACTGCCATCACCACACTGTCAACTCCCAGCAGGATCAGGTAGGCGCTGGCAAAGCAGCGGATCGTGGTCAGGGTAAACAGCGGGCGAATCACCATCAGTATCCCCAAAAACAGCCCGATAATGTTGATGATCAGGGTAACATAGTAGATCCCGTTTCCCGCCACAAAACGGATATGTCCCAGGTGTGCGAACCGGGATATGGCATGGGCAATAAACCAGATGGGAAACAGGACTGTCAGCACCAGTACCCCTGTTCCGGGATAAACCACCAGCATCAGCCCGGTCATGACGCTCAATACTCCGGAAATCAGGGAGAGCATGGGGCCAAACCCTGTATACCGCTCCACCTGGATAAACAAAATGATGTCCGCCACACCCATAATTACGGCGGCAATGCCATAGGCAAAGACCAGCCCCGTTAAGGCCAGATCCGGTTTTACAAAGGCAAAGATGCCCAAGCAGATCAGCACAATTCCAACGGCCAGCTCCAGCCAGCCAAATCCAGAGTGCCTCCTCATTGTTTTTCCCCTCCCGTCAGGATTTCCATAAACTCCTCACCGGTAATGGTTTCCTTTTCATAGAGGAACCCGGCCAGCTCATCCAACTTGTCACGGTTGTCCTCCAGGATCTTTTTGGCCTTTTCATGCTGGGTCTTTACCACTTCCACTACCTTCTGGTCGATCTCCTTCTGGGTCTCGGGAGAACAAGTCAGCGAGGCATCGCCGCCCAGGTACTGGTTCTGCACCGTCTCCATGGCCACCATATCAAAGTCCTCACTCATACCGTAGCGGGCGATCATCGCCCGGGCCAGCTTGGTGGCCTGCTCGATGTCGTTGGAAGCGCCGGTAGTGATCTGCCCAAAAGCCACTTCCTCAGCAGCCCGGCCGCCAGTGTAGGTTGCAATTTTGTTTTCCAGTTCCTCTTTTGTCAGAAGGTACTTGTCCCCGGTATCCACCTGCATGGTATAGCCCAGCGCACCGGAGGTGCGGGGAATGATCGTGATCTTCTGCACGGGAGCGGAATGGCTTTGCATAGCCGCCACCAGCGCATGGCCGATCTCGTGGTAGGACACCACCTTTTTCTCCTGATCGGAGAGAACCGCATTCTTCTTCTGATAGCCTGCGATAACCACCTCGATGCTTTCCTCCAGATCGGCCTCGTTGACAATGGTACGTCCACTGCGCACCGCCCGGAGGGCAGCCTCGTTGATGATATTGGCCAATTCCGCACCGGAAGCCCCTGCGGCCATACGGGCAATGGTGTGGAAATCCACATCCTCAGCCGTCTTGATCTTCTTGGCATGGACCTTCAAAATGGCCTCCCGCCCTGCCAGGTCAGGCAATTCCACGGGAACCCGCCGGTCAAACCGGCCGGGCCGGGTCAACGCCGGGTCCAGCGATTCAGGCCGGTTGGTGGCAGCCAGGATAATGACGCCTGTATTCTCCTCAAAGCCATCCATCTCGGTCAGCAATTGGTTCAGGGTCTGTTCCCGCTCATCGTTGCCGCCGTAACCACTGCCAGAGCTGCGCTTCTGACCAATGGCATCGATCTCATCGATGAACACGATGCAGGGAGCCTTTTCTTTAGCCTGCCTGAAAAGGTCCCGGACTTTAGAGGCGCCCATGCCTACGAACATCTCTACAAACTCCGAGCCGGAGATGGAAAAGAAGGGAACATCGGCTTCTCCGGCCACCGCCTTGGCCAGCATGGTCTTGCCGGTACCCGGAGGGCCTACCAGCAAAATACCCTTAGGCATGGATGCGCCGGCTTCCGTATATTTCCCGGGGTTGTGCAGGTAGTCCACGATCTCTGACAAGCTCTCTTTGGCCTCGTCCTCGCCGGCTACATCGGAAAAACGGATTCCTTTGGTGGACTGGACATAAACCTTGGCGTTGCTCTTCCCCATTCCAAAGGCCATGGAGCCCTTACCGCCTCCTGCCTGCTCCATGAGTTTTTTGCTCATGTACTGTCCAAGGCCCACAAAGATGAGGATGGGAAGCACAAAGGTCAGGAGGAAGCTCCAGATGGGGGAGATGGGTTCCTCTATCACGCGGGCAAATTCCGCCCCGGCATCATGGAGCCGTTCCGTAAGGGTGGGGTCCTCCATAGGCGCTGTCTCATAAACTACGGTCCGATCCTTGTCTGTAAACAGGATCTGGGTGTCCTCCACCTGCACCACACCGATATTCCCTTCTTCAATCATATCCATGAAGGTGCCGTAGTCCACTTCTATCACCTGGCGCTGTGAGAGCAGGGGCGCCACCACCATATTGAACAGCAGAACAATCAGCAGTACAATCCCATAATAATAGATCAACGGCCTTTTCGGCGTTTTGACTTCTTTCATAACGACATTTTATCTCCTTCCTGCCCAGCAAGTTGGGCATCAATCGCTTCCATAGATAGCAGCACCGCTCGGTTGGCCGCCTGCAGCGCAAAATCCAGAGCATACTCTGCCAGAAGGATCTTTACCTCCGCTGAATCCTCCGAATCGCCCCGGCACAGTGCCTGCTCCTGCAGAGCGGCTTTAGCCTTTTGAACGCTCTGCTCCACTTCCGCATAGGAATCCGCCAGAATAGACACGATCTCTGCTTTGGAACGCTGTAATTTTGTCTGCAGAGTCAGCTCCGTTTCAGCACATTCCCGGCACAGTGCCTGGATCTCTTGCTGCAGCTGTTGGCGGTCGGCCGTTTCACTCAGATGGATGCGGCTACTTAGCCGGGCAAGTTGCTCCTCCAGTTCACAGAGCTTTACGGAAAGAATTTCATGGGCCATATTCCCGCCTCCTTTCAGCTTTTCATTATAGACAGAAGGATTTCTGATCTCAATGAGCAGAAATCCCGCAGTGTATAGACAAAAACACCGGAGTGTAAAAGCTTTTTACACTCCGGTGTTTTTGACAAACAGCAGATGCTATTTTCGGCTGTCCCAAGGAGGGATCTCCGCTGTCATGATATGGTAAACAGTGTGGACGATTTGATCGATCCGCTGGGTATCCTCCTCCGTCCATTCTTCCAGCAACCCCATGATGGCCTGGCTATGATAACGCAGGATGATCTGCAGCTGGGAATGGGTGCAGTTGGGATAAAAATTTTTCCGCTGGGAAGCCAAGGCGAAATATCGCTCAAAACTTTGACACAACAGCCGCTTCAGTTCTTCTCCATAATTGCTTTTTATGCCGTGCTCCACATAGGGGGCAGAATTAATCGCCATGACGAAAAAGCAGCGCAGCCCTGCCTCTCCGTCCTCCTGGGCCAATGCCTCTCCCATGACCTGTTCGAAATAGCTGTCGATCATCCAGCGAAGCAGCTCCGGAATCCCTTCAAAATGATAATAAAAGGCCTGCCGTGTGATATGGCACTGCTCCACAATGTCCTTAACTGTCAATTTCTTTACATGACGCTCAATCAGCAGAGTCTGCACGGCCTCCGCAATCGCTCGTTTCATATCGGTGGGCACAGCGGCTCCGCCTCCTTTACGTATATAACTGATAGGCCTGTTTTTGATTATATCGTTTTTTATCACACTTTTCAATTGTTGTATGAATGTGTGCTCTTCCCCTCACGATCGATGTCCTACATCTGCTGTTCCGCTCTCGATTGCGAAGTCGTATCCGCCTCCTGCAGATGGATAATACCTTGAAATTCATCAATCATGGATTGCAGGGTGATACCCTCCATGGTTTGTCGGAGGGCATCCTCGATTTGATGGTAGGGAGACTGCAATACCTTGCGGATATTCTGTGCCACAGGACACGCCCGCCCTTGGCAGGGATGGATTCCGATCAGAGAGGCGATCCCATCTGGTTCCAGCGCGGCATAAATCTGGTACAGCGTGATCTGAGCCGGATCTGCGCACAGCTCGGCACCGCCAGTCCCTCGTGGAATGGTAATCAAGCCGGCTTTTTTCAGAGCGCTCATAATATTGCGGATCACCACAGGATTACATCCTGTGCTTTCTGCAAGAAGGCTGCTGGTTACCTTGGCAGTGCCTCTGGCTTCATAGATGAAGATGAGACAATGTACCGCCACGGAACATTTCATACTGATTTGCATACAACGTCCTTTCTGTATCAGTCAACCTTGCGCGACAGATGTAACTATTGACATTACATCATGTTGATGGTACACTGCAAGAGATGTAACTCAAATATTTACATCTGCCATTTTACTGGTCTTTTTGCAAAATTGCAAGTGAGTGATCCATAATATTAGATTTATTGGGAAAAGAGGCCCTATAAGCAAGTGATCAAATCAAACACTGTCCCAAATGGTGCAGTGTTCCGAATTTTTCCGACCTACGTCTACGGATTTTCAAATATTGATTACAACAAAAGCATCAACTATTTCGGCGCACAGCAAGTATGAGGAGGAATTTTCTATGAAGATTTATGAGCTTTGTTTCAGCCCCACAGGTGGAACACAAAAGGCAGCAGATATTCTGACCAGCGCCCTGGCAGATGAGGTTATTCCTGTGGATCTAACGGACAGTAAGGCCAATTTTACCGAAATCACACTTACCCCGGAGGATGTTGCCGTCATTGCTGTTCCCTCCTACGCAGGCCGTGTTCCGGCCCCCGCTGTAGAGAGAATAGCCTCTGTTCGAGGTAATGGAGCTCGTGCCGTTTTGGTCTGCGTCTATGGGAACCGCGCCTATGAGGATACCTTGGCAGAGCTGCAGGATACCGCCAAGGAGGCAGGCTTCCAGGTAATCGGGGCTGTGGCTACGGTGGCGGAGCATTCCATAGCGCGGCAGTTTGCCGCTGGCAGACCGGATGAGCAAGATGCCCGGGAACTCAGGGAATTTGCCAAACAAATTCGTGCCAAGCTCTCTGCCGGTGATGCTGCGGAACCAATGATTCCCGGAAACCGCCCATACAAAAAAGCAGGCGGGGCTGGTATAGTCCCCAAACCTACCAAAGCATGTACCCAGTGCGGCGCATGCGCACAGGCTTGTCCAGTTCAGGCCATCCATCCTGATAACCCGAAAGAGGTGAATGAAAAGGTCTGTATCTCCTGTATGCGCTGCATTTCTGTTTGTCCTCATTCTGCCCGCAAGGTGAATGCTGCCATGCTGGCTGCCGTAGGCATGATGCTGAAAAAGAATTGCTCTACACGGAAAAACTCTGAACTGTTTCTGTAATTAAATAAAATGCACTGGGGGAGAACCTTTCTCTCTCAGTGCGTTTTTATTCTGCAATTTACCCGTTGCATTGCTCCTCAGCCTAATCAATGAAGAAAATAAATTCACAACAAAAAACACCCGAAGTCCAAAGACCTCAGGTGTTTCCTGGAGCTGCTGGGCGGATTCGAACCGCCGACCTCATCCTTACCAAGGATGCGCTC
>ENA-OURU01000235-OURU01000235.1-human-gut-metagenome-genome-assembly--contig:-NODE-235-length-86044-cov-9.008210_pt1 | contig 86044 bp, 95 predicted proteins | sample MGYA00242137_ERZ509064 | MGnify/ENA primary metagenome ERZ509064 (study PRJEB26280, sample SAMEA2338777) | human gut metagenome | biome: human gut; feature: human-associated habitat; material: faeces...
AAAAAACGAGGGGTGGCGGTTATTGATTGATGGTTGCTGCCGCGCCCAAGGGAGAACCGTTATTGGAAAGCAGAGATAGTGCATATTGCAAGCAACGCGGATTCATGGCACCCAAACATCAGTAGCGAACCATTCGCCGCGGGGCGTCCCCGCCCTCGGGCGCTGCCTGCGCGTCAGCCTAAGGCTGCCTGCCGCGCAGGTCATCCCTCAATTGCGGAGTAATCGTTAAGGAATCTGCGAATTTTCCCCTTTCCTCAACCGCCAAAATTCGCAAAATCTGTACCAGTCGACCACAGAGCGCGGTTTTTATTCCAGGTAAAGAGAACTCTCCTTATACTGTTCAATCGCATAGCGGATAAGAACGCCGATAATTGCGGCAACGGGTACGGCAATCATCAGACCGAGAAAGCCGAGAAGGACACCGCCGGCAAGCAGGGCAAACATTACCCAGACCGGGTGCAAACCGACATTGTCGCCAACCAGTTTGGGCGTAAGAAAATTGCCTTCTATGAATTGCCCGACCATAAAGACGGCCACCACCTGGGCAATCGGCCCCCAAGAATCAAATTGCGCCAACGCTATTCCCATACTGACCACAAAACCGGAAATGCTTCCGACATAGGGGATAAAAGAAATCAGCCCGGCAATAAAACCGACCAAAACGCCAAGCTCAAGGCCGACCAGATACAAACCGCTGGCATAAAACGTACCGAGCAACACACAAACGCTTAACTGTCCGCGGATAAAACCGGCCAAAATACGGTCAATCTGTTTGGCAAGATTGCGAATGGTATCTTTATATTTTTCCGGCAGCAATTCGTCAACATTCCCCAAAAAGCTATGCCAGTCGCGCAACATATAAAAAGCCACAACCGGCGTAATCAGCAACAAAGACAAAAGATTCACCAAAGCAAATCCGCCGCTGACCAGCTTTTGCATCACCGAACCGGCAAGCTTCATGCTGTTGGCCAAATTGCCGCGGATATACTCGCGGACTTTGTCCGCCTGCAATCCCGGAAACTTATCCTGAAGCTCAATAAAAAACGGCTCAATCCGCTTGGCAAAATTCGCGGCATATTCGGGAACTGCCGACAAAAAGCGTCCGACCTGTTCGTCAATAACCCCAATCAGCAAGGCCAAAGCCGGCGTCAGAATGATAAACACCAGCAGCATAACCAAAACCGTCGCCAAGGCCCGGTTCTTTACTCCGGCTTTTTGCAGCTTGGTCGTAAACGGATCAAGCAGATAACCGATGATTATACCGGCCACAAACGGCAGCAACACCGAGCGCAGCACATAAAACAACAAACAAAAAATCGCCAGCATCGTCAGCCAGAACATCCAGTTGCGATTTGCCCTTTTGTATACTGCCATAGCTTATCCTTATTTTTTTGAAATTACATAAAAACCGTCATACGACTGCAGTTGCAGCCCGCGGCTGCCCAATACCTGTTCCAGACGATCAAGCCCGCCGGCATATTCCATGCGGAACTGAACCCGGCCTGCCCCCATGGCGTCTTCTTTGACCGATTTGACATAAGGAGCCTTTCGCAATTCGTTCTGCAACCGCAGCCAATCGCCGACCGAAGGATATTCATACAAAACCAGCATTTCATAAGTCCGCCGGTCTTCTTCCAGATTATAGCGTTTTATCCGCTCGGAAATAACGCCCTTAACCTTTTTGACTGCCGCCTCCAGCGTCGTTTCGTCATTGCCGCCGTCCACCGACACCGTCTGCTCGATCCCGCCGCGTCCGGAAGGCGCAAAAATCTTGACCGACACGCCGCCGGGACGATACGCGGCATCAAGAATATAAACCTCGTCCGCCTTATAGCTGCGAGACAGCCACTCCAGCGTTGCACCGTCAAACTCCAAAGCTTTGCCGCTGCTCAGCATTTCCTGGTTCGCGCCGGTCGCCTCAACCACCTGATACTCGACAAACCCGCCGGACTTGTCGCTTTTCTCCCAAGCGGCGCGCCACAGGTTCTCCGGCTCCCACAACAGCGTTTTGCCGCTCTCGGCTTCATGAAACACCGGAATGATTACGGCACGAAAGCCGCCGTTTTCCGTAAAAGGAATCCCTTTCTCATTCAGATAACGGCGCAAAACGTTTTCATTAAAACTGACCTTGAGTTCCGCCATATAGCGGACATCGGAAACTTTTTCGGAAATAACCGAAACTTCTTTGACAAAGTTCAAAATCTGGTTGTCATTAAGCTCCGAAACCTGACGCACTCCGTCAGCGGTGGTAATCTTTTTCAAAAGATTAATCAACCCTTGGCGATTGGCCGCCACCATTGCCTTTTCACGGGCTTTGGCAGCGTCTTTGTCCACCACGTCGACCACCACGTCGGCCTCATATATTCCGTCAGCATGCGCCGGAGCCGAAAGCCCGAGCAGCAAAAGCGGAAAAATAAGCCAGAACCTTGTCAAAAAAACCTCCTAACCGACAATTTCCACTTCGCTGAAAAAGAATTCGATTTCCCGGGCGGCACTCTCCGGAGAGTCCGAACCGTGAACCGTATTCTGATTAATGGAAAGAGCATAGGTCTTGCGGATAGTCCCCTCCTCGGCTACGGCCGGATTGGTCGCCCCCATAATCTTGCGATACAGGGCGATCGCGCCGTCTGCTTCCAGAACCTGAACCACCACCGGACCGGAAGTCATAAACTCGACCAAACCGGAAAAGAAAGCCTTTCCCTTGTGTTCGGCATAAAACTCTTCCGCAAACTGCGGCGACAGGCGGATTCGCTTCTGAGCCACGATTCGCAGACCGGCTTCTTCAATCATCGCATTGACTTTGCCGGTAATATTTCTGGCCGTCGCATCCGGTTTGATAATAGAGAGTGTTCTTTCCATGATGTTTCCTTTTTTTCGATTTTTCCAATTATCGGTAATATATTACAATATTTTCAATAAGCAAAGTTTTTTATACCAATTTTTCCAAGTTTTTACAATTTTGATAGACTTTTTAATCCAAAGAGAGTAAACAAAAATAAAAATTCACATCAAATTAAGGAACTGAAACATGTCTGAAAACAGTTACATTGAAGGCATTTTTGCCAAAGCGCGCCGACATGACAAAACTATCGTCCTGCCCGAAGGCGAAGACGAACGGGTCTTGAAAGCGGCGCATTTGATTCGCAAACAGCAAATCGCCAAACTGGTTATTCTGGGCGATGTCGAAAGCATCAACGCCCACTTTGCCAAACAAGGCTGGGATCTGGACGGCATCACCCTGATCGATCCGGCCAAATCCGATCGTCTGGGAGCCTATGCCGAACTGCTGTACAACCTTCGCAAAGAAAAGGGGCTCTCCCGCGAAGATGCTGCCAAACTGGCTCTCAACGCCAATTATTTCGGAACGCTGATGATCAAGTCCGGCGATGCCGACGGCATGGTTTCCGGCGCCAACCACTCCACGGCCGATACCGTGCGCCCGGCCCTGCAAATCATCAAATCCGCCCACAAAGACCGCGGCGTTTCTTCAATGTTTATCATGGTCTGCAACAATAAGCCTTACTACCTTTCCGATTGTGCCATCAACATTAACCCAAGCGCCAAAGAATTGGCAGACATCGCCTTGGAAAGCGCAGAAAGCGTCCTGCAGTTCGGTGACACGCCGCATATCGCCATGTTGTCCTATTCGACTTACGGCTCCGGCAAAGGCGAAGGCGTAGACAAAGTCAAAGAAGCGACCAGACTGGCCAAAGAAGCCCTCAAAGCTCCCGAATACGCCGGCAAAGGAATTACTCTCGACGGAGAATTGCAGGCCGACGCGGCTTTAGACGTTGCCGTCGCCAATAAAAAAGCGCCTGGTTCCGATGTTGCCGGACACGCCAATACGCTGATTTTCCCAAACATTGAAGCCGGAAACATCGGCTACAAGCTTCTCCAGCGCCTGGGCGGCGCCGAATCTTACGGCCCGATGCTTCAGGGGCTGAACGCCCCGGTCAACGACCTGTCGCGCGGCTGTTCGGCCGAAGACATCGTCGGGCTGGTCGCCATTACCGTTTTGCAATCTGTTAAATAAAAAGAGGTCTGTTTATGAAAATCTTAGTTTTAAATTCCGGTTCATCTACCCTGAAATACCAGCTGTTTAACGTCAACGGCGACAATTATGAAATCATCTGCAAAGGCAATGCCGAACGCATTGCCCGCGATGCCTCCTTTGTCGGCATAAAATACGCCGATGGCACCAAAAAAGAAGTCAGCGTTGACCTGCCGGACCACAACACGGCTCTGAACGAAATCTTCAAACTGCTGTTAGACGGCGTCATCGGCAGCCTCGGCGACATCCACGCCATCGGACACCGCATTGTCCAGGGCGGCGCTGTCTTCAAAGCCTCGGCGTTGATTGATGACGAAGTTATCCGCCAGATTGAGGAACTGGCCGTTCTGGCTCCGTTGCACAATTATGCCGCCGCTCTGGTAATCCGGGCTGTCAAGGGCGAATTGCCGAATGTTCCGCAAGTTGCCGTTTTTGACACCGCTTTTCATCAGACCATGCCGGCCGAAGCCTATACCTACGCCCTGCCGCTTGAACAACGCAACAAATACAAAATCCGCCGTTACGGCGCTCACGGCACTTCGCATAAGTTTGTTGCCGAAAGAACCGCGGAAATCGTCGGCAAAAACAGCAAAATCATTACCTGCCACATCGGCAGCGGCGCTTCGATTACCGCCGTCAAAGACGGCATCTGCATCGATACGTCCATGGGCCTGACCCCGTTGGCCGGTATCATCATGGATACCCGCTGCGGTGACATTGACCCCTATATTCCGCTCTATATCATGAAAACACAAGATCTGACACCGGAACAAGTCAATGAAATGCTCAACAAAAAAAGCGGCAAATACGGCCTGAGCGGCTACAGCGATTCACGCGATTTTGAAGCCGCCTACCTGCGCGGCGAAACCGCAGCCATCGAAGGCATGAAATGCTACATTTACAGCATTGTCAAATTTATCGGCAGCTATATTGCCGCCATGGGCGGGGTCGACGCTATCGTCTTTACGGCGGGGGTCGGCGAGAACTCACCCTTGGTTCGCAAACTGGTTTTGGAACGCCTGAGCTATCTTGGCATTGAGATTGACGAAGAAAAGAACGGCATCCGCGGCGAAGAAGCCGAAATCACCAAACCCGGCTCCAAAGTCCGTGCCTTTGTCATTCCGACCAATGAAGAATTGGCCATTGCCAAAGATACCGTTGCCATCGCCGCCTAAACACGGTTTTGCAGGAACGTTTTATAAAAATCCTTCGGTTCTCACCGGAGGATTTCTTTTACCGTCAATCAAAAAATTCCCCTCGACAAAACTGTTTTTTCTGCTATACTCCCACCGATTACAAATTATTATGCTTTACCAATTTAGCTATAATTATCTTTCTGCATAACGGTTTGTATTTTTTTTGAATTCTATTTTTTATTAACTTATAAACTTCACATTTTATGGATAAATTTGAAAAAAATTCTGCCGCCAAAGCAGAATATCTCGAAAAAATCAATGAGGAATGGCAAAATTTTCACCAAATTGCCGACATCTGGTACACTTTCATCAGCCGGGCAATCATCCACCGGGGATTTTTCAGTTACGCCGACTTTAATTTCCGTAACGAAAATTCAACACCGTGCAAACCTTGCCTTGATGAACAAAAGCTGTTTGCTGCCCTCGGCCGCAATATTCAGCCTGCCGCAGAAAAATGTCACCAAAACTTTTTTTCTTTCATTATCCAAACCAGAAATCCGTTGCTTTATGCGCAAATTGCCGCAAACCTGGCAATCGGAAATAACCGGATTTTGAAAGAACGCGGCCTCAACATCCTTCATAATTTTCCTGCTCTCAAAGAAAATGAAGAAGACCGTTTCGGCCAAATTCTGCTGCAATATGACCTGCCGGAAATTTTATTTGAACGGTTGCAGAAAACTAAAATCAACCATCCCTGCACCTGGTCAATTCAAAATGTCAATGTCAGCAATTCCGGACACCTTGATGTCGGATTGTATTTACTTGAACATTCTGCTGTCGATTTTGAGTTTTGGTATCATGGCGCCTTGCTTATCCGCGATCTTTCGGGGTTACAGCCCAACTATCCGGCAATCGACAAACTTTTGTCCCTGACCGAACGCTGCACGCCGACCCCGGCAGACAAAAACGTCAATCGCCGTTGCCGGCACATCTGCATGAGCATGCCGCTAACCTCGGATAACCTTCTCAAGCTGCTGGTCGCTGTTCTTGAAAAATTTATCATTCCCGGAGAAGCCGCAACCACAGAACTGATTGACGCCGTAACAGGGCTTGCTGTCGAACACCCCCTGGCAAACCAGATGAGCAAAGCCGAAAAAGCCGCCATGGCATTGCCGGTTTTACAAAATCTGCTCTGTGAAAATACTGCCGATGCTCTGGTCAGGGCTTATGCCGAATTTTTACGCCGACAAAGCATTCCTCATGAACCGATTGTCAGCTTCTTGCAGCTGATATATCATGCCTATGGCCGAAAAATCCGCGAAACAACAACAGAAAACCTGTTGGCATCTTTGCGCAAACGTCAGTATCCGGGTATTCCCAAACTCATCAGACTGATAACCCTGCATGCCAAAATAAACAGCCATGCCGCCCGTTTATTGGTATCCGGCTGGCCCGGGCCGCTTTCAAAAACAATCTCCAACAGCCCCGACACGGATAAATGGTTGTCGTTGCTGCCGGAAAGCATTCGGGAAAACGACCGCAATACTTATTTGGAAATCTTGGGAAGCGTTATCGGCGAATTGTGCAACAGTCTGCCGGCAGCCGTTTGGGAACAAAAACTGCCGCAACTGACAATTAAGTTGTGCGACAGAGGGTTCACACAGTTTTCCCAACTGCCGGAATCCCTGGCCGCATCCTGTCGGAAACGTCATGCTCTCTTAGAAAAATATCGGGAACTGCACCGGCAAATCAGTCAGGAGGCAGATTCGTTCATCTCATCGGTTATTTCCTGATTTTCTCTGCTCAAAACCCCAAAGCCGTTCACTAACGAACGGCTTTTTTTTGCAGCTATAATCCCAAAATCTCCAAACATTTTTCAATCCCCGGCACCAAACCGCACATAAACTGCCCTTCGGCAATAATCTTTCTCACCTCCGCGGCACTCACCCAGCGCAGCTCCGCAACCTCTTCCTCCTGCCGCTTCATTTGCGAAACCTCACAGTCCAGACGTCCCAGCCACAAATCAACCAAAGCTTCCCCTTCGCTTTTATAACTGTATATCTTGTCCACCGTCGACATCTCAAGCTTAATGCCGATTTCTTCCCAAGTTTCGCGATAAATTGCCTCTCGGCTGCTCTCTCCGGCCAAAACCGAACCGCCTGTCAGCCCCCACATATTAGGACAATAAGTCTTATTGGCCGTTCTTTTTTGCAAAAGAAAACAATCTTCCGAATTCACCAGACAAATATCCGCGGCCAAAAGATAATCGCCTTTCTGCAGGCGTGTTTCCCTCGCCGCCGTCCGACCGGTTTTTTCCCACTTATCATTGTAAATATCAAAATATTCCATAAAAGCCCCGCTACAGTTCATAACAGAATAAAACAAACTTCCCGAAAAGCCCGACGCTCCAGATCGCAACAAATATTATTATGTTTTTCTTTCTCCAACACTCCGTAAGCTAATCGTCTGTTTCTTCTCGTCTTTCTCCCCAATGATTATTTGAGGTTATTATAACATGAAAATATTTAAATATAAATTATAAAAAACCGTCCTGTAAAAACAGGACGGTCAAAGCGTATAAATTTGCACAGCCTCATTTAATATACTTGAGTGCTTCGCTCAGCTCTTCCGGCGTATTAATATCGGCAGGAGCTTCGTCAATCAGCTTAAGTCTGTCTATCAGCATCGCGCGAATAGTCATGCCGTTCTCAAGCGCACGCAGCTGCTCCAAGGATTCGCGGGCTTCCAAAACGCCCACCGGCAAACCGACGATTTTTGCCAACGAAGAAGCCTTGTAAACATAAATGCCGATATGATGATACAAATCCTGATTCGGACATTTTTCCGGGTTGCGCGTATATGGAGCCACCGCCCGGGTAAAATACAGACAGCGCCCTTCCCGTTCGCCTTCGCGCAGTCCCATCACAATTTTAACATTCGTCGGATTTTCGGCGTCTTCTTTTGATTTGAACACCATACCGCAGGTGGCAATGTCGCACCCTGTCCGCTCAACCATCTCAATCAGGCGGTTGTTAATGGCCGGATCCACATTCAGCCCGTCTCCCTGAAAATTAACCACAATGTCATACTTGCTGCCGTCAGGGTCAATCTGCTTCAAGGCCGCGGCTATCCGATCGGTTCCCGAAGGCAGCGACGGATCGGTCAACAAAGCCTTGGCGCCGAATTTGGCACACTCGTCAAGAATAACCTGATCCCCGGCGGCAACATAAATATCCCCCTCAATTGTTTTTTTGACATTTTCATAAACGCGCCGGATTAACGTCTTGCCATTAATATCAATCAGCGGTTTGTTCGGCAGGCGGGAAGACGCCATCCGCACCGGAATCATGGTAACAATTTTGCTCATCGGCCAACTCCTAAAAAAGTATTTGTGTTTTTTTCCGATATACACTATAACTGCTAAAAAATAAAGGAATTTAATACAATGAAAGTGGATATTTTTGATTTTGAACTCGACCGCGGCCTGATCGCCGACCGGCCGGCCGAACCCCGTGACAGCTGCCGATTGCTGGATATGTCTGAAGAAGGAAAAATCTGCGATCGTTTTTTTTATGAACTTCCCGACCTGCTTGAAGAAGGCGACGTCCTGGTTTTAAACGACACTAAGGTCATTCCGGCCAGGCTTTACGGTGCCCGCGGCGAAGCCTTGGTTGAAGTCACATTGTACCGCCCCGAAGACGGGCTGACCTGGCATTCGTTTATCAAAAACGCCAAACGCCTGCACCCCGGAGACGTCATTAGTTTTTACACCGGCTCCATCACGCCCGAAACCTCTGATTTTCATGCCGAAGTCATCGAGAAAAACGGCGAAGAAGGCGTGGTTATCCGCTTTTCCTGCACGCACGACGAACTCGGCCACAAACTGGAACAATACGGTTCCATGCCCCTGCCGCCCTACATTAAACGCGAAAAGCCCTCCGGCAGCCTATGGGATAAATATAACGACAAAGAAAATTATCAGACCGTTTATGCCCGGCACGAAGGCGCCGTTGCCGCCCCGACGGCGGGTCTGCACTTTACGCCGAGGGTTTTTGAAGCTCTTGAAAAAAAGGGCGTCAAAAAAGTTTTTCTCACACTCCACGTCGGCGCCGGAACTTTTCTCCCGGTTAAGGTTGAAGACACCGACAATCACAAAATGCACACCGAATACGGCATCATTTCGCCGGCTGCCGCCGAAACCGTCAACCAGGCCAAAGCCGCCGGAAAACGCATTATCGCCGTCGGTACCACTTCGCTCCGCCTGCTCGAAACTGCCGGTGACGAAAACGGCGTTTTGCACCCTTTTGCCGGCGACACCGGAATTTTTATCACCCCCGGCTACAAATTTAAAATCATCGATTATCTGGTAACCAACTTTCACCTGCCGAAATCAACCTTGTTCATGCTGGTTTGCGCCGTTGCCGGAACAGATGCCATGAAAGCGGGATACCGTCATGCCATGGATAAAAAATACCGTTTTTATTCTTACGGCGACAGCTCAATTTTGAAATGCGTAAATAAAATTTAAACCATCTCCGCCTATAATCCCTCCAACAAGGAGGCAAAATTGAAAAAACTGACCGCCTGGCTGCAAGGAATCTTTCCGCTGCTGCAGAACATGTTTCTGCCGGCCTTGCTTGCTATGGGCGCCATCATTTGGTTTTATGCCCATGACGGCATCAGCCCCGCCGCCCGTATGACACTGCATCACCTGTTCTACCTGCTTAGCTTTGCTTCGTTCCTGATATTGCTCTATTTCAATCAAAATAAAGGGATTTTTTTCATTCTGTGCCTGGTTGTCGCCTATACGCTGTTGAACCGCCTGAAATATACGGCTCCCCAAACATTTTCCGACACCCCTGAATATCTCAACCTCTGCGCAATTCTGCCCCTAAACCTGGCCTTATTCTACTTCTTGCCCGAACAAAAACTGTTGAATCGCCGCAATGTTTACCTGTTGCTGACGTTTTTCGTCTCTTATGCAATCGGAGAAAAACTCAGCCGCAGCGGCATCGCCCTGACTTTTGAAAACTTGCCCGGTTTCGGCAGCTTGAGCGGCTTTGGGCTTCTGGCCTTCATATCAGCCTTGCTGGCTTTTTACGGCAAAACCGTCGCCGCCGGACGCATTATGGACTACAGCCTGTTCTTTGCCGCGCTGCTGACCGCCTTCGGCTTTTACTACGCTGCCGATTCTGTGGCGCCGGTACTGTTTTTCTGCCTCGCCACCGTAATTATCATTCTCGGGTTGGGCGAAGAAATCTACAATGACATTTACAAAGACCGCCTTACCGGTTTTGCCAGTCGCAACGCCTTCATCATTCAATCGCCGAAATTTCCGCTCAAATATAGTGTCGGTATCATCAGCATCGACAATTATGACAATCTGAAAAAAGCCTTCGGCCGTCGCGGCCGCAAAAATCTGCTGCAAATGATTTCCCGCCGGATTGTCGCCGCCGAAACCGAAGCCGTAATTTACCGCTACGGCGATGACGAGCTGGTATTGATTTTCAAAAATGAAGATAAGAACGCAGCCTACGAGCAAATGGAACAAATCCGCCGTGCCGTTGCCTCCGCCGAATTTATGCTTTCCAAATCGAAAAAACCTGTAAAGCTGACGATTTCCGGCAGTATTTCCGAAAAAAAACGCAGCGACGCCAATGCCCTCGAAGTCTTAAGCCGTACCCGCAAAGCCCTGCAAAAAACTTCGGCCTTCAGCTTTAACGTAACCTCAAAAGCCTAAACCTTTTTATAACGCAGCAAATAGGCAATAATCAGGCTTCCGCCCACGATCAGCGGCAACGACAAAATCTGCCCCATCGTAACATGCCCGAAAAAAAACCCCAGCTGGGCATCAGGCTCCCGAAAACGTTCCATCAAAATTCGGAATATCCCATAAAGGGTAATGAACAACGCCGAAACCAGCCCGTGACGTTCCCGAACCGATTTATAACGCCACAAAAAGTTCAAAACCGCAAACATGACTATCCCCTCAAAAAACGCCTCATATAACTGCGAAGGATGCCGCGGCAGATAACCGCCGTTGGGAAAACGAACCGCCCAGGGCACATCGGTCACCCTTCCCCACAGTTCATCGTTTACAAAATTGGCCAGCCGGCCGCAAAATATCCCGATCGGCGCATAAAGCACAATCAAATCTGTAATGCCCAAAAACCGACAGCCGTTTTTGCGGACAAACCAATATGCAGCGGCAATAACGCCGAGAACACCGCCATGAAAAGACATTCCGCCCTTCCAAACCTCAAAAATCAATAACGGATTTTTGAAAAACTCGCTTCCGCCATAAAACAAAACATACCCCAGCCGCCCGCCGAGAATAATCCCCAAGGTCACATAAAAGACCAAATCTTCCAGTTTTTCATTCGTCAACGGCAAATCATACTTTTTGATATTCCGCCGCACCAGCAGCCAAGCGGTCACAATCCCGAACAAATAAGCCATCGAATACCAGCGCACGGCTACCGGTCCGACAGAAAAAATTATCGGTGAAATATTCGGAAAATCCCAACCTGTCATTCTTGTTCCCCTTTCGCTCCCTCGGAAATTATTAACACTATATTAAAATAAAATAAAATATCCACACTAAAAAAAAACTATTTTTTTCAGGCGAATCAACATACTGATTTTACGAAATAATCGGCACGCAAATATTTTTCCGCCTGCGGATAAAGTGGAAAACTTTTTAATCCTTATTGTCTAAAACGACTCGGAATGGCAATCTGAAAACAACCCAGAAATATTAGGAGCCTTAAGACCATGCTGCCGGCAAAGAATCTGCCTCTTTCATATAACCCGATTGATATTGTGGAAAATATTTTCGCTGCCAAATCTTTTGAATTTGAACGCCGCAACATAAACGAGGTCGTCATTGAAGTTCAAGGCAAATGGAACAACATGTTGTTGTTTTTTGCCTGGGAATCAACCATGCAATGCCTGCACCTGTCCTGCCTGATGGACATTGAAAGCACCATTGAAGACCGCAGCAAAATCTTTGAACTTCTGGCTATGGCCAACGAAGAGCTTTGGGTCGGGCATTTTTCCTATTGGGCTGAACAAAACATGCCTGTTTTCAAACATTCCATTCTGCTCAACGAAGACGAAGGAGATGTTTTTGAGGGCAAGCTCCGTCAGGTTATCGACATTGCCATCAAAGAGTGCGAAAGAATGTATCCGGTTTTCAAAGTCGTTCTCACCAAAGGCATGAACCCCAGACAGGCTCTGTATCCGATGATGATGGAAACCGTCGGACAGGCATAGACATTTTCCGATATAAACAAATAAAGCATTGTCCGCCAAAGACAATGCTTTATTTGTTTGCAAAAAAATCAAACCGCCATGCCGCAGGCATTTACCGTTGTTTTTTGAACTGCCGAACTTTCGGCTAGGCTCAAAAAATAATCGTAAATATCCTTCACACACAATTTAGGCTGATTATCCTTACGAGTAAACACAGAACTCGGAACTTTTGAATCCGGCATAATATTGCGAAACACATATTCCAGAACAAAAATGCCTTCATACATCTCCAGGCTGTCTATTCCCAAATCATCGGTAAACGTATCCGACAACGCAATCCTGCATGGGGAACACCCGGCAAAATGCGCAAACGCACATTGCACAAAACACATCGTTTCCGAAGGCGTAAAAAAGAACAACCCTTTTGTGAGATTCAACTTCTCGTTTTCATCTTTTGAATTGAAAATACATTCAACAAGTACCTTAATTTCTGACCGTGTCATAACCAAAAACTTAAAAAAATTATAATAATATTTGCAAAAATTGTCATATGAATAAATTATTAGCTGTACTTATACGCCAATTTGCCATTTAAATCAAGCAAAAATTAACGCTTCTTTTTCCACTCGCGTACATTACGGTTATGCTCGTTCAGGCTTCGGGCAAAATTATGCCCGCCGTTCCCGCTGGCCACAAAATAGATATAATCGCTGGCTTCCGGCTTTGCCGCCGCTTCCAGCGCCTTGCGTCCCGGATTGCAAATCGGCGCCGGAGGAAGCCCGGCATATTTATAAGTATTATACGGGTTATCAACTTGCAAATCCTTACGCGTCAGCAAACGTCCCAAATCCGCCTTGCCGCCGGTCAAAGCATAAATAACCGTCGGATCCGTCTGTAACAGCATTCCTTTCCGAAGCCGGTTAACAAAAACCGAGGCAACCAACCCTCGCTCTTCCGGAACGCCGGTCTCTTTTTCAACAATCGAAGCCAAAATCAGCAATTCCCGCGGCGTTTTGAGCGGCAATTCCGCATCCCTCGTTTTCCAAACCTGCGCCACCGCGGCATCCATTGCCTTTTGCGCCCGCAAAACAATACTGTCGCGGCTGTCCCCGCGAATAAAGCTGTATGTCTCCGGCATCAGCTCTCCTTCTTGCGGATTCAGGCTAATTTCGCCGCTCAAATACGGCTGCCTGCGCAGTATCTCCAGCATCTGCACCGTCGTCAGACCTTCGGGCAGCGTAACCTTACGATAAAAGATATCCCCGGCGGCAATTTTTTCCATCACCTGCAACAAACTCATCTGCGGCTCAAAACGATATTCGCCGGCCTTAAGCTTTTTATCCAAACCGTTAAACCGTCCGATAACCCGAAACAGCCACGGTTTTTCAATAATACCGCTTTCCTGAAGCTTCAGGGCCACGCTCTGCGAATTTTCCCCGCGGAGAATCAACACTTCTTTCGGCTCGTCATAATTCCCCGGCCGGTTGGTCCAATCCACGACCGTATACATACCGGCCAAAACAACCGCCGCCGCCAGCAATATCAGTTTTCTCATTATGATTTTCCCCGTTTGTCAGAAAAAAAGAGCGAAAACCATCAAAAAAACTAGTCCGTTCCCGTCCCGTGTGGTTTTCGCTCTTTCGGCAACCCTGCCATTCTTAAGCGTATTTTTTGAAAATAAGCGAAGAGTTGGTTCCGCCAAATCCGAACGAATTTGACATCGCTGCCTTAATCTCGCGTTTTTTGGCCTTTAGCGGCACCAAATCAAAATCGGCAAGCTCATCAGCCGGCTCTTCCAAATTCAAGGTCGGCGGACAAATCTGTTCGTTAATTGCCTTAATCGTATACACCGCTTCTACCGCACCGGCAGCTCCGAGCAAATGCCCGATAGCCGACTTGGTGGAAGACATTGAAACCCGCTTAACGCCCTCATCTCCGAACAAACGCTTAACTGCCAGCGCCTCACCGACATCTCCGGCCGGTGTAGAAGTGCCGTGCGCATTGATATACCCAATATCAGACAGCTCAACACCATGCTCTTTGGCATGATCCGCAGCCATCTTCATTGCCCGGTAAGCACCGTCGCCGGAAGGAGCCGTAATATGATAAGCATCGCCGCTCATGCCATATCCTACAACTTCAGCATAAATCTTTGCCCCGCGCGCCTTGGCATGTTCAAGCTCTTCCAAAACGACTGCGCCCGAACCTTCGCCCATGACAAAACCGCTGCGATTCTTGTCCCAGGGACGGGAAGCTTTTTCCGGAGCGTCATTAAAATCGGAAGTAATCGCCTTCATCCGGGCAAAACCGGCCAACCCTAATACGTTAACCGCAGACTCGGCACCGCCGGCCAACATCATGTCGGCATCTCCCATGGCAATCATCCGAGCCGCATCGCCAATCGCGTGCGTTCCGGTTGAACATGCCGTAACACAGGCATGATTCGGACCTTTAAGGCCGTGTTTGATGGAAAGGTTGCCCGATACCAGATTAATCAGGCAGGAAGGAATAAAGAAAGGAGAAATTTTTTTGATGCCGTTTTCATTAAACGAGATAGAATTGTCATAAATTACTTGCAAACCGCCGATACCCGACCCCATCATAACGCCGAAACGGCATTTTTCTTCTTCGGAGGCCTTCTCAACGTCCCAACCGGCATCTTTCAGGGCATCGTCGCCGGCAGCCATGCCGTAAAGGATAAACTTGTCGTTTTTCTTTTGGTCCTTCGGAGCCATCACCGTATCCGGATTAAAGTCAAATTCACCTTCGCCCCAAGGAACCTGACCGGCAATAGACACCGGAATATCCTTCAAATCAATATTCTCGATTTTTTTGATTCCGGATTTCCCCTCAATCAGGCTTTGCCAGTTATGTTCAACGCCTCTTCCCAGCGGAGAAACCACGCCCAGTCCGGTAACAACAACTCTTTTCATCCAAATACCTCATAAAAAGTTATAAAAAACCATCATAATTGATGTAAACTTTGTTCTTTATATGAAAAAACTCGCTATAAGTCAAGCGAGTTTCATCAAATCAACATGTCTCAAAAGACTAAGCATTCTTAGAAAGATAGTCGATAGCATCTTTAACAGTAAGAATTTTTTCAGCGGCTTCATCCGGGATTTCAACGCCGAATTCTTCTTCAAAAGCCATAACCAATTCTACCGTATCCAGACTATCAGCGCCCAAATCGTCAATGAAGCTGGCGTTATCTGTTACTTTTGATTCTTCAACACCAAGGTGCTCTGCAACAATTTTCTTAACGCGATTAGCTGTATCAGTCATATGATAAACCTCAATATAAAGATTAAAACAAAATTAATCAAACCGTAACGGCCTGTGATTGACTTGTTAGCACAAATTTATCTTATTTGGCAAGCATTATTTTTTTTTCGGTGCCTATTTTGCACGCCACAAACTGTAACATCTCTCTGTTTTGCTTGATTTTCCTTGTGTTTCGGATATTTTGCATCTTCCGAAATTTTATCAACAGCCACCCCAAAAACCGCCGCCGGCACTCCTGATTTATAAAAAAAGACCGCCTTAACATTACCCGGCGGTCCTTCAAATAGTCTTAACAACAATCAACAAAATTAGCCCTGACGAACTTTCATTTTCGGGTTTTTCTTATTGATAACATAGATACGCCCTTTACGACGAACCACGATGCAGTTGCCGTCGCGTACTTTCTTAGACTTCAAAGAGCTACAAACTTTCATTTTTATTTCCTTTTATCAATGTTTGCCCGCAACTTATGCCAATTCTCCCGCTTTGTCAACCAAAATTTTACAAATAATTAAAAAAGATTTTGCATTCCGCAATAATTTCCCTATAATCAGCACAGATTATAATAAGGAAACCTGATGAAAAAGATTTTGCCGATTGTAGTTTTGCTCCTGTTCCCCTGGCACTTGGCCCGCGGACAGGTGCCGTATCTGGAAGAAGTCAAGGCGCTGGGCGTCATCTCTGGACAGGGAATGGCCTGCGGATCGTCCAGGCATCCGACCTTTGAGATGCTGGCGCGCGCCATCATGCTGACCAAAGCCCCCACCCCCCAGATGCTGAACGAAGCGGCCTACATATACAGCGAAGAAAAAGCCGATACCTACCTCTCCAAACAAATGGACGGTTATTATCAGTGCGATGCCATCGTCCGCCGTTTTGACAATCAGGATATCTTCAAAATCAACCTCTATGCCGACGGCACCCTGAAAATGCCAGACGGCCAAATCATTACGCCGCATCAGCCCTATAATGCAAGCGCATTGTACAAAGCCGACAAACAAATTGAAATCAAAGCCCGGGCAATTTATGAAGGCGCTCCGGCCCGTGTTCCCGACGGAACGCCGGCACCGGTCATCACCTCGGTCAAACCCGATGCGCCCAAGGCTGTCAGCGTTTCCGCCCCGGCAGCCCCCGCGTCCGGAAGCGGCGAAGAATATGCCCCGGCCATGATTAAGCATATCAGCCGCAGAAGCAATTAACCCCCGTATATATAATGAAGGAGTATAAACCAATATGGCATCTTATCAGTATATTTATGTAATGCAAAACCTGACCAAAGTTTTCCCCGGCGGAAAAGAATTGTTCAAAGGTATTACCCTGTCTTTCCTTCCCGGTGCCAAAATCGGCGTTTTGGGAGTCAACGGCGCCGGTAAATCGACCTTGCTGAAAATCATGGCCGGCATCGACAAAGAATTCAACGGCGAAGCCTGGGCTGCCGAAGGCGTCAAAGTCGGCTATTTGGAACAGGAACCCAAACTCGACCCTGCCAAAAACGTTATCGAAAACATCATGGATGGCTTAGGCGAAACCCGCGACCTGCTCAAACGCTTTGAAGAGGTTTCCGCCAAATTTGCCGAGCCGCTGAGTGACGAAGAAATGAACAAGCTGATTGAAGAACAGGCCGAATTGTCCGAAAAAATCGACGCCTGCAACGGCTGGGACTTTGAGCGAACCATCGAAATCGCCATGGATGCCCTGCGCTGCCCGCCGGCCGACGCCGACGTTACCAAACTTTCCGGCGGCGAAAAACGCCGCGTGGCTCTTTGCCGCCTGCTGCTCCAAAAACCCGACATGCTGCTGCTTGACGAGCCGACCAACCACCTTGACGCAGAATCCGTCGCCTGGCTGGAAAAACACCTCAAAGACTATAACGGCACCGTGGTTATGGTTACCCACGACCGTTATTTCTTAGATAACGTTACCGGCTGGATTCTGGAACTCGACCGCGGACAGGGCATTCCTTACGAAGGCAACTATTCTTCCTGGCTGGAACAAAAACAAAAACGTATCGAGCAGGAAGCCAGAGAAGAAACCGCCCGCCAGAAAACGCTGGCCAACGAATTGGAATGGATTCACAAAAACCCCAAAGCCCGCCAGGCCAAATCCAAAGCCCGTATCAATGCCTATGAAGAACTGTTGGCCGCAGCCGGCAAAGACAAAATATCCTTTGCCAGCATCAATATCCCGATGACCGAACGTCTCGGCGACTTGGTTATCGAAGCCGAACACATCAGCAAAGGCTATGGTGACAAATTGCTGATTGACGATTTGTCATTCAAAATCCCCAAAGGAGCCATTGTCGGCATCATCGGCCCCAACGGCGCCGGCAAAACAACCCTGTTTCGCATGATAACCGGACAGGAACAGCCGGACTCCGGCACGATTCGCCTTGGGCAAACCGTTGACCTCGGGTATGTTGACCAAGGGCGCGACGAACTCGACCCCAATAAAAACGTATGGGAAGAAATTTCTGACGGATTGGATATTATTGAGCTTGGCAAAAAACAAATGCCTTCCCGCGCTTATGTCGGACAATTCAACTTCAAAGGCGGCGATCAGCAGAAAAAAGTCGGACAGCTTTCCGGCGGCGAAAGAAACCGTGTCCATCTTGCCAAAATGCTCAAAAAGGGCGCCAATGTCATTCTGCTCGACGAACCGACCAATGACCTTGACGTAGATACCCTGCGCGCTTTGGAAGAAGGAATTATGGAATATCCGGGCTGCGTTCTGGTTACATCACATGACCGATGGTTTTTGGACCGCCTGGCAACCCATATTCTTGCTTATGAAGGCGACAGCCGGGTTGTCTGGTTTGAGGGCAACTATGAAGAATACGAAAAAGACAAGAAACGCCGCCTTGGCGAAGATGCCGCCAACCCGCACCGGATTAAATACAAACCGCTGCACCGCTAATCCTAAAGCCCCTCAACGAGGGGCTTTACTTTTATCCCCGCAATAAACCCCAAAAAATTCCCCTTGCATTTTCGGTACGTTGCTTTATTCTAATTTTCGCATCCGGGAGAGCCGGGTGCGGAGTATCGAAACTCCTTAACTAGAAAAGAACAACTCCTTGAATGGGGAGCTGGGGAGATAAGCATATTTATATGTCGAATAACCCAGACTGTTCTAGTTACAGTTTCGAACTCCCCGCCTTAGGATTGCTAGGGCGGTTTCTTTTAACCGGAAACCTAAAGGGAGTTTAGAACCATGACCAAACATAACAACCGCCGCCAAGCTTGGAAAGAATTTCAAAAGGACTTCGGCCAAAAATTAAAACAAATGAGATTAGAACAAGGCTTGGAGATTGATGAGGCCGTCCCTATCTTAATAATGGGCGCAACATACCTTAAACACTTGGAAAACGGAACTTTCCGCGACATAAAGCTTTCCGGTCTCCACGCCCTTGCCTATAAATACCACTATAAAATCAACATCAGCTTTGAGAAAAAAGAAATAACATAAAAATTCCCCCTCAACTGCGCAACTATCGTCCTTTATTGTCCCCGTCCATACTGTCATTCCGGAACAAGCCCGGAATGACAGGTGAGATGAGTATCATGGCATACAGCACCTTAGGACGAGATAGTGCACATTGTAAGCAACGCGTCTTCGGGGCACTCAAGCCCAAGTAGCAAATCCGCCGCGCACCTGCCGTGCGGGCGCTGCCGCAACGAGCTTAGATGCCCAGCGCTAAGTAAAACCAATCGCTGCTCCGGTTGGTTTTGTCTGCAAGCTCTTGGGAACATCTTAGCGAGCTAGGAAAGCATAAGCGACCGCAGCGAGCTTAGAATATAAAAATACGTTACTAAAAAATTTTCCCCGATAAATCTGTATGAGTTGCCCGCTATACAAGTTTTTAAGGAATGTAGACAGTATGCAACATATTAGTCCGCCCTTTTTTGCCCAGAGGGAAACCGGCCGTTATGATAATATGATCACCGGAATGGGCAAACCCGTTTTCGACGGCAATTTTAATGGCAATGTCTTCAACTTTCTCAAAACTCTTAAAACTGTCTTTGTTGATAAAGCTCTTCGCTCCCCAGACCAAAGCCATTTTACGGGCCACTTCAATATCGGGCGTCACCGCCAAAATCGGTAGATTCGGACGTTCACGGGCCGTCAGCAGGGTCGTAAAGCCGGAAGAAGTATAAGTAATGATCGCCGCCACGTTTTTGAGTACCGAAGGAATATCCGAAGCCGCATAGGTAATGGCATCCGCTTCATCATCACAGCAATGGATCTTGCGTGAATTTTGCATATAGGTATAAAACAGCGGATCAGCTTCAACCTGAATGATAATATCGCGCATCATCTTGACCGCTTCCACCGGATATTTCCCGGCAGCCGTCTCAGCCGAGAGCATAACCGTGTCAGCCCCGTCATAAACGGCAGTTGCCACATCGGAAACTTCGGCACGGGTCGGAGACGGATTATTAATCATTGATTCGAGCATCTGGGTCGCTACAATCACCGGGCGGGCATATTTGCGGCAGGCGGTTACAATCCGTTTCTGCAATACCGGAACGATTTGAATCGGACACTCGACGCCCAGATCGCCGCGGGCAACCATAATTGCATCGGAAAGACGGATGATTTCATCCAGTTCATCAATCGCGCTGGGCTTTTCGAGCTTGGAAATCAGCCAGGCCCGGTCGCCGATAAGCTCGCGCGCACGTCGGACATCGGCCGCCGTCTGCACAAAAGACATCCCAATCCAGTCAACGCCGAGTTTGAGCGCAAATTTCAAATCTTCTTCGTCTTTGGGCGTAATCGCCGAAATCGGCAGCTGGGTGTTGGGCAGGTTAACACCTTTATGACCGGACAAATAACCGCCGACTTTTACGGAAGTGCGCGCCATGGATTCGTTGCAGTCTTCCACATGCAGAACAATATTTCCGTCATTCAAGAGCAAATCATCACCTGGCTTGAGCGCGGCAAAAATCTCCGGATGCGGCAGATTTACCCGGCGCTCGTCGCCCAAAGCCTTGTCCAAATCCAAAACAAAACTTTCGCCTTCCTTCAAATAAACCTTTCCGTCCTTAAAATCGCCGACCCGGAGCTTCGGCCCCTGCATGTCGGCCAAAATGGAAACGTGCATATTCTTGGCTTTTGCCAGCTTGCGGACAATCTCATAGCGTTCTTTGTGCTCCTCATGCGTCCCGTGGCTGAAATTAAAACGGAAACCGTCCACGCCGGCATCCAGCAATTTTTCAATTTGTTCCTTGCTGGCGGAAGACGGCCCGATTGTCGCCAGAATTTTGGTTTTGGTCTGCAGTGGCATTGAAATCACCTCGTTAAAAATTTAAATCAAATTAGTTATAGCAATAACAGAAATAAGTTAACAGCATCTTAAACATTATTCTTGTAAAAGATAATCACCTTTGTTACTTTATTCCACAAATAATTCATTAAAGGAGAGATAAACATGAGTGAAGAACAGAACAGCGACGTCGGAGGAATTGCCGCCGATCGGCTGCGCTCGCTGATTGAACGCATCGAACGTCTTGAAGAAGAGAAAAAAGCCATTTCTTCAGACATCAGAGATATTTATGCCGAGGCGAAAGGCGCCGGATTTGACGTTAAAATCATGCGCGCTATTATCAAGCTTCGCAAAATGAACGCCGCCGACCGCGACGAACAGGAATTCCTGCTTGAAACCTACCGCAAAGCGCTGGACATTTAGAACACGAAAAGCCTGCAAAAGCAGGCTTTTTTAATACTGCAAATTAATATTTGGCAGCTTTAATCACGACACAGCCACATTTTCAGCTTATCAAAAAAATTTCCTCGCCTAACCTTAAAAACCAGTTTATATTTTTCCCCGGCTTTAACCGCGGTTTCAAACACAAACGGGCTGTCATGCCAGGTACAAATTGTTTTCTTACGAATTTTCCGCCGATTAAAACTGACTTGTTTATAACAACGCCAAAGTTTTTGGTTTTCAGGATTGGTGCTTTTGAACTGCAAAATCAGCTTGCCGGAATTATTAGGTATCAGTTCAATTTTGTATTTTCGCCACCGCCAACCACAAACAAACTCCACAACTGCTCCCACCCCGCCTTTACGCCAGCCGGGATTGTTAAACCACAACGGATAAGACAGCTAAAACTCGTTACCATAAAAAAACACCATATTATCCTCTGCCCTCTTCCAATCGTCGTTTGTTTCGACTAACTCTCATTTTTCAACTCCAATTCTTAACCCAATATAAAATAAAAGACCACCAAAACAAACGGTGGTCAGGGAGTTGAACAATTACCAATAGCAATAATCCCTCAGGTCTTTAGAACTTCCGTTCCTGTACATACACCTAAGGCTCCCCAACCAAAGCTGGGGATATAGTTTTTGACGGTGTTATATCAAACACCGACTATTGGATTGAGCTGTTCAAGGCCCCGTACCTTTACTTTTTGGTACTGACAAATGCCAAACATTTGCTGAATAAACATTAGTAAAAAAACACCAAAATAACAAAAAAAAACAAAATTAAAGCTTAAATACAATTCCGACAACCGCGGCCAAAAAAATATACGCCACCGGATGCCACTTCAGCCAGCGAATAAGCCCGAAAGAAACAACCGCAATCGCCAAAGTCTGCCAGTCTGACACCGACAATCGCGCCAATTCCCAGCCGGCAAACAAAATCAAAGCCAATACCGCCGGCCTGATGCCGAAAAGCGCCGTCCGCAAAAAACACCCTTTTTCTGCATAAAACAAATACTTGGCAATCAAAATAATCACCAGCAGCGACGGCAGCACCAATCCCATTGTGGCAATAGCGCCTCCGGCAATGCCTGCCGTATTATAACCGACATAAGTTGCCATGTTGACGCCTATCGGTCCCGGCGTCGATTCGGAAATGGCAATCATATCCAAAAGTTCACCCCGGCTGTACCAGTCATATTTACCGGACAAATCAAGCAAAAACGGAATGGTAACCATACCGCCGCCCACCGCCGTCAAACTGATTTTGAAAAACTCCCAAAACAACAAAACATAAATCATTGCCGCTTCCTCCGCAGCCAAAATTGATACAAATACCCGGCAACTCCGGCAAAAATTACAATCATAACCGGAGAAAAGCCGCCCAAAATCAGCAGCAATAAGCAAACCGCAAATATGGCCCAGCCAAAACGACCGGCCACGCCTTGCTTCCACAAACGAACCACGGCATCCAAAATCAGCGCCACGACAACAACCCGGATACCGGCAAAAGCATGAACGACATATTCATTGTCAACATAATTGCGCAACACCGAAGCAACCAGCAAAATAATAATCAGCGACGGCGTTACAATACCGATTGTCGCGGCCACGGCTCCGATAACGCCCTTTTCCTTATAGCCGATAAACGTTGCCGTATTAAGCGCGATAATCCCCGGCGTACACTGCCCGATAGAATAAAAATCCATCAGTTCGCTGTCCGTCACCCACTTGCGCCGCTCCACAAATTCGGCCTGCAGCAACGGCAGCATTGCCGCACCGCCGCCAAATGTAAACAACCCGACCCTGAAAAAGGAAAAAAACAAATCCCATAACATTTTCATCGCACATCTTTCAAAAATACCTTTAATTTTGACTATATCTGCTTTATCTTATTAAGAGGTTAAAAATTTGAGGGGTTAAACATGATAATTGCCGTTCCCAAAGAAATCCGCCCCGGAGAAACCCGGGTTGCCTGTACGCCCGAAATCGTGCGCAAAATGCTGTCCTGGGGATATGAGGTCCGAGTCGAAAATACTGCCGGAACCGCCGCCGGTTTCAGCGACGAAGATTACCGCCAGGCCGGTGCCCGGATCATGGCCTGCCCGGAAGACACATACAAAAACGCCGATATTGTCCTCAAAATCTGGGCCCCGCAGGAAAGCGAAGAACGCTATCTGAAAAAAAATATGACCATTATCGCCAATTTTCAAATTTTAAATAATCTCGCCCGTAAAGAAACTTTTGCCAAACTCGGCACCCAATGCTTTGCCCTTGAACTTATGCCGCGTATCTCCCGTGCACAGTCGATGGATATTTTGTCCTCGCAAAGCAACCTGGCCGGATACAAGGCGGTAATTGAAGCCGTCAACGCCTCCGAAAGGGCTGTTCCCCTGATGATGACAGCCGCCGGCACGGTTTCTCCCGCCAAAGTTCTGGTCTTGGGCGCCGGTGTTGCCGGACTGCAGGCCATTGCCACCGCCAAACGGTTGGGAGCACAGGTTTTCGCCGCAGACGTCCGCCCCCAAGTCAAGGAGCAGGTTGAATCTCTCGGTGCACGTTTTGTGGACGTTGAAACCGATGAAAATTTTGAAAACGCCGGCGGATATGCCACCGAAACCTCTGCCGCATATCAGAAAAAGCAACAGGAAGCCGTTGCCGAACAACTCAAAAAAACCGACATCGCCATTACAACAGCCCTGATTCCCGGCAAAAAAGCCCCGGTTTTGATTACCGCAGCTATGCTCCGGCAAATGCCGCGGGGAGCCGTTGTTGTTGATATGGCCGCAGACAGCGGCGGCAATGTCGAAGGCAGCCGCGAAGCGCAAATCACAGAAGCTGACGGCGTCAAGATCATCGGAAATTCCAACCTTGCCGCCGGCATTCCCTACTCGGCCAGCAAACTTTTTGCCAATAACATATATAACTTTTTGGCACCGATGTACAATGCCGAACAAAAACAAATCGTGTTTAACTTTTTTGATGAATTGGTCGACAAGACCTGCATCTGCAAAGACGGAGCCGTAAGATGACAGATATCTGGACGCTTTTCACCATTTTGACCTTGGCCTGCTTTGTCGGCTATTTCGTTGTCTGGGGCGTTACGCCGGCGCTGCATTCGCCGTTGATGAGCGTTTCTAACGCCATCTCGGGCATTGTTATCGTCGGAGCGCTGATTACCGCCGGCATCGCCGAAATGAACACGCCCAAAATCCTCGGCCTGATTGCCGTTGTCTTGGCCAGTATCAACATTTTTGGAGGCTTTGCCGTTTCGCAACGCATGCTCCTGATGTTCAAAAAAAAGAAAAAGGAGCATAAATAATGACCGCCGCATTGCTACCCCTGAGTTATTTGCTCGCCAGCATTTTGTTCATTTTTGCCATTCGCGGGCTTGCCTCGCCGGAAACCGCCCGCCGCGGCAACGTCCTCGGCATCATCGGCATGATTATCGCCGTTGCGGCAACGCTTTGCTCTCCGGAAGTCAAAGAAATCCTGTGGGTGTTGGGAGCTATTGCCATTGGCGGCATCATCGGTACCGTCAGCGCCCTCAAAGTCAAAATGACCTCATTGCCGCAAATGATCGCCGCGTTTAACGGCTTGGGCGGATTATCCGCAGTCTTTATTGCCCTGGCCGAAATTATTGCCGGAACCGATACCTGGCTGGAATCATCACTCGGCCTGCTTATCGGCGCCATTGCCTTTTCCGGGTCGGCCGTTGCTTTTGCCAAATTACAGGGACTGATTAAAGCCAAGGCGATTCTCTTTCCCGGACAACAACTGCTCAACGCTCTGCTCGGATTGGCTGTCATTGCCTTAACCGCTATTTTTGCCTTTGAAGGCGATCCGCAAATATTCTATGCCTTGGCGGCAATTTCCATCCTGCTCGGCTTTTTGCTGGTTCTGCCGATTGGCGGCGCCGATATGCCGGTCGTTATTTCGGTTCTCAATGCCTACTCCGGATGGGCTGCCGTAGGCATCGGCTTCTCTTTGGATAACACGCTGCTGATTATTGTCGGTTCAATCGTCGGTGCCAGCGGAGCTATCCTTTCTTATATCATGACCAAAGCAATGAACCGTTCGCTGACCAGCGTCATGCTTGGCGGCTTCGGAGCCGAAGCCGCCCATGCCGCAGGCAATGACGAAGGCTCGGGCAAAATTGCCAAAGCCGGCAATCCGGTTGACGCGGCCTTCATCATGGAAAACGCCAACAAAGTTATCATCGTTCCCGGATACGGCATGGCCGTTGCCCAGGCTCAACACGTGCTGAAAGAAATGGCCGATGATTTGATTAAAGACGGCGTTGAGGTCAAATTTGCCATCCACCCGGTTGCCGGACGCATGCCCGGGCATATGAACGTTCTGCTCGCCGAAGCCAATGTTCCTTATGAAGAAGTTTTTGAACTGGAAGAAATCAACCGTGAATTTGCCACCGCCGACGTAGCCTACGTTATCGGAGCCAATGACGTTACCAACCCGTTGGCCAAAAACGATCCGCAATCGCCGATTTACGGCATGCCTGTCTTAGACGTCGAAAAAGCCAAAACGGTCTTCTTTGTCAAGCGCTCGCTGAACTCGGGATATTCCGGCGTAGACAACCCGTTATTTTATGCCGACAATACCATTATGCTCTACGGAGACGCCAAAAAAGTGACCGAAGAAATCGTCTCCGCTCTGGAAAAGAAATAACCGTAAAAAATCAGAGCAAAAGCAGCAGTGCGACCAACAAAACGGCATACAGCAAAATCCCGTGCCAAAACATTCCCGCAATCCGCAAATCAGCTTGCGATGGCATCGCATTCTCAACAATAATCGTCTGCAACAAAACATAAAGGACATAATTAGTCAGATTCATCGGTATCAGCGGCAGGACATAACGATTTATATAAAAACCCAAAGGCAGCAGCAATAACGGCGCCAAAGCCGCCGGAATGGCATTATAAAAGGTAACGTTGCGAAATCCGACACTCCCCATGACATAAGCGCCGGTCGCCGGATCGCGCCGGGGAATAATCGTAAAGTTGCACGGGCGCGCGTTCATAAAACCCCCGATCAGAAAATGCATCAGCTCATGCAAAACCGTTCCCGGAATATTCACCAGCGCGCTCAGCCAAAGGCTCCGATAAGTGGCATGCGTCAAACGCATCAAAAAAATCACCAGCACAATCAGAAAAAAACGATTGTCAACCAAGCTGTAATACAACTCAGGACTATACCACCAAAACTCCAAGCGTTCTACAATCCGGCTTATCATCTATTTCACCCGTTTCAAAACCTCAAGCCCGGCCAAATACGTATTCAGCAACAGCCGGCAAACATTCTTCTTGCTCACCTTGCCGGTAGATTGCATCAGCAAAAAAGAACTGGTCGCAAAAACCGCCGTCAGCAGCACATCTCTTGAAACCTTGCGCTCCTTGGCGCTCAACTGTCCGAACGCCCGGTCAAAGTCATCCTCCCAGCTGCGGCAGATTTTAAGATATGCCCGCTTATAACCGCGCGGCAGATTCTTATTGTCGTTGCGCAAATGAAAATCATACAGCAAAGACCACAAGTTCTTGTGATTGACAATCCAATCCATATAGGCATCGACACAGCGGTTCAGACGGCGGTAAAAATCGCTCCCTGGCAAGACCTCGTCCAAAACCCGCCCCAGCTCGTCAAGCGTAACGACGTTTTGCTCCAAAACAAAATTATCCATGTTTCCGAATTGATTGTAAATCGTCCCGACTGAGCAGCCCGAAGCCTCCGACAGCTTTCGGGCCGTCAGAAAAGCTGCCCCCTTCTCGGCAGCCAGCTTCCGCCCGACCTGCAAAAGCCAGGCCCGTATCTCGGCTTTTGTATTGTTTTTTTGAATATCCATCTTATATCATCTTAACAAAATATTTGCAAATTTAGGATATATTAAAACAAACTTGAACACTGTTCAATTTATTTGTGAGCCGATAAGGATAATTTTATGAACAAAATTTTTACATTTGCAATCTGCTGCGCCCTGCTTCCCGGAACATCACTGGCTGCCGATGCTTCCTCTTTTTATGAAGACATCCTGATTAACGATGAAATAAAAAGCCAAACCGAAGCCGAACGCCAAAAACAGGCGCATCATAATCAGATTCGCAAAGTTCAGAAAGAGGCTGCCAAACTCCTTGAATCCGACCTTCCACAAATTGATGTAAAAATTGACGGCCTTCCCTCCCGCCCGCAGGTTTCCGAAACCCTGCAAAAACGAGCCGAAGCGGAGAAGCTGTCGCCGGCACCTTTCGGCCTGAACTGGGGCGCAACCATTCTTGATACCCGTGACCTTGGCGTCACGCTTACGCCGATCGGCGAAAAAGACTACGTCAACAACTTTTCTGCCGGCAACCTGCCCAAACCCCTAAACGGCTTCCGCTCCATCGACCTGACTTTCGGTATCGAAAACGAATTGTGGAGGATCATCGCTTATGGCGATTTCATGCAAGATACGCCTGACGCCGCAATAGTTCTGCGCCAATACCGCCGCTTTTATCAGCTGCTGGAACGCAAATACGGCAATGCCAAACAATATTTTACCCCGCAGCCAACGACAGAAACGCCGCAGCAAACACCCGCAGCTCAAAAAGCGCCCAAAATCGACAATTCAATCGGCAATCCGCATTTTCTGGCACAGTTGCAAAGCGGCGAAGCCGAACTGTACGCCACCTTTGAAGGCAATGACGTTGGTGCCGCCCTGTCGGTTAATGTTGACGGCTCCGGACGAAGCTATATCGTCATTGATTACAAAAACCTCAAAATCTTACGCCAAAGGGAAGAACAGGCGTTGGATGCACTTTAACCCAACAGAGAAAGAACTTATATTATGACTAAAATCGGATTTTGCGCAGTTTCCGGAAACGGCATGAGCCCTTTGGCCCAAATCATGAAACTCAACGGGCATGAAGTTTACGGCTCCGACAGCAATTTTGACCACAACCGCGACGCCATGCGCAAACGGGTCCTTACTGATGTCGGCATCGTCATCCGCCCTCAAGACGGTTCTATGGTTAATCAAGACGGTATTGAGGTTCTGATCGTTTCCAGCGCCATTGCAGAAGACAATCCGGACGTCATCGCCGCCAAAGCTAAAAACATTCCGATAAAAAAGCGCTCCGAACTGCTGGCGGAAATCTTCCACCAATACCGATACGGCATTGCCGTCGGCGGTACCAGCGGCAAAAGCACCACAACCGCCATGATCGGTTTCATCCTGGATCGCCTGGGGAAAAATCCCTGCATGGTTGACGGCGCCTTTCTGAAAAATTATCAAAACCGACCGGGACTGCCTAACTTTATCTATAACGAAGGCGACATCTGCGTCATTGAAGCCGATGAAAGCGACGGCTCCATTCGCGGCTACCGCCCTTATATCGGCCTCGTCAACAATATCAGCCATGACCATGAACCGATTGAAGTGCTGATGGAATATTTCCAGACCTTCGCCAATCATTGCCAAAAGCTCATTATCAACGCCGATTGCCCCAATGCCGCTCAAATACGGCATCCCAATATTATCACCTATTCGGTCAAAGATAAAAATGCCGGCATTTATGCTGCCAATATCTCGGCTCAGCCGCTGAGTATCCGCTATACCCTTGACGGGCGTATTTTCAAACTGCCCCTGATCGGACGCTTTAATGTCTATAATGCTCTGGCCGCCATTGCCGCCTGCAGCGCTTTGGGGATTGATAAGTTTGAAGCCGCCCGAACTCTTGAAGACTTCTTGGGCGTCCAGCGCCGCTTGGAACTGGTGGGCACCAAAAACCGCATCAGCGTATTCATAGACTTTGCCCACAATGCCGAAAAAATAAAGGCCACACTCTCCGCCCTCAAAGAGTTTCCCGGCCGCCTGATTGTCATGTACCAGTCCCACAAACCGCTCTCTGCCCGCACGACCGGAGAAGAAGACGGCGTTGTTTTTGGAAAATATTTAAGCCAACATGACATTCTCCTGATGCCAGAAATCTACATGCGCGACCCGGTCAAGGACAGCGACATTTCCGCTGCCGACCTGATTCGCTACGCTCAGGAAAACGGCGTTGCCAACGCTTTCTTCTATCCCGAAAAAGAAATGATTCGCAGTTATATCTTGCAAAACGCCCTGCCCGGCGACCGGATTGTCATCATGGGAGCCCGGGACAACTCCCTGCCTCAGTTTTGCCGTGATCTGCTAAAGGACTTGTAACATGACATTTGAACTCCGTCCCGGCGACAAAGTCGGAATTATCGCCCCTTCCCGCTGGCTCAAAAGCCCCGACGATCTAACCGCAGGCCTCAGATATCTCAAAGAGCGGGGAATACAACCGGTTATCGGACCCCATGTCTTTGATACCTGGCGTTACATGGCCGGAACCATAGCCGATCGCGCCGCTGACATTATGGAGTTTTATAAAAATCCCGAAATCAAAGCCATTTTCTGCGTTGGCGGCGGCGATGGCTCGCAATACCTGCTCCCGCATCTGGACTATGACGTTATCCGCCAAAACCCCAAACCGATTTTTGGCCACAGCGACAACAACGCTTTACAGCTCGGCATTATTTCGCAAACCGGACAAACGGCCTACAGCGGATTTGTTTTGGTATATGACTTCCGACACGGCGGCAGCCTGGAACCCCTGACCCGCCAAAGCCTGGAAAGAATCCTTGAAGGCAAAAAAAACCTTGCCGCCGGCGGCGAATGCGTCATCTCCGGCTGCGCCCGCGGCAGACTGATCGGCGGCTGCCTCAGCCTCTTCCGCAACCTTTGCGGTACGCCGTATTTTCCTGACTTGCGTGAAAGCATCTTGCTCTTTGAAGACGAAGAAGAACCGACCTACAAACTTGACCTGATGCTGCAGCAAATCAGCATGCAGCCGGGTTTCGACAAAGTCCGTGGCATTGTTTTCGGACATTTTGAAAACTGCCCGGTACGCCGTCCCGACGACGGCAGCATCGACGAGATGATTGAACACTTTACCCGCGGCCTGAACATTCCGGTCATAAAAAATTTCCCCTACGGACACGGCATCGACCACCATGTTCTGCCGCTTGGCGCCGTGTGCAAACTCGACGCCGACAACCGTACCTTAGAGTACTGACAAAACGAAATTATATGCAATCCGCAGATTGAGCCAGGTTTTCTCGTTCAGAGAAGAAAAATAATAACCGATTCCCGACCAGCCCCAACGGTTAAAAATTATCATGCTCTCAACCGCCATCAAATTGGCTGCCGGCAAAAACATTACGCAAAACTTATAGCTCACCTTGGGAAGATCGGTTTGTTTTTCATGAATCTGCGAGCCGACCGTATCCAAATGATAACCGATAAAAAAGCCGATAATACCGCCCAGAATATTGCTAAACGGCGCAAAATTCAAATAAACGGAAATCCCGATCATGGCAAAAAAACCAAATAACGGAAAGAAATAAGGCGAAATGGTAATCAGCCAGTTCCCCTCTCCCTCAAAAGCCATTGCCCCGCCGGTATCGTCAGGATTGACGCGAATACTCTTCACCTTGTGCAACGTAAGCAAAGCAAAAAAAGTATGCGTCAGTTCATGGGCAACAACTTCCATGCTTTGCCGCATATTTGAATCCATCATCGTGCGGCAGAAGAAAAAGAAAATAAATCCGGCAATAACCGCCGTATCCATAAAATTGCGAAAACTATAGGGATAACTCCAGAAAAACTGAAGGCAGGCCGGCAAAGACAAAAGCATGTAGACAGCCAAAGGCCATTTGAAAGCTTCAACAATCTTGTCAAGAATTTTACTCATTAGTCACCTCGTCAAAAAGAGTTTAACTTATTTTTTCAGAAATTTCATTATTTTTTTGCAATATTAACATTTCTTAAAGCAATTTCCGATAGCGTTATGGGCGAAGGAATACCTTTGGCCTGCAAAGGCCTCGCCGCCTCTCAGTCCCCCCACCAAATTTCTGAGGGGCGGTGAATTTTTAAATAGCCACAATCTAATAAAAACTATTGTCATTCCCCTTCTTTCGCGATATTATAATACAGAACAGAAATATTCCGGGAATACTGCGATGAATGAAGAAGAATTACAAACTTTTGATTTTCTGATTAACGATGAGGACGAAGTCATGCTCCTGCTTTACCAACAGGAAGGCGAGCCGAAAAACCCGCGGATTGAACTTAATCCCGAAGAAAAATCGGCAGTTCTCCACCGCACGGAAAACGAAGAACTAATGCTTAGCGATATCCCGGAAGACGTGTTTGACAGCCTTGATGACGCGGACAAACTAATGGTCTGCGAACTCAGCGCCGAAGAAAACGAAGAAGATACTCAGATTGTCTACGCTTATGAAGCAGAAATAAGCGATTAAAATTGCTGCAACTAATTCAAGAACTCCGCCGCGGCGGAGTTTTTTTATTGCTACCGACCAACAAATAACCATTTTTTAATATGTTAAACCTAATATAAAAATACACTTAGACTACTGAGACAGGATGAATATCATGAACAAAAACATACTTTACCTCACCTTGGGAGGTTTGGTCGTTTTAGGCGTCGGAATAGCTATCGGCAGCCGGATAAACCATCATTTTGCTCCCCGGGCGTACCATTGCAGCGACTGCGGCCGCTTTGGCGACGAATTTATCTGCAGCAGCTGCAACAAAACAATTATTGATTTCAGATCTTTGGAACAGCCGTTCCCGCCATGCAATTCTCCGGTCTATATGCCGCAGCTGCCCCGTCATCACCGCGACGGTATGGCTCCCCGTCCGCACCATCATTCGCCGGAATGGGAAAAACGCCCGGCTGTCAAAGTTCTTGGCAATGAAAGACCAGTAAATGTCCGAACCGGATTGCCGGAAATCCCCTCTCCCGAAAAAATACGAAATGCCGAAAACGCCAAACCCTTTCCGGCACCCCATAAAAATCCGCCGGCTCCGGAGGCAATTCCGGTTGAATAATATTCAAACGCTCCGCACCGGAGCGTTTTTTTATACCCAGTCAAAAATTCCTTGCATTTTGCCGGATTTGCATTAATCTTGTTCTTGCATCCGGGAGAGCCGGGTGCGGAGTATCGAAACTCCTTAATCAAGAAAAGAACAACTCCTTTTATGGGGAGCTGGGGATATAAGGCTATGCACGAATAACCCGGACTGTTCTTGATTACAGTTTCGAACTCCCCGCCTTAGGATTGCTAGGGCGGTTTCTTTTAACCGGAAACCTAAAGGGAGTTTAGAACCATGACCAAACATAACAACCGCCGCCAAGCTTGGAAAGAATTTCAAAAGGACTTCGGCCAAAAATTAAAACAAATGAGATTAGAACAAGGCTTGGAGATTGATGAGGCCGTCCCTATCTTAATAATGGGCGCAACATACCTTAAACACTTGGAAAACGGAACTTTCCGCGATATAAAGCTTTCCGGTCTCCACGCCCTCGCCTATAAATACCACTATAAAATAAACATCAGCTTTGAGAAAAAAGAAATAACATAAAAACTCACACTTCAACTGCACAACAATTATCCCCTAAAAAGCGTCATCCCACGATTACCCAGCAATCGTCCACACATAAAGTCATCCCTCGATTGCGGAGCAATCGTCCATCCTGTAGAGTCATCCCTCGTTTTCGTAAGAAAACGTCAAGGGATCTACAAATTAATCCCTTCCTGTCACGGCACAGCATTTTCCCTCTTCTGTCATACCGGCCTGTTTTTTTATCTGTCACTCCGGCCTCCGAGCCGGAGTCCAGGTCAATATTGCTTCCATATCCGCCTGGATTCCGGGTCAAGCCCGGAATGACAGATGAGAAGAGTGTCATGGCATACAGCACCTTAAGCAGAGATAGTGCACATTATAAGCATCGCGCCTTCATGATACCCAAACATCAGTAGCGGACTTTTCGCTCAGGCCGTGCCTGTGCCGCGCACCTGCCGTGCAGGTCATCCCTCGTTTTCGTAAGAAAACGTCAAGGGATCTTCGAATTTCCCTCTTCCCTCAACCGCAAGCGCGCCATTGCTGACGTTCAGAAAAAACTCGCAGCCCCCTTGATGGCTGCTATCGCAACCAAGGGGGCACGGTTATTTAAATCGCTCTAATAAACCGCTAGGCAAACCTTTCAAAAATCGCGCTCTGTGAGTTGGATAGTAAGATTTAAGGGAAATTTTTTTGAACGTATATAATTTGAATGTATATAAAAATACATGACTAAAAAATTTTCCCCGATAAATCTGTACCAGTCGACCATAGAGCGCGACTTTTACTCGTAGCGAAGAGCATTAATCGGATTAAGCAACGACGCTTTGTACGCCGGATAAAAACCGAAAAAAAGCCCAACCAAACCGGCAAAGGAAAAAGGCAGAAAAATATACAGGATATTAACGCTCGGCGTCAACGAACTGAATGCCTTAACCATCTGTACCCCAAACAACCCCAGCAATATCCCCATCAGTCCGCCGATAAGCGAAAGCACCAACGCCTCCATCAAAAACTGCCAACGGATATCCCATGATTTTGCCCCGATTGCCATGCGGATACCGATTTCCCGTGTCCGCTCGGTTACCGAAACCAGCATAATGTTCATAATTCCGATACCGCCGACCAAAAGAGAAATTGAAGCAATCGATCCCAGCAGAATTGTCATGACTTTTGTAGAATTTTCCATCATTTCCATCATCTGGGTCAGATTTCTGATAACAAAATCGTCATCTTTATTGGCCCCGAGATTATGCCTCTGACGCAGCAAAAGCCTGATTTCTTCTTGGGAAGTATAAGTGCTTTCGGCGTCAACGGCCTGCAAAATGATAAATTTCACCTGATCGGGAAAAGAAACGCCCATAACTTTTTTCTGCGCCGTAGAAATCGGAATGAAAACCTCATCATCCTGATCCTGCCCCATGCCGCTTTGACCGCGCTGTTCCAAAACGCCGATAACCCGAAAAGGAATCCCCTTGATCCGCACCGTCCGCCCCAAAGGGTCAACATCACCAAACAGCTCGTTCACTACGGTTTGTCCGAGAATTGCCACCTTGGCGGCATTTTTCACATCAGCCTCGCTAAACATTCTTCCGTAGGCCAAATCCCATTCTTTAATCAGAAAATTTCGGTTATCCGTCCCGGTTACCTGGGTTGACCAGTTGTTATTTCCGGCAACCAGCTGCGCCACCTCGCTCAAAATCGGCGCTGCCAATTTGATTTGGGAAATTTTTTCCTGAATGGCATTCCCGTCGCTGAGTTTCATGGTCGGCTGCGAACCATGCCCGCCGCGGGCACCGCTGGAAGTAGAAACGCCGGAACGGACAATAATCAAATTAGAACCGATGGTCCGCATTTCGTTTTGAATGGAAATCTGCGCGCCGTTTCCGATAGCCAGCATTACAATCACCGCCGCCACCCCGATAATAATCCCAAGGCTGGTCAGGGTCGAACGCATCTTATTGGCCCTGACGGCACGAATGGCAATACTGAAAATCGTCTTCAAATCAACCATTATTTTTCCACCTTTGCGTCAGAATGAATCTCGCCGTCAACAATTTTGATAATACGATCGCTGTACCGGGCAATGTCTTCTTCATGCGTCACCAATATAATCGTCCGCCCCAAATCGCGGTTAAGCTTGGTAAACAGCTCCATAATCTCCCCACTCATTTTGGTATCAAGATTACCGGTCGGCTCATCGGCAAAGATAATCGGCGCCTCGTTGACAATCGCCCGGGCAATAGCCACACGCTGCTGTTGGCCGCCGGAAAGCTGGTTAGGCTGATGATCCATACGGCTGGCCAGCCCAACTGACTTCAGCGCTTTTGCCGCCCGTTTGGCCCTTTCTTCCGCCGGCACTTTGGCATAAACCATCGGCAACTCCACATTTTCCAGCGCCGACGTCCGTGACAGCAGATTAAAGCCCTGAAAAACAAAACCGATTTTCTGATTGCGAATAGCTGCCAATTCGTCGGAATCCAGCTTTCCGATATCAATCCCGTCAAGACAATATTTTCCCGAGGTCGGTTTGTCCAAACAGCCGAGAATATTCATCATCGTCGACTTTCCGGAACCGGAAGGGCCCATAATGGCAACAAATTCGCCGGCTTCAATCGTCAGAGAAATATGCTTTAAGATATCCAGCTTCATTTCCCCGACCCAATAGCTCTTGCACAAATTTTTCAGCTCAATCAAAGCCATCAGCGGGGCATCCTCATCCGCATTGCCCGGATTTTTTCCGCACCGCCGCTCTTTTCCAGAATAACATCCATGCCCTCGCGCAAATCAGCCGAAACCACTTCCGTTTCCTCATCATCGGAAATACCGGTCTTAATGGTTATGCGCCGGGGCGTTTCCCCGTCCATAACCCAGATTCCCTTGTCGCGATAACGCTGCGTCTGCCCGTTCTCATCTTCCATATAAAAACGCAAAGCTTTGTTGGGCGCCAGCAGGGCATCGTCTTTTTCGGCGGTAATGATCTCCACATTGGCCGTCATGCCGGGCTTTAGCTTCTGTGCACTATTGTCAATTTCGATAATTACCTCATAAGTAACCACATTTGAAGTCGTAATCGCCTGATTGCGCACCTGCGTCACTTCGCCGACAAAAACCTCGTCAGGATAGCCGTCAACGCTGAACTCAACCTTCTGACCGTCCTTGACTTTGGAAATGTCCGCCTCGACAATCGAGGCTTCAATCTGCATCTTGGTCAGGTCTTCCGCCACATTAAACAACGTCGGTGTCTGAAAACTTGCCGCCACGGTCTGCCCGACTTCCACTTCTTTAGAAACCACAATGCCGTCCACCGGCGAAACAATTTTGGTATAGTGCAAATCGATCTCGGCCGAATTAAGCTGTGCCTCGGCCTGCTTCACCTGGGCTTCCTGCAATTTGAGCTGCACAATAGCATTGTCATAATCACGCTGCGCCGATTCTAACTCCTTATCCGCAGAATAACGCGAAGAATTCAGCTTTTTAATCCGCTCCAGATGCTTTTTATAATAAACAATGTCGTTTTTTGAAACCTCGACTTCGGCTTTGGCAATGTCCAAAGCAGCCCGTCGTTGGGCTACCGTCGCCTCAAACAGGGCCGGGTCAATCTGCGCCAGCAGCTGGCCTTTCTTGACTGCCGAATTGTAATCCACAAAAATCTCCGAAATCGACCCTGAAACCTGCGTACCGATATTTACGGTAGAAATCGGGTTAATAATTCCCGAAGCCGTAATTTTTTGTATAATTTTTCCCCGTTCAAGCTTTTGGGTTTCGTAACGGCTTTCTTCTTTTCCTGAACAGCCGTAAACCAATCCTCCCGCCCCCAAAAGGATTATCCCCCAAAGGGCCAGCTTCCCAAATTTGCCAGCTTTCATCTGCAACCTCTGCTTATAAATTTTACAATTCACGCCAATGTAACCTGAAAAAGTTAAATTACAATAAAAAAGTTGTTGTAAAATACAAAGAATTTTAGTACACTAACAACAAATTTTAATTACATTAGACAATTATTTTCAATAACATAATTATTAATTTTTAATTTTTTTTATATGAGTACAGTAGCAAAAGCATCAGTTGTTAAGGATTGGGCAAACACCCCGGAAGCAATCAAGAAGCGCGAAGAACGCAGAAAAAAGCGCGAAACCGGACAGCAAAAAACAGATAAGCCGGCTGAAGTGATTCAACCTCACCATCTGTCTCGTTCTGAGAAAGAAAGAGAAACTGTCAAAGAGAGAATTGAAAACGTTACCAACCTAATGAGAAAAGATCGGAAAAAATTTCTGACAAATCAGCTCAAAGATTGGAAAACGACAAATGACAAACTTCGTGAAGAAGTTCAATTCCTCACGTCTCCGTACGGCTTCCTGTATGACCGGTACCCAATCCAAATGGCTGAGTTTTTGACCGAAGCCATCAAATATCCGGACAACGAAATACGACAGGCTTGTTGCAATTTCTTTACCCGGATGCAGCGTCCAAACTCTTTAAACACGTTTTTGTGGAAAATGATTTTCTCTGCCGATTTTGTGCCGAAAACAGCCAGAGACTATTTTTTGAGCCACCAAGACGTATTCAAAGAAAATCCGTTGCTGTGGTCTTTGGCCGAAAAAGCCAGAAGTAAATTTGCCGGCAATGAAGATCGTCTGAGCCCGGAAATAATCAAACGCGAAGAAATTAAGGCGGATATTGAAAAAATATATCACACCTTGCGTCATCAGCGTAAAACTTATTTCAACACGCTCAAAAAGAAGGATCTTGCTGTCAGCGACGAAATGCTTGAACAAATCAGCGCTTTCTGTGATATGAAGTACTACAAAGAATTTCCGATCCAGATTGCCAATTTGATTTATGAAGGGAGTAAGTACCCTGTAAAAACTGTTTCCCAAATAGCTCTGACGTTCTGGGAAAAAAGTTTGAAACTCGGTACCAGCGATCCGTTTCTGTGGGCAAAAATGATGTTGTCTGATTTTGTAACAGACGAAGTGTGGGCATACTTGTTCGCCTATCACGACATTCTTGCCAACCAGAAAAATAACTTGTTCTTTTATATAAAATTAAAAGAAACTCACGGACGCAACCGTTCTGCAGAGCAAGACAAGCTTTATCGTGATGTTTGCCGACTTTACTACTAGTATTTGTGAAACCGCCTCTGCAGTATTTTATACTGCAGAGGGTTTCTTTAACTCCCAAAATTATACTTTTATGACAACAACAATTAACGATTTGCTCAACCTTCCAAATGATGCAAAAATCAGCAATGCAGATTATTGCCTTTTCGGCCAATACCTGATTTCGATGTCCGGAAAATACCTCATGCTCACGGACAAAACCGGCTTTCACCGCAGTATCCGTTTCGGGCTGGCACATAAGCGAACGCGTCCCATCACCTTGGTATTTCTGGAAGAAATTTTCGCCCAAGGATGTGTTCCCCTCGGACTTTTGGAAGCTGTCTTTGACAGCTGCGAAACAAAATTCGACGAAAGTATGCTTTATCTGTTTTGCAAATACAACTGGACAATCATTTCGGCAGGACACCGGCAATATGTTCACGAGCAGCTTCTGCTGCGGAAACATGTTTACATTGCCAAACTGTACGAATAGAATCCCCCCTGCTCTCCGAAAGGAAGCAGGGTTTTCTTTTCTGTAACCGATAAATTTATATTGATTTTTTGGATAGTTTGTGTCTATAATAGATGCCGAACAAAAAAAGTATTTTGTAAAACAATTAAATTTTATCATTATGGAAACAAAAAGAGAATTAACAAATGACGAAAAAACGTTGTTAATCGGCCTAATGCCGGAGACTTTGAAATTTGCCACCGCTTTGGTTTTAAACGGCATTGAGTATGACGAGGTCATCTGCTACATTTATGAGCTAAGCGGGCTGGAAAAAATAATTCGTTCCCAACTGCTCAAACGCCTGTCGCACTACCATCTGAAAAATGAAGCGGCTCTGGCAGCCGAATCGTTGCAAAACAGCAATACCGGCGCCGAAGAAATGCACAATCGCGCTTTGGCATACCTTCAGAAACTCTCTGCTCCCGATACGCCGCAGTATTTTGAAATGTCTCACTCGCTTGAGCTAAAAAGCAATACGGTCGTAACAGACCCGACAATGCTCAAAATCCAACAGCAAATCGAAAAATTTCTTGCCGAGCAAATGGGCAGCCAGCGTTCTGCACAACCCCGGATAAGCCGTTTTTTACTGCAAAAACAGCTCAACAAATTCATTGAACTGCTGCAGCCATATATCGCGCTTGCCCGGCAAATGCAAATTGAAAAACCTGGCATTTCAGACCTGCATAACGTCATCCGGCTTGCCAACCAAACCAAAAAAGGCGGCATGTTGTTTGACGAACGGCGTCTGTCACAAATGCAGCGGATAAAATCCGGAATCACAATAATCGAACTGGACGGAGAAATTACGCCCGAAGAAATGCAGCTGGCATTGCGCACTTCTTACTCCGACGACCCGGAAATATTTGAAGAGCAGGTTTCGCTGGTGCAAAAATCTTACGATACCGTTAAAGACGCTTCAAAGGCCAGAGAAATCAAAATGATTGTATATCAATACATCAAAGATACGCTCAACCTCTGGGAACATCCTTCCGGAACTCTGCTTGAGTTTCCGTTTTACGGCACAACAATCAGTCAGGAAACCTTCAATTTCATGCATGAGCTTGAAGGACGGATAAAAAGCGGCGGCATGCACCAAATGTTTTTTCCGCATATTCAAAGGCTGTATGATCAGATCAACTTCGGAGAACAGGGAAAACTAAACCCTTCCGAACAACGGATTGTTACGCTTTACAAAATGTTTAATCCTCAAAACGAAACCCCTTCCCCTCAATAAACGGGAGGGGGTTCCCTTTTTTTAAACTGCCCGTCCTCCTTGTCGCCAACCTCTCTTAATACAGTTATATGAGCGTCATGGCATACAGCACCTTAGGCAGAGATAGTGCATATTGCAAGCAACGCACCTTCATGGCGCCCAAACATCAGTAGCGGGGTCGCTCCCGCCGTGCGGGTGCCTCGGGCGCTGCCCGCACCTGTCGTACAGACTGTTATATAAAAAAACCCCGCAATTTTGAATTGTCCAACTTTCGAGGGACAGTTCAATTTTTTGCGGGGTTTAAGAAAGCTGCATTTCACAACGAAGCTTTCTGAACAGTTTATGATAAATTACAAATTACCGTTTCAAGCTGTTCTTTAGGTTTCTTTTCATTAAATTCTTTCATCGCCTCGGTTATTTCTCCCAAGATCAGAACCAAATTCAAAGAAACTTCTCCTTGTTTGCAGTACATCTTCCAACAATAGTACTGCTTCCTTTCCTCTAAGCGCTCATCAAAAGTGACGCTTTTGTCACGCTTGGCGGTCATCGTGATGGTACCGAACTGCAACAATTCCATCGGAACTATTCCCTTCCCGCTCATATAAGCTGCCAAAAAGTTATGCGCCAAATATGAATCGAGCCAGCCGCTATCGACCTTATCTTTAACCGATTTGGGCAATCGCTTGGGGTTGCTGCGGTTAAAACGAACAAAAACTTCACTAAAATACGCCGGAAAAATTAAACGTGTAAACATAATAAAAAAAATTTTTTTTGATTAATAATAAAAGATATTTGTATTTTTTATATCATATATCCCCCGACGGGTCAAGATATATTTTTGGCAATTTTTTGTCAGGCAAATACAAACAGCTATGGAGAACAAAAAAAGTCCTTCGCGAGGAAGGACTTTTTTGTTTATAAGCCGAAACCGCTTTTGCAACTCTAAAAGTTGTACAATTCGGCACCGTCGACAGCCGTCTGGCATAGCGGAAAATAATTGAAGTAGACGCTGACCAGCAGCAAAGCAACCACGGGAACTACGACCTTTTCAAACGGAAAATGAGCATGGCCGCCGTTTTTCATCTTCATCCACTGATAAAACTCCGAGGAATAGTACATAACCAAGGCTCCGACCAAAGTGCTGAACAGGAACGGATCCAGATAGAAGATGAGAATTGCCTCCGGAGAATAGCTCAGTTCGCCCAAATACATAAAGCCTATCATGGCCACGCTGACGGCGATAATCCAAAAATCGCGGCCGCGGAAATTCCAGCCTTTTTTATCAAACCAACGGATAGTCCAAAAACCAATCATCACCAGCAGCGCCCCGGCCCAAACGCCGACGACGCTGTCATCTACGCCCAGTTTGCGGGCAATTTCCAAGGAAGCGCCGACGGCTATGGTACAGACGGCACAGGCCGGATTGGCCATAGCGTTGCCGCTGAAGGCAACGGCCAATATCAAGGCGAGAAGAATGCTCATTTTGTTAATCCTTTCGATTAAAATTATTTTTTATTATATTAAAGTGTCATGATTTTAAATCAACTGCTTTTTCAATATTATTATCCTGCGACTTTTTGAGATAGCGCTTGGCCATTTTGAGCGCATTTTCAAAAGTGCTGGCGGTTGAGATGTTCAGATGCGTAATGCCGTCCTGATTCAGGGCATCGTGCAAAACGTGCCGCGGCTGTTTTTTGAGATTGGAAAAAATGATTTTGGTATCGTATTTGCTCAGTTTTTTCACAAACTCGGTAATGATGTTGGCACCGGTAGCGTCCACAACCGGAACATAGCCCATGCGCAAAATCAAAACCTTGGGCTTTTTATCAATTTTTTTCAGAAAATTTGACACTTGCGAAGCGCCGCCAAAGAACAATGGGCCGGACATACGCAGCGACATTACCCCTTTTTCATGAAGAATCTGGGTCAAATCGCGTCCGCCGCCGCGGTCGTCCAGAACGGTTTCGTCATTGGCGATTTCAATTTCCTTACTCATCCGATGCATAAATATAACACTAGCCATGATAAAACCAACACTAATCGCCGTATTTAAATCGACCAGCACCGTCAACAGCAGCGTGACAAGCAGCGTATAGCGATCGCCTTTGGGACCGGTCATCAGCTTGTACATCTTATCGAGGTTCAGCATGTTCCAGCCGATAATCAGCAAGACCACCGAGAGGCAGGCCAACGGAATATATTTGGCGGCCGGCGACAGCAGAAGCATGAACAGAATCAGAAACACGCTTTGCATAATTCCGGCCAAGGGCGAATAGGCATTGGCCTTGAAATTGGTGGCGGTACGGGCGATGGCGCCGGTTGCGGGAACGCCCATAAACATGGCGGAAGCAATATTGGCAACGCCCTCCCCGATCAGCTCGGCATTGGAATTATGGTTATCGCCGCTCATACCGTCGACTACCGTTGCGCTCAACAAAGATTCAATTCCGGCCAAAAAAGCAATCGTCAGCGCGCTCGGCATCACCTGGAGAGCCAGGTGGATATCAAAATCAGGCAATTCGGGCTTGGGCAGAAAATGCGGCACGCCGCCGAACTTGTTGCCAATCGTATCAATATTTATGCCGAAAAGCGAAAACACCGCCACCAGCAGCGTGGCACCGACAACGCTGACCAAATAGGCCGGATATTTGGGCTTTTTCCATTTGACCAGAAAAATGGCGGCAAAGGAAAAAACGGAAATAAACAGCGATGCAAAAGTAAAGGTATTAAGATTGGTAAGATAAACTTTCCACTTTTGCAGAAAATCGGTCGGGACAGAATCAATCTTCAGCCCCAGCAGGTCTTTAATCTGGGTTGAAATCAGCAGCAGGCCGATACCGGCCGTAAAGCCGACGACGACCGGATAGGGAATATATTTGATATAGGTTCCCAGCCGCAGCAAACCGGACAAAATCAAAATCAGACCGGCCAGAACCATAACTACAACCAATCCCGGATAGCCGTGGCTCTGGATAACGCTGAAAATAACCACCACAAAGGCTCCGGTCGGCCCGCCGATTTGAAAACGGCTGCCGCCCAGAAGGGCAATAAAGAAACCGGCAACGATTGCCGTATATAATCCCTGGGCGGGATTAACCCCGGAGGCGATTGCCAGCGCCATGGCCAGCGGTATGGAAATAACCGCAACCGTCAGCCCGGCAACGCAGTCACGGCGGAAACAGCCCATATTATATCCGGATTTCATAACTTCAAACAATTTGGGGGCAAAATTGTGCCCATAAGCGGCCAACAGGCTGCCAAAATATTTCTTCAACATTTCAACCTTAACTCGACTCAAAATTTTCTCTCTGTAAAAAAAAGCGGGATTAGGAATACTACAAATCTCTGTCCTGTCAAGACTTTGCCGACTTATTAACCGGATTTTCGGTACCGGAAACCTTATTTTTTTCCGGCAGCGGAAAAAACGCCGCCTTTCATAGAAAAATTTGCCCCGAATAAGGGGATAGCTGGCAAAAAAGGCTTGAAAAGATTCCGAAAAAGACGGAGAGTATAGCCGGAATGACGATATTGCCCAAGTGCTGCACTAAACGGAATAAGAACTGAACATGAGACTATCGCCTGCACTAAAAAAGAAGACTTTGGAAATCCTCAAACTTTCGCTGCCGATTACCACATCATTTGTGGCAATGGGACTGATGGGGATTGTCGACACGATTATTGTCGGACACTACAATACGGAACAGTTGGCCTACATCGGCTTGGCCAACGCCATTTTTTCGCTGCTGTTCACTATTCCCATCGGGCTGTTGCAGGGCGTGCTGATCAAATCTTCGCAAAAATTCGGCGCCCACAAATTTGCCTCCTGCGGCAAAATCTATAACGAAGGCAAGCGCTATCTGGTTTTTCTTTCGATTATTTTTACCTTTATCGGCATTAACGGCCAGACGGTTCTGCGCCTGCTCGGGCAAAGCGAAGACATGGTGGCGCACAGCGGCGAGATTTTGCTGATTTTTTCGCTTTCTATCCCTTTTGTACTGATATTCGTCAATTCCAGTTTCTTTCTGCAATCTATCCGGCGGCCGCACATCGGCATGTATGGCGTGGTTGCCGCCAATATTATCAACATCATCATCAATCCGGTTTTGGTTTACGGCCTGCTCGGGTTTCCCGAACTCGGTGCCCGCGGGTCAGCGACTTCTACGCTGATTGTGCGGATTTTTCTGGTGGTTTACATTCTGCTTTATATCCACAGAATGGAAAAGAACCCCAAACTGAACAAACGTTTCGGGCTCGACCGCAAATACAAGACCTGGTGGACGGACAGCCGGACAACCCGCCAGTTGGGTTACGGCATTGCTATTACGATTATGGCAACAAACGGTTCTTATTCGATTGTCAGCAACTTTGCCGGCTGGCTGGGCGAAGAGATTATGGCCACCTTCGTCATATTTACCAATTTAAGCATGATTACCGCAATGGTTTGTTTTTCGCTGTCGCAGGCGACTTCGATTGTGGCAGCATCGGCTTTTGGAAAACGGAGCAGCCGCGATTTTGTTCTTTCGGCCACCGCCGGGGTCATTATTCTCAGCACGGCAATTGCCATATTATGCCTGGCAATCTATCATTATCACACAGCCATATTCGGCGTATTTACCAAAGACGAGCGGGTCATCGGCATTTTGGCCGGGTTGGTCGGATATATGATTTTGGAAATTGTCTGCGACTCTCTGCCGCTTAGCGTCATGGGCGCCCTGAACGGCCGCGGAGATGTCAAAATTCCGACAATTTTTCAGGCCATATCATTTCTCGGGGCACGCGTAACAGCCTGCTATGTTTTGGGGTTTGTTTTCGGGCTGGGCCTAAAGGGACTGATTATCGGCCTGGCCATCGGCGGCGTCACCTCGCTGCTGCTGAACAGTTTGCGCTTTTTATATCTCATCCGCAGAGATGTAACTGAAGGCATCCGCTGAACGTTCGTCGCCGTCAAGCATCGGGATAATGCGGCTGCGGCGGATTTCTTCTCCCAAGTTATAGCGCCTTTATCCATGCACTGCTTACGTAACGAGACGAACGCCAATTCGTCCGGACTATCTCTAGCCCTTTGGATAACTGCTCATGCAGTTATATTTTTTTGTATATAGAATATACATTACTTCAATATACAGAAGTATGATATTGTGTCAAGTTATTTTATATTATTTGACATGAATAAAAGAGAAGCACAAATAATTAGTGATGATATTGTTACAGCGTTAAAGAATGAGCGCCTGCGTCAAAACATCAGTTGTTATAGACTGGCAAAGGATTTAGGATTAAGCCAGAGTACTCTTTCGTATATAGAAAAATTAAAACAAAAGCCCAGTTTATATAATGTTATCATGATTGCTCAGTATCTGAAGGCTGATTTGCCTGAGATTATAAAAAAGTACTATAATTAAATCAGTTCCTTTAATCTAAACCAAAATAATAAAGAGAAAATTCGCAGATCCCTTGACAATTGCTCCGCAATCGAGGGATGACCTGCATGGCAGGAGCGAATATCCCGCTACTTTGGGTTTGGGTGCCATGAATCCGCGATGCTTATAATGTGCACTATCTCTGCTTACCAATAATAATTGCTCTTTGGGTGTGGCAGCGGTCAAACCAATAACTGTCACCCCTTGGCTGCTGCCGCAGCTATCAAGGGGTCTACGAGTTTTTCTTGTTTCCCTTTGTCATTCCGGGTTTGACCCGGAATCCAGGATGTGGCGCGAAGGGGGCAACCAGCGTAAGCTGGTTGGGGGATTGCGCCTCAGCCGAACCGAAGGTTTGCGAAGCTAATCGGCTGACAAGCGGAGCTTGACTTCTGAACTTGCCTAATCCCAGCCGGCGTAAGCCGGTGGTACTTTAGGTTTATCCAAAAGGCTGATTCATTAACCTGGATACCACGGTCAAGCCGTGGTATGACAGTATAGGGAACTTGGCATGACAGAACATTGGGGTGTTTGTAGGGACGAAAAAAAGGTTAATTTGTGGATTCCTTGACGTTTTTTCGCTAGAAAAAACGAGGAATGACGGTTGTTGGGGACGATTGCTTTGCAATCGAGGGATGACCTGCACGGCAGGTGCGCGGCGCAGGCACGGCCTGAGCGAATAGTTCGCTACTGAAAGGACTGGGACTTGGATCCGCGTTGCTTATAATGTGCACTATTTCTGCTTACCAATAATGATTACCGTAGCCTTATTCGCCGACATCTGTCCATACACAGAGGTCGGCATATAGTTTATTTGTTATGCCACGACTGATTGTATTGAGGGGTTCTTACACCCTAAACGCGCAATTCGCGCACTCAAGTCCAAATTATCGGGTTAAACCGCAAATGTAAAGGGATTTTTTCTTTGGCATAAGTTGAAAAAATCTGTTCTCTCCGGTTATATCTATTATATGATGACCGGGAATAAAGCATGTAAAGGAGTTGGAATGCATAAATTGGCAATAGCTGCGGATCACGGCGGTTTTGAACTGAAAAAACAGCTTATTGAGTATTATCGTGAGAAAGGTACGGAGCTGTTTGATTTGGGGACGTATTCTTCTGATTCTTGCGATTATCCCGATGCGGCGCAGAAGATGTGTGATGTTTTGCGGACCGGGGAGGCAGAAGCCGGAATTTTGATTTGCGGAACGGGAATCGGCATATCCATTGCGGCTAACCGTTGTCCTCATATCCGGGCAGCTCTGCTTTATACTGATGAGGTTGCCCGTTTGGCACGGGAGCATAACAATGCCAATGTGGCGGTTTTGGGCGGACGGACAATGACTTTTCAGGAAGCGGCGCGACGGTTGGATATTTTTCTGGCAACCGGTTTTGAGGGCGGAAGGCATCAGCGCCGGATTGATAAAATTGAAACCGTAAAATAAGAAACGGGAGGTAACTTATGGAATTTACAAAAAATTTGGAGGCGGAAGACAAGGCGGTTTTTGAGGCGATTGCTTTGGAAAAAAGCCGCCAGCAGAATCAGGTCGAGCTGATTGCTTCGGAAAATATTGTGTCTCCGGCGGTGTTGGAAGCGCAAGGGTCGATTATGACCAATAAATATGCGGAAGGTTATCCGCATCGACGCTATTATGGCGGCTGCGAGTTTGTCGATATGGTGGAAGATTTGGCGATTGAGCGTGCCAAAAAGCTGTTTAATGCGGCATTTGCCAACGTGCAGCCGCACTCCGGTTCGCAGGCCAATACCGCGGTTTATGTGGCTTTGTTGCAGCCCAATGACTTGATTATGGGAATGTCTCTTGATGCTGGCGGGCATTTGACGCATGGCTCCAGGGTTTCGATTTCGGGAAAGTGGCTGAAATCAATTCAATACGGCGTTGTCAAAGAAACGGGGCTGATTGATTATGAGCAGGCCGAACGCTTGGCGCTCGAGAATAAGCCGAAACTGATTATTGCCGGCGGTTCGGCTTATCCGCGGCAGGTGGATTTTGCACGTTTTCGGGAGATTGCCGATAAGGTTGGCGCTTATCTGATGGTTGACATGGCTCATTTTGCCGGTTTGGTTGCCGGCGGGCAGCATCCGAATCCCCTGACGTGGGCGGACGTGGTAACGACGACGACCCACAAAACGCTGCGCGGCCCTCGCGGCGGCATGATTTTGACGAATAATGCCGAGATTGCCAAGAAAATTGATTCCGCTATCTTTCCGGGAACGCAGGGTGGTCCGCTGATGCATGTGATTGCGGCAAAAGCGGTATGTTTTGGCGAAGATCTGACCCCGCAGTTTAAGGAATATGCGGCGCAGGTTATCAAGAATGCCAAAGTTATGGGCGAAACGCTGAAAAAACGCGGGTTGGATCTTGTTTCCGGCGGGACGGACACGCATTTGCTGCTGGTTGATCTGCGTCCCAAAGGGTTGACCGGAGACGTGGTGGACAAGGCTTTGGGGGAAGCAAATATTACCTGTAATAAAAACGCCATTCCGTTTGATCCGATGCCGCCGAAGATTACTTCCGGCATCCGGGTCGGAACGCCGGCGGGAACAACCCGCGGGTTTAAGGAGGCGGAGTTTGAGCAGATTGCCAACTGGATTTGCGATATTATTGACGCTTTGCAGCAGGGAGATGCGCAAAAGGCGATTGCCGATACCAAAGAGAAAGTGATTGCTTTGTGCCAACGCTTTCCGATTTATTTCTAAAATGAGCAAGAGGCCTCGTTTGAGGCCTCTTTTTTAATGCTTGGGAAGCTGTTGTGTGGAAGCGTACTGCGTTGGAACAATGCATTCCAAGTCGCTGTTCAATATTCCCCAGCCGTTGACTGCCTGTACCCAAAAGCCGTTGTTTTGCGGAATGACTTCTTTATACGGGCCGCTGAGCATGTCGTTTTCGGGATTGTAGATATACTCTCCCAAAGCGCTGTGCAGAACGGCGTAGCTTTGAGCCACGCTGTAACCGGTGAAGTTCATATCATTAATCCGTTGTCCGCGGGTGTTGAAAATATGAAACTCGCCATTTGTCAAACGTGCAACGATTATGTTAACTTCGACATAAATTTCGGCGTATTCCGGTTCGGTCAACAATTCGTTGTTTTGTGCCAAGGCATAGCGGATTGTCTTGCCGGTTTTAACTGTGGCAACGGAGTATTCCGTATTCGGCAGCCTTTTGCTTTCAACAACTTCTACGGTATGGGTGCAAAATTTCGCTATAAAAACAATACCCAATACCAAGATGATAATAATTGCTTTTTTCATGATAAAAAAATTTTAAAATTAATATATATTTCCGATTAATATTTTAGCATATTTCAGATGGCCAGGCAAGGGAATTTTGGACGAAAGCGGTACGGAAGAAAGTGGAAAAGCATGAAAAGGGGATGAAATTTTTGTAATAAGGCGTATAATGTCTGAAAAAGAAAAGGAGATAAAATGGAAAAAATAAGTTCCCGCAAGCTGGCGGAAATTGTGGAATCTGTTTCGTTGCCCGAAGAAACGGAAATCAGCGGCGTTTCGACCAACAGCCGGGAGATTAATCCGGGAGATGCCTTTCTGGCGTTGAAGGGTGAGAAGTTTGACGGGCATGATTTTGCTTTTGATGCCTATCAGAATGGTGCTGCGTTGCTGATTGTGAGCCGCAAAATTGAAAATGTTCCGGAAGACCGGCAGGTGCTGGTTGCGGATACGGGGCGGGCTTACGGGCTGTTGGGGCGGCATAATCGCCGGCAGTTTAAGGGGCAGGTGATTGCTCTGACCGGGAGTGCCGGCAAGACCACCACCAAAGAGGAGCTTAAGTTTGTGTTATCGCAGTTTGGGCGGGTTTATGCAACTTTGGGGAATTATAACAATTATTCCGGAGTGCCGCGGACATTGCTCGATCTGGATATGAACGCAGATTTTGCGGTTATTGAAATGGGTATGAGCGCCAAAGGCGAAATTGCCGATTTGGTCAGTTATACGGAACCGGATATGGCGATTGTGACCAATGTTTATCCGATGCATATTGAATTTTTTCCTGATTTTGAGGCGATTGCCGAGGCCAAGGCCGAAATATTCCGGGGGTTGAAAAAAGGCGGTACGGCCGTTATCAATGCCGATGCCAATTTTGCGGATTTGCTGGAACGGCGAGCGAAAGAAAACGGTGCGAAAGTAATTAAGTTCGGCAAAGGTTATGCGGCGCGATTTGATTTTGAGACGGCACAGCCCGGCGAGCATTATCAATATAACGCCTGGTGCGTTTTGACGGTAGTGGAAGCGTTGGGACTTGATGTTAAAAGGGCTGAGGCGGTTATTCCGCAGTTTGGGGCTCTGCCGGGGCGGGGCAAACAATGGCGGCTGCGCGAAGCTTTTGGGGAATATACTTTGATTGATGACAGTTATTCAGGACAGCCGGAAGCCATGAAAATTGCAATCCAAACCCTGAGCCGGACGGAGCAGCCCGGAAGAAAAATTGCCGTTTTGGGAAAAATGGCCGAACTCGGCGATACTTCCAAGGCGCGCCATATTGAAATCGGGCAGGTTTTGGCCGCTTCCGGCATTGATGTGGTTGTCGGCGTTTGTCCGGAGATGAAAGACGCTTTGGCGCAGCTTTCTCCCGATACGGAGCGGCATTATTTTGAAAATAAAGACGGTTTAGATGATTTTCTGAGAAATAAACTGTTGCAAAATAATGATATTGTCCTTATAAAAGGAGCCAGGTATTCTTCAAAATTATATCAGGTGGCCGAATCTTTAATTAACAGCGGAGCAGAAAAACAATGAAATGTCCTTTTTGCGGTTGCGATGATACGCAGGTCAAAGATTCACGAAATGCCGACGACAATACGGCAATCCGGCGTCGTCGGGAATGTCCGGAATGCGGTTCGCGTTTTACGACTTATGAACGGGTGCAGCTGCGCGATCTGATTGTGATTAAGAAAAACGGCGAAAAAACCATGTTCGACCGGGACAAACTGGCGAAGTCTATTCAGATTGCAGTACGGAAACGGCCGGTTAATCCCGAGCGGGTGGAGAAGGTGGTGAACTCAATCCAGCGCCGTTTGGAAAGTTCGGGAGAAGCCGAAATCCAGTCGCGGGTGATTGGCGAATATGTAATGGAAGCCCTGTCCAAGCTCGATCATATCGCCTATATCCGTTTTGCTTCGGTATATAAGGATTTTCGCGAGGTAAAGGATTTTGAGAATTTTGTAGAAACGATTGATAAGCTGGCGCGTCCCAATATTAGTGAAGACGCCGAAGAATAAGGTTGGTGAAAAAGAAATGGAAAAGTTTGTTTCAAAAAAAATTAAGATGAAGACGGCGGCCCGTTTGGCAGCGGTTCAGGCTTGTTATATGATTGAATACGGTCAGCTGCCGGTTGACGAGGTTATCCGCGATTTTACGACCGGGCAGGTCGGGCGTTATGTCATCAAAGAGGATATTAACGCTTCGGAGGAACTGGAAGAAGTTTCGGAAATGGACAGCGATTATTTTACCCGGATTGTCCGCAGCGTTCAGGCTAATAAAGAAGAGCTTGAGAAATCGCTTTCTTTGTTTTTGAAGGAAGGGTGGTCTTTTGAGCGGATGGACGGAACGTTACGCGCTTTGTTTCTCTGCGCAATTTATGAATTAATCAATACCTTAGATGTTGACGCTAAAGTGATTATTCAAGAATATGTTGATTTGGCCTATGCCTTTTTCAGCAAGGGCGAACCCAAAATGGTGAATGCGGTGTTGGATCAGGTGGCTAAATCCCGTTAAAAGCTCGTCTAGCGGGCAACTCATACAGATTTTGCGAGTTGGCTGTTCCTGTCACGTATTTCTTTATACGCTTAGTTGCCGCCACTCTTAAATCTTATTATTTGCCTCACTATCCGAACTTTTAATAAAAAATGCGCTCTGTGGTTGTCTAATATTGTTGGTAAAGTTAAGAAGGTATGGCAAAGTTAAAAATATATGAATATCCACATCCGATATTGAAAAAAAAGGCGGTTCAACTGGAGAAAGAGGAATTTAACGCCGAGTTGAAACAGCTTTTGGAGGATATGTTGGAAACAATGTATGCCGAAGCCGGAGTGGGGTTGGCGGCTCCGCAGGTCGGAATTTCCAAGCGCGTGGTGGTGATTGACGTTGAGCAGGACGAAGAAGGCGGCAAGCCCGGCAATCCGCTTTATTTTGTGAATCCGGAAATTATTTGGCGTTCGGAAGAAAAAGTATGCGGTCCGGAGGGGTGTCTTTCCGTTCCGGATCAACGTGCGGAAGTTGAGCGTTTTGCGGCTGTGAAAGTGCGTTATTTTACGCCCGAAGGCGAGGAAAAAGAATTGGAGGCCGAAGGCTTTTTGGCGGTTGCCGTTCAACATGAACTGGATCACTTGGACGGTATTTTGTATATTGACCGGATTAGCCGTCTAAAGAGACAGATGTTGGTCAAGAAACTCCAAAAAGCTCGTGAAAAGTTCGTATGATGGTTTATTAGAGCAGTTTTCGCGGGTCTCGAAAAACTCACGTATTTCTATATACGCTCAAGTTTTTCTCGCCCTAAAAACTACTCTACTAAATCCATTCTCCGAACTTTTCGTGAAAAGCTCGTATGATGGTTGTCTAAAGCAGTTTTTGCGGGTCTTGAAAAACTCACGTATTTCTATATACGCTCAAGCTTTTCTCGCCCTAAAAACTACTCTGCTAATCTTGCTATCCGAACTTTTCGGGTTTCTTAAAAGGTTGTGTTTTGTTTATGTTTTGCTTTAATTTTATTTTGTAGTACGGTGATAAATATGAAAATTGTTTTTATGGGAACGCCGGATTTTTCAGTTCCGGTTTTGAGGGCTCTGGTTAAAGAACATGATGTTGTTTGTGTTTATACGCAGCCGGCTAAAGAGTCTGGGCGAGGACAAAAAACCGTAAAAACACCAATTAATTTGGCTGCTGATGAATTAAAAATTGAAGTTCGCACACCTAATTCGTTGAAAAAAATAGAAGAACAAGATAAATTTAGAGCTTTGAACGCCGATTTGGCCGTTGTGGCGGCTTATGGATTGATTTTGCCGAAGCCGATACTGGAAGCATTTCCCAAAGGGTGTCTTAATGTTCATGCTTCGCTTCTGCCGCGTTGGCGCGGTGCTGCTCCGATACAGCGGGCGATTGAGGCCGGGGATGACAAAAGCGGCGTAACGATTATGCAAATGGCCGAAGGGTTGGATACCGGCGATATGCTGTTGAAAGGCGTAGTGAAGATTTCTCCGGAAACGACCGGCGGCGAACTGCACGATGCTTTGTCGGATTTAGGGGCGGCGTTGATTATTGAGGCGTTGCGAAACCTGAATAATCTGAAACCGGAGGCTCAAGATGATGTCAAGAGCTGTTATGCGGCTAAGATTGACAAGGCAGAGGCTAAGCTTGATTTTAATTTGGCTGCGGAAGTTTTGGAGCGAAAAATCCGGGCATTTAATCCGTATCCGGCAACTTATTTTGTTTATAAGGGCGAACGTTTTAAGGTTCTGAAAGCCGAGGCGTTAGATGGAAATTCCGGCCGGGTGCCGGGATGTCTGATTCCCAACGACACCGGTTTGCTGATTGAGTGCAATCCGGGAATGCTGCTGGTAACGGAAATTCAGCGACAGGGCAAAAAGGCCATGCCTACGGAAGAATTGCTGCGGGGCTTTTCTTTTGACGAAGAAGTTGTTTTAGAGTAGCCTTTGGTTTTTTAGGCGGGTTCGTTAAAAAGTTCCGTAATCGGAACTTCCAAAGTATCTGCAATGGCGTATATTTCACGGTAAAGTAAAAAGGATAAGCGCCGACAGAAAATTGTTTATGCGAGTAAATGCGGAGCCAGGCAAGGCTGTCCAACAGGCAGCGGCTGAGGTTAGGAAAAAAAACAAGATGACGTCTCTTTTGCCCCTGAGGGTTGATGAAAGTTTGGAATCTGAAGATAATTTCTTTGATGAGGCGCAAAAAAGTTATGAATATTGGGAACCGTTGAAAAAAGAGGTTATGGGGCAGTAATGTTCCGTAACCGGTATTGTTGGTTGAAGGGAATTTGCTGTTTTTTTGCGTAGAGTTGTGAGAAAATAGCGTTCAATGCGCTATGTTTTTCTTGTCCTGTGGGAAAGGCGCGTGATGCAGAGCCCCGAAAACGGGGCGGTTTTCTGGAATATATTCAGGCGCTTTATAAATTTTCGTTGAGGAATTTTTCCGCTTCCAATGCGGCAATACAGCCGGAGCCGGCAGCAATGACCGCTTGTCTGAACTGCGGGTCTTTGACGTCGCCGGCCGCAAAAACGCCTTCAATATTGGTTTTGCTGCTGCCCGGCAAAGTGACAATGTAACCGTTGTTGTCAAGCTGTAAGTATTTTTTGAATAACTCGGTATTGGGGTGGTGTCCGACGGCGATGAACAATCCATCAACGGCGAGTTCAAAAGTGCTGTCGTTTTTGACGTTTTTCAGGCGCAGGCCGGTAACGGATTTGGGATTTTCCGTTCCTAAAATTTCTTCAATAACCGTATCCCATTCAATGTTGATTTTGGGGTTTTCCAAGATGCGTTTCTGCATGGTCTGATCGGCGCGCAGGCTGTCACGGCGGTGGATAAGGGTGACGGATTTGGCAAAATTGCTCAAATATAACGCTTCTTCGGCAGCGGTGTTGCCTCCGCCGACGACCGCGACATTGCGGTTGCGATAAAAGAAGCCGTCACAGGTGGCGCAACCGGAGACTCCGTAGCCGCGGAATTTTTCTTCGCTTTCCAGCCCCAGCCATTTGGCGCTGGCACCGGTGGCGATAATCAGGGTTTCGCCGGTATAGACATGGTAGTTTTCAGAATTGCAGACAAAGGGACGGCTGCTGAAATCAACTTCGATAATGTTGTCGTCAATGATTGTAACCCCAACGTTTTCTGCCTGGCTGCGCATCCGCTGCATCAGGTCTGTGCCGTGTATGGGTTCGGGAAAACCGGGAAAATTCTCCACTTCGGTGGTAATGGTCAGCTGCCCTCCGGGCTGAAGGCCGGAAACCAAAATCGGTTTCAGCCCGGCACGCGCGGCATAAATCCCGGCGGTGTAACCGGCAGGCCCTGAACCGATAATTAAAACTTTGCTTCTGTATTCTGCCATAATGATCCCCTTTTTTGAATTTTCTGCTTATAAGATAGCGTTTGGAAAAAAGTTTTGCAACTGATTATTTGGGTTTCAGAAGCGGCAGTCGAAAACGCTTTCGGCTGTGACCAGGGTTGTGAAGCATTCGCCGTCGTCGCAGTCGAATTCGGGGAAGGCGGAATTGTCGCGGTTGTCAAAATTGATGCATTGGCATTCGCAATCGGAACATATCAGGCGGAAGGCGATTTCATCCGGAGGACGGGCATCGTCTTCTTCGCTGTCTTCATCGCCGTCAAGCCGGTTTTCGTTATCTGACGTTTCTTTGCTGCCGGCCGTTTCTCCGGTGCCGCAGCCGCAATCGTTGTCAGGACAGTCGAAATCCTGACTGCAGTTGTTCGGAAAAGTGCAGCCGCAGTTGTCATCTTCGCGGCAGTCGCATTTGTTGGCGTAGTCCAGAACGCATTGGTTTTTGTTGTCCGACATTTTTTCTTCCTCTAAAACAATTAAAGCCGCATGAATTTGCGGCTTTAATATATGTCGGATTTTCAGATTTCCAATGCGCTTAAATGTATTTGATATCCAAAATTTCAAAAGATTTTTTGCCGCCCGGAGCCGTGTATTCGGCGATGTCGCCGATTTCTTTGCCGATCAGGGCTTTGGCCAGCGGAGAAGACAGGGATATTTTGTTCTTTTCGATATCTGCCTCATAGTCGCCGACAATTTGGTATTGTTTTTCTTCATCGGTATCTTCGTCAACCACCTGAACGGTGGCGCCGAAACGGATAACGTCAGCTTTGGTGTTGGCGACGTCAATAACCTGGGCACGGCTTAATACGGCTTCCAAATCCTGGATGCGCCCCTCGATAAAGCTTTGTTTTTCCTTAGCCGCAGAATATTCGGCGTTTTCCGAAAGGTCGCCGTGGGAGCGGGCCTCGGCAATAGCGGCAATAATGTTGGGTCTGTCTACCCCTTTTAAGTGTTTTAGTTCTTCTTCCAAAGCTAAAAAGCCGACTTTTGTTAAAGGAAACTTATCCATTTTATCACCTACTTAAAAATGCAAAAATTAACTGCGAGAGATAGGAACCTCTCACAGCTTGTAAAGATACATGATCTGTTAAAACATATAACACGGTTTTGCGCCGATTTCAAGCTTTTTATTTTTTCTGTTCAAAAGCCTTAAAAAAAATGTACAAACAACGTTTTTGTGTTAAATGTTTAAAGGTAAAATTTTTTAACGGAGATCGGACTATGAAAAAAATTTATTTATCATCGTTGCTGGCGGCCGGCGTTTTGGCCTTTGCTTCCAATGCCGGTGCGATTGACAGTACCGGCTGCGGTTTGGGCTCGATGGCCTGGCGCGGCCAAAGCGGTATCGGGCCGCAGGTTTTGGCCGCTACGACCAATGGGTCTTTCGGAACGCAGACTTTCGGCATTACTTTCGGAACATCGGGCTGTGATCCGAACGGGCGCGTTACCGGCGGAACCGGCAGAATGATGCTGGCGTTTTTGGAAAACAATATGGAACAGTATGCGCTTGACGCTGCGGCCGGACATGGCGAAACCATTACGACAATGGCCGGGATTTTGAATATGGACAGCGAGAAACTCGGTGAGATGTCCAAGCAGAATTTTGCGGTTTTGTTTCCGAACGAAAATGTTGATGCGGTTGAACTGACCCTCAACGTTTTGGAAATGGCCAAAAAGGCTTAAGCGGCCAGCTGTTTTTGCAGAGTGGTTTTTGGGACAGCCGAGCTGTGTTTGAAAACCACTCCTTTTTTTTGTATGAATTTCATGAAGTTTGTTCTTTTTGCCTTAAGTTTGTTGTTGTGGCCGGCAGCTGTGTCGGCGGAAGCCCGGGTTCCGGTTGATGCGGGCTGGCTGGCTCTCGGTCATTATCGTCCATCACGCTGGGGCGATACTTATGTCAGTACGATTGATTCAGAAAACTTTTTCTTGAGCAAGCAAGGTAAAACTTCTCCGGAGGCGGAGCTCTTGACAACCATTGAACTATTTTCCAATTCCGGAAATGAGGAGCAAAAATGCCTGCTTCCGGCGCGCTATAAATATCTGAAAAAACGCGGCTTCAAACTTGCTGAATTTCCCAAATGTGAGGAACTTGAAAAGTTTTATGATGATTTGCAGCCTTCGGGCGTGACGCTGTTGTTTACCGATGCTTATATGAATAATCCGTCTTCGCTGTTTGGACATACGCTGATGCGGATTGACACCGGGCGCAAGGGAACGCAGCTGCTGGCGCACGGGGTTAATTACGGTGCCTTTACCGCCGGCAGCGAAAACAGCGTGCTGTTTGCGGTATGGGGGTTGACCGGCGGGTATTTCGGCGGGTTTACGGTCAAGCCTTATTATGACATCATTAATATGTACAATAACATTGAAAACCGGGATATTTGGGAGTTTAATCTAAATCTGACGCCCGAAGAACTGGATTTTTTTGTGGCGCATTTATGGGAAATTGGGCATACTCAGACCCGATATTATTTCTTTACGCAAAATTGCTCTTATATGCTGATGGAAACTTTAGACGCCGTTCGCCCGGAATTGAGACTGGCTGACGATTTTCCGGCTCAGAGCATTCCTCTGGACACAATCAAGGCGGTTTATTCCCGGCCGGGACTGGTGAAAAGCGTTAATTACCGTCCGTCGCGCCAAGCCAAAATCCGCCATCGTTACCGGCAGATGTCGGCTGCGGAAGAAGAAGCTTATTTTAAGGCGATAGCGGAACAGGATTTCAGTTTGGATAATTTGGACGGGAACGCAAAAGCCGACGTGTCGGAAACGGCCTATCAGTATGTGCAGTATCAATATGTGGCCAAGGAACTGGAACTTTCCGATTATCGGAAACGCAGCTTTAAAATTTTGACGGCGCGCAACCGTTTGTCGGACAAAGGCAAAATGAGCGAGCTTGCCGAGGGGCATTCTCCGCTATTGACGCATGAGGCGATGCGGGCAACAGCCGGTTGGGGTGTGCGCAACGGAGAGGCCTTTCAGGAAGTCGGCTATCGTCCGGCTTATCATTCTTTGAGCGATGACAATTACGGTTTTTTACGCGGGGCGGAGATTAATTTTTTGAATGCGGTTCTGCGGCATTATGACAATTCTCACAAAACGGTGTTGCAAGAGTTTGATTTGGTGGGGATTAAGTCAATCTCGCCGATGGACAAGATGTTTCAGCCGATTTCTTATGCGATTGACGCCAAGGTGGAACGTTTAATGAATCCTCATACCGAAAATGAAGGCTATGCGTTTACTCTGAAAGCCGGCGGCGGTGCCAGTTATGCGTTGAGCGATGCGGTTTGGGTTTACGGAATGTTCAACAATTATGCGGCATATGGCGGATTTTTGCCGCAAAACCAGTATTTGGGGATAGGGGCGGCAGCCGGGATATTTGCAGATTTCGGCCGCTGGCGGTTGTTGGCAGAGGCTGAAAAAGTGTGGGCAACAGATAAAATCGGTTCGGCGGTGAAATACAAGGTCGAAGCGGCTCTGACTTTGACTAGAAACACGGCGCTGGCAGCGGAATATTCGTATCGGCAGAATTACGGGCGCGATATTGACGAGGCTGTTTTCAGCGGCCGGCTGTATTTTTAGAAAAACGCCCGAAGCGCCGATTAATCCTTGCAATTTTGGCAGGATGTTGTATGCTTGAGGCAATGATAACCTGATTTTGCGGAGATAAAAATGTTAAGAGAAGATTTGCAAAAGGCCTTAAAAGAATCGATGATTAATAAAGATACAACTACGGTGTCGGCGGTACGGCTGATTATTGCCGGTTTGAAGGAAAAGGACGTTGACGCCCGCGGCAAAGGTCAGAAAGAGGCAACGGACGCCGAGCTTTTGGCGATGATGCAGAATATGATTAAGCAACGCAAAGATTCGATTAAGATGTACGTGGAAGGGCATCGGCAGGATCTGGCTGACAAAGAGCAGAGCGAGATTGCGGTGATTGAGCGTTTTCTGCCCAAGCAGATGAGCGCATCGGAGGCAGAAGCGGCAATCAAGGCGGCGATTGCTTCGACCGGTGCCGTCTCAATGAAAGATATGGGCAAGGTGATGTCGGTTCTGCGCGAACAATATGCCGGGCAGATGGATTTCGGCGCCGCTTCGGGGACGATTAAATCGCTGTTGTCCGGTAAGTAAATTGGGGCGTTTTTCCGCCTCCGGAGACAGCGGGGGCGGATTTTTTTTATTGATTGACCAATGGCTGATTTGCAAAAATTTATAGACGAGCTGCGTGCAAAGGTTTCAATTGCCGATGTCGTAGGAGAAAAGGTCAAGCTGGTGCGCAAAGGGCGCGAATATACCGGCTTGTGCCCTTTTCACAACGAAAAGACGCCGTCTTTTACGGTTAACGAGGCCAAAGGGTTTTATCATTGTTTCGGCTGTGGTGCGCATGGCGACATTTTGAAGTTTGAGATGGAAGCCAATAATCTGCCGTTTATGGAGGCTCTTGAAAAACTGGCGCACAAGGCCGGTTTGGAAGTGCCGCGGATTTCGCACGAAAACAAGGCTGAGGTTGAAAAGCGCAAGTCCCTGTATGAGATTATGGAGCTGGCGGTTAAGTTTTTTGAGCGCAATCTGCGTTTGCCGGAGGGGCAGCAGGCTTTGGATTACTTGCGCAACCGCCGCGGATTTTCGGAAGAAACGATTGCCAAGTTTCGTATGGGATATGCCCCGGCCAATAATGGTTTGCGCGCCTGGCTGGCATCTAAAAATGTCAGTGAGCAGGATATGGGCGATTTGGGGCTGGTTTCCCTGGCCGAACATAATACCAGCAAGCGGACGTTTGATTTTTTTCGCGACCGGGTGATGATTCCGATTTTTGACAAGGCCGGTCGGTCGATTGCCTTTGGCGGGCGGGTGATGGGCGATGCCCAGCCGAAGTATTTGAATTCTCCGGAAACGCCGATTTTTCAGAAACGCCGTATCCTTTATAATATGAATTATGCCCGCGACAAGGCTTTTGAAGCTAAGAATTTGTTGATTTGCGAGGGATATATGGACGTGATTGCCCTTGATGCCTACGGAATCGGCTATGCGGTGGCGCCTCTCGGAACGGCTTTGACCGAAGATCAGATTCAGGAAACCTGGCGGGTTTGTTCAGAACCGGTATGTTGTTTTGACGGTGACGGAGCCGGGGTACGGGCGGCAATGCGTTCGGTAGACAGGGTGCTGCCGATTTTGAAGCCGGGGTATTCGTTGCGCTTTTTGTTCCTGCCCGACAAGCAGGATCCCGATGAGTTTCTGAAAGCCAAAGGGCAGGGCGAGTTCTTGAAGCTTTTGGACAGCGAAACCAAGCCGTTGAAGGATATTTTGTGGCGCAAATATACCGAAAATCAAGTCTTTAACACGCCGGAGAAAAAGGCGCTGCTCGAAAAAACCATGAAAGAAGAAGCGGCGAAGATTGCTGATGAAACAGTTCGCGGCTATTATATGCAGGACTTGCAAAGCCGCCTGTATTATGAAATCGGACGCGGCGCCAAGAGTGCCTATCGGCCGGAGTTTCAGCCATGGCGGGAGCGAAGCGGGAGTTCTTACCGGGAACGCCGGGCGCAGGGGTTGAATGCGACGGTTGTTCATTCGCAGAAGGTTTTGGATGAGGCGGTTGTGAAGTTTGTGATTGCGGCAATGATTTATTGTCCGCCGCTGATTGCCGAATATGAAGAGAAACTGTCGGGGTTTGAGATTAAAAATCCGGGGCTGCGCAAGTTGTTTGACACGCTGGTGGAAGTTTCTTCCGAGTTGGAGGAGGCTGATTTTTCGTCTTTGTGCGAGGCAATGAAGCAGCGCGGTTTGTTGGAACAGGTCAATACGCTGTGGGAAGTGCAGATGCTGAAAACCCAAAAAGCCGACGTGCTCAAGCTTCGTGACGAAATCAACACCAAAATCGTTGAAGTCCAGTTGCAGCAGCTTGAGGCCGAGATTAAAGAATGTTTGCGGCAGATTGAGACGGCGGAGGTTTTTCCCGATGAGGTCTACAAGCGTTATGAAAGCCTGAAAAAGGAAAAAGAGCAGCTTCTTAACGCAGAGGAAGCGATTTGATACCGGAGGCATTTGAAACCGGACCGAAATTAGAAAAAAAGTATGAGAAATGTGTACAAAGACTTGACAAACGGGTGAATAAAAATTAAAAGTCATCAAGCTAGCAAAAGAATCGATTTTTTTTAAGGAAGTTTTATGTCAGACATTGAAAATCAGGACCTGTATGATGGAACAGGTAGTGACACCCCGCTGATTGACTCCTTGGGCAGTGCCGTTAAAAGACTTATTGATAAAGGCAAAATCCGCGGTTATATTACGGTTGAAGAACTCAACAAGGCTTTGCCTCCCGAACGCGAATCTTCTGAAAATATTGAGGACATTATGTCCGGCATTTCCGACATGGGCATCAGCATTATTGCCGAATCGGAGGTTGACTCTTTTGAGCCCGATGTGGTTGAAGAGGAAGAAGAGTTTGATGAGAGCGGCAATTTTGACGAGAAAGAGCTGGGGCGCAATGATGACCCGGTGCGGATGTATCTTAAGGAAATGGGGTCTGTCGAGCTGTTGTCCCGCGACGGAGAAATTGCCATTGCCAAGCGTATTGAGGCCGGCAAAACGGTTATGATTGACGGTTTGTGCGAGAGCCCGATGACGATTAAGGCGATTGCCGGCTGGCGTGACGAGCTTTTGGCCGGTACCATGCAGCTGCGCGATATTATTGACCTGGAAATGATGTATGGCGATGATGCCGAGGCTATCGCTTTTGAAGATGACGAAGATACCGTTGACGATCTGGAGAAAGTTGCCGAAGAGCTGGCAACCAAGGACAATCTGGACGACATTGACGATGATTTGGAAGACGATATTGAACTTGACAGCGCGGTTGACGAAGCCGACGATGAAGATGACGACGAAGCCGACGATTTGGCGGCTGACGAGGATCATGCTTCGGCGGCCGATGATGAAGATGACATTGATGGTACGGCCGGCAGGGCTTCTGCTTCGGTTTCTTCAATGGAAGAGGCTTTGCGCGAACCTGTTTTGGAGATTTTGACCAAGATTTCCGGTTACTATGACGATTTGAAAAAAATTCAAAAGCAGCGGGTTGAGGCTATTTTGGCCGGAAAGTGCATTACCAGCGCCGTTGAGAAGAAATATCTGCAGGTCAAGCGCGAATTGGTCGAGTTGATGAGTTCTATTCATCTGAACGCTTCCCGCATTGAGCAGCTGGTTGAGCAGCTGAACGGCCTGAACAAGCGTTTGATGGGGTTGGAAGGCAAGCTGCTGCGCTATGCTTTGTCCTGCAAAATCAAGCGCGAGGATTTTCTGTCGGTTTATCAGAAATCGGAGCTTGATCCGAAGTGGATTGAAAACATTGCCAAGAAAACCGACAAGCATTGGAAAAATTTTGTAGAGAAATACGGCACGGAGATTGCCGAACTGCGGGAATCCGTTGCCCAGATGGCGCAGGAATGCGGTTTGCCGATTACTGAATACCGCCGCATGGTCGATACGATTAAAAAAGGCGAGCGCGAAGCCGAACGCGCCAAGAAAGAAATGATTGAGGCCAATCTGCGTTTGGTTATTTCAATTGCAAAAAAATATACCAACCGCGGTTTGCAGTTTTTGGATTTGATACAGGAAGGAAACATCGGGCTGATGAAGGCGGTTGACAAGTTTGAATATCGCCGCGGCTATAAGTTTTCGACTTATGCTACCTGGTGGATTCGTCAGGCGATTACCCGTTCGATTGCCGATCAGGCGCGGACTATCCGTATTCCGGTTCATATGATTGAAACGATTAACAAGCTGACCCGCACTTCCCGTCAGATGCTGGCAGAGATGGGACGCGAGCCGGTTCCGGAAGAATTGGCCAAACGTTTGTCAATGCCGGTGGAAAAAATCCGCAAGGTGCTTAAAATTGCCAAGGAGCCGGTTTCTTTGGAAGCTCCGGTCGGAGATGAAGAAGATTCTTCGCTGGGTGATTTTATTGCCGATGACAATGCTTTGCAGCCTTTGGATTCCGCAATCCATTCAAATCTGAAAGAAACCTGTACGCGGATTTTGTCTTCTCTGACACCGCGTGAAGAACGCGTGCTGCGGATGCGTTTTGGTATCGGTATGAATACCGATCATACTTTGGAAGAAGTCGGGCAGCAGTTTAACGTTACCCGCGAGCGTATTCGTCAGATTGAGGCTAAGGCGCTGCGGAAGCTGAAGCATCCGTCGCGTTCCCGCAAACTGCGGAGTTTCCTTGACCAATAGGACTTTTTGATTTCCGAAAAATCCGTACTTATCCCGTACGGATTTTTTTTGTTTGCCTTTGGGCGGGGAAAAGGTTATAGCTTAATCAGTTAACCTATTTATTAATTTCATTATTTATCAGTGCTATGAGGAACAAAAAATCAATGGCGGATATTACTATGGAATTATTGAGGGTCAGAGAACACGGACGCATTTATGTTGACAAGAACGGTATGTATCCGCTGTACCGGATTGCCGAAGTTCTTTTGAGCTCAAAGGAAAATCTCCGTTTTGTGCGGGTTTCCAGGTCGTGTGAGGAGGTTTTGTTGGAAAATGAGGCGACGGTTTTGAAAGCAGTTTAGCTGCCGGCGCGGTTTGATAAGGACACTCGGCCTGAAAGGGCTTGAGTGTTTTTATTTTTGAGGATAAGATTGTGGTTGTTGAAGGAGGAAAAAATGCCCGGACATTATAGTGACGAAGACAAAAAACTGATGATTGTTTCCCATAAGGCATTGAATAAGTCGCGTTTGCAAGAACTGATTGATTTTATCAAGGCGGCAGGGTTTGCAAAAATCGGGATTGCCAATTGTTTTTCGATGCAGAAATATGCTTTGCGCCTGAAAGAAATTTTGGAAGGGCAGGGGTTTGAGGTATATATGATAAACTGCAAAGAGAGCGGTTTGCAGGGGAGCGATATTTGCGACATGATGTCAGGCGCCTGCTGCGATCCGGTTTCACAGGCAGAGTATTTGAATGCTTTGCATTGTGATTTTAATATTAATGTCGGATTATGTCTGGGGCACGGATTGTTGTTTGCCAAGTATTCCAAAGCACCGGTAACGACTTTTGTGGTTAAGGATCCGGCAACCAAGCATAAATCGGTGGAGAATCTGTTGTGATTTTAGGTGTAATATAATAGATTTTCTGACGGAAATGTTTTTTGGGAGAGTATTTTTTTTGTTTGACAAAATTGTCAAAGTTAAGTAAGTTGTTAATATGATATTAAACTTAAGGTATTATTATAAAAATCAGATATTATGAACAAGATTAAAAATGTAGAAAATTATCTTAAAAATTTGTTGTTTTCCGGTGAAATAACCATTGAAGAATTAGAAAATTTAAGCGTAAGATTGAGGGACGAGCTAAAGCAACCCAAGAAAAAAAACGCTTCTTCTTTTTCTGAAGTGGAGGTTGGCTGGTATGCGTTTGCCGGCGGAAAGTTTTCGCCGGATTCAGATGCCTACCCGAACTGCCAGGGTGTGGTCGGCTGGGTTAATCCGGACAAGAATGCTCCAGAAGGGCAACGAGGGTTAATTATAACGCCTGATGAAGTCGAAATGATGTGGTCAGATAAGTATTACGAAACCAACATCAAAGATGAGTATGACGGGAAGGGTAATACCGAAAAGCTAATTGCTTATGGGAAAAAATGCAAAATAAACTTTCCGGCGGCGGAATGGTGTGCTGCTTATTGCAAGAATGGTGTTAGGCCGGGAGAAGGTTTTATGCCGGCCAAAGAACAGTTGAAACGGATTGTTGCTAACAGGATGATTGTTAATCCGGCTTTGCAAAAGATTAACGGGGTTGAGCTTAGCGGTTGGATTTGGTCTTCGTCCGAGTATGCCTACGACCGCGCGTGGGTTGTAGGCGCCCGTGGCGGCAATGTGTACGACGGCAGTAAGTACGCCGGCCTTTACGTTCGGTGTGTTCTTGCCTTTTAGGTAAACTTACAAAAAACTCTCTGCGTTTACAGGGAGTTTTTTTGATTTGACTTATGTCTAATTTTCTGCTAAGCGTGACATATTCAAAGAATTATTAATGAATTAAAAACATATAGATATGGACTGTAAGATAGATTTAGCAGCGTTGATGCGCGAAGAAGGTTTGCCGTTGTATGTTTATGCGGACGGCACGGTGACACATAAGATGGTTCCGGGCAAGATAAAGATTGGCAAAATCTGGGGCTGTTTGGAGGGCGTTGAGCCGAAAGAGAAGCTTCGCAGCAGGGAAGAGGCCTTTTCAAGGCCGTTTACGGAAGAGCAAGCTGAAGAACAGGACAAAGAATATGGGACTGTTGAAGAAGATTCAGCAAAGAACGGTATAGATTTCAAGAAGAAGCGAATCGTAAAGGGACGGGTTGGAGGCGTATCTGCGCAAATCGGTTATAATGTGGGCTGTATTACCGGAACGCTTTATCAGCTGTTAAGATTAAAGCAGAAAGAAGTGTCTAAAACTATGGGCATGAATATTACTAAGGCCTTAGAAGAGAGTTTAAACAAAGCGGAAGCGGAGTTGAAGCGGGTGGAAGATAAGTTTGCCAAGATTTAGATCTTTTGAAATGCAATTTTTGATTAAAGAAAACTCCAAAGTTTTTACTTTGGAGTTTTTTGTATATTTTGTCTGGACAAGCGGATTAATGTGTGCTAGGGTGCCAATTCTGAATCATATTATGAAGCTGATTATTAGATTTAATCCGAAGAGAATTCAATTTTTTATTAATCATATTAAATAATTTTTTTATGAAGAAGTTGTTTTTGACTGTTGCCTTGTGTATCGGGACGGCAGCGTGTGTTGGCGTTAAGGCTCAAGATGAAGTTGTAATGGCTGAAACCGAGCTGAAAAACGAAGTGATTGAAATGCCGGAGATTGGGGTTAAAATCGTTTGGGATGCCGGGAACGAAAAGCTTTTTATTCTGGGTTCCAACCGGGCTGATGTTCGAAGTCTTTCTCTTGACGGCGAGTGTTCCGTTGCAAAACCTGACACAGGGGTTCGGATTTTGTATGAAACGACATTTGGCGCGGCTATGCCTCTTTATGAACAGATGCGTCCCAAGCTTTCGGACGACGAATTTGAGGATATTTCTCAGGAGAAGTTGGAAAAAAGCTATGTCGGGGATGTAGTTTCTGATGCGGAAATAACTTTGTCTGCCCGAAAGAATGCAGATGGCACCTATTCTTGGATTATGGCCGGCGTATCGGTTTATTTCGGGGAAATCCTGCTTGATGTTTATCGGCTGGACAAAGAGGGAGAGACTGTTTTCTTTTCCAAAGACTGGTTGCGTGCACGTTAAATGTTGAACTTATAAATTATTAGTGTCATGAAAAAGTTTGTTTTTTCTATTATGATGAGCTGCCTGTTGGCAGGAGGTGTTGCTGCACAGGAGAATGTTGTACGGCAAAATGGTTCCGTTATGCCTTCCAAGGCAAAGAAAGTTCCGAGCCGTTTGGTAAGGGGCGTGGAAATTGATCCGCTGCTTTGGGTTCATCCGGAAGATAAGTTTTATCGGATTCCGGAATTAGGCATAGAGTTAATCTGGGACAGCAATCTGGAGATGCTCTATGTTTTGGAGCTTAACTACTATCCGGGAACGGAAATTTCCCTCACCGGGAAAAAGCTTCAACAGGAGATGTCGGTTATTCAGGTTTTGCAGGTATTTTTGTTCGGCGAAGACGGACGGACTGCCCTGTGTTTGGGACGGATTGTCGAAAGCGGGGAGGAATACTGGCTTGACGTGGCCGTACGCGGTTCTGACATGAAGGTGCGTGTTTATGAAAATAAGTCTGATGACGTTATTTTTACCGAGAGCTTTTCCTCTGCCAGATAGTGCGGAATAAGGAAAACGGCGGGAGATTGAAACTCCTGTCGTTTTTTTATGACATTTATGACTTGACTTAGAGTAAACTCGAAATGTTATACTAAACAACAGGCATGGCAGTTATGGAGGCTATTATGGAAAGGCAGCAGATTTTTTATTATAAGTTTGGTTATCTTAATCTGTGGACGATTTTGAATGTTGTATTATTGATTGTTTTGCTTCATTGTCTGATTGTGTATCCATGTTTGATTTATTGGTGGCAGACGCAGGTATTGGCCGGTTTGTTTGCGGTTTCTTTTGCCGCCTGGTGTTATAAGCATTTGCTAAAGCACAGGATGGCGTTGGTGACCGACGAGAGTATCACGATTGACCATTGCCGCGCGCTGTATTGGAAAGATGTCGTATCTGCCGAAGAACGGTTGGTCAGATGTTGTTTTTTGCCGCGGAGAATTGTGGTTTTGATACCTAAGGAAGGCATTGATTATAAGTATAATTTTTTACAAAAGCATAATGGGGAGTTTACGCCTTTTTCCGTGCCGTTGTATGGTATTCCTTCCAAAGAAGACGAAGAGAAGATTGTTGAGGTTATTGCCGAAAAGACATTTTTGAAGCGTTTGTCCTGACGGGGCGTTATTTTTTTGCGAGCAGATAGCTCTTGTCAATCAGGCTGAATATTTCGTTAGCAGGAACAGATCCGTCCAGACGGAGCGTAATCCAATGTTGTTTGTTCATATGGTAGCCGGGAAAATATTTTTGATGGTCGACAACGGCTGCAATTTCTGCTGTAGACATTCGGAGGTCGATGATTTCAATGTTTTCTTCTCCTTCAAGGCCGATTTTGTTTCTTTTTACGGTTAGTACGGCAGCGTACCATTTTTTATTGTCCTGTCGGCGGACAATGGCATTGTCAGGAAATTTGGGCCAAAGAAACTCGAACTCGTTTTGATATTTTGTTCGGATATAAGTGATGACTTCATGCGTAACGGGACTTTTGAAAATCTGAGTATCAAAACAGCTGTCGGCGATTTTCTGAAATACGGCAGAGCATTCTGTTCGGACTTTGCCGATGAAGGTGCCGGTTGCGTTGGTGTTCAGATACAAAACATACGGATCACCGGTGTCTGTGTCGATGACTTCGCCGGATACGGCACCATTGAGTTCGACGGATATGTTTAACCGAAATTGCCCTTTTAAAATGTCTGCGGCGAAGGTATATCGGCCGTTTGCCGGACTGAAGCCGTAGGCATGGAGTTTGTCGAAGTTCGGGATTTTGTTTTTGAATATGTCTTTGAACATATTTTCCTTAATGCCGTTCATTTTATGCCTTGTAACAATAAAAATGTTTTTTTATTATAACTAATTGAGCTTTAAGAAAAAGTAAAACAGCTTCCGGTAAAAAACATGTGAAAATTATCTTTAGGAGGAGTAATGGGGTACTGCGGATGGAATTCAGCTTCCGAAATTGACCGGCATTATCATGATACGGAATGGGGCATTCCTGTTCATGATGATCAAAAGCAGTTTGAATATTTGATGATGGAAGTTATGCAATGCGGTTTAAGTTGGGAACTGATGCTGCGCAAAAGAGAAGTGTTTCGGAAATGCTTTGATAATTTTGACTATGACAAAGTTGCAACATTTAATGATGAAGATGTTGAACGTATAATGAACACGGAAAATATGATTCGTTCCGAGCGCAAAATCAGAGCGATTATCAACAATGCACGCTGTTTCCAAAAAATCCGCAGCGCATACGGCAGCTTTTCGAATTATTTATGGGCATATTCCGACAATAAGACCATTGTTTATTCCAGTCATCGCAACGGGTGTATTCCTGCGAGCAATGGTTTGTCTGAAGAAATTAGCAAGGATCTGAAAAGCAAAGGATTTAAATATCTTGGAGCCATAACCGTGTATTCTCATCTTCAGGCAAGCGGTATCATTAACGATCATGATGTTGATTGCCCAAGGCACAAGGAAATAATTGATAATTTTCCGACCATAACAAAGACTACAGACGATTAACGTTTCTGTTTCTTAAAAGGATTTGATGTTATCAACAGTGGGGGGGTGTAAAATAAAAGCAGCTCCCGTGATGGGAGCTGTTTACTATGGTGGGCCCAGATGTCCTACTCTGCGCTTTGCTTGAGTTACACAGGCGCTCACACGCAAAAGCGTGCCGGCGTACTTCCGTCCGCCTTTCGCTGGTAGTCAAACCAACGCCTCGTTGGTTCGAGCGGTCATAACTGACCATAAATAAAACCCTCCACTCTGAACTGTATTTTAAAATTAGGACAGTTTACCGAGGAAGGGTTTGATTTATGGTGGGCCCAGATGGACTCGAACCAACGACCAGACCGTTATGAGCGGCCTGCTCTAACCAACTGAGCTATGGGCCCGGAGTATAAACGTAAACTTAATTATTAAAGTTTCGTTTGGGGCTTTATAATAATAAGAGCAGGGCCTGAGTCGCTTCGTAAAATTCGGTCAAAGACCTCATTAACTGCGCTCCTGTCGTTCGCTCGTAACGTCTGTTTCGTTCGCTGCCGCTCACTTACAGACTAACTACGCATCACCTGTCGTCAAAAAACATCAAACCATTGATGTTTTGTTCCTCCAGCTAACCAACGAGCTATGGGCCCGGAGTAATTCCAGTTTGTGAAAACTGCATATTTCAGAAAATAGGCTAAACCTTGATGATAGTCAAGAAATTTTTTTGTATTGTAATTGTCTGATTCTGCGTATAAAATTAAAAAAGTTATAAAATTATTGAACTTTCTGTTCTAAAATTACGTTTTATCAGGTGTAAGGAGAGCAAAGATGGATGATGATATTTCCAAATTGTTAAAGGAGGCAAAGCCGCTTTATTTTGCCCGCAAGTGCCGCAATCGTAACCTGAAATTTGCGGCGGCGATGTTGCTTTGTGTACTGACTTTGCAAATGTTTTATCCGAAATCTGACGTTGTTTATGATTATTATACATTAGAGAATGAGATTTATCTGACGGAAAACGGTTCGGTGATTGAGGATATGGGATTACCGACAGATGAATACGGTTTGCTGAAAGTTGTTTAGATGAAACAGATTATTTTGGAAAACCGCAATCGGATACGGGCGATTATCAGAAAGCTAACCGGCTCTGACAACGAGGATATTGAACAGGAAGTTTATATAAAAACCTGGCAGAATATGGATAAATATCATGAGGAAGGGAAATTCCGGCAGTGGATAAATGCCGTGACGGTTAATTTATGCCGCGATTATTTCCGTTCTCGCGGGCACCGGCAAGATGCGGTACAGATTCATGACGAGGAGGTACTGGAAGGCATCAGCTCGACAGCGCGCGGTCAGGAAGAAATTCTCGACAGCAAAGCCCGTCAGAAGATGATTCTGAAAGCCGTTGACGATTTGCCGGCAAAACTGCGTAAAATCGTAATTTTGTTCGAGTTTGAAGAATTCAGTTACGAGCAGATTGCCAAGAAAACCGGTTTGCCGCAGGGGACAGTCAAATCAAGGCTGTTTAATGCCCGCAAAATTTTGAGTGAAAAATTAAAACCATTAAAGGAGAATACAGATGAATAAGAAATATTTGATGATGTTTACTGCCGCGGCATTGGTGATGTCGAGTTTTTCGGTTTCGGCAGAAGAAAAGAAAGAGCTTCCGCCTTTTGACGGCGCCCCTCATCATATGCGTATGGATCATGATGGGAAAAAAATGCCGCCAAATCCCAAAAAAATGGACGAACGGCTGGCCGATGATTTGGGGCTGAGCGAAATTCAGCGCGTGCAGGCCAAGCAGATTCATGAAAAAGGGCGCAAACAAGTTCGGCCTTTGATGGAGCAGATGCGGGATATTCGTGAGAAAATGGATGAGCTGCGTGAAGAAAACATGAAAGAGTTTGAAAAGATTTTAACACCGGAACAGCGGGAAAAATTTGCAAAGATTAAGGAACAGATGCGTCCGAAGCATCGCGGTCCCGGTTCTCGTCACGGCGGTCCTCGTCCGGATTGGGAAACGCAGCCCAAAAAATAGCGGGAAGATTTTGAAATTTTATATATTGACTGAAACCTGCGGCACATGTTAAACCTGTGCCGTAGTTCTTTTAGACAGGGAAATTTGAAACCTTATGCCGGGAAAATTGCTTTTATTGTCATGCTGTGCGCCGTGTTCTTGTGCCGTGATTGAACGGCTGGCTCAGGAGAAACGTGATTTTGCAGTTGTGTTTTATAATCCGAATATCCGTCCGGAAGCGGAATATCGCAAGCGTTGTGATGAAAATAAGCGGGTTTGCGATTTTTACGGTGTAGAATTCATCGAACTTGAATATGACAACCGGCGCTGGGTTGAGTTGACCACGGGGCTGGAAGATGAGCCTGAACGAGGCCGCCGGTGTTCAATCTGCTTTTATATGCGTTTGAAACGGGTAATGGCTTATGCCCGGGAGCATGGCTTTTCGGAAGTTGCATCGGTTTTGGGTGTTTCCCGGTATAAAGATTTGAATCAGGTCAATGAGGCGGCTGCCCGGGCGGCGGCGGAAAGCGGCGCACGGTATGTGCATATTGAAGGCCGAAAAGGCGGAATGCAGGAGCGCCGTTCGGAGCTTATCAGGGAATTGGCTCTGTATTCGCAGCGTTATTGCGGCTGCAAACCGGTAAAAGAGTTTAAAGAAAAGGAAGTGTAAAAATGCTGCATCCATGGCATGGCGTAGACAAAGGGGCTGAGGCTCCGGATATAGTGACGGCGCTGATTGAAGTGCCGAAAGGTTCAAATACCAAGTATGAGCTTGACAAGCTCAGCGGGTTGCTCAAAGTTGACCGTATTCTTTACAGCGCGGTTCACTATCCGGCCAATTACGGCTTTATTCCGCAAAGTTACTGTGATGACAACGATCCGCTGGATATTCTGGTTTTGGGGCAGGAGCCGATATTGCCGCTTTCAATAGTGCGGGCCAAGCCGATCGGGGTGATGAAAATGATTGATCAGGGGGAGAGTGATGACAAGATTATTGCCGTGCATGTTGATGATCCGGAATATTGCGATTACAATTCCATTGACGAGCTCCCGCAGCATACGCTTAAAACTCTGAAGCGCTTTTTTGAAGACTATAAAGTGCTTGAAAACAAAGAAGTCAAAATTGATTGTTTTTTGGGCGTTGCCGAAGCGAAAAAGGCGATTGCCGATGCCTTTGACCTTTATCAGAACTGTAAAGAGACGCTGCCGGGTTGGGAATAAGCCTTATCATTTTTCTTGAATAATTTTTGAGGATGTTTTAGATTAAAAATACTGTTTTTAACAAGGAGAATAAGATGAAAAAAATCGTTTTATCGATGATGATGGCTTCTTTTCTGGCCGCTTGCGCAACTGATCCGTATACGGGCGAAAGCAAGGTTTCAAAGACTGCGTGGGGAACAGGAATCGGCGCTGCCGCCGGAGCCGGCGTCGGTGCTTTGATCGGCGGCAAAAAGGGCGCTTTGATTGGTGCAGGCGTTGGTGCGGTTGGCGGTGCGGCGACCGGCGGTTATATGGATATTCAGGCTCGCAAACTGCGGCAGGAACTGCTGAATACCGGCGTGCAGGTTGCCCAGCAGGGAGACCAGATTTATTTGATTATGCCGGGAAATATTACTTTCGGAACCAATGACGCGACTATTCAGAGCGGTTTTAAGCCGGTTTTGAATTCGGTTGCCAAAGTGATTAAGGAATATAATAAAACGATGGTTCAGGTTAACGGCTATACTGACAGCACCGGTTCAAATGCTACCAATATGGCTTTGTCGGAGCGTCGCGCCAATGCGGTTTCTAATTATCTGCGCTTGCAGGGTGTGAACGGAAACCGGATTATTACCGAAGGTTTCGGCCCCGCCAACCCGATTGCTTCCAATGCCACGGCTGCCGGACGCGAACAGAATCGCCGCGTTGAAATTGTTTTGATTAATCAGGGCGGTTAATTTTCTAATTAGGAAATAAAAAAAAGAGGCCGGAGTATGGCCTCTTTTTTTGGTGATTGCGGAAACAAAGTTTAGTCTCGGGACAATAATTCCAGAACTGCCGCGATGTAGCTGCTTGGGTCATCGGCCTTTGTTGCCGTTGGCCTTTTTTTTCCGATTTCCGGAGAGGCCGGCGTATTTGCGTAAAAATACTCTATCAGACAATGGCAGCGGGTCATTAATGACGAACGGTTTTTGTTGGGCGCCGACTGTTTCCAAAGCATAATGGCGTTTTTAAGCTCCTGAATGATTGAGAAAACGTCTTCGCTTTCTAATTCCGGGGCAAAAGTTTTCCATTTCTCAAGCCAAGTCAGAATTTGAGAGCAAAAATTTTCGGCATCCTGATTTTCTTTCAAAATGGTACACAATTCCGGAAGCACCCATGACCCTGATTGCGGTATTATTTTCTGATCAAGGAAAATAAATTCTCTGTTCGGAAAATAATAAAGAGGATTTTGGCAGCAATACCTGATGTAATCGCCTAAATAGCCATTCTCTCCCCGAGAAAGCAAGTTGCGATAAATGCGGCAGCCTTGGCGGAGAGGAAGATTCTTGGCTATTTGGGCACTGATATTGGCAGAATATGTCCTTTTTGTTTCAGCTGTTCGTTTCCGGTAACAGCGGTAGATCTGTTGTGCTAGTCTGCGATGGCGGCTTTTGGGCAATCTGTTGTAGCATTGTGCTATTGCGGCCAAGGTTTCAAGCGATCCGAGGCGGCAAAGTTCCATATAAATCCGGTACAGCGTTTCCGTGTCCGGCGCTTGGAGATTGTTAATGCCGTTTAGCTGCAGGCCTTCCGGCGCAGTTTGATCCGGTTGAGCTTCTTTTAACAAACGGAGAATAATCCCGCCAATCTCGGGAGCGTCTACCGAAAAAACAATCAGTCGCTGAAGGTATTTGAAGTAACAGGCCGAATAGTGCCGGTTGATAACTTCAAGACAATTCCGACGCAGCGGATTGCGGTAGTCAAGATTGCACAACAAATCGCAAATGTCCAAATAGTTTTCGTAACAGTAATGACAAGCCAGCCCTTCATCCAGCAGTTTGATACAATTTTCCAGAGCTTTCGGCCGGTTAATTTCGCAGGCGATGCCGTAAATCAGCTGACAGAGTTCGCGAGGCGTTTGTTCAATGTTCAAATAAGCCGTGCCGGGAATTCCCCAGTTGATTCCGGCCTCCGAAAAAGTTAAGCGCGGCTGGCTTTTTTCCAGATTTTCGCGGATTAATTTTATCAGAGCGGCTTCGCTTATTTGCGGATGGGGACTGTGCAGACATTCGATCCAAAATTCTGTTGTCAATGTTTTCGGAACTTCGGAACAGTTTATTTTTTTGTTTGTTTCCATAAAAAAAATTTTAATTATGTTAATAAAAATAGAATTGTTCTAATAATATTTCAAAAGCACGGCTATAATAATAAAAATTTTGACAAAACGCAAGGAATTTATTGAGGAAAAAATGCCGGATTTTGAGTTTGAAAAAGAAGCGGGCGGCGTGGTTGCCGGCGTAGACGAAGCGGGCAGGGGGCCGTGGGCCGGGCCGGTGGTTGCCGGAGCGGTAGTGATTGCGGATCGGAATCTGCCGGAAGAGCTTTTGACGGGGCTTGATGATTCTAAAAAACTTTCCGCCGCCAAACGGGAAAAATTGTACAGCGCTTTATTGGCGGCCGAAAAGGCCGGAAAGTTGTCAATCGGCATCGGGGAAGCAACGGCGCGGGAGATTGATGAGATGAATATTCTGCAGGCGACGTTTTTGGCTATGAGGCGGGCGGTGGCGAAGTTGAAGGTTTGTCCGGAAAAGGCTTTGATTGACGGTAACCGGGTGCCGAAGGATTTTCCCTGCCCATGCCGCACGATTGTCAAAGGCGATGCCCGTTCAATGTCCATTGCTGCTGCCTCGATTGCGGCAAAGGTTTATCGCGATCGTCTTATGGCGGATTTGGCACGAAAATATCCCGGCTACGGGTTTGAAAAAAATGCAGGCTACGGGACGGTGCTGCATCAGGCCGGTTTGGCCGAAAAGGGAATATGTCCGGAACACCGGCGTTCGTATCGGCCGATACAGAAATATTTATAATCAAAATATTGACAAATTTTTAATTTTTTTATAGGGTTACAAAAAAATATCAATATGTGTAATCATTAAAATCATTATTATGGATAAGGCAGAAGTTTTAAAAGAAATTAAACGGTTGTACTTTTTGTGCGAAGAGTTTTGGGTATTGCTTTTTTTGTCGCAGCAAGATGACCCCGGCGAGAATTATGATGCGTTACTGCCGTTGGTGGCAAAAAATCTGCCGCTAGTGGTGCAGAAAGATTTTTTGACAATTATGTCTGAAGGAAGCAAAAAAGGCAGATTGAAACATTTGAGTGAAGAAGTTGGGGCTTTGCATTGGCAATATGCCGATTTGTGCATTGGTTTGTTTAATGAACCGGATGTTTTGAAGCAAGAGGAGGTCGCCGAAGGCGTTTGCAGCCTATTGATTGTTTTGGGACGGACGGCTTTGGATATTCCTTCAGATGTTCTTGATTTGGAAGTAAGGCATGTTTTTCGACTTTTTGAAAGTTACAGCGATTGTTTCTCGGATATGAACTTGGGAATGGCGGGCGGTTTCTTTGAAAAGCTCGGCTACTTGGAAAAAGCGGAAGCCCTGCATAATATATTTGAGGAGAGAGAGAAGTTTTCAGCTATGCCTGTCAGCCAAATCGTTTATTATAATCCGAATATTGATAATACTTTGCCTAATTGATAAACAAAACGCCTTCGTCGGGAGGCGTTTTTTTTGGGGAATAAATAAATATTGACAAATATTGTAATTTCGTCTATATAAGAAGCAGTTATTTAAGTTTTATATTTTATTAATTTTAAATTATATTAATATGGAAAAGTTTTTTGAACAAGTTTCTGTGATTTGTGACGTTTATTTTGCTTTGTATGCCCAGAAAGGACGTCCGGAAGGAATAGTAACCACCTATCAGCAAAAATGCGGTTCGTTGGTTGAAGAGGGATGTGCAGAGCAATGCAAGCTCTTGGATCATTTTTTTGAAGGACAGAATCGTCAGGGGACAAATGATGAAACGCTGTTGTGGAATATCATTTCCTTGGATTTCAGCCGGTTGTTCGATGGCGTTTTGGAATATTGCCGGAATGTGAGTTCCAAGAGTGAGTTAATTAAAGCGCCGGTTTTTATCAAAGGGCTGAATGCCATTTTGAACGGTTGTGACATCTGGGGAATAAAGCGTTCGTCAAAGGATATTCTGATGTTTTTGGCCGGAGAGGTTTTGACAATGTATCCTGATTGCGGGTATCGAGCTGCTAAAGACGATTATTTTCCCGATAAGGTTAAAGCCGTGGATTTATGGATCGGAAAAGGCGACGAAATTTCCATTGCTCAAAAAGAAGTTATTGTTCAGGAAAATTACAAGCTTCAGCAAAAGAAGTAACTTGTTGCTTTTTTTACGCAGTTCCGGAATTCCGGACTGCGTTTTTTTGTTTTTTGAGCGGGTAGGCAATTATTTATTGACATAATATGCCGATTTGTCTATGCTGGCAAAAAATGTATGATTTATTAATAATTAATTTTAGTATTATGGAAACAAAAGATTTGTTTTTAAAATTCAGTCGGATTTATCAATCTTGTACTTTGTTGGAAAATTTGCAGGCTGCCTATGCAATGCATGATTTGTCTTCTTGCCGTGAGTTAACCGCTTTTTATAAAAAATTGACCGGTGATAAAAAATCCGATGAGCTTTATTTCTGGTGTGACGAAGACAACAGAGAATGTTTGAAGCTGACGATTGAAGAAGAGCAGAAAAAAATTTGTACTCTTTTTAAAGAAACCTGCAATGAGATGTCCTCTCGTTTTGAAATCGGAACCGAGGCATGGGACGGAGAGGTGTTGAAGGTTTTTTCCCGCGTATTCTTTTGTCTGGCGAGGAATTTGTGCCAATCTCCGGTTTTGCATCGTTTGGCAGAAATAAGCGAAAGTTTTCTGGCGAAAAACAATCCGGAATTTCGTGAAAATTTTTCCGAAATATTTAGAGAAATGATGTCTGATTATTCCATGGGCGCATATATCCACGAATTGGTCGAAATTTTCGAATCGCGTGGTTATTCTGATGAAAAGCAATCTGATTTACTCTCAATATTTGGGGTAAGCGCAGTAAAAATCACATTGGATTTATCCGACGGAGATGAAGATTGTTAACGAAAAATTGACAAATCTGGTGAAAAAATTTCAAAAAATGAGGGCGATTGTGAAAATCCCCTCGTTTTTTTGTGAGTCTAAATGTTTGTAAACATGCCATTTCTTGAAAAAGCCTGGTCCGGCGCCGATAATTTTGTGGATTGTTAATAAATTTATAACCAATTTCCGGCAATATTGTGCTATCAAAAATAACGAAACCCTAATAATCGGTGTAATGAGATGAGCAGAATGCAGATGAAGAAAATTCTTAATACAATTATTAACGATGATTGTGTTAAAGTAATGAACTCGATGGAGCCGAACTCGGTTGATTTGATTTTTGCCGATCCTCCGTATAATCTGCAGCTCGGTGATGCTTTGACCCGCCCGGATAATTCCAATGTCAACGGCGTGTATGAAGAGTGGGACAGTTTTGAAAGTCTGGCTGAATATGATCGCTATACCCGCGAATGGATGGCCGCAGCCCGCCGGATTTTGAAAGACGACGGCGCTATCTGGGTTATTGGTTCTTATCATAATATTTTCCGCGTCGGTTATATTCTGCAGGATCTCGGTTTTTGGATTTTGAACGATATTATCTGGAACAAGACCAATCCGATGCCGAATTTTAAGGGAACGCGTTTTACAAATGCGCATGAAACGTTGATTTGGGCTTGCAAAAATCCGCATTCTAAATATACTTTCAACTATGAGGCCATGAAAGCGCTGAATGAAGATACCCAGATGCGCAGCGACTGGCAGATTCCTCTTTGCACCGGGAAGGAAAGGCTCAAAGATGATGAAGGCAACAAGCTGCATCCGACCCAAAAGCCCGAGGGGCTGTTATATCGGGTGCTGATGGCTTCAACGAATGTCGGCGATGTGGTTGTGGATCCGTTTTTCGGAACCGGAACAACCGGAGCCGTGGCTAAGATGCTGGGGCGTAATTTTATCGGCATTGAACGCGATGCGCATTATGTTGCCGGTGCCCAGAAGCGTATTGACAATACGCAGCGGGTTAATGACGATTGTTTGGAATTCAGTTCCAAAAAACGCCAGCCCCGGGTTCCTTTCGGCGCCGTTGTGGAAAGAGGACTGCTCAAGGCCGGAGACAAGCTTTATGACGCCGGGCGCAAGCATTGCGCATCTATCCGTTCGGACGGAACGCTTAAGGCTTCCTTCGGGGAGGGTTCCATCCATCAGGTCGGGGCGGCCGCTCAGAATGCGCCGGCGTGCAACGGCTGGGTTTATTGGCATTTTGAAGACAAGGATAAGGGGTTGGTCAGTATTGACGAACTGCGCAAGGTAATCCGCGTAGAAATGTATGGGGAATAAAAATTTGAATTGTAAAAAAGGATGAACGGAGACTGGAGTAAAAAGAACAGAACCGGAAACGTAGAGAGTTTGAAAAAGAAATCAATGCAGCAGGACGCTCAAGTTCAGAAAAATTATGCAGCGATTGATTTGGGTACCAACTCCTGCCGTCTGGTCATTGCGACTCCGACACCGACATCTTTTCGCATTGTCGAGACTTTTTCCCGAATTACCCGCCTTGGCGAAGGCATTATCAATAATAACGAATTATCACGGGCGGCGATTAAACGAACGGTCGGTGCCCTTAAGGTATGTGCGGGTGTGTTGGCGGAATATGCTCCCATTCACAGTTGCCGCTATGTGGCGACGGCTGCCTGTCGCCGGGCGAAGAATTGTGCCGAATTTCTGGAGGCCGTTCGGCGTGAAACCGGGCTTAACATTGAAATCATATCTTCCAAGGAGGAATCCCGGCTGGCGGTTGTCGGCTGTGTTCCGCTCTTGAACCGCAATATTAAGCGGACTTTGGTTTTTGACATTGGCGGCGGTTCAACCGAAATTTCTCTGGCCAGGGTTACCAATACCGGGAATACTTTTATTGAAGGCTTTGTTTCTTTACCTTACGGCGTGGTAACAATTTCCGAGGCTTTTCCGTCTCAGGATATGACAGATTTGGCTTACAGCACGATTATTGAGCGGACGCATAAATTGCTGAAGGAATTTGATGAAAAGTACAATGTTACCGAAGCGATCCGCAATCAGGAGATACAGGTTATCGGGACTTCGGGGACGGTAACGGTGCTGGGGGCGGTCCATCTTAATCTGACGCGTTACAACCGTTCGGCTGTGGATGGAATTTCAATTTTGAAAAATGATATTGACAGAGCGATTGCAAAGATTAAAAGATTAGGGGACGAAGGGCGGAAAAAACATCCTTGCATCGGAGCGCAAAAAGCGGATCTGACGATTGCCGGCTGTGCTATTATTGAGGCGTTGTGTTCGTTTTGGCCGATAGCCGAGATTACGGTTGCCGACCGGGGAATTCGGGAAGGCATTCTGCTGGATCTGATGCATCATGCCAAGAATTATAATTTTAAGAAAAAACGCAGATACCGCCATCCTTATAATAAACGAGGCAAAAGGAACAATGAGCAGTAAAAGTGACAGATATTATGCGGCCATAGACCTGGGGACAAATTCTTGCCGGCTGGTTATTGCCGACAGGCATGGAAAATATGTATATAAAGATACGGTTTCGACCAAGCTGGGCGAAGGAATGTTTGCTCAGAACAAGCTGACGGACGAGGCCCAGAACCGGACGCTGGAGTGCTTTTATAATTTCAAACAACAGATTGACAAGTTTAATGTGGCTTCCGAGAATATCCGTGCCATAGCGACAGCTTCCTGCCGCATGGCGGCGAATGCCGACGAATTTCTCCATAAGGTATATCATGAAACGATGATTAAGCTTGAGGTTATCGGCGGAGAAGAAGAGGCGCGCTTAAATCTGGTGGGGGCAATGGACAACGTCAAGAGCAAGGCCGGTTATGTTTTGATTTATGATTTGGGCGGCGGATCGACGGAAGTTTCGCTGGCCAGGAATGCTAAAAATCCCGAAATACTGTTTACTATTTCCATTCCCTGGGGGGCGCGCAATTCGAGTGAGGCTTTTGGGTTGAGCGCGTATGATGAAGAAAACGCCGGCCGGCTGCGTCGCGAGATATACCGTTGGGTAGACGGTTTTAAGAATGAATCGAATTGGAACAAATACAAAGATAACCTTTGTGTGGTTGCAACTTCCAGTACGCCGCTGCGTTTGGTGTCAATGGTTAAGAACTTTGGAGAATATGACCGCGAACGTGCTGACGGCGTATCAGTCAGGTATGCCGATGTGGACAAGGAGATTGAGGCCGTTTACCGCATGACGCCGGAAGAAATGGCCTGCAACAAGTATATCGGTGAAAAACGTTCGTTGATTTTTGTTGCAGCGGGGATTATTTTTCAGACCATCTCGCGCGGTTTGGGCGTCAAGGAATTTACAGCATCGCTCAAGAGCGCTAAAGACGGAATAATTAAAGAGTTGATTGATCATGACCAATTTAACCAAATCAACCCGGTCAATTACCGGGCGGCGGGGAGTGACCGTTAAGGTCAAAACGGCCAAATATCGGAAAAAGTCTTCCAACCAATGGCTGGCACGGCAGCTGAATGATCCGTATGTAGCGGAATCAAAGCGTTTGGGATATCGTTCCCGGGCGGCATTCAAATTGATTCAGCTGGATGAGAAATACAAGTTTCTGGGCAAGGGAAAGACGATAGTTGATCTTGGCTGCGCTCCGGGCGGTTGGACGCAGATTGCTGTTCTTCGCAATAAGGGCAGCGGTCAGGTGGTCGGGCTGGATATTTTGGAAACCGAACCGATTGCCGGAGCGGTTACGATTCAGCAGGATTTTACCGAAGCTGATGCGGCAGACAAGCTTAAGGCTCTGTTGCACGGCGAGGCTGATATTGTGATGAGCGATATGGCGGCCAATACGACCGGGCATCAGCAGACGGATCATTTGCGGACTATTCACTTGGTGGAACTGGCTTATGACTTTGCCAAGGAAGTGTTGGCAGACGGCGGCATTTTTATTGCCAAAGTTTTTCAGGGCGGGGCCGAAGGCGAGCTGCTGGCGGACGTAAAGCGTAATTTTGCCAAGGTTTCTCATTTTAAGCCGGCGGCCAGCCGCAAGGAGAGTCCGGAGACTTATTTGGTTGCTCAAGGGTATCGGGGAAAATCGCGCTCTGTGGCCGTCTAATACAGAAATGTCGGATATTTTGCCCGGTTACGTATTTCCTATACGCTCGCTTGCAAAATTCCTAATTTCTTATTATACCGCCCACGTATCGCAATTTTCAAAAAAAATTGTATTTTGAGTTATTAGAGCGGTTTTAGCGGGGCTCAGAAAAGAACTCTGCTACTCTCATTAGCCGAACTTTTATCGCGCTCTGTGACTATCTAAAAATGCGCTCTGTGGTAGAGTAGAAATGTTTAATATTTGAGGAAGGGGTACAATGCAGCAGGCTGGGCGTTATCAGGCGGTTATGGAGCTTTTGGAAAAAATTTTCAAAGGTGATATTCCTGCCGACCGGGTTATCAATGATTATATGCGGGAACGTAAATTTATCGGTTCTAAAGACCGCCGTTTTGTCAGCGATGTGGTATGGAATATTATCCGCAACAAAATGAAGCTGGAGTTTGATACGGGAAGCTCCGATATTCGGCGCTGGGTCATGCTTTATATTGGCCGTTATACCACAGATAAGGTTGAAGATATTTTCAGCGGCGAAAAGTATGCGCCGGCAGCGCTTTCGGACGAAGAAAAATCCTGGATTGAGACAGAAAACGAAGAGCCTTATCCCGCTTATGTCGAAGCTGAAGTTCCGCAATGGGTTTTTGAAAAAATAAAGGACTTGGAGTTTTTTAAAGCATTGAATGCGCCGGCGCCGGCAGATTTCAGGATTAACGTTAAAAACCGGGAAAAGCTGATTGCGGATCTTACGGCCGAAGGGTATGAGGTGCGGCCCTGCTTTTATTCCCCGATCGGCATTCGCAGCGACCGCCGAATCAGTTTGGGGAACTGTCTGGCGTATCAAAACGGCGAAATTGAAGTTCAGGATGAGGCGTCACAGCTGGCGGCGATTTTGTGCGATGTCCGACCGCAGCACAAAATAATGGATTATTGCTGCGGAGCTGGCGGGAAAAGTCTGGCTCTGGCTTATTTGATGGATAACCAGGGCAAGGTTTTGGCGCATGATATTTCGTCGGCGCGTTTGGAAGCGATTAAACCGAGAATGCAACGGTTGGGAATTAAAAATATTGAGTTGACTGATTTTGCAGCAACGATGGATCGCGATTTTGACCGTTTTATTTTAGACGCTCCCTGTTCGGGAAGCGGCACCTGGCGCCGCAGCCCTGATGCCAAGTTTCGGTTGACGCCGGAATATCTGGAAAAACTGAATCAGACCCAGCGCGAGCTTTTGGATATTGCGTATGACAAAACCAAGTCCGGCGGCCGGATTATTTATATTACCTGTTCGATTTTTAAAGATGAAAATGAAAATATCGTCGAGCCGTTTGTCAAAGCTCACGGCGATGTGCGTCTGCTCAATCTGCGCGAGTTGTGGGAACAGAAGCTGAAGGCTCCGTATCCTTGCGTTTCTAACGAATATCTTCGCCTGTCGCCGCTGGCCACAGGTACGGACGGTTTTTTTCTGGCGATTATTGAGAAGGTCTGACTTTTGTTACAGTTATGTAAAATTATCAGCTGCGTGCCATTAAGTGTTGTGCCTGCGGCTGATTTGTGCTAAAGTAAAAAACAGTATATATAATTAATTTTAATTCTTATGGAAAAAGTTTGTCTGGAAGGAAGAAGTTTTAGAGTTGAAGAAGTGTCTAACGGGTTGTTTGAGTATTTTGCCGACAAATTGGAGGCTTATGAACACCGGACTTCAAATTTGGGAATAATGCACATTGCAACGCTCGGAAAAACGCTGGTGTTTGTTATGCGTTATGCTAACAGGGAAAATCCCCGGGACGTGTACAGCGTATATTATGTTTATGCCAGCGGCGAAAGAAAAATCCAACGCGGCAATTTGCATTACAGCATTTTGAAAAAGGCGGCATTGCCAACGGCTGAATATATTGGAAAGTATATGTATTGCCGTACCGACAAGTTTCGCATCAGCATCGGGTTGGTTCAGCAGGACAAACCTTGCCAAAGCGAGGAAGACGCCTTGAAAATGGCGGAGGCTTATTGTCTTTGTTCCCAAGAGAAAACCTATCAGAATTTTTTCTGGAGAGCAGAAAAGGAATTGCCGATAGAGGCTAAAATTGATGGCGAAAGCTGTTATTTGGCCTTTGTTGAACAACATTCCGGTGAGGCGCTGAAAATTACGGACAAATGTGGAAAATACCGTGTTTATCCGAAAAATTAAGCTGTCTGGCTGGTTAATTGCAGCCCCGGGAATGGGGTTGTTTTTTGTAAACAATTTTAATTTTTTATTTTTATGGAAAAGAAAGTTTATTATTCCGAGAGAAACGTTGACATTAATGAACTGGTTAAGAATTTGAGCGGAGTAGAAAGGCTGTCTTTGGCTTTTTCTGCCGACGCGGAAGCAGAAATTGAGGATGTCCGGCTGGTGTTGGACAAGGAAAATAACATTGCTTTGATGTTTTCCGTTAATCTCTGCAAAGAAGAAAGCGTTTCATCAGAAAAAGTCTGGAGCCTTTTTTATCTTCCGAATCTTACGCTGCGGTATTATAAAAAACGGCCGGAAGTGACCGTTGCCGGCGGAAATGCGGATATTTGGCAGGAAACCGAGTTTATGTATGCGCATTTGCGGGGACAAAATCTGCGGGTTGGCTTGATAAAGCCTGTTGCTCCGGTTTTGTCGACGTCTAAGGCGGATTTGTTTATCCGCTCGACCCAGTTTGTAGAATGGCGTGATGACGTCAGTCCTTTTGTCTACCGTTTTCGCGTATTTCCTGTTTGTCTTGACGGGCGGCTGTATTGGGGCGTTTCCGGGTTTAAGGGGCATGAGGACTATGAGATCGCGGACAAGGTGTCAAAAGTTCTTTTGCAGCCGGAAGGAAAGCGTATTTACCGGGTTCCCTCTTTTATCGGAAAAGCCTCATATGGCGGAAGCGCTTCTGCTTTCTGGCATTTTGACGGGCAAAGCCTGCACCGCAGCCGGAAAATGTATATTTCCTGTTCGGAGGCAAAGGAGATTTTTTTGAATTCGGGTTTTCGCGGAACGCTTTGTTCGGAATTCAAACCTTTGGTCAGCGGTGACAATAACGGGTTTGAACGTTTCTGGAAAATTGCTTATGAGGGAGAAATCAATTATCTGGTTTCGGCACATACCGGAAAACTGGAACTCGTGAATTATTTTAATTTGCGGAACTATGTTCCCGGAGAACCGGATAAAGATGACGGATTTATCTTTGAATAGGCTTGACTGTTACAGAAAGGCTCCGAAGCGTCGGAGCCTTTTTGTTTGACTTTGGGCGGAAAATCAGGGTATAGTGGCATAAAACAAAATTTTTAGTCCTAATAATTAATCTTCATTATCATGAAAAAGACGAATTTAACTTGTGAAAATTTTGTCAGGGTATTAGGGCAGGAGCCCTATGCGCAGGCAGAGTTGTCAATAAAGCAGGTCGCTTGGGAATTGGAGCGTTATTTTGCTGCGGATGTTGACGATTTTGAATATCAGTCGATGCATTTGCTGTCTTATGCCCGGCAAAGCGGGGAAATAAGCCTTTGTCTGGCAGTCCATTATCGCAATCGGCTGAAAAGCATTGCGTTAATTTTTGATTTTTGTACCGGTGAAAAGAAAAAGGTTTACCGGGATAACAGAGTTCCGCTGCCGATGTATTACAAAGACGATGTCTGCTGGGGGCAGGTTTATAAGTCTTTGGAGTGTACGGCGTATGTTACCGAGGCATATTCGGTGGTTGTTGATTTTTTCCGGCGCCGGACAGACCCTCAAAACCGTTTGGAAGCCGAACGTATGGCTTTGGCTTTTGCCATGACGCAGCTTAAAGGTTCGGAAACGGTACGGGCGAGTTTTTGGTCCCGGGCGGGAATCCGGGTCAAACAAGTTGTGCTTGATGGCAATCAGCCGTATTATGCAGCATTGCTTGATGCTGATTGCAGTTTGGTTCTGATAATCGGAAAATCTTGCCGACTGGTAACCATAGATCGAAAATATCTGATGCAGTTTTCTTGAAAAAAGCCCGGACGCATCCGGGCTTTTTTATTGTGAGGCGTTGAGCTCCTTGCCGTTTTGCTGATAAATGTAGGAAATGATTTCCGCTACGGCGGCAAAAGCTTCAACCGGAATCTCCTCATTGATGTCTACGGCTTTCAAGATTTGCAATAAATCTTCGTCACGGCGGATTTCGATATTGTTGTCCAAGGCGATTTGGATAATTTTTTCGGCGATTTGCCCTTGTCCTTTGGCAAGGACAACCGGGGCGCTGTTTTTCTGCATGTCGTATCCGAGGGCAACGGCATATTTTGAGGATAACTCCAAATCGGCGTTGAGCTCCTGTTTTTTTCTGTTATCATCTTGTTCAGACATTATGCAATATTCCTGCCGGGTTAATCTTATTAACATATTGTAATCATTGGGGAATGGTTTGGCAAGCGTTTTTAGGTGGCACGAATCTTGCATCATGGCAGGCGTAATAGGGATTACGTCCGAATTTGGGGAGTTTGACGGTGGATTTGAATAATCTTTCAGTCTTTGCGGCAGCAAATCAGAACATTAAATATCAGACCGAACGGCAAAAGGTTTTGGCTGCAAATGTGGCTAACGCCAATACGCCGGGCTATCTTCCCAAAGATCTCAAACGTCCGGATTTTGGGACAGAGCTTTCTACCCATTTGAAAATGACCGTGACCAATGAAAAACATCTGACCGGAGTTGGCGGTAGTTATGGCGGCTATAAGGTTTATACGCCTAAGCCGTCGACAGCGTTGACCATTGACGGAAACGGCGTGGTTTTGGAAGATCAGATGAATGAGATCAGCAAGAGCAAGGGCGAGTATGACCGGGTGATTACGCTTTACGGAAAATATCAAAACATGCTGAACACGGCCAATACAAAGATTAGCGGTTAGGCGGGAGATAGATGAGCGATTTGACAGTTACGGCGGATATTGCGGTTTCGGGAATGAAAGCCCAGGCGGAACGTTTGCGTCTGATTTCCGAAAATATGGCCAATGCCGACTCCATTTCTACCGAGCCGGGCGGTGAGCCTTATCGTCGCCAGGTACCGGTTTTTAAGAACTATCTGGATGCGGCCAACGGAGCGGAGCTGGTTAAGGTGGAGAAGGTTGTCAAAGACCAGTCGCCTTTTGAGAAAAAATACGAACCGAACCATCCGGCGGCTGATGCGGAAGGCTATGTTTCTCTGCCTAATGTCAATCCGCTGATTGAGATGATGGACATGAAAGAAGCACAGCGCAGTTACGAAGCTAATTTGAATGTTATGAAGACTGCGCGTGATATGAATTCTAAAGTTTTGGACTTGTTAAAGTAATGAGGGGAAAATAGAATGGTAAACAATATTTCCAGCGCTTTAAATGCCTATCAGCAGGCGCTTAGCCGGATTGGGGGAAATGTTCTGGCCGAACAGCCGAAGCCTACCATTAATAATGAATTTCAAAATATGGTTAAGTCTGCCGTTGAAGATGCCGTCGATCTTTCCAAAGCCGGCGAGAGCATGACGCTTCAGGGTATTCAGGGCAAGGCCGATATTCAAGACGTTGTTCTTGCGGTATCCAATGCCGAGATGGCATTGAATACGGTGGTTTCTGTTCGCGATACTGCGATTAAGGCTTATAATACGATTATTTCAATGCCTATCTAAATCGTGCTCTGTGGTTGAGTGGTACAGATTTATCGGGGAAAATTTTTTAGTCACGTATTTCTTTATCCCTTAGGCATCTAAGCTCGCAGCGGTCGCTTACGCTTTCCT
>ENA-OURU01000257-OURU01000257.1-human-gut-metagenome-genome-assembly--contig:-NODE-257-length-83342-cov-3.325381_pt1 | contig 83342 bp, 71 predicted proteins | sample MGYA00242137_ERZ509064 | MGnify/ENA primary metagenome ERZ509064 (study PRJEB26280, sample SAMEA2338777) | human gut metagenome | biome: human gut; feature: human-associated habitat; material: faeces...
TGTCGGGTCATCAACAAAAACATGAGTAACAGCCCCAACAATTTTATCGTTTTGTATAATCGGCGAACCACTCATCCCCTGTACAATCCCGCCTGTCAGTTTTAAAAGCTTTTTATCCGTCACCCTGATTTCCATACTCTTATTATCCCTTGCATTAATTTTTATATCTTCAATTTCAATTTCATACATTCTCGCCCTGCCTTCAAGATTCGCATACAGATACGCCTTTCCGGCTTCAATCTCTTGTTTTCTGCCAACTTCATACGCCTTTCCGGAATAGGCGGACACACGCTCCTGTTTCATCTCACCAAACACACCCTGCTCCGTGTTCTTTTTAATTTTTCCTATCGTATTTTTTGCAATCATATTGATATATCCCTGCAGTTCTCCCGGATTTCCTTTCTCCCCCTTCATAATATCGACTATCTGCGTCTGAAACAATTCACCCCCGTGTAAATTCAACAGCGTCCCGGTATCAACATCTGTAATTCCATGTCCAAGTGTACCAAATTCACCGGTCTTCGTTACATAAGTAAGCGTGCCGATTCCCTGTGTATCCTCCCGTACCCATGTTCCGATTTTATATGTGCCATCTGATGAAAGCACCGGACGCATGGCAATTTTTATCTTTTCTCCGTTTCGGCGTATTAAAACCGTAACCTTTTTATCTTTTGTCCCCTGAATTTCACGGTTTAAACTTTGAATCGTAGCAACCTTTTTCTGATTCCACTCCAAAATATAATCCCCCGGCTTTAACAAATTTTCACCGGGCGCATAAGTAAGCCCATCTTTTGCCGGGACCTCAGTCGTATCCAGCACTAGCAGCCCATTAGTCTCCACATAAATACCAATTGGCTCTCCACTCGGAAAAATCTTTTTCCTTTTCACCACTTTAACGTCCATCCTCTTTACCGGCAGCACACCAAATAAGCGGACCGATACCTCATAACTTCCTAACCGGTTTGATTTCATAGAAAAACTGCCATCCTGATTTTGCACATGCAGAGCCGGAACACTTTGCTCGGTCTTAAAAAACGCCGGCAGGTCCAGTTCCTGTTTTTCCCCGACGTAAGTCAAAACAGAATCAGGAATTTTATTTTGAATATAATCATACATCAAATATCCAATCAATAATACATCAGCCACTAATAATCCAGCCAGCAAAAAACGAACTTTTTTTCTCATACTCATTCCTCCCATAATTGGCAAAATAAAAACAGAAGGTACAAAACTTACTATTGTTTTGGTTCCTTCTGTTTAGTATAGCCAACTTCTATTTTTCTAATTCTGAAAACTATCTGAACTTTTTTGGTTTGCTAACGCTTTCATCTCTCTCGCATTTTCAAGTACCGACTCTGTAATCTCAACACCGCCAAGAATACGTGCCAATTCCTGTTCACTCTGCGACTTATCCAACGGACGAATCACTGTCTCCGAATGATTTTCATCAACCATCTTTTCAATCAAAAAATGGGTATCTGCCATTGCCGCAATCTGTGCCAGATGAGTAATGCATAGAATCTGGTGGCTTTTACTTAAAAGTTTCAGTTTTTCCGAAACCTTCTGTGCCGTACGTCCACTGATTCCGGCATCAATTTCATCAAAAATCAAGGTCTCAATATGGTCTTTTTCGGCAAAAACCGATTTAATTGCCAGCATAATACGGGACAACTCACCGCCGGATGCGATTTTTCCGAGGCTTTTCTTTGGCTCGCCCGGATTCGTTGCAATCAAAAATTCAGCTTCATCCCATCCATCCGCACCAAATGTATCTTTGCGGCTCCATGAAATTTCAAAATCTACATAGGCAAAATTTAAATCTGATAAAGCAGCTTTAATCTTTTCCTGAAGAATGGAAGCGGTTTCTTTCCTTTCTTTTGATAACTGCTCACATTTCTTTGTCAAATCCGACTCATATTCCTTTATTTTAGCAAGAAGTTTCTCCTTATACTGTTCAAAATCTGCAAGTTTTTGCAGTTTATCCTCTACTTCTTGCAAATGCGAAAGTATTTCTTCATAGGTACTTCCGTATTTCGCCTGCAAATTGTGAATCGTATCGAGTCTTTTCTCTAAATCCGAAAACTCATTGGCATCGAAAGAAAAGTCCTGCATATAATCCGCTGTTTCATGATTAAAATCATCTAAAAGTCCTTCAATCTGCAAAAGTTCTTCCTGCAAGTTCCGAATTTCATCACCAAAGCCTGTAATCCGCTGCATACTCTGCAACGCATGGCTCACAGCTCCCGCGGCCGTATCACTTGTCAAACGGTGTACCAGACCAAGCGATTCCACAATTGTCTCAGCGCCGGATGCTCTGCGGTATGCTTCTTCCACTTCTTCGATTTCACCGGCTTGTAAAGATGCCTGCTCAATTTCCTGTTTTTCGTATTCCAAAAAACTAAGTTCTCTCGCACGCTCCTCATCTGACACATCTTCATCCTGCCACTGTTTTTTCAGCGCTGTATATTCACGGTATAAAGCAGCAATCTCTTGTTTCAGAGCGACACACTGTTTGGTGGCAAACTCATCTACAATTGCTAAATGTTTATCCTTCTGCAATAATGACTGGTTTTCATGCTGTCCATGAATGTCAATGCAGAGGGCAGCCACCTGGCGAATCACACTGACCGATACATTTTCACCATTAATTCGGTTTACACTCCGGCTTCCCGTAATACGGCGGGAAATGACAATCTGTCCTTCGTCCGGGTCTACACCTAATCTTGATAATTTCTCTTTTGTCTCTTCATCTTCAATCTGGAAAACAATCTCCACCATCGCAGAGTCGCCATGCTTTCCTATGATTTCCTGCGAAACTCTTGCACCGAGCGCGATGCCGATAGAGCCAATCAAAATCGATTTGCCGGCTCCCGTCTCTCCGGTAAGAATATTTAACCCGGAAGAAAAATCAACATCAATCTCGTCTATTATCGCAAAGTTTTTTACATGTAAATTTACTAACAATAGTCTCCTCCCATTCCACTACTTTAATTTTGTAACGTTCACGCGGCATCCGAGTTTTACACCGTTGACAACCGCATAAATCGTTGTTATACCTCTCTTACGTCCGGTAACAAGTCCGGTCGATGATACGGTTGCAATGTTAATATCTCTTGAATACCATGTTACACCGGTACTAATCTCATTTACATGAAGCTGTTCGGTATCGTATGGACGAAGAGTTACTGCCTTGCGGTTTAAATCTACAACCAATACATCACAATAACCATACAGTCCGGTCGAAGTCGTTCCGTAAATCGTAGCCTCTCCGGCACGTTTGGTCTTAATCTTACCATATTTATTTACGGTTGCCACTCTCGGATTATCGGAGTGATATTTAATCTTCGTCGTCGAATTGACCGGATTTAAGGTAATGCCGGACTGGGCAATCTTTCCTTTCGCCACGGTAATCTGGCTGTTTGCCACAGTAATTCCCGTTGCCTCAATCGGCTCAACAACATGAAGTATGCAAGTTGCTGACTTACCGGAACCATCTTTTGCCGAAGCCTTAATCTTTACAATACCCTCGCCGGTTCCCAATACTCGTCCGGTACTGCTGACTGTTGCAATCGATTTTTTATTCGTCGTCCACTTCACGGACTTAATCGTCGCATTTTTCGGAAGAACAGTTGCTTTCAGTTTCAACGTACTTCCAACAAGCAGTCTGCCCGAATAACGGTTCAGTTTAATTTTTTTCACTTTACGAACAACACGCACTTTACATCTGGCGTATGCACCGGAACCATCCTTCGCTGTCGCTTTGATATAAGTCGTTCCTAATTTCTTTGCCTTTACTTTACCGCCGGAAGTCACGGTTGCAACTGATTTTTTGCTGCTCGTCCATTTTACCTTTTTATTACTTGAGCCGGTAACTGTGGCTGTCACATAGAATGACTTGCCTTTAGCCAAATATTTGGTTTTCGGCGATACCGTCACCTTCGTATCATTTTCTTTCTGTTTTGGCAGAATCGTAATCAAACAGGATACAGAAAATCCACCATCTGTCGTCGTACCGGTTACCATCGCCGTACCGGCTTTTACACCGGTTACTTTCAGATTGGAAATACCTGCCGCCTCTATTTTTATATTACTATTGGAAGTCTTCCACGTCATTGCCTTATTAAAAGCTGTTACCGGATTAAAAATTGGAATCAGCGTAAGCGAGCTGCCCACTCGAACCGTCTTTTCTGATGAGTCTAAGGAAACTCCTTTCACACCATCCTGCACAGTCACCATAATAACTGTCGTCGGTCCTGCCACTTTTCCGTTGTAAGCAGTCGCCTGAATAAATGTCGAACCTGCTTTCACACCGGTCACACGGCCATTCGTATCAACCGTTGCCACACCGGTATTATAACTCTTCCATACAATCGTATCTGTTGAATTTGCCGGTGTAAAGGTTGCCTTTAAGTTCACACTGTCACCGGTCTTAAGCGTTACGTCTTTTGGTGTCAGATTCAACGCCGTTGACGGCTGTTTCACAGAAACTTTTACATTCGATATCAAACCTTCGGTTGTCACCACATTAATATTCGTAGTTCCCGGTGCTTTACCGGTCAATGTAGCAATGCGGCGTTCTTCATCATAAGTTACCGCCACGATACCATCATCATTTGGCGTCCACGTAATACCGGTTGCCGTATTTTTCGGATTAAAATCTACTAATAACGGAACCGCCTCACCTACATTCATCGTCACATCCATCTGACTTATCGTCATACTATCCGGCGTACCGATAATCGTTACCAGACAGGATGCCATTACATTGTATGGATTGTAGGTCGGATACACACTAACAAGCGCTGTACCGGCTCCCTTGAATTTCATATAACCATCTTTGTCTAACTCAACAACGGAAGTATCGGAACTAGCCCATGTAAGCGCTGTATCGGTCGCATTGGTTGGACCCCACTTCACTTCGTCTTTCATATTATAACCGCTCTTGTAAAGCTCTAACTGCATCTGTGCGGCACTAAATGAAATTTCATTAATTGGAATACGCACCGTCACCTCAAACGATTTGTACTCGTTATTCACAGTACTGTAAACAGTCAACGTCGCACGTCCACCACCAACTGCAGTAAGAATTGCACTCTTGCCGTCCGATGCCTGTTCTACCGTAAAGACCGAAGTATTGCTGCTAATCCAGCGAAGCGGTGCAACGGTAACGGTCTGTTTGATGTTTGCAACTACTGTAAGATGATCGCCAACTAACATCTGCTGATCCGTTCCCGGATTCAAGGTAAAGCCGGATACCGTAGCCTCTACTTTTACCGTACAGGTTGCAGTCTTATACAAACCATTTCCGGCATCCAAAGTTACTGTAATCACAACATCCTGCGTTGTCACTTTCTTACCTTCAATCAAACCGGTCAGTCTGTCTACCGATACATAGTTCGGGTCACTGCTCTCCCATGTAATGGAACCGGAATAAATACTATTTAATTTAACACTTAACTGCTCTTTCTGCCCAACCACAATCGTCATTGACGTCCGATTTAACTGAATGTTATCCGTAATATCAATCTTTGTTGTGAAAGCCGCCGGCAGCGCCTCATTCTCGGCAAGTCCTAAAATTCTGCGAACATAGGCTTCCCTGCCGCTTCTCACGGTCAGCGTTGCCACTAGGTTACCGACATTTTTTGCCGTTAATTCTGCCTTTGTATTATCAAAGTCCGCATATTCGGAATAATCCGGTGCTCCCTGCGCCATCTTAATATCCACACTGAAACACTCATTAAAATCTTCCAGCGTCATATTATAACTTTCCGCAAAATGATATCCATCACCAATACTTAAAATCTCCGTTTTGTCCTGAATATCACTCTTAATTGTCAGATGCACAACGGTCGGTGTATATGCTGTTGTTCCATTATCCACGTTTTCATCATAACTGCCATAAGTATAGAAATACAGGTCATACTCACCCGCTTTTCCTTCAATCCGCAGTTCATTGCTTCGACTCGCCGTCGGCGTAATCGAAATCAAATCCGAATCTTTTCCAAGGGAATCTGCAATAATTTTTGAATTTCCCTGATCATCATCTTTTTTTACAACCCACACAATCTTACTTCGGATTACTTCCAGATTGTTTGCAAAGTTCGTATCCGTGTATAAACATTCACCGGAATTTAACTGGGCGTCAATCGCCGTTCCATAATTTGCCCCATTGGTTGTCGAAACACGAGGGATAACATAAACATCCAGATATGCCGTATACGTTTCCGCACCACCGGTCGGTGTATACGTTGCAATCACCTGCGTCTTACCGGCACCAACCGGAGAAACAAGACCACCGCTCTGTGTTACGGTTACTACCTCCTCATTCGCACTCGACCACTGGGTATTCGAAGAATTGGCAGAACCAAAGTTCAAACCAAGATTAACCGGTGCACTGTTCGAATACATCACAAGAGACCTTGCCGTGTCATTTTCATGAACAAATTTATAAATCGAATCGTCGGTTGATGTATCGATCGAGAATACGACACGGATATTACACGTCGTACTACCTAACACAGCATCCCCAGCCATACTGTCCTTAACGGTTACTGTAACGGTGACATCACCAGGTGACAAAGCCTTTACAATACCAATTGTTTTGGATGTACCAGGACTAATTGATGCAATAATGTCACGGGCTGTAGCATCTTCAATCGTCCATTCTACCTTATAACGTTCATCATCATAAGCCGTTCCTTCCGTACGAAGCATCAGCTGCATACTGCTTGTCGTCATGTCATAAGTAACTGCCGGGTCTAAATCAGCACCATTAAACTGAATAAAAATCTGGTCAGCCGCATGAGAAAACTGCCCACGCAGGAGAAAAAATAATACCCCCACAAAAAGTGTAAGAAGCACTGCATATCTTCTTTTTTTGAATCTTTTCTTAATTTGTTCTCTCATATCCATAACCATACCTTTCTATATCATCTATCTAAAATCTGATTCTAAAATAAACATTCGCATCCGTAATCTGTATATCGGACAAATTCAAATTAAAATTTAGTCTTGATTGTCAAAAGATGCCTCTTTTGTTCCCTTAAACACAAATAATTTGCTGATAAAATAATTAATTATAATAACCAAAACCTGAGTCAAAAGTTTCGCCACAAACAAAAGTGTATTAGAATCAGGGAACAATATTACAGCAAGCTGAACACCGCCAAGTTCGATAATTAAAGTGGATACACGGCCGCCAACAAACTTAACAAATTCAACCAAAAGTTCTTTCATTCCTGTTGTTTTCGACGCAAATACAAACTTTTTATTTGTCACATAAGCAAACAAAATAGCAGACACAATTCCAATTAAATTTCCAAGGAACGTGCCCAGTGCAAATTTCCCGACATACCACTGTTCCCATTTCAAACCATACCACAATCCATATGTAATCACAAGATTAACAAGTGTTGTACATCCTCCAAAAAACAAATATAAAAGCTTGTCCTTATTTTTTTTATAAAAAGGCCACATAAATCGAAGCAACTTCCAATTCATAATACGGTCAAAAATATCTGTAATTTCCGGTTCCATCTTTGTTCTCCATTCTTTTTATTATTTTACTGTAATTAAAAGGGATTCCTGCAAACGATTCGTATCTCCGTTATTATCCTGTCCCCAGTAACCACTTCTTCCTTTTCAGCCCCACAAGAGCACCTCCTTTTTTATATGAATTCTATTTTACCATAAAAGAACAAAAAAACCTAGCATTTTGTTTAGCGTTTTACGCCCGAACTTGCCACACAAAAAAAATCGTGCTATAATACGATTTTGTGGTTTTTGCATGAATGAATGGAGGTTTCTATGAAAACAACAAGAGACGATATCAGAAACATCGCCATCATCGCACACGTCGATCATGGCAAGACAACCTTAGTGGATGAATTATTGAAACAAAGCGGTGTATTCCGCGCCAATCAGGAAGTTGCCGAACGTGTCATGGACTCAAATGATATTGAGCGTGAACGAGGCATTACTATTTTATCAAAAAATACAGCCATTACCTATGAAGGTGTGAAAATTAATATCATCGACACACCGGGACATGCCGATTTCGGTGGTGAAGTAGAACGCGTTCTTAAAATGGTAAATGGTGTCATCTTAGTCGTTGACGCTTTTGAGGGTGCAATGCCTCAGACAAAATTTGTGTTAAAGAAAGCACTGGAGCTGTCTTTGCCGGTTGTTGTCTGTGTCAACAAAATCGACCGTCCGGAAGCTCGTCCGGAAGAAGTTGTCGATGAAATTTTAGAGCTGTTTATCGATTTAGATGCGGATGAATCCCAGTTAGACTGCCCATTTATCTTTGCCTCGGCAAAAGAAGGTGTGGCATCCTGCGATGTCAATGAGAAAGGCACCGACATGAAGCCGCTCTTTGATGCGATTTTAAATTATATTCCGGCACCGGAAGGCGATCCGGACGCCGACACACAGGTCTTAATCAGCACCATTGATTACAATGAATACGTTGGCCGAATCGGCATCGGAAAAGTCGATAACGGAACCATCCGCGTCAATCAGGATGCCGTTATTGTCAACCATCATGACCCGGATAAAAATGAAAAAGTTAAAATTTCCAAATTGTATGAATTTGAAGGACTCAACCGTGTGGAAGTCGAAGAAGCAACGATTGGCTCAATTGTAGCCATTTCAGGTATTGCAGACATTCACATTGGAGATACTCTGTGTAGTCCGGAAAATCCGCAGGCAATTCCGTTTCAGAAAATTTCGGAGCCAACGATTGCCATGCATTTTATGGTAAATGACAGTCCACTTGCCGGTCAGGAAGGAAAATACGTGACAAGCCGCCATTTGCGTGATCGTTTATACCGCATGTTAAATACCGACGTATCCCTCCGTGTGGAAGATACCGACACAACCGAAGCTTATAAAGTGTCCGGCCGCGGGGAACTGCATTTATCCGTTTTAATTGAAAATATGCGTCGTGAGGGATATGAATTTGCGGTTAGCAAAGCGGAGGTTCTTTATAAAGAAGATGAAAATGGCAAAAAATTAGAACCGATGGAACGTGCTTATGTCGATGTACCGGATGAATTTACCGGAAATGTCATTGACCGCCTCAGCCAGCGTAAAGGGGAATTACAGGCAATGACCCCATTAAATGCAGGCACGACACGTCTGGAATTTATCATTCCAGCCCGTGGACTGATTGGATACCGCGGCGAATTTATGACAGACACCAAAGGAAACGGTGTTATCAATACAGAATTTGAAGGCTATGGTCCATTTAAAGGAGAAATCCCTTATCGTAAACAAGGCTCTCTCATTGCTTATGAATCCGGCGAAACAATTACCTACGGTCTTTTTAATGCACAGGAACGAGGCACTTTGTTTGTTGGTCCCGGTGAAAAAGTTTACGGCGGCATGATTGTCGGCGAACACGCAAAAAGCGATGACATTGAGGTCAATGTATGTAAAAAGAAAAACCTGACGAATACCCGTTCTTCCGGTGCGGATGAAGCACTGCGCCTTACACCGCCGAAAGAATTAAGTTTAGAGCAGGCACTTGATTACATTGACACTGACGAATTACTCGAAGTTACACCGGAAAATCTTCGTATCCGCAAAAAAATTCTCGATGGAACGGAGCGTTACCGTGCCAAACGAAATGTGGCAAACGCAGCAAAAAGCTAATGTAAAAAAAGAATGTCAATCACGAATGCTTGATTCTGAATCGATATAGGCTTATACTTACAGTATTATTTCGATTTCAGAATTACAGGGGGAAATGTTTTGGGTAATTATAAAGAAAGTATTGCCATCATCATTCCGGCACTGGACCCGGATGAGCGCATGGTATCACTCGTTGGACAATTGCACGACGATGGCTTTTCCAATATCATTTTGGTCGATGATGGAAGTCTTATTGCCAATCGAAAGTATTTTAAAACATGCAAAGAGACTTGCCACTGCAAAATAATCCGCCACGTCGTAAATTTCGGAAAAGGAATTGCACTAAAGTCTGCGTTTAACTATATTTTAGAGCAGCGCCCGGATATCAAAGGTGCCGTAACCGTGGACTGTGACGGTCAGCATGTACTTATGGACATTAACACTTGTGCAAAACTAACCTATGAGCATCCGGATTCTTTGATTCTTGGCTGCCGTCAGTTTGACGACAAGGAAATTCCTCTGAGAAGCCGTTTTGGAAACAAGTTGACTCGGCAGATGATCCGGCTTTTATGCGGCATACATGTTTCTGACACGCAGACCGGACTCAGAGGACTTCCAACCCCTCTCATAAGAGAGCATTTTGCAAATGTAAAAGGAGAACGGTTCGAATATGAAATGAATATGCTGATTGCTGCGAAGGAATACCAGATTCCAATTGAAGAATTTCCGATTCAGACAATTTATCTGGCAAATAATGAAAGCTCGCATTTTAATCCGTTCATTGATTCGATTCGGATTTACAAAGTGTTTTTTAAGTTTATGCTAAGCTCTTTATCCAGTTTTATTATCGACATTGCTTTGTACTGGCTGCTTGGCTATCTGCTTCGTCCGATCATCTCCGACAAGTGGATGCTTCCGTTTTTCGATTTGTCCGTGCTTATATTAATGCGGACTGTGATTTCACGTTTTGCCAGTTCGCTATTTAACTTTTTTGTGAACAAAAATCAGGTGTTTAAAAATGACTCAAGCTCGCCATTTCTTTTTGTAAGATATTACACATTGGCAATTGTTCAGCTTTTGTTGTCTGCTGTTTTAGTCGATCATCTGCTGACATTTATTACTTATTCGACACTTCGCAAATGCATTATTGATACCCTGCTTTTTGCAATCAGTTTCCAAATTCAAAGAGAATGGGTGTTCAAGAAATAAAAAAAGAAGGATTAGTAAATCAACTCGAAACAAAGGATTCGCTTTGCGAATAAAGTTTCTCACTGATTTATTAATCCTTCTCTTCTATCTATTGCAAATGACATTTTCTATCTTTTATCATCTTGACTTTTTCCTGCATATAGAAAAGGCCAAGCATAGCCGCTGTAATATAAAACGGAACAAACATAAACAAATATCTGGCACGCACTTCAAATATCATAAGGAACAAATTAATCCCAGTCAATGTCATCGCAATGAAAAGTGCTCTTTTATTCCTATTATCAAAAAATATTGCAAAGAAACAAACCAAAATCTGTATAGAAACCCATATACTCTGCAAAATATTATAAATCATCTTATTATCCTGTGCATAATAAAAAGATTGTAATTTTTGTGCAAATTCACTGTGCAGTCCACGATATTCACCAAAGAAATTTCCTTCCCAGCCCCATGCAAATGAGCCATCATCATTTGCAATTATCAATTTCTGCATATAAAACTTTATTGTGCCCCAAATGCCTTTCTCACTTATACGTTGTCTCCACACCTCAATTTGCATTTCCTTTCTCTTCTCCGGATCGGATATTCCCCATGAACGCTCCCTGTCAACGCCAAAATAAGAGCCATGTGTTTCCTCATTTGCCCCCATCATCAGATAATGCTGCCATGTCATTTGTGCATCTGCATTCCGCTGGTCATACACAGCATCACTCAAACTATTTATCAGACCCAAAACAATTATGGTTCCTCCTGCAGCAATTAAACATTTTGCGGCAATTTCCTTAATTTGGCACTTTCGCAAAAAAAATATTTCTGCCAGAACAATTGCAAGCAAAGCAATCACCACCGTCGGCTTGATTTTTATCCCCAGCGAAGCCGCTATCACAATTCCTATCCATGATGCATAACCCTTTTTCTCATCTTTCATGGAGCAATAAAAATACAAAACCGCACTCAAAAAAGGAAGTACGTATGTATCTGAATAAGGGATTATAATCCATGGGTTGAATCCTAAAAAAACTGTGCAAATGATTATAGACAGGAAAGTCACTTTTCGACTATGCGTTAATTTCCAAACAGTCATCACAGTAAACACAATGGCAGCATCTGTGGAAATCACCCCTGCAACAATCGTAGGAAAATAATTATCTACACATCCAAATAAAGATGACAGATATTTTATTCCGGCAAAAATAATCGTCAAAAAAATATTATTCGGGTAAGCATTAAAATAATTCTGAGAAAACGAATCTCCTCTTTGGCTGATCCAATCCTGAATTGTTCCACCATGTGTCACAACATCTGCTGCCGACTGCAGTATACCGACATCCCACGTCGTATAAAAATAGATACATTTACACAGATACATCTGCATCACAAATATAATTACCGCATAAAATATGCAAAACATAACAACTCTGTTTCTTTTGCAAACACAACTTGCTATTTTTCTCGTGCAGCATATAAAAAAAAGGAGGGAAATTGCTGTCAACCCAATCAATGCCAGCAAAGCATTCAACAATTGATAATGTAACGGAAACACATCACCTGCAAGTCTTCCGAACTCAAGCAAAATCATAACCACAATAAAAATGTGTAAGCAAAGAAATATCTTTTTCGCTGCCACACACAAAAAATTTTGTATTTTTTCCACTATCACTTTCTCTTTGCATTCCTTTCCCCGTCAAAACAAAATCTCTGAACTCTTACTCGGCCCGGTCTACATCATTTAGAATATCCTGTATAGCAAATCTCGGACGGCCTTTCGTCTCTAGATACATCTTTCCAATATATTCACCGACAATACCTATCGCAAGAAGCTGCAAACCGCCAAGCGCCCAGATAGAAACCATAAGACTGCTCCAGCCAAGTACCGTTGCACCCATTGCATGGCGCACAATCGAATAGATCAGGATTCCAAGGCTTGCCAAGAAGATGACAAGACCAAGGCTTAATATAAAGCGGATTGGTTTGACACTAAACGAAGTGATGCCGTCAAATGCAAACGACAACATTTTCTTCAGCGGATATTTGCTCTCTCCTGCAAAGCGCTCCTGTCTTTCATAGTATACGTTGTCTGCCGGATATCCGATTAACGGTACAATTCCGCGTAAAAAGAGATTGACTTCCTTGTAATTTTCCATCTGCATTAAAACACGCTTACTCATCAAGCGGAAATCTGCATGATTAAAGACAATGTCAACCCCCATCCATTTCATGATTTTATAAAATCCTTCTGCCGTAAATTTCTTAAAAAACGTGTCTTTTTTTCGGCTGCTGCGCACACCGTAAACAACATCAATTCCATGATTAAATTTATCTACCATCTCATCAATAGCATGAATATCATCCTGTAAGTCAGCATCCATTGAAATCGCTGCATCACAATGATCCTTCGCATACATAAGGCCGGCAAGCACAGCATTCTGATGTCCGCGGTTTCTGGAAAGATTCAATCCACTGACAAGTGTATATTCTTCATGCAGACGGCAGATAATCGGCCATGTCTGATCTTTTGAACCATCATTCACATAAAGAATCCGGCTTTTTTCACTAATCTCACCTGCATCGATCAATTTTTGCAATTTATCACTTAACTGTTTTGTCGTCTCATCAAGCACCTCTTCTTCATTATAACAAGGTACAACCATATAAATTATTTTACCCTTTGACATACCTGTCCTCCTATATTATCACATTATTATGGGCATTATACCACAGTTTTCATATATTTGCAAAACATTTGACTTTTTACCTATAAATCGTTATAGTATATGAGGTATCTATTAACACTTGGGGAAAGGAACATACAACCATGAACAAGCAGTCTCGTTACATGCTAAGACAAAATTTGTCCTACTATAAAAATCGGATAAAATACGGTATTACAAAACTGCACTCGACAGTCTCTGACAACTATATTGTCTTTGAATCCTATGGCGGAAAAAAAGCCACTGACAGCGTGCGTGCCATATATGACGAGCTGCAAAAGGATGAAAAATTCCGCTCGTTTTATTTTGTGTGGGCATTCACTGACCCTGCAGCGCATTTTGATTTACTGGAAAACCATCATACCATACTGGTGAAGAAGGGAACTTCTGCCTACCGCAGATATTATGCCAGTGCTCGTTACTGGATTAACAATATCACAGTTGCTGATTATCTAAAACCACGAAAAACCCAAATCTATATCGAGACTTGGCATGGTACACCATTAAAGAGACTCGGCTGTGATATCGAAACAGATTCCGATCCTCGTCAGACACGTTCTCATATGCACAGACGATACCGGGCAAAAGGGAAAAAAGTAACTTTTTTTCCATCTCCGTCTCCTTATTATAGTGAAAAAATAGCTTCTGCTTTTGCAATCGGAGATCCTTCTGTAAAATTTGTCGCAAGTGGATATCCTCGCAATGACAAACTTTTTCATTATACAAGTGAAGAAATCCAAAAGAAAAAGGAAGCATTACATATTCCGGAAGGGAAAAAGGTTCTTCTCTATACACCAACCTGGCGTGACTCATCACTGGATGAAAATGGGGCATTTTCCTTGCCGGATGGTTTTGATGTCAATGTACTGATGGACATGCTCGGCAGCGATTATATTCTTTTATTTCGCGCCCATCACCAAATTGGAGCGGCAAAAATAAAAGATAACCCTGTCATATATGACGTAAGTGACGTAGAGTCGGTCAATGATTTGTATTTAGTCAGTGATTTAATGATTACGGACTACTCTTCCACCATGTTTGACTATGCAAATTTAATGCGTCCGATGGTTTTTCATATGTACGACGCAGATTCCTACGAACAAGATGTGCGTGGTCTTTACCTGTCGCCGGAAGAATTACCGGGACCAATCACAAAAACGGAACAGGAACTGGTTGATGCCATCCACCGTCAGGAATGCGAATTTCCTTATCGAGACAAGCAATTGGAATTTAACCAAAAATTTAATCCATATGAAGATGGGAATTCCGGCAAACGAGTGATTGATATGTGTCTTAGGGCACTGCCTCATAAGAGAACCCTCTACGAACGTTTTGTACGCTATACTAAAAAAACGCTCAACCGAATGCGCATTTTATGGCTGTTACTGCGTTATAATGTTCTCGGATTTTTCCGCTCTCACGGAATGTTCCATAACAATAATAGTTTACGCCTCGAGCGTTTGAAGGACAGTCACAAAGGAGAACGGTGTTTTCTCATTGGAAACGGTCCCAGTCTGACCGGTGAAGATTTACATTTATTGAAAGATGAATACACCTTCGGTACAAACATGGTATACAAAATTTTTGACAAAACCGACTGGCGTCCGTCATTTCACTGTGTATCTGACACAATTTACGCATCCAAGCTTGGCATCGAACTTTCCAAAATGGTAAAGGCTCCTCTGTTTACAACAGAGCGCACCTATCGCCGCATGCGCAAAAAACCGGTCGATACCACTTACGTCCATACCATTCCAACCGAACGCTACAAAGTCCGCGGAAACATTCAGGCATACTGCATGATTAAGGCAACCGTACTTTCTCTAGCTGCCGAAATGGCGTTTCATATGGGCTTTAAAGAAATTTATCTGCTCGGCGTGGATTGTACAAACCCTCATGATAAAGGTGGACATTTTACAGATAATTACACAACAAAAGAAGTTGCAGAAACCGATATTAACCGAATCAAGACAAGAATGCATGCAAATACTTTAACAACCAAACAAATTGGGGAGCACATCATAGACCGCTCCATGGAAGTATATGCACTTCTTGATTCGTATGCAAAGAAACATAATATTCATATCTATAATGCAACTCGCGGTGGAAATCTTGAAATCTTTCCACGCGTAAAACTTGAAGATGTTTTGAGTAAAAAAATGGAGGAATCAAAATGAAGATAATCGGTGTTATTCCGGCACGTTATAAATCCAGCCGTTTTCCGGGAAAACCATTGGTTGAAATCTGCGGAAAACCAATGATATACTGGGTCTATCATCAGGCTATGAAAGTCAAGGAACTTAACGAAATTTATGTTGCCACAGATGACAAAAGAATTCGTGCAGTATGCGAAAAATACGACATGAATGTAAAAATGACAAAAGATACCCATCAGACAGGCTCCGACCGCGTAGCAGAGGTTGCCGAACACACGGATGGTGATTTGTATATCAACATTCAGGGCGATGAACCTGTCATTAACCCGGAAATGATCCGAGAAGTGATTTCCATTTTTACGGAAGATGAATCGGTTTATTTTGGCAGTTTAAAAAAGGAAATCACAGATCCTGATGAAATCCGTGCCACAAGCACAGTAAAGGTAGTAACAAACGACACGGGAGATGCAATGTATTTCTCCCGCTCTGTTATTCCGTCCAATATAAAAGACGGTCAGTTAGCACGAGTTTTTCGCCATGTCGGAATCTATGCTTATAAAAAAGATTTTTTGTTGAAATTTGCAAATATGGAGCAGACAGAATTGGAAAAAGGTGAAGGTATTGAACCACTGCGTGCCTTGCAAAAAGGGTATCACATGCGTTTAAAAGAAACAACCTATACCTCCATTGGCGTGGACTTACCGGAACACGTTGCCTTGGTTGAAAACATAATAAGAAAAAACAATGTGTCCATTTGACATATTTTCTTCACATATGTTTTTTATTTTATAAACCAAAGGATTTTTAACAAAAGGAGATGTTATTATTATGACTATAACAAAAAAAATCTTATTTTTCTTGGGTGCTGTATTTTTTTTAACATGCAGCAGTACTTATATCAAAGTACAGGCAGCTCAGGATATGCCTGATAAATCCGTACAAATTGGAAAAAAAACTACAATGCAAGTGAAAGATTCAACACTTTCAACGCAAAACAAAGCCGCTTGGATATGGAAAAGCAGTGATTCCAGCATTGCTTCTGTAAACAAACATGGCACCGTCACCGGAAAGAAAAAGGGAACCGTTACAATTTCTCTCAAAATTCCCGGTAAACCAAACGATATTACAGCTTCTGTACGTGTCGTTTCCTATTTTCGTACCAAATCAATCAAAATAACAAACAAACCAAAAGAAGCCATGGCAACCGGCGATAGACTGGAATTGAAAACATTGGTAACCCCCCATAATGCGCGTTTTAAGAAAGTAATTTTCACCTCCTCAAACAAAAAAGTTGCGTCTGTTTCAAAAAAAGGCATTGTAAAAGCCAAAAAAAAAGGTTCTACAACCATAACCGCTTCGGTAAAAGGAACAGCAAAGCGCACTTCATTTAAATTAAAAGTAAAAAAACGCATCAAGATAAAAAAAATCACACTTTCCGGAAAAAATACCGCACATGTTGGTGAACAAATAGCACTGACAACTACTCTTTCTCCAAAAAACACAACGGATGATACCCTTGTTTTTTCGTCAAACAATCCAAGTGTTGCCACAGTCAATAAGGATGGTGTTGTCACATCCCACCATGCAGGAAAGGTTACTATAACAGTTCGCGAGAAAGAAAGTAAAAAAAAGGCAAGACATCATATTACCATTGAGGATATACCATATACCTCAATAGAATTTGCAAAGAACAATCCTGTTTCGTTAGAATCCGGAACATCACATAAAATGCAGTTAGTCACAGGTCCAGCCAACGCAACGGATCATCGAATCAAATGGACATCCAGCAACAAAACCGCTGCAACCGTTGATGAAAATGGTACAGTAACTGCCCTTCGTCCAATTGAAACTGTTACTATTACTGCAGTATATAAGACAAATCCAGCTCTTACATGCAGCTGGAATCTTAAAATCACTCGTACAAAAGGCTACATTACGAAACAAATGTTAGATAACCTTGACTTAACTTCCATAAAAAAAGTGATGATTACCGCACATCCGGATGACGAGACACTTTGGGGCGGCGGACATCTTATAGAAGGTGAATATCTCGTTGTCTGCATGACGCATGGCTGGAATCCAAAACGAAGAACAGCCTTTGAGCAAACAATGCGTACGACAAATGACAAATACCTGATTTTGGATTACCCGGACGTCCGAAAAACATTTAGTAACGGAAAGTATGAAACCGACATGCTTTCCACATGTAAAAATGCTATGCAGGAAGATATTAATCTTATCTTATCCTACAAAAAATGGGATTTGATTGCCACTCATAATCCTTTTGGTGAATATGGAAAGTTTTTACACAAAACGATTTCCCAAATGGTAACACAATGTTATAATAAGATGACCAATAAATCTGCTACCCTATATTATTTTGGACGCTATTACAATTCAAGCAATAAAATTCCGGGAGAACAGATTGCCCCGGAACTTCTTGCAATTAAAAATAGTATGGTAGGCCGCTACTATCCAACAGCGAAAGGGGCCATTGACGCATTTGGACATATGATACCATATGAGAATTGGCTTCTTCCATCAGAATGGTAGTATCAATTTTAACAGGGAGGTTTTTATGAAACGAGTAAATATATTAGATTGTACACTGCGCGATGGTGCATACCTGATTGACAGTCAATTTGGCAATACTGCAATAAAAGGAATTATTGAAGGTTTAACAGAAAGCGGCATAGATGTTATTGAATGCGGATTTCTGAAAGACGAACCACATCGGGAGGGCACAACCATCTTTAATAATGCTGCACAGCTCCGCTCATTTTTACCTACAGACAAAAGGCATTCATCTTATGTCTGCCTTGCCGATTACAGCCGATACCATATTGATAACTTAGAGCCTTATGACGGCACTTCAATTGATGGTGTACGTGCCTGCTTTTTTAAAAGCGAACGTTTTGAAGTTATTGATTTTTGTAAAGCAATCGTCAATAAAGGATACAAACTTTATGTGCAGCCTGTTGACATATTAGGATATACAGATGCTGAGCTTTTAGACTTGATCGAAAAAATAAATGAATTGGAACCATATGCTTTTTCCATCGTCGATACCTTCGGTTCTCTGTATCGTGAGGATTTACAGCGTGTATTTTATCTGGTTCATCATAATTTATGGGCAAATGCTAAAATTGGATTCCACTCACATAATAACCTGCAGATGTCCTTTGCTCTATCTCAGGATTTTATCGATATGAGCCAGGGACTCCGCGATATTGTTGTAGACAGCACAATGGCAGGCATGGGACGTGGCGCAGGAAATACAAATACAGAACTTGTCATGCAGTATATGAACCGTAAGTTTAATAGTGGTTATGATATTGATATTGTTTTAGATCTTATAGACAATTATATCGACGGTTTCCATAACAGTTATGAATGGGGCTACTCCATCCCATATTTTCTTGCCGGTTCACACAGTGCGCACGTAAACAACATCTCCTACCTTTCGGCAAAGGCAGGAATTGCAAGCCGCGATATTAACTTTTTACTAAACCGTTTGGACCCGGTGGAGCGAAAACGGTACGACTACTCGCTTCTCGAAAAGACCTATTTGGATTATCAAAATACACACTGCGAGGATGATTCTGCCATTGCATCACTTCAAAATGCACTCAGTGGGAAAGATATTTTGGTTCTTCTTCCCGGTCACACGATTAAAACATGCCAGGGACAAATTCAGCATTTTTATAAAGAGAAGAATCCTATTGTAATTAGCGTTAATCTTCTCACCGATTGTTATCCGATTGATTTTGCATATTTCAGCAACAAAAACCGGTACCAGTATTGGCGTAATGAAGCGGCTTTTAATAAATGTAAAAAAATTGTGACATCAAATGTAACGACAAGGAAAGATGATAATCTCTTTATTATCGATTTTCTTCGATTGGTAAAATGCGGTTGGGAGCAGCTCGATAATTCTGGCGTGCTTCTTCTTCGTCTGCTAGACCTGATGAATGTGAATAGCATTTCCATCGCAGGTTTTGATGGTTACAGCCATAATAGTGAAAATCCGAATTACGTTGAAAAAGCCATGGAAAAAACCAGAAATACATTAAATGCTGAAGAAGCAAATAAAGATATAAAAAGCATGCTTGTTGATTATAAAAATACGAGAAAATCAAGCTGCCCTATCTCATTCATTACACCATCTTACTTTGAAACGGTAATGGATGAATAATCACTAATACCGGAGGTACTCACATGAAAAAAGATTTTTCAAAAATTAAATTGTTTGCAATGGACGTCGACGGAACATTAACCGATGGAAAAATTTATATTGGTAATGACGGTGAGGTAATGAAAGCATTTAACGCAAAAGATGGATTAGGTATTAAACTCTTAATAAAAAAGGGTATTGTTCCTATTATCATCACCGGCCGCCGTTCAAAAATTGTCACCAGACGATGCGAAGAAATAGGAATTACCGTGCTTTATCAGGGTGTTCGCGATAAAGCTGATATCTTGAAAAATGTAATGGCGAAATATGACTGCACTCCTGAACAAACGGTATATATTGGTGATGATATGAATGATCTGTCTGCAATGCAAACAGCCGGCATTACCTTTGCACCGGCTGACTGCGCTGCCGCATTGCTTCCATATGTTGATTTTGTTCTGACTCAAAAGTCCGGCGACGCTCCTGTACGTGAGGCCATTGATATAATTTTGGAAAACAGACTTACACTGTCCGATTATGAAAGCATCTGATTTTCTTGACTCCTTTGGATAATCCGGTAAAAAGCCAGTAAACAGCAGCTGCTGAAGCAAAAGAAACCACTGTCAGCACGATAAAAATTAATATCGGATTTCCGAAGGAATATATAAATTTCTGTCCAAATTGAAACACGTAAAAACTATGAATCAACCAAACAAAAGTAATATATCTTCCTGCCTTTTTTGACACCCAGACAACTCCCGGAATTTTCTTAATAAGCATAACACACGCATAAATCATAGGTCCAACCAGGAAAAAGTCATAAGAAGATCCAATTTTATAACGCATATAAAAACCTGCAGCCGCAACAAATAATAATACAGGGTAACTTAATATTCCTTTCGGTAATATCTGATGATAATACGAGAATACCTGATACTTTGCAAAAATCATACCAAATAGATAAATTGGAAGTAGGTAAACAACGTTGCAAAGCAGAATTCCCCATACTGTCCCTTTAAAGTCAATCAACATATCATAACTCATCAACCTAGGGATACCATACAAAGAAAACAAAGCAATCCCCAAAATAACGAGAAAATCTGTAAAGAAATCAGCTTTTTTTCTCTTTAAAAATCGAAACATAAGCGGCGTCATCATAAGTAAAAATATGTATGGCATAACAAACCACCACTCACCATTATACTTTTCAAATCCAAGCATGCTGAGAATAATGCTTTCAAAATCATATTGAATTGTCCATGAGGATGTAAGATTTACCTTTGTCACACCTAATATAAAATCAATTGGAACAAAAATAATCATAACCTGCCATATGTATTTTAAAAACCGAAATATACGATTTGCAATCATTTTCGAAATTGATTTACTTTTACGTATACTCAGATATGTTCCATATCCACTAAGGAACAAAAAGAACGCAACACACACTTTAAAAGAAGCACAGATTGCTGCTTCTATAGGCTGCCCGCGAAACATATATAAACTCTGGTACATATTCTCAGGCAAAATCCGATCCGTAAATCCAAATAAGTGATGCAAAAGCATCAAACTAATAGCAATTAATTTCGCAATTGATGTGTCGGATTTTGAAAAATGATAGTGTTTCACTTTATCCTCTCCCCTCTAAGGTAATCTCTCCATGCAAAAAAGCCATCGGCAGCTAACAAAATCATAATAGGAATAAATACAACTAAATATCTTGAATTACATTCCCAAATAGTCTGAAACAATGCTATTCCAAGCATCGTAATACTTGAAGCAAAAATCGGCATATCCACCGCTTTTGCATCAGATTTTCTTTTTACTGCAAATCGTGCCGATAAAAACATCCCAACAAGTATTAAGCCATAATATAGCGTCATATACAAAAGAGCTATCCAGTATTTGCTTCCTTTTAATGTCACAAATTGTTTTAATATATTGTCAGGCTCCTGTGGGCCTTCAGCTAAATATACACAGCTGGCAAGTGTAGCATCTCCCCATGTTCTAACTTGTTTATCATAACCAAAAAATTTAAAACTTTCATGGAAAGAACGTGCCTTCAATCGTTTCTTAATCTCTTTTATATTAGCTTCTTTTTTCTTTTCATATGAATTAAATGAAATGGTAAAATCGACATCCTCCTGCTGATATCCCCCATATCCAAGTGCCATCATAACCCAATGGGTCAGCGGAAATTCATAGGCATCGCAATACGATTCTTCTAACGGAATTACAGAAGACTTTACATAATTACACAATCCATGACCGACTCCAAACGAAATTGCTACAATGACAATACCGGCAATAATCTTTTTCCATGATTTCTTTTGAAGTAATAAGCAGGCGAAAACTGCAATAAAGAGAATAAACACAGTAACTTTAACTGAAAATGCAGCAGATGCAGCCACTCCAAATAAGCACAACCAGCAAAAAACTTTCCAGCCGGGTTCACTCAAAACAGCCTTCGTGTAGCAATACAGCATAACTACCAGCAAAAGCATTCCTGCTATATCCGTATAAGCATACATAGCCCATAACCACAACGGCATACAAAACCATGTCATTAAACCAACAAAAAACGCCTTCTTTTCATTCCAAATAAGAACTGCTATGTGATGAAGCAACAAGATAGATGCCACTGTCATAACACATCCAAGTGCTATAGACGCTAAATAAAATTCATTTAGCCCCGTCTCCGGCCATATAAAATGAACCATTCTGAAAAAAAATGTCAAAATACAATACCAAAACTGATTATTCGGATATCTTGCAAAGTACGTAGTATCTGTCAACTTATCTGTTAATGTATACTCACTTGCAGAACGAATTACTTTTCCCCAATCCCATGAAAAAATCTGCACACGCACGGAATAAGCAACAAAAAACATAAACACAGCAAAAACAATGCTTACGACATAAAAAACAATCTGATAATTTATCTCTTTAAAGGCAATTCGTTCTCTCATAAAAAAATGATATATTCCATAAACAACAATTGGCAGTAAAATCATCGCAAAAAAAGATTTTTGTATCAAACTGCTAAAGGCAATCAAAGCAATGCCGTACACAAACACAAACCAAAACCATTGCCCTGCTTTAAAAAAATGATCTTTACATGTCTTTTTCATCATCTCTGTCGATTTCGAATTCATCATGTTCTTCTGTTTCCCCTTTAAAATAAATCAGCCTTACCTCATTAAATACAATCTCATTCATCAAAATATCCGCATCTGCTTCTGCAATATGAATTCCAAACACAGCACGATCCCATTCTTTCGGAATCGCAATGGCAAACCCTGCATGATAGTAGCATCGCAGACGTTTTCCAAGAATAAAAATTTGTTTACGGCAAATAAATTCTTCTGAATTAATCCGTACACCGTTATGCTCGGCAAAGATATAATCTTCTTTTTTCATAGCGTAAATCGGTGTGCAGAAACGCCCTCTCCACATACCGTTAAACTCCGATCCCTCATCTTCTATGATATGGAACAATTTAACGGAACGCTCAGACATTCTGGCTAATTCAACGCCCTTATACATAAGTACACAGTCATTGTCCTTGTAGACGCGTTTGGCACGCACCTGTTTTCCGGCACGCATTGAGAGCATTCCCTCAATAATCGGAAGTGACGTCGGAATCTGTAAAATGTATTTCACTTTTATCTTTTTTAATACCTTCTGCACATCATCTCTGAGTGCCGCCAACTCTTCTTCCGATAAAATTTCTTCGATAATGCTCTGCTTACTTTTCATCATCATAAGCCGCATATGATACGCTACCATGTACTGCACATAAGGAATAATACGATGGTGCTTTTTCCTTGAGTAGGCAAATAACTGTCCATAACCAGACGATAACAGCGTTGTATAACGCTCTTTTTTATGCCATGCCGTATCCACTAAAGAGGACTCATCCTCTCTCTTTCTATAAAAATAAAATGTATCCTGAATCAGTCCGTATTTTCCTTCTGACACAATCACCTGATTAATCGCCAGCGCATCCTCCCAAAAATTCATGGTCTCATCAAAATGAAGTTCATTTAAAACACGTTTTCTCAAGAAAACGCCACCTACATAATAATGTGGAAACGTATATTGTTTTTTAATGTCCACAACATCCATTTCCTGAAAGCGCCAATTTAAGCGCTGCTCTCCGTCTCTTGTGCCAAAATATTTTACAGCAATAGCCGCAACCGAAACATCCTCATGTGATTCAAAATACATTTTTGCTTTTTCCATTGCATCATCTGCTAACTTGTCATCCGAATCTAAAAAGGTAATAAGTTCGTCACCCATCTCTCCCGCAATCCGTACGCCTTCATTGCGAAGTGCAGAAACACCCTGGTTTGTGTCATAGTGCTTTACTAAAATCTGCTTTGGATACTGCTTCTGATACTGCTCACAAATGGCAAATGAGCCATCTGTACTGGCATCATCTAACAAAATCAGCCGGATATGCTCTGCAAAAGACAGTGTCTGGCAAATGACACTGTCTATTGTTTCCCGTAAATATTTTTCTGTATTATAAATTGGTACAATCACTGCTATCATAAGATACCTCATTTCTCCCAAAGCATAATCGTCTTTCCAAAGGACTTCTGAATGTCCATCTCAAATGCTTTTTTCATATCAGCTATCGAACGAACCGGAATTACCGCACCTACAATATTAGACAGGTAATTGATAATTTCCGGATGCTCTCTATATAATTCAACCGTCTTTTCAAAATCCACTCTTCCGCTTCGGCTGCTTCCGAATACTCTCAATCCTTTTTCCAAAATCATGCGGGTATTAATCGGTACCGGATACTCCGATACTCCTAATATAGAGATCGTTCCCTCAGGCTTAATAAAATCAATAATCTGGTCGATTGCCTTTCCGGAACCGGCTCCACCCACACACTCAAAAGCATGATCTAATTCCATATTCTCCGGAATGTCACTTACCTGATACGTTGCGTCAGCAAATGTAAAATCAGAAAGCTTATCTTTGCTGACACCAAAAATATATAGTTTTGTATCCGGGAACATTGTTTTGAAAAATACAGCCGTAATATAACCTAAATTACCATCGCCCCAGATACCTACCACATTTCTTCTACCATGTGCAAAACGGTCAAAGCGTGAAATCGCATGAACACTGACACTGACAATTTCCGTAAATGCCGCTACTTCTTTGTTGATTCCCTGTGGCAGACGAACTAATCTGTCCTTGCGGATTTTGACATATTCCTGCATAAATCCATTAAATCCGCTGGCACGGAATTTACTTGAGCGAAGATAGTTCTCCGCAATAAACTCATCTTCTTCTACCGGTGTATTCGGTATCATCACAACCTCTTCCCCCGGCTCAAACTCGCCACTTGGGTCACGAAGTACAACACCAATCCCTTCATGAATCAATGCCATCGGCAGTTTCTGACGAAGTACATGTTCTTCCCTAAGCCCCTGATAATATCTCTGGTCTGCATTACAAATCGAAAGATGTGTCGGACGAACGATAATGTCATCATCCTGCAATCCGATATTTTCATAAGTGACCTCGAATTTACGAGGAGCCACCAACTGGTATACTGTATTAAGCATTCGCTCTTAATCCTCCTGCTCCGACTGAATCAATGTTTCTGCCACACGCAAATCATAAGGATAAGTTATCTTAATGTTTGATACTTCTCCTTCTACGAGATATACGTCTTCGCCCTTCATAACAAAAATCTTCGCTGCATCCGTAAGAATTTTCTTTTCCTCATCGGTCAAAGATTCATACAGCGATTTCAGTTTCTTTAAGCGGAATGTCTGCGGCGTCTGTCCCTGATACATCTTACTGCGGTCCGGCACAGATGAAATCACCTTGCCATCTTCACTCTGTACAATCGTATCAGTCGCAGCTACCGCCGTATCGCAGGCACCATACTCCTGTGCATAACGAATATTTTCCTCAATAATTCTATGTGTCACAAATGGGCGGACGGAATCATGAGTCAAAATAATCGTATCATCATCCACTTCATAGTTTTCCTCAATATAAGAAATGGCATTCATAATCGTCTCATTTCTTGTTGTACCACCTGCCATCACAGCAATACGGTCTGTCTCCCCCAAATATTTTTTTATAAGATTCTTGGTGTGTGAAATCCACTGTTCCGGACACAAAACAAGGATTTTTTCAAATTTATCATTCACAAAGAATTTTTCAATTGTGTGAATAATAATCGGTCTGTCACCAATATTCATATACTGTTTCGGTTTCTCTACATTTCCCATGCGGCTTCCAACACCGCCTGCTAACAATACTCCAAATATCATAATCTGCTAAAACCTCCAAAAAAATTCGTTGTTTTCATCATATCACAGATAGTTTGTCATTTCAACTCATCATCGAGGCGAAGTTTCCATTTACTGGACAAAATCGCACGGCAGCATGCATCAAATGGTTTCAAGCAGCAAATCAAGGTCACCACAATTCCAAATAAAACAAGTATAATTTCCCATGTATTTGGGAAATTATGATATAGTGCCTTGTACCAACAAGAATGCACAAAAAGGTTAATGAAATTATAATGAAATACATAAACACCCAAAGTTCTCGTTCCTAATTGAGAAAAAATATTCTTTCCTTTTGGAATGATGCATAAAAAAGCGAACACAAGCCCAAAGGATAACACATACGTAAACAACCGTAAAATACCACCATAAAATGCACCATGCGTAAGTGCCTCATAACTTCTTCCCGTCAACAGAAATCTCGCCCAAAACAATTTATCAATTCCGACATAGCAGACTAAAAAATATATCAGGATAACTGCCACAGAAACTATTTTCAACTTTCTATTTTCTGTCCATTTCGTAATTGTATCCATTGACAATGCATATCCAGTATAAAAAAATGGATAAAAAACTGCAATCCTCAACCAGCAGAAAAGATTCGTATCCATATTGGAGTAACCTGCTGCCATTGAAACAAAAACAGATACAATCAAAACATAAGCAGGTCGAAATTGTTTGGTATAAAACGTAATTAAATACATGAAAAATAACGCAAGAATAAACCAAGCGGCACCCGGTTCCCTGAAGAAATCAACCGATATAAATGTTCCTCCATTCATAATACCGGATACAAAATAACCAAACATTTTCATAAACAAATAAACCAGCAGATATGGTACTACTTTTACAATTTTTCTTTCCTTAACGGTTTTCTTGGAAAACATACCTGAAATCAGAAAAAAGGCCGGCATGTGAAACGTATAAACGGAGAAGAACAAGGAATTTACCAATTTAGAACTTCCTAAATAATTTTCGTAAAAATGGCAAATAACAACCAATATTATTAACACAAATTTTGCATTATCCCATTTTGCAATTCGATTCATCTTTTTCCTCTCTTTCTCATTCAATCTAACAAGCATTTCATCGTTTGATCATATACATTTTTCTCAATACCATATGACATACTTGCGTTAAAATCCGCCTGTGCTCTATTGCACACATCCACCTGATATGCTGTCTCACACAACCTCCCGGCATTTTCAAAATACATTTCCGGATATTTTAAACTTACATATTTTTCAAAATAATTTTTGTTGTAGCGGCAAACATATAAAGGCTTTTCTAAAATTGAAAATGCAGAAGCCAAACGTCCGTTATTTGTCACCAAAACGTCTGTAGCATACAACAAATCCGGAACCGGGAGAATCCGGTTTACATAGCCAAAGCTTTTTTTGTATTGATTTCCCATAGAAAATGCATTTTCCATCAAAATTTCACTGTTTGTAAAAACAAACCATTCTTCCCCAAGCTCTTTCATCCATTGCTTTACATCAATAGTTTCCCAATCCTTCCTTTTCATCTCTTCATCACCATATACAATAACAGAAAGAATCTTTTTGTCTCTTGCATGCGGAAAGTAATAATAAATCAGTTCCGAGACATTCTCTCTTCTTTTAGCATCCCCTATATCATAGGCAAACGGCAGGGAAACACCCTCGATTATTTCTTTATCTTCTAAACGGTACGCCCGTTTTAACAAATCTGCCGTAAATGGAGAGCCCGGAATGATGTGCGTAAATCTTGCAAAGGTATTTAAATTAAATTCTTTTCCTTTTGACTCCATTAAAAACATATTCTTAAACTGGTAATCATACGGAACACCCAGTAAAATCCGACTGCCTTCCGGTGCTAAGTTATTAATTTTAGTTGATAGAGAAGCATCCACACAGACAACATTTGTCATACCCTCCATAAAATCCTTTTTCGCACGGCGGTAACCATGTGCTGCCAGTGGATTTTTATGTCTTTCATTATTCAAATAATAGCGGAGCTTTACATCCTCTCCGGATTGTTTCGCAAGATAATCTTTCAAAAGCGCAAGGTCATTACTCAGCCCACGTCCGCGGCTGCTCAAAAATGTAATTTCTGTCTCATTCATGTTTCGCTTCCTCCATATACTGATTAATCATAGCGGCAATCCGCTCACTGCTGTGTCCGTCACACGCTCCCATATATTTTTCAATGAACTGGTCATATTTTTCTGTCAACGTATCTTTTTCCGGTGACTTTAAATACGCTGTAAGTGCCTGCTGCGTCTCATAAACATCCCCCGGCAAATCATCCGGATAATTCAGATAAAAGCCCCGGTTATAATTGAGTAAATCATAACAGTAAAATGCTATTGGTTTTCGCAAAAGCGCATATTCAAAAATAACAGAAGAATAATCCGTTACCAGCAAATCCGATACCAACATCATATCATTTGTGGAGAAATCTCTGATAACTTCGATATTGTCATAAGACTTCTCTACAATTTTATTTTTCATGACCGGATGCGGGCAGATTACAAATATCTGATTTGGCAGTAAGTCTTTTGATAATTTATCAAAATCCAAATCCGGTTTAAACTGCGTTCTGTCATCCCCTATATCACGAAATGTCGGTGCATATACAATAACATAGCGGTCTTTGAATTCCGGATGTGCAGCATATACTTTCTGCTTTGTCTCATCCATCAGCTTTTCATCATAAAATGCATCCGTTCTCGGACATCCCAACGCCTTTACCTTGTGCACATCGATATCAAAGGCATCTGCATAAATACTTCTTATTCTGTCACTGCTTACCGTCACCATATTGTACTGCACATGATAAGCATGATCCGCAGCAATCGACATGTTGGTTCCCCGCTGTCCGAATTTCTTAAACGCACCGCAGGCATGCCACAACTGTACAACACGCTGGCTCTGACGCAGCTGGAAGTGACGCAGATAACGGTTATAGTCATCCGTTACAATAACACGGCTTGTAATGTTTTTATAGTACATATAAAGTTTCGTAAACGGATTATGTGGCAGACGCTTGGCACAAATCACTTTCTTTCCTTTGACATACGGATATAATGCTTTTGCATTGCCCTCTAGTTCACCGTCTTTTCGCACCGTAAAAAACAGCACCTGCTCTTTTACCGGATAGCGTCGCAGGAAATTTACCATTTTACGGAACAAAATCTGACCGATGTTTTCAGACGGGAAACGAAGCATCTTCGGCATAATCTCATTTAAATCCGGAACAATCTCCGGGCTGTTCAAATCTGCTTTTCTATCTACCAAATATTCCTTCATCATCGGAATGGTTTCCTTCGTCCCAACATAATCCACATATGTTGCTTCCAAATCCTCATAGAATACAATACGGTCATTCATAAACGTAAAATATCCTCTATGGTACCACTGTGTCAGATGTGACAGCAGACTTTTTGACTTATCTAAGGTTTGATTTTTCAAAAATTCCGTCTTGAAAAATTTATTGGCAAGTGTGTAATCCATACCCATGTATGGGTTATTTTCATAGCCTGTCTTTACGGAATTCAATGCCACCGTGCTGAAAAGTACCGCCTGCATATCTCCAAAATTGCGGTGATATATCAATTCTGACATAAAATCTGCCGGTGATTTGATAAAGTTCTTAACCACATACTTAAATGCATTATTCGCATAACTGACTTTGGCATCCGCAAAAGTAATGTACGGCGTCTGTGCCTGTTCCAATGCCTGATAATACAGTTCATCTCTTGTTTTTACATCAAAAAACTCCATATTATCCTGTAAAAATCCGGCTTTTTCCACTGTCTCTTTCCAGAAAAGTGGCATTATAATCCGAATGGCAATCAGATTTTGTAGTGTCAGACTCTGAATACTTAACAAAAATTTTTCTTCATGTTCTTTCTCCCCATAAAGGGCAATGGTAAACCACGCATGAGAAAGCAAATCCTCTTTGTCTACCGCAAGATTGTCAAGTGCAAATTCCGGGTGAGAATCTTTTAACATCGAAATATCACGCATATCCAATGTTGAAATTTTATCATTCATTTCCGAAACCAGATGCGTAATTGTCTCCTTTGGCAGTGTCCAGTATTTCGCATAAAACTGATCCAACAGAATCTGCACTTCTTTTCGGCTGATTTCATTTAAATATTTGTGAATATCGTCATTATTCTCTTTTACTTCCTCAATATCTTTGTACTGTGGAAAATCAATTAAAATACTTTCTTTTGCCGACTCCAAAATCAGCCGGTGTGCCTCAATGTAATCTTTGATTTTCCAAGAAGAAATCGAAGCCGTAATCGACTCCGCCTCACCATCGAACATTCTGCGGTAATGGAAAATCACACGGTCAAGTCCGGTAATTCGGCTCGTACGGTATACATAACGCATCAAAAATGCCCCATCCTCCGAATAGGAAATCGGTGGAAGACGCAGTTCATACTGCTCAATAATTGAGCGTTTAAATAATTTATTACACAGAGAAAACGTCCACAGAATCTGTGGCTCATATTTATCTATTTTTTCCATCTGCACCAAATCATTGATTCCATTGACTGCAAAAGTCTGAAAACGATTAAAAATATCATACTTAGCAATGACTAAATCTGCCTTTTTTTCTTTTGCACGCTCATACAGTGCCTCTAAGGCGTCTAACTCTAAGACATCATCTGCATCAAAGAAGTATACATACTCTCCTTTTGCCAAATCCAGTCCGCAATTTCTCGCCGAAGAAGGTCCACCATTCTCCTTGTCCACAACTGTTATGTTGTCATAACGGCTTTCATAATCCCTCAAAATGTCAATCGTGTGGTCTTTGGAACCATCATTGACTACAATAATTTCATAATCGTCGATACTTTGATTGGCGAGACTTTCCATCGTCTCTGTTACATATTTCTCTGCATTATAAGCAGCAACAATTACCGAAACTTTCACTCTTTCTCTCCTCCATGAGTCTCTTTCTCTTCCTGATAAATATCTCTGACAATATATATCGGTCGATCCTTAATTTCCGCAAATAAAACGGCGATATATTCTCCTATAATTCCAATTACCATAAGAACAACCGCAAACATAAAACATAAAACTACAATGATTGTAGAATACCCCGCCGGTGCTCCATTGACAATTTTGTTTATAATAGTGAAAATCATCAATATAAAACCACAAAGAGCCACAAATACACCTGAATACATTCCCAGTTTCAATGGCAAATCCGAAAAGCTGCACAGCGCATTAATGGAAAAATGCAGCAGTTTTCGAATGCTGTACTTACTTTCCCCTGCCTCTCTCTTCTGTGCCTCAAACTCCAATGTTGTTTTACGGAATCCAACACTCTGCACATATCCCCTTAAATAGCGGATTTTTTCTCTATAGTCTTTTCGCAGAACACCTGCAACATTTTTGCTGATGGCAAAAAAGTCAGAAGAATTATTTTCAAATTTAACCGGCGACATAAGATTCAAAACTTTATAAAAGGCACCTGACGTAATTCGCTTAATAATTCCGGCATCTGCATTCTTCGTTCGAATCATCGAAATCACTTCATAACCATCCTCAAACTTAGCAATTATGTCCGGAATACATGCCGGCGGATGCTGCAAATCTGCGTCCATACACACAACTCCATCCCCTTGTGCATGATCAATACCGGCAATCATTGCCGCCTCATGTCCAAAATTACGCGAAAAATCCACCACCTTAACTTTGGCATTTTCCTTTGCAAAACCTTTTAACAATTCAATACTGCCATCCTGGCTGCCATCATTTACGAAAATAAGTTCATAGTCCCAAACACACTTGTCCAAAACACTTACTGTTGTCTTATAGAATTGGTTCAAAGACAATTCCTCATTATATACGGACACGACAACTGAAATTTTTTTCCTTTCCATAAAACATTCCTCCGTAATCTTGTTATTTTTTCTTACTGTATTCCCATACTGCTTTTATTTCCAAATCCTCAGGCAGACCATAAAACAGTTTGTAACGCTCAATCCATGGCTCCCATTCAGGAGTGGCTGTCCATAAATAAGATTCGTATGGCAAGTGCCGAATTTCCACGGACGTTTTACCTGCCTCTACCTGTCTCTCAATTCTAGCCAATCGATCTTTATCCACCTGATAGATTGAGGAAAAAATATTAAGATAAAACCCTAATCCGAAAATGGACACAACTGCGCATGTCTTACAAAATGTCTTTGTAAAAATCCGGCTTTCTTTCTCTTCTCCGTCTAAAAGGATAAGCAGTTCCAAAAGGAGCATCAAAAACAGTATATACGTGGCAAAAAAGCATCTCTCACCAATCGGATTTACAACAAGTAACGGCGCGGCAACACAAACAATTCCCGCATTCCAAAACAAAACTTTCCATAAACATTTTTTTTGACTGCCAATAAGAATACAATAAATAATGAGGGCAATCATGTAAGCTGCCACAAAAGCCGCTTCAAAATATAATAACCGGTTCTGTTTTGCAAATGTACTGATGCCAAAGGACGACAACAAAGACCATGTCGTAAATCCTGCCATAACTACCAGACAAATTTTTGCTACTAACACACTTCTGTTTTTATTTACGTCAGAATAGATCTTTTTATAAATCATGGCACATACAATAACGATTGCTAAATTCATCCAACAATTATTCAGGCAAAGATGCTTTGCAATTTCATTGACATAATTGTCAAATGCACGACTGATTACTCCTCCCTCTGCCATTTGACGATACTGATCCTGATTATTTGCGATCGTATGATATGCCGAATTTGAAAACATATAAGCTGCCCCTGCCACACTTCCGATTAAATACGCCACATGAGAAGCAACCACCTTGCGATGAACACAAATTGTATACACAAGCACACCACAAGCCAAAACCACATTATAAATTGTCAAATGCTCTACAATTAATGCATTTATTACCGCTAACACAAAGAGCGGCAGACAATGCCAAACTTTTCTTCGTGGCATTGTCTCCTGAAAAATAGGATAAACATACGCTATAAATAACAATGTGAAAAACATTGAGGTTACGTAGTTTGCATAACCTGCCGTCCATACAACGGCCTGACGAAAAATCAATTTAGGTATCAAAACAAGTGCAACACAACTTACATAAAAAACCCATTTTCTTTTAAATATATACTCGCAAAGTGCTACAATTCCTGTTAAGCAAAATGACATAATAACTGCCTTTAAAAGATTTGAGCGCGTCATTGCCAAAACGATAAGATTTCCCACATATCGTCCGTTGTAATTTTCAAACCAGTTGTTTAATCTGTCGATACCGATTTTACTTCCCCATGCCCAGTCATCTCCGGTATATGGAAACAAGTAGCATAGAATGGCAATCAGCCCAAAACATATGATATAACGCAACCATATTTTATTATTTTCCTTCATGTTTTTCTCCTATCCTTCAATCATTTTTTTATACTAAGACGTTTACATGTCAAAATTATATCATGCCTCGTCCTCTAATTCCTGTAAAAATTTATTTTTTGGTACTTTTTTCACAAATAAATCACCAAATGCAAACCAGTACGCAAATGCCGGAAATACTTCAAACGGCAGAAACAAACATTCCGTCAGTGTAGCAATAACAAATCCAATACAGATTGCCGGTATCAAAAAAGCATATGTTGCATTTTTTCTTCTCTGTGTCAGGTAAAATTTCAAAGAAAACGCTACCCCTAATAACGTAATCACACCATAGAAAAACATACTGAGAAGTCCATAGGTGTAACCAAACTGAATCCAGTTGTTATGCGAATGGTTTTTCTTTTCCCCATCCACTACCATTGAGGTGCTGGCATGTCCTTTAAAATTCATTTTATCCCAATAGGCAAGATAAATATCAATTCTTCCATTCGTAATAGCATTCAAGCCCTTTGAATACTTGATGTTATACCAAATGCGTTCCCACATATTGCGTGGTGCAATCGTATTTTTCTTGTTTTGTGTCTCCTCCACATCTTTATACTGTGGCACCACAACATCGTCCGGCTCATCCGCTTTTTCTTTATTCCCCTGAAATTCACTTGTATAATACAAAGGTTTTCCTTCAAACACAATCGGATGTCCAACAATGTTTGGCAGATGCAAAAGGCAGATTAAAAACAGAGGATACAGCACTACGGTGAATACTGCCATACAGCCTAAGTTTCCTAAAAAGGTCCGGTAATTTTTTGTCTTTTGGGCCAAATAAAACCGCAGTACAATCCAAAGCAGCACAATTGCTGCAACCGCAATCAGTGAAGTTCTCGCCTGACTTTTTTCCAGATAGAAAAAGCATAAGGCAAGCGAAACATACGTTACAATGTTTTTCCGGCAAGACCGGCCGGTCTCCACACACCAGTCCAAATCCGACAAAAATACAGCGATAATAATATACAAATACAATCCAAACGTATTCGGATTTGTAAAAATGCCGGCATACCTGCCTCCATCATACAGAGGACGGAACAAAAAGGAAATCACCGACATAACGGCAAACGACCATTTTATGGCATTCTTGAAGCACTGCCACAACAAATCTTTTCTCGTATGATTCTGCCACACAAAAAATACAGCGGTAAAGACAAAAGCTAAAATCAGACCCAGTCCACACATTTTTTTCGGCACTAGAATATCCGAAACGGTAAAGGAAATGCACATACCAAACCAAGCAATCCAAAGAGAACGTCTCCAGTGAATATGAACCAATGTCCGGTCAAGCGATAATATGGCAATGGCAAACATAACAAAAATACCACAAACCGTATTATAAAAATAGCTTTCCTTATGAAGTCCGTAGCGGACGATACAAAACAAAACAAGGTCAATTACAAAGCACAGCGTAATCAGCCGGTACCTTACCTTGTCTTTTATTCTTCCCACAATCGGAATCCATGGATTAAGGAGAAGAATAAACAAATCCTGTAATTTCGTAATCAATTTTATTCCCCACTTATTCACGACAAACGACCGCTAAAAAGCGGCCGTTTTATCTCATGTAATGTCTTACTTAATAACGTCATTCTTATCGGAAGCCGAGCTCTCGCTTTCTTTCGTTTCCTTCATTACTTTTTTCATTCTCTTTGTAATCTTCTTCACGGAATTGTAGTTTGGCTCACAAACATACAGTGCCGTTGAGCGAATCGAGAAGGTCGTCTTCTTAGCTCCGGTACCCTCGGCATTCGCATAAGCAATCTTCCATTTTGCCGTATCATTCAACTGCATATTGCAGAGCGATACAATCTTGTCCTTTGACATACTTGTCTGGAACATGGACTTCGATTCTTTCAACAAACTTGAGAAATTTGGCAGTACGGAAGGTGACATCACCTTGTTCAAAATTGCCTCAATCATATGCTGATGGTCACGTCCACGCTGGTAGTCACCATTTGCGAAATGGTGTCGCTCACGGCAGAATGCCAATGCTTTCTTACCATTTACTTTGTTATAACCTTTTTTGAACTTATAATGTGTACCGGCACCGTGTGGACCCCAGTCAGAAATGAAGTCATAATCCGAATACACTTCTACACCGCCAAGCAAATCAACAATCTTTTTCAGACTGGTGAAATTGACACGCACGTAGTAATCAATGTCAATGTTATACAATTTTTCCAGTGTATTAATCGAGCAGTCAACACCATAAATACCGGCATGGGTCAGTTTATCCGGAATACCTCCGGAATACGATTTACCGCCCTTACTGTACAGCGGTACATAGTAATCACGAGGTGTAGATGTCAGTAATACTTTCTTTGTAACTGGATTAACCGTCGCAATAATATTTACATCACTTCGGCTTGTCTGTCCAATCTTACCATATACATCAATACCACTGATATAAACATTAAATGGTTTTGTTGTTACATCGGTATCAACCAATTCTTCTACTTCTGACTCAATCTTGCTTGCATCCAGCTCTCTGGTGTCCGTAGAAAATGTCTTATACTGGCTCTTAACCGTATCTACAAAACTTTTATTCATGATAATTGCCTGCACTTCTTTTGCGTACAAGGCATCTACCATAGTCAACGGATCATCATACTCAACCGTGTTCAATGTCTTGTTCAGTTTCTTACTTGCATCCTGAACCGCTTTGTCCGTATTCTCACGGTCCTGCTGTCTTAGAATACCAAAAGAGTAATTTTTAGCATCTGCTAATGTCTTTGCTGCATCGTCCTTCATGACGTAGAAAGAAATAACATCAACCTTTTTGGTTGCACCACCGACATTCTGGAATGCTGCCATACTCTCTCTCACATAGTTCGCACCAACAAGGAACACGGCACAAAACAGAACGGCTAACACACGTCCAAATATATAACTGGAGTTTGTCAGCTGGCTCATCACCTGATAGACAAGCAATACAACCATAACGACTGCAATCGCAACCATGTACTTAACCGGTACAAGCCCTGTTGTTCCAAAATAAATACAAACTAACAAGGAAACTAAAAACTGCAAAATAATTACTACTAAACTAATCTTTCTCTCTAATAATGTTTTCACTCGTAGCCCTCCGTTCTCAAATTAGCCTAATAATACGCTCACAACATTATATCTTATTTCTTGTCAAAAATCAAACATAAAAGTCGATTTACAGCATTTTTATCCTGATACTTGAAAATGCGCCTGCAAAACTGCTCTCGTTGTGAGTCATCCTCGTAAGCCGTATGCCAGTTTTTTTCCAGCTCCGGCTGCGTATATACAATCATTCCCGGCACAAATTTCTCATAGTCCTCGTAAAAATTTCTACCATCTTTCTGAAATACTCCATAGTCATACGCATAAAAAATCATTTTTCTTTCCAAAAGGCAGTACTCATAAATAATAGATGAATAATCCGTAATCAATTGGTCTGCCACAGATAACAGCGTAGCCACTCCCGGATAATCGGAAACATTTCTTATTTTATCCGGATACATATCCCATATACCGACAGTACAATGCTCTGCCACGTGCGGATGCAGACGGATAAGAAGCACCTCATTCTCTCCCATACATTGATTAAGGGAATCAAAATCCAAACAAATTTCCGGATTTTCAACCTGTGAATCTCGGAAGGTAGGTGCGTATAACGTAATTTTCTTTCCCCTCAAATCAGGATACTGCCCAAAAAAACGCTCTTGCATCTTCTGCCTCTTAGATTCATCTAACATCAAATCGGTGCGCGGCAGTCCAATCGGGAAAATTTTTTCATCGTCTACACCAAACGCACTTTTATACCATTTTGCCGTACATTCGGAACTGACAATCAAGTGCGTAATATTTTCATTTGCTTTTTTTGCTAGTCTTTTTACTTCCCCGGTATCCGAATCCAAGCCGAATTTCTTAATCGTACCGGTTCCATGCCACAACTGCACCACTTTCACATTTTTATTAAATTTCATATACGCCATCGGCATGAACTCATTATCGAGAAAAATCACCGTTGCCGTTGCCATATGAAACGCTTTTCCAAAGAAAAACGAAAATGGTCTTCGTATGCCGTCTTTTTTTGTGAGATACACCATTTTCATGGATGGAAACTGATTTTTTATAGCATCTGCCACAATGCCGATATTTCCCTCTTTGCTGTCATCATGCGTTGCGACAAAAAATACTTTCTGCCGATTTATGGGTAATAGGCGGAACAGATAGAAAAAGAAAGCAAACAGCACATAGCCTGTTTTTTTAATCATTTTCTCAGTCTTTCATATTCAAATCATTTTTAATTTTTGTTGTGGAAATTCCTTCGGTACGCGGCAGGTAAACAACCTCGCAGTAGTCTTTGAGGAAATCAAACTTGCCCTTCCAGTCATCTCCCATAACAAAAACATCGACATTATTATTTACTATATCATCAATCTTCTGTTCCCATGTATATTCTGGCAGCACTTCATCCACATAACGGATTGCTTCAAGAATTTTTTTGCGGTCTTCAAAAGAATGATACGCTTTTTTGCCCTTGCCGGCGTTAAATTCATCTGAGGAAACAACAACAATCAGATAATCCCCCAATGCTTTCGCGCGGCGAAGTAAATTAATGTGGCCTACATGAAGTAAGTCAAAAGTTCCATAAGTAATCACTTTTTTCATTTTCTTTTCCTCCTATTCGTTCTCACTCATCTTTGCTTCGTACACACTTACTACGTCCTCGACGTCCCCCTGTGCAATCAGACGGCCCTGTTCCAAAAGAATGCCCTTGTTGCACATTCTTAAGACCTGACTGGTCGAATGTGATACGAAAATGACGGTAACACCTTTATCAAACATGCTCTGAATACGATTTTCACATTTTTTACGGAATTTCGCATCTCCAACACTAAGTACCTCATCCAGAATCAAAATATCCGGCTCAACAATTGTTGCCACGGAAAAACCGAGTCTGGCACGCATACCGGAAGAATAATTCTTTACCGGCACATCGATAAAACTGCCAAGTTCCGAGAACTCTACAATTTCGTCGTAACGTGCTTCCAAAAACTCTTTACTGTAACCAAGCATCGCACCATACAGATAAATGTTCTCAGCACCGGTATACTGTCTGTCAAATCCGGCTCCCAGTTCAAGAAGCGGTGCAATCTTGCCATTTGTTGTAACCGTTCCCTGTGTGGCTTTTAACACACCGGAAATTACTTTTAAAAGAGTACTTTTCCCGGCACCATTCAATCCCATAATACCAACACGGTCACCTTTCTGAACTTCAAAGCTGATATCTCTGAGTGCCCAAAACTCCTGAAACATCAATTCCTTTTTTATCATTTTAATAACATATTCTTTGATGTTATCAACTTTTTCAGAACTGAGATTGAACTTCATACTCACATTCTCTATTTTCATTGCTAATGACTTCTTCGCCATAATAACCTCCAATTTGCCTTACACCTTAAATATTCAGGATAAAGGAATCCTGTTTCCGATAAAATACAATCATACCAATAACCAATGTTCCAACCGCAAAAACGGATGTATACAGCAATAATCTCATATCAAAAGGCTGTCCAAAAAAGGCGCGGCGGAAATTGTCAATCACGCCAAATAATGGATTCAATTTTACCAGTTTTTGTGTGTCACCACTCATGTTGCTTGCGAAATAGAAAATCGCACTGCAATACATGATGAGCATTAACATAACGCTCCACAAATACTCGATATCACGGAAGAATACACATAAAGTCGATAATATCATGCCGACTCCCGTTGATAGGATAAACAAATTTAAGAGCGGAATCACCGTCATAACCATATAACCGTTAATCGGTGCATGGTACTGACCGGTTGCTAAGAAAAATACCATTACACCAACCAGTACAACAAGCGAAATCAAAAATATAATGAAGTTTGCCAAAATGCCGGAAAACGGATAAATGTATTTTGGTACGTACACTTTCTTAATCATAGCGCCGTTTGTACGAATGGAACGCATCGCACTGTTGGTTGCTGATGAAAAGAACGAATACAGCAAACGTCCGGTCAAGACATAAATCGGGAATGGCACGCCTGCAAATGCAGCATCGGTACTGTTTCTTCCTAACAAGCTGCCAAACACAACCGACAATACAATCATTGTAAGCAGCGGCTCAATCAGTGTCCATAACATTCCTAAATAAGAACGACGGTAACGGAGCTTGATATTTTTCTTCACAAGCTGTCCCATAAGATACTTGTACTTTAGGAAATTATTAAAAAATTGAATCATTCTCTAGTCCATCCTTTTTATTTTTTCAATCATTTGATTATAGCACCCAAATACGTATTTCGTCAACTATTCTACAAAAAAAGCCAACATAGGATTGACATTTTTTCTTTTTATGGTATATGATAGGTTTCGTAGTATCAAGTGATATTTTAAGAAAGAATGGAGAATGAACAATGTCAACTTACAATATGGAGAAGCAGCACAAGCTTGGCAAACTTCACGCTTTAGAGCGTATTTGCATGCTGCTAGATGAAGATTCATTTCGTGAAATTGGCTCGAACATTACGAACTTAGAAGATGCTTTTAACATTAAAAAGGGACAATTTCCTTATGATGGCGTAATCACCGGTTACGGTACCATCGGCGGACAAAAAGTCGTGATTTACTCTGAGGATTTCACCGTTATCGGCGGTACTCTTGGTAAACAGCACGGTTTCAAAATTGCCAATGCAATTAAAATGGCAATCGAGAGCCGCTGTCCGGTTATCGGCATCAACGATTCCGGCGGAGCCCGTATTCAGGAAGGTGTAAATGCCTTAGCCGGATATGGTGAGATTTTCTACTATAATACAATGGCATCCGGATACATTCCGCAGATTTCGATTATTGCCGGTAACTGTGCCGGTGGTGCGGTTTACTCACCGGGTATTACCGATTTTATCTTTGTCATTGATGAAATCAGCCAGATGTTTGTTACCGGACCAAAAGTTATCAAAAGCGTAACAAATGAAGATATTACAGCAAAAGAATTAGGTGGTGCCAATGTGCACGCATCCAAAAGCGGTGTCGCTCATTTTCATATGCCAAACGAAAAGGAATGTTTCCGCCGCGTGAAGGAATTGATTTCAATTATTCCTCCGTGCTATGAGGATGGCTACCTGCACACAAACCGTCCGGCACTTCCTAAATACAACGAAAATGTTACTTTTAATGAGAATTTAGCAAATATCATTCCAAAAGAAAGCAATCACAGTTACGACATCCACGATGTCATTAACGGAATTGTAGATACAGACTCCTTTATCGAAGTTCAGGAAGAATTTGCAAGAAATGTAGTCGTTGGATTCGGACGCATTAAAGGAGTTGTCATCGGTATCATTGCTGACCAGCCAAAATTTATGGCAGGCGTCCTTGACTGTGACTCTTCTGATAAAGCAGCACGATTCATCCGCTACTGTGATGCTTTTAATATTCCGATTCTTACATTAACGGATGTGCCGGGATTTTTACCTGGTAAAGACCAGGAATATAAAGGAATCATCCGCCACGGAGCAAAATTACTATATGCCTACTCTGAGGCCACAACAATTAAAATTAATGTTATCCTTCGTAAAGCTTACGGTGGTGCTTACATCGCAATGAGCAGTAAACACCTGCGTGCTGATTTTGTTTATGCATGGCCAACCGCTGAGATTGCTGTTATGGGTGCCGATGGTGCCGCTGATATTTTGTATGGTAAACAGATGAAGAATATGAACCCTGCAGAAAAAGCAGCTTTCCGCAGCGAAAAGATTGATGAATACAATGAAAAATTCATGAATCCAAGTATTGCTTCCATGCACGGTTATGTGGATGAAATCATTAAACCGGAGGCAACAAGAGAACGTGTTTATGCCGACATCTTAATGCTTGCAGATAAACGCTCGATTGATGTAATTCATAAAAAACACGGAAATATCCCATTGTAAAAAATATCAAAAAAATCCCGGCGTCTGCTCCTTGGCAGGCCACCGGGATTTTTTTAGTTTCTACTCCACTGTCGGAGTTGGTGTGCTTGGTGCATCTGTCACCTCACCTTCCTGACGTTTTAGTTTGACTTTAATCTTGATTTTATTTTTCACCTGCACGCCGGTCGGCAGACTATATTTTAATTCAAGCGTATGCGAGCCATCCGATAATCCGTTCAAATCCACATAAGCTCCTAAATCTCCTACATTTACATCCGCCAGCGTCGCATCTTCGCCTAACAATTCTACGGAATACTTTCCGTTTTCCGGCTCAAAATTCATTGTATAATTTTTCGGCAGATTTCTCACGGCAATATCCGAAGATGTAAGTCCCAGCACACGCTGTCCATTCTTCTCAATATCACAACGGACGGAAACCGTCGTCGTCTCCCCTACAATCGACAGCCCTGATGGCAGGTACTCCCTTAAATCAATTTCCTTTTCGATGTCCTTTTTTGCTCTGGCAATCGATATCGGCACCTTAATTGAGACTTCTTTCTCCAGTGCTTCTTTCGTTCCTGAAACCTGGATACTCTCGGGTTTATAATCAGTCTGAACCAGACGATAGCCGGATGCCGGTGCACCTTCTGTCTCCACATAAACCGGTATTTCCTTGGTCGATAAGACCTGGGTTGACACCTTAATTGTATCATTGCTAAAGCTGACATTTGCATCATTTAAAGCATCCCCATTCGCGTCATATAATACCGGCGAATATTCAGAATCAAAGTCTTCGCTTTGACCTTTTAAGCTGACCATAACACCTACATGATCAATTTTCTTGAATTTCGATTCTCCGCAGGATACTTCAATCATATTTGGCTTTGCTGTCATCTCACCGAGTACGTAATTCTCACTCAATTCACCCTCGTAATCCACCTCAACTTTGAAACTCTTTGTGATGCGCTTTTCAAGGGCCACTTTAAGAACAGCATTATTCCAATCCACATCAACACTGGAAGTTGATTCCTTATTTAGCTTTACATTAATACTGACTGCATTTACTTTTGACAATTCGCTCAAATCAGCCGTTGCTGTAAAATCAGACTCCTTTAATGTCTCTACAAAACTTCGTTTTCCTTTTACCGTAACCTTAACCGTATCACCATCCACAATATCATAGACTTGATTTGCCGATGTGATTACATTTTCATTTAATATTTGTACCGGTATGTCATAAAATGTTTTTGATGTCGTCGGGTCCGTTATATTAATGATAACCAGCCAAAACAAAAAAGCGACAATCACCGATACAATTTTTAGCATTAATTTACTGGTCAGTTTCTTTTTCATCTTTTTTGCGCCCCTTCCACCATTTCAGTTTTCCTTCATCCGGATTTCTTTTAGCAGCTTCCTGCAAACGTATCATCAGTGTGTCCGCATCCACTTTCCGATAAAGTTTACCATCACAAGCCAATGAAACAAAACCTGTTTCCTCCGAAACAATAATAGTAAGAGAATCCGACACTTCGCTGATGCCAAGACCGGCACGGTGTCTCGTTCCCAATTCCTTGCTCACTGCCAGATTGTTAGACAGTGGCAGATAACACGTCGCTGACACAATCCGGTTATCGCGTAAAATCACTGCTCCATCATGAAGCGGTGTATTATGCTCAAAAATATTTACTAATAACTGACTGCTGATTTTTGCACCAATCGGAATTCCGGTTCTCTCATACTCGCGGCACTGGATTTCTTTCTCCACAACAATCAATGCGCCCGTTTTCACACGTGCCATATCATAAACAGCCTTTATCACGGCTTCAATGCTTTCTGCCGAATATCTCTCATTTTTCGACTTTTGATTATCAAAGGTCAGTGAGCTTAAAATCTTTTTTCTTCCAAGCTGCTCCAGAGCATTTCTAAGTTCCGGCTGAAAAATGACAACAAGTGCCATAATTCCGACTACCATCGCATTCTGGAATACCCAGAGCACAACATTCATTTCCAACACAAGTGCCACTAAAAAAATAATTCCAAGAATCACCATACCTTTTAGCAAAACCCATGCTCTCGTATCTTTTATCCACAAAATAATGTGATAAAAGGCAAAGGCTATGATGGCAATTTCAAGCACATCTGTAATCGTAAAGTCGGGAATCGTAAGCCACGCCACATAATCCCTAAAAAAACTAATGATTGTGTTCATCCGCCACACGCTCCAATCTATTCAAAATTATTAAAATCATTTTCCAATTCTTTCTCCAATTCACTTCTTAAATCCTGATTTTCATCATCCTCGTCCGGGACAATTCTTGTCACTGTCTTATCAACGGCGGCAACTTTAATCTTCGGAACTGCTGTCACATAATAATAATATTCATCATCTTCAAACTGTAGCTTACGTGTTCCATGGTAATCCAGTGTCAATCGAAAAAACTGTATCATGTAAGCAACCAGCATACAGACGACAATAGATACAACCATCGGCAGTAAATCCACATTTAACTCTAAAAAAATATTAGCAAAAAGCAAAATGGATAAGTTTAATATGGCTCCTACCAAAATTGCTATCTGCGAAGCATACTGTATCTTACTTCTCCGAATCAGATACACACAAATAAATGTCAGCACAAATGCCACTAACAATGTGTACAAAAGTAAATTTCCCCGCAAATAATCCAAAAGATACTTCAGCGGTTCAAAAAAAGTACTCTCCTGCGTCATACGTGATGCCGCCAGTGCATATTCCTGCACACCGCACAGTACAAAATAGAAAAATACGCTGGATATCAATGCCGGAATCATCACCGGTGAAAAAAACAAGCCGCCCACAATCGGAACTAAATAGCTAATCTGAAGGACACTCAGCACCGGAACCGATGCCAGCACCACACTCTGGCGATTCGCAAGCCGTCCAAACAACAGATAGTAAATCAGCACAATCAGTAAAATGGCAACCGCAATCAGTTCAGAAACCTGAAATACTTCAATTTCCGTCACGAGGAAAGCACACAGAGGCGATGCCACATCCGGTGTAACCGCACAAATCACGGCAAGAAGAAGCACAATCCAGTGATTGGCAAGAAACGCCTGATAATTCAACTGACTGGTGATAATCATTAAAGTTATAATCATCAAAACAGCCTTTCCAAAGCACCTCAAAATCCGGTAATGTTTTTCATAAAAACCCTTTAACCTGCTTTTCAGGGTAAGCAAAGCCATCATCATAACGTTTCCTCCTCTCCCTCTTTTTCATATAGTTCCTCTAACTCCATCAACGTTACATAATATTCTTTTACTCTTGCACGCGATTCATCATATGCACGCCCGGCAATTCTGACAGTAAAAATCACAAAAAGAATCTCCACCGCCACAAATACAATACCGCCATAAATAAGTATCGTCCGGTAAGGAAGCTCCCAGACATGCTGCATAACGTAATCCATGTGATACAAAACCGATAAAAGAATACCCAAAACAAAAGCAACAAATACTGCCAATATTGTCTTCAATATCTGCATACGCACATAATCCATCCGCCAATAGTGCGTCCGCTTCAAATCAGAGCTGCCTATTCCCTTTTCATAATCCGCCAATCGTATCATTTTACGAATTCTTTCTTCACTTAGCAAATAAACACCTCCTGATTCATATTTTATCACAAAAAATAGTGATAGAAAAGTGTCATTTTAATGGAAAAACAAAAAAACAAGGAAGCCACAAAGGTTTCCCTGTTTTTCGTTTTTATTTCATCTTTTTCGCGTTTAAAGGTCAAAATGTTTTGTATTTTCAGCCAATTCTTCTGACAGTTTGCGAAGTTCTCCGGTCGCTTTATTGCACACTGAAAGAATTTCATTAAACTCAAGCATGGATGCTGATGTTTCTTCCGTGCTGGCAGCATTTTCTTCCGCAATCGCTGCCAGTCCATCAACAATTGATGTAACTTTATTTTTCTTATCCTCTAAGGCTTCTGCCTGCTTACGAATCTGCTCAATGGCATCTGCCACTGTACCAATCTCGTTATGCAACAGATTAAACATCTGACTAGTCTCCGAAAGTTTATCATTCTGAACACCAATCTTATCCATTACATCGCCCATCGTCTGAACGCTTGTATCAGAATTCACCAAAAGTGTATCCACAATTTCAACAATCTTTTCTGCCGACTGGCGGGACTGCTCAGAAAGAGCACGAATCTCATCTGCCACAACAGCAAAACCTTTGCCGTGTTCACCTGCTCTCGCCGCCTCAATGCTCGCATTTAAGGACAACAGATTCGTCTGAGCAGCAATATCCGTAATCAATTCAGTTGCTTCTTTAATCTGTTTTGCCGACTGATTCGTTAAATTGGTCTGCTTCTGTACTTCAATAACTGACTGCTTCGTCTGCTCACTAATCGCATTTAATTCTTCCAGATTACTGCCGGCGGTCTCATTATATTCTTCCATCTTCTCAGAACTAGCATGAAGGTTCTCCACATTTGCTGAAGTCTCCTCCAACGCCTGCCCCATCTCAGCAACCTGCTGGTTCGCACTCATCGTTTCATCCGCCTGGCTGGTCGCACCGGAAGCAATTTCCTCAACTGCCGTATTTACACTGTCAACCGAATCCGTAATATTCGCAAAGGATTCCGCAAACTGATTGGAAAAACCATCCAGTGCTTTCGCAGAAGATGTAATGTTTGTAAGAATCTCGCGGAGCGAATGAATCAAACTCTGAATCGCTCTTGCAATATCACCAACCTCATCGCCTCGTTCCAAAAGTACCGGCTTCATCTCAAACTGAAGTGCACCTTTTGCTACATTGCCAAGATTTGACACGGCACCATCAATACTCTTTACAATACGTTTCACCATAAAAAGTACAATAATAAATGCCGCCAAAAAAATCACCAACATAACAGCTGCCATTGATATAACGGTATTTCTGAGACTCTGCGTTACCTGAGTCTGTGTACGTCCACAGAACACACTGCCGGCAAACTCTTTCGTACCCGGCTGGTAAACCGGCACATAATATCCATAATAATCCGTTCCCAGCACATCTACATTTGTTGCAAAATACTCTTCGCCCTTTTTCAAAGTATCATAAACCTCAGATGACATTTTTGTATTAATTTCACGTTTCCCCGATTCATCTTTTAATGTCGTCACTTCTCTAACATCACCGAAGAACAATGACACTTCAACATCCTGCTCATCTTTAAGCTGATCAACCAGTTTATAATTTCCACTCAACATCGTATTGCCCTTATAGAGGTTATCCCCCTTCATGACAAACTTTTCGTTCCCTTCTGTTGCCAAATATGTCTGTCGTAAACTTTTGGCAACACCGCTTATCTCTCGTTTGACTAAATCCTCGGACAAATTACTTTGCTTGTATGCACTCAGCAAAATTCCGGCAATCGTTATCAGAAAAATCGGAATAACCACTGTCAGACTTAATTTTAGTGCCAGACGCGCACCTTTCTTTTGATTCACAAAAAATTCCCCCTTTTGATAAATTAAAACTATAATATATAAATATTATGCTATACTATTATAGCATCTTTCTTCACTTGGTACAAGAGATAAGTTGTTGTTTGTGGTAAGTGTTCGTTGGCTCTTTTTTTGCTTTCCGTAATTTCGTAGAAAAGCTTTGCGTCTCGTGGGCGCTCTCGCTCGTTGAGTGCGTAGCGGTATGGGCACTGAAACTACCAGTGCCTCATACCGACGTACTCAAACCCACGAGTCACAAAATTTTCCTACGCAATTACTGGAATCCAAAGAAACCGGTAGCGAATATTTGACACCATCCAATCCACTTAAAACTTAGTTCTAAAATAAAATGCTGACAAGTTCTGACCATCCCCTTTTGTCACAAAACCATCTTCCAATGCGAGTGCAATCATGCCCTCCATCATGCTCCACATAGAAACAATTGCGCCAACCTCGTTTGCTTCTGCTATTACGGCAGGTGTCTTTTTACGAAGTTCATTTCCTGCCATATCTCTATGCCTGCCAATCAATTCTGCCAACTGATTAATCCCTTCGCCTAATTTACCTTTTAGCGTCTTATAATCTTCATTGGAAATAGCTGCAAATTCCGGTAAGAGTTTACCATCCTTCACACTGACAAAACGATTTTTTAACAGTGTAGATAACGCCGCTACTTCTTCAGGTTCCTGTTTTCTTTCAACTGCTGCCTCGAGCATCTGACCAACCGCATTTTGATATTCAAAAGGGTTCAGAACCTTATCTGACAATTTTACAAAGTTCATAATACGCATATAGCCTTTGCTCATATCATATTGTCCATAAATCCCCTTCGTATCTGTATGATATTCTCCTCGAATTCCCATAACATATCCATTACTGCCATTCTGTAACAAAGGGAATGTAAGCTTCGTATTCATCTTCTGTTCAGACATCATACCGGCTTCCCAAATAATCAACAGTAGTATAAACCACTTTTTTGTATTAAGGTCTGCCGCCTCATAGCAGTAATCCGTCTCTGCCAGATATTCCAGTCCCTTATCAACAAGTTGCTTTACCTTCTCCAGTTTCGGATAAAGTAATTCGACTGCCTTGTCATATACTGCTTTTCTCCACTGTTCATCATACAAAACCATATTGCTCTGATAAGCTTTTCCTTTTCTTACAAGTAGTCCCATCTTTTCCAATATTGCAACTTCATCTTCAAGATAAGGAACTCCAACACCCATTTCAAGACTCAGTTCTTCTAATGTTTTCGGACTCTCGTATGCAGCAATAATCAGATTCCCAGGAAGTTTTCTTTCAAATAATTCCCAGTATCCACTCGAACTATTTCCCCAAAAATTCATAGTAAATTTTTCCGGAGCGTAACTTAATCTGCCATATTCTCTAACCATATCCATTCCTTCTTTCAGCTTTTTCCTGCCCTCAAAGAGATACTGTTTCACATTCGATACAGATAGATTGTATTGATTTGCTATTTCCTTGCAAGTCCTGCCACCAATGTAATAGCTAATCATAATCCGGCGGTACCTTTCCCTAAGAAGCGATAACTCTCTTCGCAAAAGCATTATTTCCTCCGCCTTTAACATATTTTCCTCAGGAGAAATACAGCAGGCGCCTTCAAAATCATCGGGAATTTCCGTATGCCTTTCTTTTGCACTTTCCCGCCAATAATTTTTACACAAATTATTGGCAACACGCCACATATATCCATATACTGCTCCATCACTCCGAATCCTATGATACGAACGAAGCATCTCCAAAATGATATCGGATGCAACATCTTGTGCCGCAGCAGTGTTTTCAAGTCTCTTAACGCAGTATAAATATATTTTCTGCATATTCTCCTGAATAATTGTTTCTATCTGTTTCTTTGTCATAGGTTCTCCTTTTCGAACTATTGTTTTGAAAGCTTTCATATCTATAGTAGCAAATATTGCCTGCTGGTTAAAAAACTTTTTTGAAAATAACTGGTATTTTCCCGTCATCTAAATTAAAATAAAATTAACAGAACTATATACTTTGGGGAGGATACCGTCATGAAAAAACGCTTACAATTTTATCTGAACTACTACGAAACATTAACAACAGAAAAATCCCTGACCACCGCAGAGGCAGCCAGGGAACAAGAGCAATTGCTCATTCAAATTCAATTTTTTCAGCACGAACGTCTGATTCACTTAATCGTGACGGCACTTTTTGCACTGCTCACGATATTGAGTTTATTTGCCAGCCTGCTTCTTCCAAAACAGCCGGTACTTCTTGCACTGGATATCTTATTTCTTGTGCTTTTAATTCCATACATCTTTCATTACTACCGCTTGGAAAACGGCGTGCAGAAGTTGTACGAATACTACGACAAACTTAGTTGCCGGTGAAACCGCCGTATGCTTTTCCGTCGTGCATAACAGCGCCTTTTCGCTTGGCAAGCTCAGAAACCGTTAAGATGTCATAATCATTTTTTACAAGCCATGGAAGAACCTTCTTCAGCGCCTCCACGGTAGTCGGGTGAATATCATGCATCAGAATAATGTCTCCATCTTTGACATTTTTCTTGATTTCCTTCATGATAGCTTTTGTGTTTTTTGATTTCCAATCCAAAGTGTCGGTATTCCACAGCACCATCGGATGTTTTAATTTTTTTCGCATTTTTGCACTGATAGCACCATATGGCGGGCGCAGCAGTGTAATGTCGTAACCAACTAATTTCTTAACCAAATCAGCAGTCATATCATACTGTTTATTCACTTTTTTCATACTCAGTTTTGCTAAATTGGCATGATCCCACGTATGGTTTCCAATTTCACATCCCTGTGCTACTTCCTGTTTCAAAACTTCTGCGCCTTCCTTTACACGGGTTCCTACCACGAAAAAGGTCGCATGTGCCTGATACTGTTTTAATAAAGCAAGCACTTTTGGTGTATTTACTGTGCTTGGACCATCGTCAAACGATAAGGCAACCGCTTTCGAGCGAATCTTTGGCATAGGTGTCGGAATGGTCTGCGGCGCAAGTGTCGGAACTGCGGCAATTTCATTTGCAATCCCATCCGGCGCATAGGTTGCCTGTCCCTTTTCAGGAACTTTTGTTTGCTGTGACGCAGCACTTGCACTGTTCACTGCCGCCGTCACTGCTGCCGTTGCCTGTGCCGTCTGTGTTACCGTAACACCGCTTCCACTCGCCACAGCCTGCCCTTTTGGCTGTTCATCATCACCAAACTCAGCCTGAACCAAGCAGACGGCGCCCACTGCAATCAGCACAATTACTGCAATGAGACAGACAATCCATCGACCTGACACTGCCTGTCCCATACTGCTTCGATATTTACTTCTGCTTGAATATGAACTGTTTCCTATATAGTTATCAGAGCCTTTAGAAAAACGGCTGCGCCTTCTTCTTCGTCTCTCGCGATTATTATAACCTTTCATGTAATTCATCTTTACACCTCATTCCGAGAGCAATTCCCTGCTCCCATTACGTAGCCCTAGTATAGCACTAATCTTTCGGCTTTTCAATAACGATTTTCCCTCCAATAAATTCCAGTTTTACTTTATTTCCATCCATTCCCATTTGTTCCAGCAGTTCGCTTGGAATCTGCACACGTCCGGCGCGGTCAAGAACCGCAAACTCTTCCTGCGTCTCTTCTTCCTGCCAGTCAATGTCCAAATGTTCCATGCGCTCGCGGTAATCATTTTTCATAATACGCTCACTGCTCGTTTTCCCATCGCGGATAGAAACAACACGATTTACCTTTTTTGCCAACTCTTTATCATGCGTTACAATGACAATCGTAAGTCCGAGTTTCTCATTTAACTTGCGGAACATTTCCAAAATGTCATCCGCAGTCTTTCGGTCAACGGCACCGGTTGGCTCATCCGCCAGTAACAGTTTCGGATTATTGGCAAGCGCAATTGCAATCGCAACTCTTTGCTGCTCACCACCGGAAAGCTGACTTAATTTACTGTCCTTTCTGTGTCCAAGGCCCACCAGTTCCAGAAGTTCCAGTGCCCTTTTCTTTTTTTCCTCCTCAGAAACTGCCTTTTCTTTTTCTTCCACAAAAAGCATCGGTGTCATTACATTTTCCCACGCAGTCAAATAAGGAAGAAGATTTCTCGCATTGTTCTGCCACACAAAACCAACGGTACTTCTCTTATATTTAACCAGTTCGTTTTCCGTCATTTGAAAAAGATTTTTGCCATCCACATACAGTTTACCCGCTGAAGGCCGATCTAATCCACCAATCATATTTAAAAATGTAGACTTACCGCTTCCGCTGTTTCCAATAATCGCCATAAGTTCTCCACGCTTCACGGTCAAATCCAGCCCTTGAAGTGCCAGCACTTCAATATCTTTGGTCTTGTAAATTTTAACCAGACTGTCACACTCAATCATCACATCGTCCGGCACATCCATCGTCTGTTCCGGATTTTCCATTGCAGATTCAGGACTCTTTATTTGTTTTACTTTGCTTATTTTTTCTTTTAAATTAATCTTCATCGGCAATCTCTCCATCCTCAATATGATAGATGCAGTCGGCAATCTCCATCAATCCGGTATCATGCGTCGTCATTACTATGGTTACTCCCTGTTTTTCAATCAGTTCCTTAAAAATCTTCATCACCTGAAGCCCGGTATTGCTGTCAAGCTCCGCTGTCGGCTCATCGGCAAAAATAATCTTTGGCTTGTGTGCAATCGCACGTGCAATCGCCACTCGCTGCTGCTCACCACCGGAAAGTTCCTGTGGCATATGATGCATACGGCTTCCGAGACCAACTAATTTCAGACATTCTTCCGTCCGCTTTCTCCTGTCCCCTTTGTATCCGGCGAGTCTGAGAACAAACTCAACATTTTCGTAGGCGGTCATCATCGGAATCAGTGCCACCGACTGAAAAACAAATCCAATCTGCGTTTTCCGCATCTGCTCCCTGTCATGTTCCGGCAAATCTTGAATCGGTTTTCCCTCAAACAAAATTTCACCGCTTTTCGGGTAATCAAGTGCACTCAAAAGATTCATCAACGTCGTTTTACCGGAGCCGGAACGTCCTCTTAGCATCGTAAGTTTCCCAGTCGGAATCCGAATGTTAATGTTTTTCAAAACCACCAGTTCCTTGCCACCGGCAATCGGAAAGCTTTGAATCACATCTTTGGTTTCTATCATATTTTCCATTCTGACACCTCCCTAGTCTTCACCAAGCTTCAACGCCTGGGAAATATTAATCTTACTAATCAGCTTACCAAGAACTACCATGCAGATTACAATCACAATGCCGATGACGCTAAAGAGACGAATCATATCAAACGTCTTAAACACAACTGCAAGCGGTACCGTCTGGTCGGTTGATGCATAGAAAATCTGCACCAGTGGCACAAACAGAATGGATGACAAAACACCAAGTCCGGCACCAATCAGAATGGAAATTCCGGAACTGAAAATCTGTTCATTGATTAACATCTGAATAATCTCTTTTTTTGTCATGCCCATCGCACGGAATACACCGAAAAGCAATTCTCTCTGCCGGATTGACAAAATCCAGTAAATCAAAAATCCGGTACTGCACAAAATCAAGATAATGATAAAACTCATCGTCAAAATACCATTGGTTCCTTGGAACAGTGCATCGTTTTTTACGTCTACCAGTTTGGATGCCACATCCTCAAACACCGTATATTCGATACCGTTTTTCTTCGCATAATCGTAAATAAATTTCGAAGAACCGTTGGTCTGAATCCATACCTGATACGGCTTCACGCCAAGCGTCTGCTGAACCGGTGCCAGATTGGCAACAATCAGATAATGATCCGTTGTCACAAGCGTATCCTGCTGATTTAGTTCATGCGTCTGCTTCACATAACTTGGAAAATAATCAAAGAACCCATACACAACTCCTGTCATTTCTTTTTTATCTTTTGTTGTATAGGTTACTTTATCCCCCAGCTTGACGCCCATTTTTTTCTGAAAATTCATGCTTAGAAGAATGGCATCCGGATTACCCGCCATTGCATTCAAATAATTGTTCAAATGCGTCGGCAAAAGTGTCGAATCAAAATCACTTACCGTCAATCCAAAATTTTTCGTGTCAATTGCCATCAACGAAGTTTCTGTTTCATTGTCACTCATTTTTTTGCCAAGTGATGTAGAAATCTCATCCTCACAGTAAACTTTCGTTGCATGTTTTACACCTTTCATGCTCTCATAGGTCGAAAAATCCGGCTCCGTATAGGATACTTCCTTATCCGGATTATCCGCAAGGAACGCTTCGTTGCTCTCCCATTGCTCTTTAAGAACAAGTGTTGCTCCCGTTTCATACCGAATATTACTCTCCGAATTGGAAAGAATCGTCCGCGCCACCGTTGCGTTAAAAATACCAAGCGCAACCGTCAGCATCAAAAAGACCATCATAAAGCTCTGTTTTCCCTTTGTTCTCAAAATCTGTAAAAACGAAGCGAAAAATGCCGGTTTCCAGCGTTTTTTTCCAATCAGATAAACAAGTTTAATCAAAAGCGGCTGGATGCGCAGCGCTACCAGACTGGCACTGATGATAAACAGCGAAGAACAAATAAACAAAAACGGGTCTAACGATTCTCCTTCTAACATCTGCGTCATAAGACTTTCCTTCTGCTCTGTAAAATTATACAGGCCGTACAGAGAAATCACGAGCAGTATCACATCCATATATACTCTCTGGAAAATGTTTTTATGCTTTTTGTTTTTGTTTCTTTTTACATTAACAATCGTAACGTTGGCGTCGCGGAATACCGGTAACACCATGAAAGCAATGGATATAAGCATCGCACCAAGCATATACAAAAATACCGAAGTACCAAGCGTGATATGTAATGCTTTTCGTTGAATAAATTCCAAAAATCCATTCGTTGAGCCAAGTGCTTTACATAGGAAATAGCCAAGCGGCAGTCCCACAACAGCACTCATTGCTGACAAAATAACGGACTGCAAAAAATAAATCAGTATAATCTGTTTCTTACTCGAACCACGGCTTTTTAGCAGGGCAATTTCATTTTGTTCCAAATCTAACATCTGTCTGGAAATCATAAAAATGAAAGCCAGCAAAAGCGCCAGTACCGGGAACTGTAAAATAAGAAGTGTTGTGCGCACTTTCTTTGCAGATGTCTGGTATTCACGGAGAACCTCCAAGTAAGCCGGCTCATCAATTTTACAATTATATGCATCCGATGTTTCCTGCATCATATCTTCCGTTTCGCTTACGAACGAATCAATCTGCTCAGCAGCCAGTTCTTTGTAATCGAAAACCAACGACCATGTGGTGGTCATTACAAAAGACTGTTTCTTTAAGTTTATAAAATCACTTTCAAATACTTTTGGTGAAATAAACAAATCCATATAATAATCGGACGGAGACTGTACCCAGTAGGTATCATCTGCCTCTTTATTTGTAAACACACCAACAATTTTTACTCGGATGGCATTGCCCTTAGCATCCATAAAACGGTTGAGCTCAATGATGTCGCCCACCATGATATCTAATTTGCTCATACATTTTTGGGAAACAATTGCCTCCAATGCGCCATCTGCACCCACTTTATCCTGATACATTTTTCCGGACAACATCGTGCTGTGTTTCTCCAGTTCCGACAAACTGCTGATTTTAATTGTCTTTGTCATGTCATCTTTATTGCGGGTTCCTACATAGTGTCCTCTGGTTTTGGACGACTCGTTATATGTCACAAAATAGTTTTGCTCCACATCAAGACGGTCTGCTGCACCGGCAGCCTCATCCTTCATGCTCTGATATTCCTTTTCCTGTCCATCCTGCCCTTTCATATTGGCCTCAAAAGAAATCACACCCGGGTTTTGATTCTCCTCTTGAATATACTCATCCAGTTTTGAGGACAATGTTTTCTGCAGTGCCGCTCCCTGATACATTGGATTGCTGCAGGCAATGGCAATCAACAAAACATTACCGATTAAAAGACTTACAACCATCCATTTTTTATGGAGAAGTTTCTGCTTGATAAAATGAATCATAACGACTTACCTCTCCTTTCTACTTTGATACAATCGCCAGCGTCTGGCCTTCTTCCAGACCTTGGTTTACCAAATACGTTTTTTCCTGTTTATAGTTACTAACAATATAGCGTTTATGTAATTTGCCGTTTTCTACAAGATAAACAAAATTCTTGATTTCCTCATTCTCCGTTTCCTCATATACGGCATCCGCATCGACAAGTAAGGCATCCTCAATTTTCAAACTCACTCCTGTGATGTAAATGTTATATTTTGAAAATTGGTAGGATTCTCTATCTTTCTTAGAAAGACGAATTAACTGAGCACCGCCGCTTTCATTTTGCTGCTCACCGCCATTGTCATTTCCATCCTGCAAGTCCTGCTGCAAATTATCGGTCGAAATCACTTTGCCTTTTAAGTGATACTTAATACTATCAAGTGTTGCTCCCAAACCAACATCTACCGTCATGTTATACCGCAGACCGGAAGCATCTTCTGCACTTAACAGAAAATCTTTTTTATCACGAATCAGCATAATATTTTCACCGGACGCCTCATCACCGATAGAATCCGTTATCTCTGCAACTGTTCCGCTGTATGGAGACGTAAGTGTGGCAGATTTCCGTTTTTGTACCAAATCGTTATAATCTTTCTCTTTTTTCTGAATGGATTTCCCCTGCTTCTGCAAATCTTTGTACTCGCTTTTTAACTTGTTTAACTGCAGCACTGCCAGTTTTTTTTCGGTTGCATCCGTGAGCGTTTTTATTGTTCTTTCCTGCTGCAGTACTTCGTTTCTCTTGCTCTTTAGGTTCACGTCATACTCAGACCTTGCCTGTTCCGTTTCCAGCTTTTTCTTTTTTAACTTTGTATCTGAAATCTTTACGTGATAGGTGGCAAGTTTTTGTCCCTTCACTACCTTCTGTCCGTTCTTTACCAAAATCTTATCCAGATAGGCATTGGAATCTTTAATCATTACTGCTTTATCATTCTGATAAACCAGGCTGGCTGTCGCCGAAATTTTCTCTTCGTAGGTGCCTTTTTTCACCTTCGTCGTTTTATAATGCTCTTCTTCCTTTTTGTTTTTATCTCCTTGATACAGCATTACTTTAGACTTCTGTTGCTCACTGCTTCCACAGGCGGTAATCACCATACACAAACCAAGGAGAATTGCCAGATTTTTAATCCTGCACATAAACAACATCTCCTTCCTTTAATCCTGACGTAATCTGTGTATACGCATCCGTCTTTGTCCCCAGCGTCACTTTCACTTTCTTTTTCGCATCTCCATCCATACGGTATACATAATGCTCGCTTTTTGCTTTAAAAACTGCATTGCTCGGTACAACCAAAGCGTCCTCTGTGGCATTGTTGTAAAACTCCAGCGTCACCGAATCACCAACCGAAACATTCGCATCTTTTTCATAACCAAAATAGGTACTTGTCGGGAGATTTCCCATCTCCACATCCATCTGTGAAACGTCCTGCTCCTGTGCCGTAACTTTATATTTTTTCCCGTTAATCACTGCCTGATATCCGCTCGCGCGGTCTAACACCGAAGAACCAATGTATTCGGTGCGAATCTGTGTTTTATCCATATCAGCAATTGTAATCACCGAAACACCGCCTGTCACAAAATCTCCGGGTGCCAGATTTTTGGCAATTACTTCTCCATTTACCGGGGAATACAGCCGGTTCAATTTGTTTGTTTTTTTCGCATTTGCAATATCACTTTTTAATTCACCGATGTACTGTTTCTGCGTCTGTTTCTGCAATTTCAACCGTAATCTTTCCGTTTTGATTTCTTCCTGTTTCTGCACAATCTGCTTGCCGAGATTTTTCTTATCTTTCGTATTTTTCGCTTGCTTTTTCTGTTTTTGCACTGCTTTTAATTCGATGTTTAACTGCTCGATTTTACTCTGAGAAGAGGTATTTGTCTCCGCATTTTCTGCAATCTGAGATTTTAACTCTTTCTGCAAATCTTTCACCGTCGACTCCGAACCGGTAAGTGTAGCCAAAAGCTGACCCTTCTTTACCTTGTCGCCAATTTCTACTTTCACGGCACCAGCCTGCCCCGAATTTGCAAAATAAGCGCCTACCATATCCGGCACTACCTCGCCGGAATAGGAATTCACACTGCTTAAATTCATTTTCTTTACTTTTGCCGTATCCACATCAACGCCGACGGGGTCTTTGAGTTTTGGCACGTTCGCTGTCGATTCCTGTCTGCCACAGCCAGAAAGTCCCATCAGCGATAAAATCAAAAGCCCCATCACCAATACACGATACTTTTGCACTTTACAATTCATGGTTTCCTCCCTTTTTGCAAAATACTCCATTAGTTTGTCAATATCTGCTCGTTTTCTTTTAATCCGCCGGTAATTTCGATTTCATTCTGAATCTGTTCTCCGGTTGTGACTTCTCTCGTTTCCTTTACTCCCTCTTTTCCCTCTATGTAAACAACTTTTTTGCTTCCCATATCAAAAACAAGTGCTGACGGAACATAAAGAACATTTTTCTTTTCTTTCAAAACCAAATCTACCGTTCCTGTCACTGCATTTTTCAAAGCCAATTCCTGCTTCGGGACAAAATAAATCTGTTTCCCTTTTCCTTTTTTCACCGTGGTCTTGTACTGCTGCCCCATAACCATGACAGTTGCCTCACTCCCCTGTGAAAAACGGGACGTATATTCGGTTTTACAGGAAAAACGGTTCTTCTTCGCCGCCCTTATGGTGACAAGTAGATTTTCCTGATTTGCATAACCGCCCTCAAGCGATTTTTCTACAAATGTCACCGTTCCGCTAATCGGCGCCTTCAAAGATGCTTCCCGTATCGTTTCTTCTAAACTTTGAATATCTAATTTTGCTAATTCTAAACTTGACCGGCAGCTCTTAATCTGCGCATCGTACTGTGTCTTTACATTTTCTTTTTCTTCTTTACTGCCACCTGTACGATTTAACTGTTCTAACTCTCTCTGCCGCATCTGTTTTGCCTGGCTAATCTGAAGGGTAAGCGTACTGACCTGACGTTTACCGGTCTTTAGCGACTCTTCTTCATCCTCCAGATATTCTTGTAAAAGAACATCACCTTTTTTTACGTGCTGCCCTTTGGAGACACATATTTTTTTGATGCGGATACCGTCATCCGTACCATACACATCGGATTTTTTCGTACCTTCATACCGAACGGCAATGGATTCGCTTTGAACCATATCTCCCCTCGTAACGGTATATTTTCCTACATTTTCATCACTGTACTCTTTTACTAACGGTGCTGCATCAAACTCTTCTTCTGTTGGCAGAATACCACATCCACACATCATACAAGCTGCTATTCCTATACATAACAAACGGCTGCCCCTTCTCATATCCTTCATCCTTTCTTATTTTCGTCCCCCGGCTCCCATGCATCATCCCATGCCTTGCAGTAACATTCTGTCTCCGTCGGCAACTGCTTTTTCGCAAGCCGTCCGGCACAGAACCGTTTCACCATGCGGTAAATAACGGCAAACACCGGGACTGCACAAATCATACCTAAAACTCCAAACAAGGAGCCAAAGAATAAAATGGAAAATAAAATCCAAAAACTCTTTAAGCCAATGGAATCACCAAGAATTTTCGGTCCTAATACATTTCCATCAAACTGCATTAAAATGATAATCAAAATCAAGAACAAAACACCTTTGCTCGGACTTGCAATAAAAACCAGCACCGCACTCGGAATAATACCGATGTACTGGCCAAAAAACGGAATGATGTTTGTCACACCAATTAACACGCTTATCAAAATGGTGTACGGAATTCCCGCAATGTTCATAATGATAAATGTCAATACACCAACAATCAGGGAATCAATAATTTTTCCGCTGATAAATTTTGCAAAAACACCATGTGTTTCGCTTAACACAGACAACACGCTTCCCGCTCTTTTTGCCGGCAGAACCGCAAAAATCAGTTTTTTCGCCTGAGCACAGAAGTTTTCTTTTCCTGCCATCAGATAAATGGAAATGATAAGCCCGATAAAAAAGTCAACCAAAACACTGGTTGCATCCATAACACCGTCGGTAATTGCCCCCAAAAACTTATCACTATTTGGAAGCAAATCATTTTGCAGCCAATCTAACAATTTATCAAATATATCTTTAGATGCTTTCGTAAAATAATCCGCAAATTCCGGATTCGATTTAAAAATATGAGTCCCCCAGTTCTTCACATTGTTATAATACTCCGGCATACTCTTTGCAAGCCCTGTGATACTGTCAATAATCTCCGGTATTACTAACATCATAATTCCAAATACAACAAATATCGCCAGAAGAAGTACAAAAAACACGGAACATCCCCTCGCAGCATTTGATGCTTTTTTCTTTTTCCCCTTAAAAATTTTACTCCACAACGGAATAAATATATAACGGTCCGATTTATTCACAAGCGGACTGAGAAGATACGCAATCACAACGCCTATGTACACCGGCATCAATGCCGAATTAAGTGCACCGAATATTTTCCCAAGCCCCGTCAAATTACTCGTTATTGCATAAACGATCAACGCTGCCACAATCACAAAAAATCCCGTGAGTCCGGCGTACCAATACTTTTCCAATTCCTTTCCCGGTCGTTTCAAACAAGTTCACCACTTTCTATAAACTCTTATTCACTATATGCCAAACCAACAAGGGGTATCAGCCAAACGACACCCCTTTGCCTCTTTGGAAAATATTGTATCACAACCGCTTTTTCAAGTAAATGTACAAAACGATAAAAACGTGGATATTTTACATCATTTCATTTTTGATTTAAAAACAAGGCTTGCCAGATATCCCATAATTAATGCACCGGAAATACCGACCGCTGCACTTTCTAATCCCCCATAAAAAGTACCGATAAATCCCTGCTTGTCAACTGCCTCTTTAACGCCCTTAAACAGCAGATGCCCAAATCCAATCAGCGGCACGGATGCGCCGGATTTTGCCCAGTCAGCAAATGGCTCATATAGTCCGAAGAAACTTAAAATAGCACCTGCACAGACAAGTCCTACCATAATTCGTCCCGGGAGCAGTTTCGTATTATCCATAATAACCTGCACAATCGCACAAATTGCACCGCCAATCAAAAACGCTGTTACATAGTCCATTCTCCCACCCCCTTTCCGGAGCCGGAAATTCCCTCCAGCATAACTGCATGGGCAATGCCCGGTATCGAATTTCCCTCGTTAAAACTTACTGTAGATAACAGCGCACCGGTCGGAACAAACAGCACCCTTTTCCACTCTTTCTTTTTCATTTTCTGAAGAATATATCCACAAAGTGTTATCGCACTGCATCCGCACCCACTGCCGCCGGCATTGGTTCCCTGCTCTTTATTGTAATAAATTTCGGTACCGCAGTCGAAGTGCTGTTTTTCAATGTCGTAGCCATAGCCCCGCAGCATATCAATCAAAATTCGCTGTCCAATGGTTCCCAAATCGCCGGTCACAATGCAGTCATAATAATCCGGTCCGATTCCCATATCTTTAAAGTTATGAAGAATGGCATCGCAGGCAGCTGGGGCCATACAGGCTCCCATATTCATGCTGTCTTTGATTCCATAATCGGTTATCGTTCCTGTTGTAATCCCCGTCACTTCCACATAACCGGTCTCTTTGCGTTTCCATTTTGCCCGTGAAGATGCTAAAACCACTGCACCACTGCCCGTCACCGTCCACGTTGCAGAATACGGACGCTGGCTGCCATAGGCAAGCGGATAACGGAACTGTTTCTCCGCACTGGCAAAATGACTTGAGGTTAATGCGACCACATAATCGGCAAACTCTCCATCAACGAGCATCGCTCCAATCGCCAGAGACTCTCCCATCGTTGAACATGCGCCATATACACCAAACATCGGGATATTGAAATTCATGATACCAAAAGAAGTGGCAATTAACTGTCCAAGCAAATCTCCTGCCACTAAATAACGGATTTCCTGCGGCTCTAGCCCCGCTTTTCTCAGTGCAATCCGGGTCGCCAGCTGCTGCATTTTGCTCTCCGCTTCCTCCCACGTTTTTCCGCCAAACAAAGGGTCTTCCTCAACCATGTCAAAGCACTTGCCAAAAGCACCGTTTCCTTCTTTTTCCCCGGCAACACTGCCCGCACCAATGATAATCGGCGGTCTGGAAAATAAAACGCTCCTTTTGCCTACCATTTTTTTCTCATTCATAACCATGTATCCTTTCCGCTTAACTTAGGATTTAGTATGGTTTATGGATTTGTTCTTTATACATTTGAGATTAAAATTCTGCGTGACCTTCTAAAAGATAATCATAAGAAGTTTCGAGTACACGAGTCAATTGCATTAACGTATCAACAGAAAAACCAAAGCCCTGCTTTTCAATTTGAAAAATAAATTTAGGCGAAATCCCTGACATATCCGCCAAATCACCTCTGCTAAGCCCCTTTTTCTTTCTCACCTCTTGGATTCTCAATCCAATTTCCTGATTCATTCTTTTTTCCTCCTTCTTTTCTTCACCAAAGCAAAGACATGCTATTTTATCATTACCCGAAAAAGCCTATATTCTTTTTTCATAACGCATCCCTTTTATGGCATGAAAGCATTATTATTTTCCAATTTCATAAAAATCTATGCGTTTATTCTAAAAAATCTTGCACTTATGCATATTTGTCCATTTAAAAAAACTATCACCTTATACTGCTTTTGAAGTGGAACGGTGGGGAAGGCGCAGCGCTAAAGGAATCTATGCAGAAAGGAGATACTCATTCATGAAAAAGTTTAATAAATCTTTTTTGTACAAAATCAGCTCTTTATGTATCGCTCTTGGCGGTCTTATCTATGCACAGGGAATGTGCATGATGTTTTTTGGAGAGCCTGACTTCAAAGAAGTAAAAGAAGATTAAGAAAAAAGGCTGCAAGTCACTTTCGATTTGCAGCCTTTTTACAATTTACAAATCCCCCCTCTTCATGATTTCATATAACGAAGATAACATAAGATACACTTTTCCCAGTTGATTTGGTTCAAATTTTTCTATCAACTCTATAATTTCATTTTCATAAGGAAACTCCGTATGCCCTCTAAGCAGATAATCACAGGATGAATCCAGTGCTTTGGTCAGTTTTAACAATATGTCTACCGAGAAGCCTGTGTGCTGCCGTTCAATCTGGAAAATATATTTTTCCGATACTCCCGACATCATGGACAAGGTATCTCTTGTATATCCTTTGTCCAGTCTCACGTGTCGTATTCTCTCTCCAACCTCTTTGTCCATTGTAAATTCCTCCCTTTTCTTTATTTAGAGATGAAATATTTTATCATTTATAAACAATTTAATGTTTTTATTTTCATAACGTATTTATTTTCTTGCACAAAAGCAATTTTCTTATCCGTTTTCTACTATATGACGCTTTTATTCCGTGCAGTATTTACACTTACGCATATTTTTCCTCTTCCATTTTTTTCTTTTCTATACTGGCTTGCAAAAGGAGGGAACAGCATGAGTGTCTATGATAAATCGCTGGAACAAATTCAAAGTTCCTATCAGTTTACAGACTTGGAAATGGCAAAAATGGACTACACATTAAAAGTGTTCGCCTATGAGTTATCAAAGCTCGTTTTCTTTTTCGTATTTTTCGCTGTCATCGGAAAATTTTCAGAATTTGCAGTTTGCTTGGTTGCTTTATTGCCGTTTCGCTGGATTTCCGGCGGTATTCACCTGAAACATTATTGGAGTTGTTTTATTTTCAGTTTTTGCTTTTTTGCTGTTATTTTGTTCATGGGTGAAATGTTTACACTTCCCCTATATGCACAAATCAGTTTGTTTGTTTTAAGCAATTTACTTCTCTTTTTTATCGGACCTGTTCCCTCTGCCAAAAGAAAGGTAATGACAAAAAAACAGTATACAAATAAGCGTTTTTTGTCTTCTTTAATTCTTTTGGTTTACACCATTCTTTATTTTGCCTTGCAAAATGTGCCCCATCGCTCTGTCGTTTTTTGGAGCATCATTTTACAAATTATACAATTAATTTGTGCCAAGTTGACACGGAAAGGAGAGATATATGAAAAAGATTAACAAATCATTCTTGTACAAGTTTAGTTCCTTGTGCATCGCTCTGGGCTGCATCATCTACTATCACGGACCATGTATGCTTTTCTTCGGAGAGCCGGATTTTAAAGAACAGTAAAAGAAAGATTGCAAATAAAATACCTTAAACCTATTTTATTTGCAATCTTTTTATTTTATAATCAGACGATAATACAAATTTCAAAACAATCGTTTTCATCCCTGATTATATTTTCAAACACCAACTCACCATGATGTTTATGAACCAGCATTTTTACATCATACAATCCAACACCTCGGTTTTCTCCTTTTGTACTGTAGCCTAATTTGAAAAATTGCTCTAAATCTTTCTGTTTCTGCTTATAGTATGTATTAACAATACATATCTTAACCTTATTGGAGTCTTCCTTGCTCTCTCTGATGGTAATCCATAGTTTTTTATTTCCCTCATAATCAGCCAATGCTTCAATCGCATTATCAAGTAATGTTCCTAATATCTGCACCCATATAACATCTGATACATTTCGATGTAACATACTGCACGAAAATTCTGTCATAACTTGAATTCCATTTTCAATTGCCTCATTAATCTTCTGATACAAAAGAGCAACCACTACAGGATCCTCCAAAATAACCGCATCCGTCGGTAACTCATAATCCCATAATCTTCCCAGATATTCTTTTTGTTTTTCCACCAGTTCATCATATGTTGGATACAGCTTATACATTCCAAACGCCGTATCAAACTGATTCTTCACTTTATGCTGTCGCCTGCGAATTTGCGATATAATCTCAGCAAAACTTTCCGTATACTTTTTCCGCAGTTGGTTTTCTATTTTGTCTTTTTGTATCTTTGACACAAGAAACCACATTACAACAATACAAATCACAATATATATGTAGTCTGCTACATTTAACTTTTGTATTATCTTAAATAACACTAATGGTGCAAATATCACAAAACTCAAAATTGCTACAACTGAAAACAAAAAATCTTTCTTATCAAAAACTCCCAATAGACGATTAAGTTTTAATTGGGGTAAAAATATAAAACCAATAACCATAATTGTAGCAGCCGCAATCTCTAACATTCCCGGTTTCCAGCCAATTGGAACTACTAAGTAAATCACCTGCGTTAATAATAATTCTGCCAAACTAGTAACCACAAGCGATACTACTCCTATTAGAAAATTCCGTATAAACGACTCTCTGTATGTCCACCAAATGTACGCGAACAACAATAAATAACTCGTCACTGAAAACATCGGTGGCAGTGAAAAATAATCAAATGCAACTGAATAAACAACGTATACGCAAAAATACACCCCTGTTTTTCTAAAACTAAATCGTTTTGTATCATCTCCCAGAGCTTTCACCACCAAAACAATCCCGACCCATTCCATCAATGTTATATAGATCCAAAGCCAGCTCATCATCTCATCCTTTGCAATTCTTCAATTTCATCTAAAAATTGTTTCTTCATTCTTGTTCCAATTTCTATGAGTTCGTCCCGTCCGCGCAGTTTCACATAGCGGTTCACGGGATCCACATACTCCAAATAGGCGTAGTTCACCGCAATTCCTTTGGTTGGAATCAAAAATTTCTGTGTTCTAATTTGTTTTAAAAAGTGATTTAGGGATAGATTTGGAATTTCTAACTCATCATCCATCTTAATAATATATAACTTCTTATGTCTGCTGGAAAGCATAACAATATCCTTTTCATGCACAGCGTAAGAAACTTTATCTTTTCTAACAAAACAGACGGCATCCTCCAAAACTGTACTGTGCATTTTACGGAATGCCTGCATGACGACCTTACGGACACGACTTTCTTGAATTGGTTTTTCTATATAATCATAACAATGTATCTTTCGTAAAAGTTCTGCCTCAAGCCCAATCAGACTTGTTACAAAAATAATATCCACACCAAAATATTCTTCCTGTTTCCTTACATACTCTGCAAACTTTATCCCTGAAAAATCATTTGCAACTTGTGGTTTTAATATAATATCTACAAAGAACAAATCAATATGATTTTCCATCATACATGCAAGAGCAGGTCCCACCTCAGAAAATGCATACGCCGTAATTGCATCATCACATGATTCCACAATACGCTTCAATGCAGTTCTTGTGGTTTCCATATCCTCCAAAATAAGTACCTTTTTTCGCATCACATATTCTCCTACAACATTTCTTCAACATAAGAAATAAGTCGGGCAAGAATAAGTTTTTTCTCCACACGACTTGCCGTAAGCCAAAGCTGCCGCAAATGATTGTCAAAATCCGGCTTATTACCTGTTAAAAGATAAGTGATATCAATCTCATATTTATCATACAACATCTGTGCTTTATCAGAAGTTAATAAGGAGCAGCCCGTCTCAATTTTACGATATGTATTCACATCCCAGTGCATTTCTTCTGCAAATTCTTTTTGAGTCATATGCATCGATAAACGGAATCCTTTCAACCTTTCACCAACAGCTTTCTTAGAAAAGCTCTCCTTCAAAAGAAAACACCACCTTTAACCTTCTTTTTCCTATATTTTATCAATGTGTTTTCCCTTTGTAACTGCACTTTATATTCCGTTTTATCGTATTTATTTTACTATCCGAGAGCCACATCAAGAACCATCATCAGTGTAAAACCAACCGCCACACCGATGGTTGCTATATTAGTATGCTCCCCCATTTGTGATTCCGGAATCAATTCTTCCACTACAACGTAAATCATAGCACCTGCCGCAAATGACAGAAAATAAGGAAGAAATGGAACAATGATACCGGTTAGTAAAATTGTGAGCATCGCTCCCACCGGTTCAACAAGCCCGGACAACACGCCATACAAAAAAGCCCTCTTTTTCGACACACCAAGACTGCAAAGAGGCATAGAAATAATTGCTCCTTCCGGAAAGTTTTGAATTGCGATTCCAAGAGCCAGGGCAAAAGCACCCGAAAGTGTAATCCCTGTATTGCCAATCAGCACTCCCGCAAATGTAACACCGACTGCCATTCCTTCCGGAATATTATGCAGTGTCACCGCCAGCACAAGCATGGCTGCCTTCCCAAGTTTCGTTTTCGGTCCCTCCGGCTTATCACTATCCAAATGAAGATGTGGAATCACACTGTCTAACAATAACAAGAATATCATGCCAAGCAAAAAACCGATACACGCAGGAATCCACGCAATGCCACCCGCCTGCTCCGTCATCTCAATTGAAGGTATAAGAAGCGACCACACCGAAGCTGCAATCATAACACCGGCGGCAAATCCCAAAAGCATTTTCTCCAACTTTTGATTCATACTTCCCTTCATGAAAAATACCATACCTGCTCCCAATGTTGTTCCCAGAAAAGGAATCATTAATCCAGAAAAAATCATCAATTACCTCCTTGTTTTCCGACAACAAACCATCCTTTGGTTATCTTATTGATATGCCAAAAAAGCTCGTCTTGTTATCCATGTGTGTTCGTTATCGCCCACAGTATATCACAACGAGGGGGGGCTGTAAAATGCTTCCTTGTATTTTTATTTTAATTCCTCAATCAGCCGCCCTACATTAGACCCTGCTTCATACTCTAATTTTACTATATCCTCACAAAACTTTTTCTCATTTTGTACCGCTTTATCCACTCGACTCATAAGTGCCTCAACATTATATTTGGACTTTGTATACCCCGGCAGTAACTTACGCAATTCATATTCTGTATAACGTCTTTTGGATGTTATTTGGGGATTTTCCAACAATTTATCTCTGTCTAGGCAAAACACCTCATCAAAATGAAGCAGAAGCCAAAACTCAAAGCACGGATTTGTCACATACAGACCAAATCCTTTCTTCTTACATGTCTTTACTACATATTCATACTGCCTATTATTCGGTGTTGAAATGAAACTATCCTTATCTCTGTCTATAACAAGACAAATTTTATCGATGTTCTCATCATAAGTAATGCTACTGGTAGATTTAATAATATCAGAAATATCTGTTACTATATTAACAACTTCTGATTCTTTGTTTAGATACTTTATCAAGATGTCACAATCTTTGGCAATATCCTCTACGTCCTCTCGCAACGTTTTTTGCAGTACCTTTGTACAACAAGTCTCTAAAATATTCCAAATAGCTTTTGCCTGAACTTTACTCGTTGTAAGAATATGTTGTTCATTCAAATATTCCATTATCCTATTAAGAAGCGATTCATATGTTATCCAGCCCGTCTTTTCTTCTTCCAAATTTGCAATCACTCGATCCAATATCTTTTTCGGATTACTCCAGCCATCTTCGCTATAACTCCGAATCAACGGCACTAATTCAATCAAAGGATTCTTATCTGTATAAACTCCAGAATTATCCAAAGCGTTAAAATAAATTTCCTCTGTGCTTGCTCCCTCATAGACTAGAAAAAACTTCCTTTTTCCTTCATCCGATTTCAACACCTTTGTTCGCTCTGCAAATGTTCTTCTTTCCCTCATCCACTAGTCCTCCCCCATCGGAAATATTGTATTAAAGATAGGAACCCCTCCATAGCGCCCCTCCAAGTATGCCTTATCTATTTTCTGATCAAATCTGGTATTATATTCCTCCAGCGAATATATGTCACTTTCTCCTGTTTTTCTTTTATTCACAAACCATATCTCATCGCGGCGAAGCAAATCAAAATCGAGCAGTCTCGACTCATGTGTCGTTACAATCAACTGTATATTTTTCTTCGCAGCCAGTTGCAGGAATGTTTGAATATATTTATATGTCAAACTAGGATGTAAACATCTGTCAAGTTCATCAATGACGTAGGTCTTCCCCTCATCAGACAGCAAAATTTCCAATAAATCCAAAATTCTAACAGTACCATCGGATTCCTCTGACAAATCAAATAATACATCATTGTTATTATGTTCAAACCGTATTGTCTGACACTCAATATCATCCTCTTTGATGTTGAGTATAAAAAAGTCTCGCTTACTGCGCATAATAATACCTACAACGGATTCATCACCCGTTTCTTTTTTAGCTTCATTCATAATTTTTTCAAGTTGAGCTAACAGCAATTCCTTTCTTTCTTTCGGCAGACGAGACATCACTCTGTCTACAGGAACAGTCACCAGTTTATAGTCTGTAATTCCCGTTCCAAACGCAGCAATCATCTTACATATCTCCTCGACATTTTCCATACTCGCCATATAAGAGTAACTTGAAATCGGCGAATCCGGATAATTAATATCCAAACAATCTTTTATCCAGTGATACATTTCCTGCAATACTGCTGCTTTTTCATATTTCTCGTATAAATTCTTCTTACTGTGATTCATAATGGCGAGAAACAGAGCCGTTCCGTCATCCCTGATATCCTCCGCATAGTTATTTATCTTTTCATACAGACCTTTTGCCTTGAGGCATCCATCCAACTGATACACTCCATTAACAATATCTCTCTCAAAAATAATCTTTTCCTTATTATCCGAAGTTAACTCAATCAACCACTCTGTCCGAAACTCTCCTGTGTTTAAAAGCACTTCATATCCATAGGAATAGTATTTTTCACCAAGCTTTACTTCTATCTCAAAGTAACTCGGACGTTCTTTATTTTCCATATTTACTTTGCAGTATTTCGTACTGTAACCACTTGGCAGACCATGGACTACTGTTTTTTTCATAAAGTCTAATGCTCTAACTAAATTCGACTTACCCGATGCATTAGCTCCATATACCGCTGCAAATTTTAATAATTTAATTTTTTTGTCATCATAAATATGTTCGTTTTTATTGCGTACCTTCCCTGCAATCATAGAAAATTCTTCTGATTTTCCATCTTCACTTGCCGAAAAGGACAAAAAGTTTTTTACATTAAACCGAATTAACATAATTATCGTCTCCTATTGGTATGATACATTGTATGATATGTGATTTTTTCACTTTTGTCAATTGTATTGTTGCCATATTTTATTATTTTTATTCTTTTCCAGTGGTTTTATCTCTTCTATTCATTTATTATTGACCCCATCCCCATTCTCCGATATACTTAAATCAGCATAGGAGGGATTCACATGAAGACTACATCAAGAACCATTTCACAAATTGTCCGGGCACATACGCTTACCTATTTCAACTTGCTGAATGTAATTTTAGCAGGTTTTATCATTCTCTCCGGACAATATAAAAATATGCTTTTTATGGGAATTGTCATTTCCAATTCTTTGATTGGAATTATTCAGGAATGTAAGGTAAAATCCCTCATTGATAAGCTTTCCGTAATCACAGCAACAAAAGCAAGAAAACTTGCAGCCGATGGCACAATCACAGAAATTCCGATTGAATCTCTGGCAGTTTCCGACACCATACACATTATGACAGGCGACCAGATTGTCGCAGATGGTGAAGTTCTTACCTCGGATGGATTAGAAGTCAATGAATCGCACCTGACCGGCGAGTCCATTCCGGTATTTAAAAAGCCGGGTGACTTTCTCTATTCCGGCAGTTTCATTGTGGCGGGTTCCGGCACGGCAAAAGTTTTGAAATCCGTTGAAGACAGTTATGCAGCCGAATTAACGAAAAAGGCACAGACGAAACGCCGGGCAACGTCTGAAATGCAGGATGCCATTAAACGAATTATCCGCTATGTAAGTTTTGCCATTGTACCAATTGGTGCCGCCCTTTTCTGTATTCAGTATTTCCGTGCAAATGACACCTTATCAAATGCTCTGGTAAGTACGGTTGCCGGTGTTCTTGGCATGATTCCGGAAGGACTGGTGCTCTTAACCAGTGTTTCCTTTATTCTAGGCGTAGGACGCCTTGCGAGAAAAAAAGCACTGGTGCAGGAGATGGAAGCAATCGAGGCGTTAGCCCGCGTAGATGTATTATGTTTAGACAAAACCGGAACGATTACCACCGGCGAACTGACCGTTGATGAAGTAATTCCTTTCGGTGTGGATAAAGAAATGATTCACGATATCATGGGGACGCTTGTCTATGCATTTACTGAAACAAATGCCACAAGCACGGCACTACAGGCTTTTTTCAAAGAAACTGATACATATTCGGTAACTGACAGTGTTCCATTTAGTTCCCGACGCAAATTTATGGGAATCCAAACGAAAGACAAATGTTTTCTTCTTGGTGCTCCGGATTATCTCACAAAAGATGACGAAATATTAAAAAAAGCAGCCACTTACTCCAATGAAGGACTTCGTGTACTGCTGCTTGGTTCGTGCCAAAAATTATACAAGGATGCAAAAGAAATCGAGGAATTCACCCCACTTTCTCTTATTGTACTCTCTGACTGCGTAAAAGAGGATGCACTCGATACATTCGCCTTTTTTGCAAAACAAGGTGTAGCAGTCAAAGTCATTTCCGGCGACGATCCGGTTACTGTTTCATACATTGCAAGACTTGCCGGAATACCGGGGGCAGATGCATATATCGATGCCGGAACACTTCCGGATGATATCGATGAGCTTTGTAAAATAGCACCAAAATACAGCGTATTTGGGCGCGTTACACCGGAAAAGAAGCAGGCACTCGTTCACGCCTTCCAAAACGCCGGACATGTTGTCGGTATGGTGGGCGACGGCATTAACGATGTTCTCGCACTCAAAGATGCTGACTGTGGAATTGCCATGGCAAACGGAGCGGACGCTGCAAAACAATGTGCACACATTGTACTGATGGATTCCAATTTCGCCTCTATGGAAAATATCGTAAAAGAAGGACGAACTACCATTGCCAACATTGAGCGTGTCAGTGCGCTCTATCTGACAAAGACAATTTACTCCGTCCTTCTGTGTACCATATTTATTATTATTGGAAAATCCTATCCGTTCATTCCGATTCAGCTCAGCTTAATTGGTGCTACGGCAATCGGAATTCCAAGTTTCTTTCTTGCCCTCGAAAAACACGAAGAGCCGACAACAACCGGATTCTTGCGCCATGTCCTGCGTATTTCGCTTCCTGCCGCACTCATTCTGTGTGTCGGAATTTGCGCCATCCAGTTTTTGTCCCTTCGTTTTGGTTTTACAACAGCATTTCATCAGACGCTGAATCTGTTAGCCGGTGGCGTTGTCTCCCTCGGTGTCGTAGCACGCGTCTGCCATCCATGGACAAAGCGCAGAACGCTTTTATTCACCCTAATGACAATTATTTTCGTTTGCGCCATCCTTGTCGCACCACACTTTTTCGGAGTCTTGTCCCTGCGGGAATTTATCCATGTAATATCATTCATATAAGAACAGGTTCTTCCTCTAACAAACAGATCGCCTGTGCCGATATGCCCTGACCGCTTCCGGTGAAACCAAGCCCTTCTTCCGTTGTTGCCTTAATGTTAATCTGGGAAACATCTACACACAAAGCTTTCGCTACATTTTCACGCATTGATTCAATATACGGACGCATCTTCGGTTTCTGTGCAATAATGGTTGCATCCACATTTCCAACAACATATCCCGCCTCTTTCACTTTGCCACGGACACACTCTAACAGCCACAGACTGTCTGCACCACGATATTTCTCATCATTGTCCGGAAAATGTTTGCCAATGTCACCAAGAGCAGCCGCACCGAGCAGAGCATCCATAATCGCATGCAGTAAAACATCCGCATCCGAATGACCTAAAAGTCCCAGTTCATAATCGATCGTCACACCACCAAGAATCAATTCTCTATTTTCCACCAAGCGGTGCACATCATATCCCATTCCAATTCTCATCGTGTCTTACCTCACTTTCTTCTCATGCTATGTCAAGATATACAAAAGACCTCCGAAGTTACCTTCGGAGGTCTGTAGTAGCGGGAAAGGGATTCGAACCCCCGACACCACGGGTATGAACCGTGTGCTCTCGCCAACTGAGCTATCCCGCCATCTAAACTGCCAAGACGAAACTGTCTTGACATATATAAAAACTTTTCACAATTGAAAAGTTCAATGGGACCTACAGGGCTCGAACCTGTGACCCTCTGCTTGTAAGGCAGATGCTCTCCCAGCTGAGCTAAGATCCCATGCGTCACTCACAGCGACTTCTTCATTATACCAAAAACATCCATTTTGTCAACACTTTTTTCAAAAAAATTATACTTTTTCTTGACGCTCCCTACACATATCATGTACAATATGGATTGGACTTATCCAACAATTGTTTATTATTAGGAGAAATATTATGTTTGTAAAATATCTGATTTTGTTTTTCATTTCCATGGTGCCTATTGTTGAACTGCGTGGTGCCATCCCTTATTCCGTTGTTTTCGGACTGCCGCTTATACCATCTTACATCATCTGTGTAATTGGTAATATGCTGCCGGTTCCTTTTATCTACCTTTTCGCAAGAAAAATTTTGATTTGGGGTTCCGATAAAAAGGGCATTGGCAAGTTCTTCCGCTTCTGCTTGGAAAAAGGCGAAAAGGGCGGACAGAAATTAAAAGAAAAAGCAGGACGAGGTACATTCGTCGCACTGCTTCTCTTTGTTGGTATTCCGCTTCCGGGCACCGGTGCATGGACCGGTACACTCGCTGCCAGTCTTCTCGATATGGATTTTAAATCCTCGATTTTAGCATGCATGGGTGGCGTACTGCTTGCCGGAATTATTATGGCTGTTGCCAGCACCGGCGTATTCAACGCAATTTTAGCACTTTTTTAGTAGGGCATTTCACACATACGAAAATCTATTTTCCCATCTTCACGAATTTCCATCACCGTGTAGGTGGGAATTTTATTATCCTGTCTCGGTTTTGAAATACTCCCTGGATTCAAAAGAATCAAATCATCGGTTTTCTCTAAATATGGCACATGCGTATGTCCAAACATAACAACATCGGCATGATTTTGCAGCCCAAAGTAGCGCAGAGCGTCCGGCGCCCCGCCATACGAAAGATATCGGTGTCCATGACACATCGCAATGCGCTTGCCGCCAAATTCAATCACCATACTCTCTTTGAGCGAAGATGAAAAGTCACAGTTTCCTCTCACCATATAAACCGGATACGGCGTCAGCGAACGGATATAAGCCTCATCATTTCCTACATCCCCAAGATGAAAAATCGCCTGAAAATCCGGATACCTGTCCATCGCTTTTACAAGATTTTCGGTTCTTCCATGTGAATCACTAAAAATCAGTGCCTTCATTATGCCTCGCCTCTCTTTTTCAAAATCTCAACCATTTTACGGATTGCAATGCCGCGGTGGCTGATTGCATTTTTCTCTTCCGGCTCCATTTCTCCGGTCGTCATGCCTCGCTCCGGCAGATAAAAAATCGGGTCGTAGCCAAATCCATTCTCTCCTTTTGGCTCTTTAGCAAGTTTTCCTTCAATAATTCCCGTTGCCGTATCAACTGTTCCGTCCGGGTAGGCACAGGCAATCACGCAGACAAACCTGGCGTCTCTCTTTTCATCCGGCACACCCTCACAGCGTTTGAGAATCTCCGCATTTTTAATTGAATACGGGGTATCTTCTCCCAAATATCTCGCCGAATAAATCCCCGGCTCTTTGTTCAGATAATCTACCTCAAAACCGGAATCGTCCGCAAGAACCATCTCGCCGGTCTCTTCCATAACTGCTTTCGCTTTAATCACAGCATTTTCTTCAAATGTCTTTCCGTCCTCTACAATATCAATATCCACACCAATATCTTTCATAGATAAAATCTCATAGTCATCACCTAGCATCTGGCGGAATTCGTTGACTTTTCCCTGATTTCCGGTTGCAAAAACCAATCGTTTTTTACTCATTTTCTTTTTTATCCTTTCTTCTCGCCGGCGGTTTTTCGCCCATGTACTGATACAAATACGTTTTCATCATACCATTGTAAATTTTACGGTTTTTCGTTGCTTTTTTTCTGTTTCCGCCCGCTGCCACAGCCTTTTGCGCATCCTCATATCCACTTAGCAAAAAGAACGACCACGTATCATTTTCTGACATCACACGTCCAACCGTTTTGTACAAATCAAACATTTCTTCTTTGGTCGAGAGACGCTCGCCATACGGCGGATTGCTGATTACAAAACCATACTTTTTCGGTGTATTAAAATCAGCCACATCACGCTGCTGGAAATGAATGTACTGATCCACGCCGGCAAGTTTTGCATTCGCCCTCGCCATTTTCAGCACCTCATCATCTATATCATATCCCTGAATATGAATCTCTGCATCATTTCGGATAGCGTCTTCCGCTTCATCAATCGCATCGTACCACGCCTTTTTCGGCACGAGATTTTTCCAGCTCTCCGCAGTAAATTCACGGTTCATCCCCGGTGCCATATTCAAAGCAATCATCGCTGCTTCAATTGGTATCGTTCCACTTCCGCAGAATGGATCAATCAGCATACGATCGGCATGCCACGGCGAAAGCAGAATCATCGCTGCCGCCAATGTTTCCGTAACCGGTGCCGGTGCCGTAAATTTGCGGTAACCGCGTTTGTGAAGCGACTCTCCGGTCGTATCCAGCCCAATCGTCACAATATCTTTCACAATACTAATCCGAAGTGGGTAAGACGCCCCGGTCTCTTCAAACCAATCCGCGTGGTAGGTCTGTTTGAGTTTTTCAACCATTGCCTTTTTCACAATTTTCTGAATGTCCGACGGACTGAACAATTTACTGCTCACAGAGTTTGCCTTCGTCACCCAGAACTTTCCGTCTTCCGGTATGTAATCCGCCCACGGAATTGCTTTTACCGCCTCAAACAAATCATCAAAACTTGTCGCACGGAAGCTGTCAATTTTCAGCAAAATTCGTTCCGTTGTACGCAGAAAAATGTTGGCACGGGCGATTGCCGCCGCATCTCCAAAAAATGTCACTTTGCCATTATCCACCTGCGAAATTTCATAACCAAGATTTTGTATTTCACGTTTCAGCACCGCCTCCATTCCAAAATGACACGGTGCAATCAATTCATACTGTTTCATAGTAACCTCATTTTTTCATTTCTTCGTATCCTCCGGCGATACTGGACGCCCATTTTCCTTTTTTTGCCAGTTCTCTCGCCGCCTGCAGACTATGATTTCCATGGTCGCAGTAAAAAATAATTCTGTCGTAGTTCATCATTTCTTCCTGATACTGTGAAAGTTCCTCATACGGGATATTCCACGCACCGGAAATATGTGACGTTGCAAATGCTTCCCTGCTTCGCAAATCCACGAGAAGTGTTTTACTGTGGTAAATATATTTTGACGCTTCTGAAAAAGACACTAGATTAGGTTTCATATCATACCCTTTTCTTTTTAATCTATTCCAGCCTCTGCGTCATTATGACCAAAGAGCCGGTCTTAATCGACCGGCTCCGGAAAATTAATAACAATCTTTGGAATTGTTTGCAGCAGAATCTTTTGCACGGTTCTTGCTGCTATTTTTGCTCGCATTCTTACTTGCATTTTTGCTGGAATTTCTGCTTGTATTCTTGCTATCATTTTTGCTGCTATTCTGAGCATCGTTATACTCATCTAAAAAATTCTTAGCCATGATTTCCTCCTTCGCTGCATTCTTGTGAATACGTTACGAAATTAGTATGTCACATGACTGATTTTTTATGCAAAAATTTAATGTCAGGCTTTTCCAACCGAACCAAATAATTCCATTTTTTCTTTTACTGTTGCTTTGATTGCTTCTGTACCCGGAGCAAGCAGTTTACGTGGGTCAAAACCTTTACCTTCCAAATCTTTGCCTGCTTCAATGTAAGCACGTGTTGCTTCCTGGAACGCAAGCTGGCACTCTGTGTTTACGTTAATCTTAGATACACCAAGAGAGATTGCTTTCTTAATCATATCTTCCGGAATTCCGGTACCACCATGAAGTACAAGCGGCATCGTTCCTGTTTTCTCCTGAACAGCAGCCAACGTCTCAAAGCTGAGTCCTGCCCAGTTTTTCGGATATTTACCATGGATATTACCAATTCCTGCTGCTAACATGGTAACACCAAGGTCAGCAACCATCTTACATTCGTTCGGATCTGCACACTCGCCGGCACCAATGACACCGTCTTCTTCACCGCCGATTGAACCAACTTCTGCTTCAATAGACAATCCTTTTTCTTTGCAGATTCCTACCAGTTCTTTTGTTTTCTCAACGTTTTCCTCAATCGGATAATGAGAACCATCGAACATGATGGATGAAAATCCTGCCTCGATACAAGCTTTTGCGCCTTCATAACTGCCGTGGTCAAGGTGAAGAGCAACCGGAACTGTGATGTTCAATTCCTCAAGCATTCCATTTACCATACCAACAACAGTTTTATAACCGCACATGTACTTTCCGGCACCTTCGGACACACCAAGAATAACCGGTGAATTTAATTCCTGAGCTGTAAGAAGGATTGCCTTCGTCCACTCAAGGTTGTTGATATTAAACTGGCCAACCGCATATTTTCCTGCTTTTGCTTTGGTTAACATTTCCTCTGCTGAAACTAACATAATAAATTCCTCCGTTTTCATTTATTTAGACAGATGGGAAGTTTTTCGCTGTTTTATTTTTTTAAACGTTCATTTTTCTTCGCCAGCTGTTCCATTTGCTTTTGATTAATATAATGCCCAATCATCTCATTTTTCTTCATTAGAGCACATCCGTACAAAAAACGTCCATCGTCAAGCGGCATCGTCCTTACGATTTTTCCAAACAAGGCAATTTCCGTAACTTTTTTTTCGTACTGCGCCATGTATGTCATATAGACGAATGCACCATCTGCGTCCTTTAATTCTTCCTTGTAAATAAAGGCAAATCCGGTGTTGCTTAAATCTTTGAGATGAACGATTTTTTCACGCCCGCTATGCCCAATTCTTGCGTGAATTTCTTCTCCGATATACAATCTGTATGCTCCTCGCCGGTTGTACTCACGACCTTCGTTCGCCGCCTCGGATGCATAGTAAATCTTGTGTTTGTGGCGAATACAACCCATCTTCGCCCCTTTCCACAAAATCGGTTTGTCATCTTCACGCATATACATAATGTCTACGTCAACCTGATCGCTCTGAACATTCAAAATTTTCTGGTCTTTGCGAATCGGCTCAAGTAAAACATCATGCTTGTGCTTTCCCTGCACGATTGTCTCAAACTCAAAATGTTTGCCATCAATCGTAAGCAGTAGTAAAACCTTAGCCCCCTGCTCTAATTCTGATAGTAACAATTTAGACTTTCTCCTTTCCTTTGTAGCCCCACATAATATAGGATAACACAATTGGATTGGTTTTTCAATACAAAGCGGTGACGGCAGATGGGTAATTAATTGCTGCTATTTTTTTAGATTCCGTGATTTGTTTAAGAAAAGTTTGCATCACGTGGGCGCTCCCGCTAAGACAAATACGCAGAAGTATCGGCATGCCAACTACGCATGCCAGATACTTGCGCATTTGTACCCACGTGATACAAATCTTTTCTTAAACAAATCACTGGAATTCTTAAAAGATTAGCAGCAACTATTTACACATGCCTGCCCTGCACACACATCTTGAATGAAACTAACTCTACATTTTTCCCGTAATGATTACTAATCTTTTTGTTATTAAACTTAGGAACAACAGGAAGCTTCCTGTTGTTCCTTAATTTGAAAAGAAAAAGAATATCTAACACCAAAAAAGGACCCACTTCCAAGTGTTTCACTTAGAAGTCAAGTCCTATTAATAACTGGGCTAGCTGGATTTGAACCAGCGAATGTAGGAGTCAAAGTCCTATGCCTTACCCCTTGGCGATAGCCCAACATCCCGTAAAGGGAAGGGTGGGTAATGGGATTCGAACCCACGGCCTTCAGAGCCACAATCTGACGCGCTAACCAACTGCGCTATACCCACCACATAAAAAAACGTCGCTCGCAGCATATTCTATGTTGCTTCGCAACCAGCTATCTCATCTGAGAAAATTATCTCTTATTAGATAAAAAGTGTGCCCGAAGGGATTCGAACCCCCGACCCACGGCTTAGAAGGCCGTTGCTCTATCCAGCTGAGCTACGAACACACAAAGCGGGTGATGGGAATCGAACCCACGTATCTAGCTTGGAAGGCTAGTGTTCTACCATTGAACTACACCCGCATAATTATTAAGTTGTAAAATCGGGGTGACAGGATTCGAACCTGCGACCTCTTGATCCCAAATCAAGCGCTCTAGCCAAGCTGAGCCACACCCCGATATGCAATTGATGTTTGATACGTTTCATTCAGTTTTGAATTACTCTGTATCGCAACGACAAGATGTATTATAGTATAAGACCCCTATGTTGTCAACACCTTTTTTGAATTTTTTTTAATTTTTTTAACATTTTTTTCAAAACCTGTTTAAACCCGCATAAATAGGGGCTTAAAAGACTTTTATTTTTTTGAATCCCAGCATAAAATCATCTTAAAAACATAAAATCACAAAATTTTATTTTAATTTTTTACTATCAGATTGACTTTAATTTAAAGCCTACTTCACCATTATCAAGAACTTCCATCATGATATATGTACATTTTTTATCAGCCTGTCTCGGATAAGAAATACTGCCTGGATTAATGAGCATAATCTCATCTTCAACAGAAATAACCGGTCTGTGTGTATGTCCAAACATTACAATATCAAACCCTCTTGATATCCCCTCTTCTCTTATTGTCTGCAAATCAAGCGAAACATAATAATAGTGCCCATGTGTAAGCAGCACTTTATATTTTCCGATCTGTGTCTCAATCTCTTTGTCATATGGCGAAAAAAAGTCATTATTTCCCGGAACAAACATCACTTCACATCCAGCCATTCCTCTTATAACTTCATCCTCTCCCTCAAAGTCCCCGAGATGTATAAGCTTGTCAATATTACCCTCACGATACAATGCTTCTGCAAGATTCGTAATCCGTCTGTGGGTATCGCTAACTATCATAATCCGCTGCATATAATCTCACCTCATTTTCATAAGAATAGGAAATACCTCTTTTACTTTTTTAAGTGCCTTTCCACGATGGCTTATACTGTTCTTTTCGTCCGCAGAAAGCTCAGCAGAGCTTTTTTGGTATTCAGGCAGGAAAAATATAGGGTCATATCCAAAACCATTCTCTCCGAGCGGTTTATCACCTATAATGCCCTCCATTGTCCCTCTAAAAGCAAATTCATCACCTTCCGGAAATGCAATTGCAACTACTGCCACAAATCTTGCACTTCTGTCACTTCCAATAACACCTTTAAGTTTATCAATAATAGCCTGATTCTTTATCTCATACGGCGTATCATGCCCCATAAATCTTGCTGAATGAACCCCCGGCTCCTTATTAAGCCAGTCAACTTCAAGTCCCGAATCATCTGCAAGCGTCACACAACCGGTCATCTCACTGATGGTCCTTGCTTTAATCAATGCATTTTCAGAAAATGTACGTCCGTATTCTTCTATATCTACATCAATTCCGGCTTCTTTCATAGAAACAAGCTCAATGTCCATATCTTTTAAAATTTCCCTGAATTCTTTTATTTTTCCCATATTATTAGATGCAAGTATAACTTTTTCCATCATCAGGTCTCCTATCTGTTATTTGTATACATTTTAAGGCATATATTACATTCCTTTGACTCCTCAACATGTTCCCATGATTTGCCTATAAGACTTATATATCCCTCACCATCGTCAATCACAACATTTTTTGTTGAACGACCAGCTTTATACTCAATTGCAATCGGATGTACTGCTCCTGGCGTTGTAATTTTGACTATAATGGCATATTTTTTACCCTCTGCCATATTAACTGCTTTGTTCAAATCAACCGTGTAATAGCCCTCATTTGTAAATTTGCCCGATTGCAGATAAACCTTATTGCAAAATGACTCAGTCCCCTCAAAATTATCAACATAATATATTTCATAAGATGTATCTTTTCCTGTTGCATAAAATCCTACTGCTTTCAGTTCTTCATCTGACTTTGCTGTGTAAACATTGGAAAAATAGGCTGTATCACATTCATAACCCAGCTGTCCTACCCAGCCACACAAATCACTCTGATATATATTATCATAATTGTCATTATCCTCTACACGCGTATATACAACATTATGGATTCCTATATTAGAATCATAATATGACACGTAAAACAAACCATCATCGCCAAAGCTGTCTCCCCAGCTGTTCACACATATAAATGCACCGTTTCCCTCGAGGCTTACGCTAAAATTATCTTTAGAATAATTATCATCCCATCCAATGATAACGACATCATGATTCGGCTTTTTTGTACCTATATAGCAATATGAATAATTTTTATCATTGTAATACATTGAACGCTCTCCGGCATAACTCATTGATGTATACAATGATGATTCAACACCGCCATATAAAAATACAGCTTTTTTTACAGCTTCAAGATTCTTACTCTCAATAATCTGTGCTTCCTGAACATGCTTTACAACTCCGGCATCCGGATTATTTATGCCATCACCATACACATCATCTTCTTCAAGAACAGGTCCTCTCCAAGATGCAAGATATGAAATCGCTCTTGTATAATCTCCACCATCATACTGAGCACCAAAATATCCACTGTTCCATACCATATTATCCTCAGAAAAATCGTATTTTTCCTCTGGCATAAGACTTGTCTCAACTGCCGTAAGCGATGCAAATGCCCAGCATGTTCCATATATTCCCTGGTCTTTTATTTTTCCCAATCTTCCTACATCATAATAACTGTATCTTGATGGAAGTATGCTCTCATCTTTCTTCGTGTCTACAAGATTAAGCGTATTTTCTACCGAATCCCACTTATACGTATAACCAAATCCTTCTTCAAGCACATGTGCATTAATATAATATCCGTCATCATCCTTCTTCATTGCATTTTCAAGAAATACTTTTTTGCCATTAACATCAATAAAAGTATCATAACTGTCAATTGACACCACGGTATTCCCCTTCTGAAGTTCTATCCCATCATCAGAAACAGTATTGAATGCACACTTGAATGAATTTCTGAATATATACGTTGGAATCATAATATCAAGATTATTTTCCATATAAATCCTGTTTTTTGCAAATGCTACCTCAACGCCGTCTACAATCAGCCTTAACTGATTTTCGCTGGCATCAGACGCAATTATATCCTGCCATTCACTCGGACGGTCTTTCGCTGTAATTACAACATTGCCAAGTGCTATTCCCTTATCCTGTGCAACCGCTTCAAGCAGATATACTACTGCTACAGATAAAATAAAAATCAATCCCAGATATAACTTACGGCCTTTCAAATCTTATCCCCTTTTGTCTAATCTCTTCTATTAATCTCTCTTCTTTGGTGGCTTAGGTCCTATAAATGAATAAAAATATGTCTTTAACATACCATTATAAATCTTTCTGTTTTTATCAGCTTTCCTACCAAAATATTTTTCTATATCCTGATATGAAGTAATAACATATGCTGACCAGCAGTCCAACTGTGCAAACTGTCTTCCTAAAGCACTATATATTGCAGGAAGTGCCTCTTTCTCTTCAAGACGTTCGCCATATGGCGGGTTAGTAATAATAAATCCATATTTCTTTGGGTGTGACAATTTAGCCACATCTCTTTGCTGGAAATGTATAAGATTAGCAACACCTGCATTTTCAGCATTCCTTCTGGCAATCTTAATCACATCACCATCAAGATCATATCCCTGAATATCAGTCTCAATATTAGTATTAACCATATCATTAGCCTCTGTTACAGCCTCATACCATTCCTTTTTAGGGATAATTCCCGACCAGCTCTCCGCTGTAAAATCACGATTAAGCCCGGGGGCTATATTCGCTGCAATCATAGCTGCTTCAATCGGAAATGTTCCACTTCCGCAAAATGGATCAATCAATATCCTGTCTCTATTCCAGGGAGTCAACTTAATAAGTGCAGCTGCAAGACACTCCGAAATTGGTGCTTTTCCTGCCTCTGGACGATATCCTCTCTTATGAAGAGAATTGCCTGTTGTATCAAGTGCAATAGTCACAACATCCTTTAATATAGTTACTCTTATAGGATAAGACTCCCCATCTTCTTTAAACCAATTTATACGATATTTAAGTTTTAACCTTTCGACAATAGCTTTCTTAACAATAGACTGTATATCAGAGCTGCTGAAAAGCTTACTGTTTACCGAATTAGCCTTTGTAACCCAGAACTTTCCATCCGCCGGAATAAATTCTTCCCACGGAAGCTCTTTTGTCTGGTCAAATAATTCCGTAAAAGTCACTGCATTAAACTGTCCAACTTTCAAAAGGACTCTCTCAGCCGTTCTAAGATTAATATTAGCACGGCATATAGCCTCAGCATCACCTTCAAATGTTACCTTACCATCTTCAACTGATATAATCTCATATCCAAGTTCATATATTTCTTTTTTCAACACCGATTCAAGTCCAAAATGACATGGTGCAATCAATTCATATGTATTCATCAATTCTCCATTTCTTAATATTACAGTATCATACACTTAATATATTAATGCTTGTTCCAATAGCTGTCAAGCTGTTATATATCTACCTTTATATCTTTCGATTCCACCGGCTAAAGACTTAACATTAAAACCTGCCATTGACATTTTTCTGCACATAAAATAGCTTTGTGCTCCTCTGCTGCAATATAACAGAATAATCTTATTTTTCTTTAGCAAAATATCACCGGTCCGCACAATTCCAGTTCTGCCATACATATAATTTTCAATCGCGTTTTCTAAATCTTCTGCATTTATACAAACAGCTCCCTTTATATGTTTCTTCATATAATCCGTTTCACTTCTCAAATCTATTATAAGCGGGTTCTCTTTTTCAATATACCTGTCAAACAAAGAACTTCCAATAATTTCGCACGCCATAATATGTCTCGCTCAACTTTTACATCCTTCTTAACATTATATGCTGCATGAAGTGCATAATTGCAATATTTTATTATGTCCTGCCAATAGACAATATAACTATCCAATGGCAGGACATTTGTTTGTTGTTTATTTATTATTTTATTTAATAAATTCTATTACATTCAAAATTTAATCTTCTGAACTGTTGTAACTATTTGAGCTATTTGAACTGTTATAGCTGTTTGAACTGTTTTTTGATGAATTCTTTGATGAATTTTTTGATGAATTTTTACCCGATGTCTTATTGTATGAATTACTCTCATTTGATGAGTTGTATGAATCTGTTGAGTTAGATGAATTATATGAGTTATTGGAACTATTCTTAGACATATCTATGTCCTCCTTAAATATAATAAATTTTACGTTTATTATTATTTTCAGATTTTCCAATAAATATACAAAAAAAACTGTATAAAAGATATCTTCTTTTACACAGTTTTTAATGTACGTGACAAGATTCGAACTCGCGACCTTCTGGTCC
>ENA-OURU01000282-OURU01000282.1-human-gut-metagenome-genome-assembly--contig:-NODE-282-length-79415-cov-27.290096_pt1 | contig 79415 bp, 111 predicted proteins | sample MGYA00242137_ERZ509064 | MGnify/ENA primary metagenome ERZ509064 (study PRJEB26280, sample SAMEA2338777) | human gut metagenome | biome: human gut; feature: human-associated habitat; material: faeces...
CTTAAAATCCTGTGACCAGCAATGGTCGTGCGGGTTCGATTCCCGCTCCGAGTACATGATTTTATAATTCTTATGAAAGGAGACATTATATATAACTTGATAAAACTTCTACAAAATAAAGAAGTTGGTCAGACATTTAGGTATACTTACTTACAAAGTACAGGAGCTAAGACAGCATATTTATATTGGTTATGCTGTCTTCTTTGTAGAGCAGGGTATATAAAAAGAGTAAAGAACGGTATCTTTCAAGTAGTAAAGAATACATCAGACTTAGGGTCATGTAAAAATCTATTCTATACTGCATATAATAAGAATAAACATGGAGTCAAGATATGACATAATCAAAAGTTTCTCACAAGTCAAGCGGCTTGTGAAAGCTTGTTTGAAAACCGGCATAGCTTCCGTCGACTTCGAGACAAATGCAGAAGGTATTTATAATAAAACCTTCAAACCCACAATTTTATCTGTAACCTTTCAAGTTGGTTCTGGTGTATCTATTCCATTATGTCACCACGAATATGAAAACCCTCATTGGAAACGTTGGTTAAAGTATTTTGGTAGAAAGGTGGTTGAGAATCCCAATGTAACTAAAGTGGGATGGAATCTGAAGTTTGACCTTCAGATATTCGAGTTATATGGGATATATGTTAGAGGTACTGTTCTGGATGGAATGCTTATGAAGTATCTTCTAAATGAAGAGAAACCCAATGACCTGAAATCAATGGTTAGAAGGTATCTACCAGAGCATGGCGATTACGAGAAGGCAGAGAAGTTTGACAAGATACCTTGGGATAAGAAACCCTTGGAACCATTATGCAAGTATGGTTGTCAGGATACCGATTATACTCTTAGGTTAGCTATGTTCTTTGAAAGTAAGCTAATAGAGATTGGCATGTACCCCTTGTTTAGGCATTTGATTATGCCAGCTTCTAGGGTATTGCAGCATGCTGAAAAAACCGGATTATACCTCGATAGGAAATTCAATCAGGAACTGCTTGAATCTTACAAGCCAAAGATTGAACAAGCAACTTCTAATTGCTTGAATCTTCCACGAGTGAAAAAATTCTCTAGATGGCTTGTTCAAGAAAGAATAAGCAAGTACCTTGCATCTATTGAAAGTGAACTTGAAGACCTGGATTATCATAACCCAAAGGACGCACGGAAAATAGCAAGCAGGGAGCAAAAAATATCCAATATCCGAGCAGGTGTATTCACCACTAAAAAAGAATTGGAATTAACCCGAGAAGTAAACTTGGGAAGTACAATTGATTTACCTCTACTGTTGTATTCCGAAAAGGGGTTCAAATTCCCTATCATAAAATATACCAAGGATAAGAAAACTAATCGTGATACTGATAAGCCGAGTACCGATGAAGATACATTGGTAGAACTTCGACTAACGGTTAAAAATCCCGAAAATCCCAAAGCAATTTTCCTGGATAATCTTCTCGAGTTGAGAGGGTTAAAGAAAATGTATACAACCTATATTGAGGGATGGCATGATAAAGTTCAGGATGATGATAGAATTCACGGGCAATTCAAAATTATTGGTACTACTTCTGGCCGATTAAGTAGTTCTGAACCTAACCTCCAACAAATACCCAAAACTTCGGTAGATGCTAATATTAAGAAACAGTTAGTAGCTCCAAAGGGGAAATTATACATGGCACTTGACTACTCTCAGGCAGAGTTAAGAATCATGGCACACCTATCGGGAGATGAGACTTATCTTGAGGCATTTGCTAAGGGTCAGGACCCTCACCTTGCTATTGCAGCAAACAAGTATGGTGTATCATACGAGGAAGCAAACAAAGCTTACAGCGATGAACAACATCCTGATTACAAGCTTTGGAAAAATCGAAGGAAGCAGGCAAAGCAGATATGTTTCGGTATTATATATGGTATTCAGAAGAAACTGCTTGCAGTTAAACTATCTGACCCCAAAGCAGGTATTATCGTAACCCCAGACGAAGCTCAACAACAGTTGAATGAGTTCTTCCAGGAGCACCCGAAGATTAAGAAGTTCATGATTAACCAGGAGAAGGTACTGATAAAACATGGATATATTAAATCTTTGTTCGGTAGGAAGAGAAGGTTACCCCAGGTATATTCGGATAACGAGCAGGAAGCAGCATACGCAGTACGATTATCGGTTAATATGCCATGTCAATCAGCTGCATCAGATATGAACTTATTCGCTTCAATCCTAAACTATTGGAAAATGAGGCAAGGTAAGTTACCATTTATGCAAGAGACTTGTAATGTTCATGATGCTACCTATTACTTGGTAAGTCCCGAATATATAAATACCTGGGTAGTATACGAGATTTGGGAAACTTGCCGTAACCCAAATACTAAAGAATACTTCAACTTCCAGATAGACGACGTAAGTATGTCAATGGACTTCGTTATCGGGCGTTCTATGGCAGAGGAACTACCTTTTATTCCTGGATATGATTATAGGGAAATGCTTGAACCAGATTTTAATCCTGATGAGTACTTAGAGGAACATCGTAAGTTCAAAGGTATTGAAATAGAAGATTATCCTAAGTTATATCCAGAAGAGATAGAGAAAAATAAGAGAGAGTTTAGGAAGAGAATGTATGAAAGGTAATATACCATATTTTGATTGTTACCATGTTACTCGAGAAGGTAATGTGTACTCTAAGTATAGAGATAGAGTTACTTGGAGGAAAATGGCTAAGAGAAAGAAGAACAATGGTTACCTGATAGTAAGCCTAAGAAATAATAAGGGGATTAAGTATACGTTTAATATACATAGGTTGGTAGCTTTAATCTACATTCCAAACCCAGATAATAAACCGTGTGTTGGTCATAAGGATAATAATCGAGAAAATAATAAAGTAGAAAATCTATATTGGTGTACTAACCAAGAGAATACTCAACAATGTATAAGAGACGGTAGATTTAATATACCAAGCCCTAAGTTGAGTGAGGAGTCTATAAATAAGATGATAGAAGATTATGAGAGTGGTATGAGTAACCTACAGATAAAGGTCAAATATGGAATAAGCATTATGACCATGTATAAATACTTCAGTGAAAGAGGTGTTATATGGAAAAAAGGCAAAAGATAGTACGTCTATCCCAGATTAAGAAAAACACACTAAAGATTCTATTTCAAGGGAAAACCTATGAGATTGATTTAGACCAGGAACTCATGATTGATGAGAACCTGGTCAATCAGTCTTTACGTAGAAGTCCATCTAATTATGCTCTATTGGTGATGGTAAGGGATAGACTTATATATAAAAGGGATAAACTCGAAAAGGCAAAAGACCAAGCCTATAGTAAGGCATGGCTTTACTACAAAGAATCGGGTAATATCAGTAATGAAACAGCATCACATAAAGCTGAGAATAATCAAGCCTATCAGGGAGCATTGAAAAGGTATATGAAGGCTGAATATAATGCTAACAAGTTAATCAGTATATGTAAAGCATACGAATCCAGAGAAAATATATTGAGAACTGTAAGTGCGAACTTACGTAAACAACAGTAGCTATGTCAAAAGTAGAATTAAACCTCTTATCGGTAGAAAAAGCCAAGTGGTTAAATGAAAAATTGAAAGGTGTGGGAACTCCCACAGGAAGCCGGGTACTTATTGTATCACCCGTAGTAACTGCAGATACCAAAACTAAGAGGGGACTTTATATCCCTCAGGATCATGATAAGGATACCGTACCTCGCAAAGGGGTAGTAATTCAGGTAGGACCCATAACTAATGAACAACGGGAAGATTATCCTGGTCTTCAGGTTGGAGCTGTAGTTACTTATGGTTTGTATGCGGGTAAAGAACTGGATATACTAGACCTCCCCGATCAAGTAACCACTATATTATCCCTGAACGAAATACTTTATATTGAAACTAATGAATAAAGCCATGAAGGAAGAGAAAAAGAAGAAAAAGAGTGGGATAATGACTACTCGGGAGAAGATGCTTGCTAGAAAGAAGGATTTAGAGAAGCGTAGTGGAGGTGGTGGAATAATCTACCCGAAAGAGGGAACTACCCGAGTACGTATCAAATCTCGTGGTGCAGACGAGGAATTGGGAATCGAGATTATTCAATTCTATCTTGGACCAAAGGAGGGAGGTATTATATCTCCGGCAACTTTCGATGAGCCATGCCCTTTCATGGAGAAGTTCCAGGAGCTTAAAAACTCTGATGACCCAGATGATAAGGCATTGGCATCGAAATTGGTACCGAAGAGAAAGTATCTCATCGGGGTACTCGGGTACAAAGATACCAAGGGTAAGGAAATTGACCCCGACCGGGTGGATAAACCCATGATGGTACCCCGTTCGGTATATCAGGATATTATCGACCTTTACCTCGATGAAGAGGACTGGGGAGATATGACTGACCCCGTAGAGGGATATGATATCAAAATCACCCGTACTGGTACCGGTAAGAATGATACCAGTTATTCGGTATCACCCTGTCAGAAAACCAAGCTGGACAAGAAGTATCGGGGAGAGGTGGACCTGGAGAAAGCAATCCGGGCAAATATCCTTTCCTATGACGAGCTCGAGGAGAAGCTGGCTTCATTCCTCAATGAGGGGGATGATGACGATGAGGATGAAAGACCACGTAAGAAGTCCTCTTCCAAAAGCAAGCTAGCGGACAAGAAAAAGAAAAAGGGAAAGAAATATAAGAGTGATATCTAAGATTTTCTAGATATATACCTAAAGTAGGAGTGGGGTATAGTTTATATCCCACTCTTTTCATATTATAAATTACAAGTATGGCAAGAAAACCTAAAGCTACCCGAAAATCGGGAGGCAAAAAGTTTAAGATACCAACACAGAATGAGATACTCAAAAAATATGGGTCATCTCTCCAGTTCAAGGCCAGTACTATAAATCACCATGGACTATGGATTCCATCCACATTCTTTGCTCTCAATTATCAAATGGGTGGTGGTGTACCGTTCGGGAAGATAATTGAAATCATGGGAGAAGAATCCTCAGGCAAGTCCCTGATAGCTTACAATTTTGCTTATGCTGCACAACAACTCGGGGGTCATGTAATATGGGTGGATGCAGAACAAGCATGGATGAATTCATGGGCAGAGGAAAATGGTCTGGACCCTGAACGAGTAACAGTATTAAATGATACCAGAATAGAAACTATTTCGGATGCTATTGCTGATTTAGCCATATACTGGAGGTCAAAGCTAACTAATAATGAGCCTATCATAGTTGTGATAGACTCCATAGCAGCTCTGGATTCTATAGAAGCCATTGATGCAAAGATGGCGGATAGCAAGGCCGAGATGGGAAACCGGGCAAAGCAGATATACAAGATGTTCCGAATAAGGAACGAATTGTTCTATCGACTCGGAGTAACCATGGTATGTATCAATCAATTACGTAGTAAACTGGGTGCAGGGTTTGGTCAAGATACCAGTACAACCCCTGGTGGAGCAGCACTCAAGTTCTATGCTTCAATCCGGTTAGCTTTCTATTCCGGTAAGACTCTCAAGATTAAGTATAAGGGTAAGGAAAGACGAGCAGGTAAATATGTAACTGTTCAGATGAAAAAGAATAAGGTATCTCCTCCTCGAGAAACCATATCCAAAGCCCCTATATACTTCAATCCAAAATACCATGAAGTTGGCTTCGACCGATACTTCTGGTTAGAGGAATCTCTGGAGGATGCTGGAGTGATAGAGAAGCTCGGTGGTGGAACATACATGTTTGAAGGAAAGAAACTCTGTCGAGGTGAAGAGGCTTTCCACAGGTTAATCGAGGAAGATGGTGAGCTAAGGAAAAAGCTATTAAAGGCTGCTGGAATAAATACCATAGGAACCACTAAGCGAAAGCTCAAGAAGATTACACGAAACATGTTCCCTGTTGATGCAGACTTAGACTATGAATCTCAAATAGAATCTGAAGATGCAGAAGAAGACGAATACATCCCGGACGAGGGGTAGAAAACCGAGGATGCTCATGGTAGTGGACGGGAGTAACCTTGCTCACCGTTCATACCATAAGTTTAAGAATCTTAAAGCCAATAACGGAGCTGGTACCGGGTTGGTGTATGGGTTCTTAAGAATCCTCGGTTCATACTTAACTCGGTTTAAACCAAGCCATGTAGTAATTACATTCGATACTCATGAAAGCAAAGAGTCTAATTTCCGTAATGGTCTACTAGAGGGTTACAAAGCACACAGGAGTAAGATAAGTATGGATTACGGGGACTTCAATAAACAACTATCCCTATTGAGAAGGATTCTAAGGTTACTCGGAGTTCAGATGATTATCGATAAAAAAGGCTTGGGATATGAATCTGATGACTATATTGCTTGGTTGGCAATAAACCATCCGGGCAAATCTCTCATAATATCCTCTGACAAAGACTTCTGTCAATTACTCGACAAAAGAGTCAAGATATTCAATCCTAACAAAGATACCCTAATCCTTAGTCAAACTTGTAAGGATATAATGGGTTACTCTGCTGAGGAATGCGTTGACTACCTAATACTTAATGGAGATAAATCGGATGATATACCAGGTTATTATGGTATGGGAGAAGTGAAGACTAAAGCTTTCCTGAAACAATATGGGAGCATAGCAGACTTCATAGATGCAAAAGGAGCAGAGTTCAAGGGCATTGAAAGGGACCAGCTAGAAGAGTTATACAAGAAGAACAAGCCTCTTATAGACTTGAGAACTGCATTAACTCTTCACCCTATCAAGAAAGTCCCTTGGGTAAAAGGATGTACTAATAATATAAGGAAAGACAGGTTATTCATGGTACTTGACAAGTTTAACCTAAGGTCTTTCAAGATACCCGATTTTTTGGAACCTTTCAAAAAACTACAACATTATGTACAACGGTAGGAAATATCAAATTATGTTCACCGGTGTTTCGGGGGTTGGAAAAACAACCATTGCCAAGGAAGTAGCGGATATGTTAAAGATACCTTTCATATCCGGGTCATATTCGGATTTGGTACCTGAAACAAGAGACATGCCTCATGCTGATATGATTCAGCAAGATGCCAGTACAGTATTTGCTCAGGATATGCAAGTACTCAACCTGCGTAACAAAGCTTTCAGGGGAGAAGACAGTTTTGTAACTGACCGGTCATACTTTGATTCGGCAGCATACTTCATCAACAAACTTTCTCACAGGATAGCCGAATGCGACTTAGACCATGCAGTAGACTTATGTCGTATGTTACTTGGTCAACAGTGTACTCACCTAATTTTCATACCTTTTTCAGCAAGCTTCTTTAACGAGTGGGTAACAGAAGACAATGGTAAACGAGTATTATCTCGGTATTATCAATTCCAGGTATCGCAGGTAATGTATGGTATACTTGACCTGTGGGGATATAAACCCGATTCAAATATACTCCAGTATGTAAATGGTATACCTAATACCGGTACACTGGAAATCATGGGTTACAAGATAAAAGTCATGATACTGGATGAGATGAACTACGAGAAGAGAAAACACCTTATCAAGAAATTTCTTCAGTTATGAAGGTGATAGGTATAGCATTCTCCGATTTGCACTTAGGAGAATTCTCTAAGTTCAATGAGGATAACAAGAGGACCCTAAGTATTTTCAGGGTCCTCTCTTTGATTAAAGACTTATGTATTAAGTATAAATGCCCGGCATTCTTTTGCGGGGATTTTATGCACCGTCCAGAATATATAAGTACTTCACTGGATGAAATTATAATAGAACAGTTCGAAGAGTTAAATAGGTGCGAGGAATTTAACATATATGGTATATCAGGAAACCATGACCTGCAGAAAAGTAATTCTATAACTAATCAATCACCATCACACTGGGCAAACCTGTGTAGAAGATACTCATTCCTACACAATATAGACTTCTCATACCATGAGTTTGATAAGTTCAGAGTAGTAGGTATTCCTTACTTAGACCATAACAAAGGGTTGGATGGGCTAATAAAAGCTGAGTTGAAAGAAGCTATGTTAAAGCCAACAATCCTATTATTACATACTGATTATCCTGGAGCTAAAGATACCGACAACACTGAAGTTGGAACAGTAGAGAATTTGAATGTGAATTTACTCTCTAAATTCAAGTTGGTATTGATAGGTCATATACATAAACCACAGAGACTCGGAAAAAAGATATACATGGTAGGAGCTCCCATACAACAGAGGAGAACAGACCGTAATTGTAAACTTGGATATTGGAAAATATATGAAGACTTCTCAATGGAATTCAAGCCATTCAAAGGCTTTCCTAAATTTGTGGATGTATCATCAGAAGATGAAATTAAGGATGACGGGAATTATTATACTGTCATTGCTAGCAAGTCTCGGATTATGGCGGTGGAAGATACCCCGCAAATAACTCGGGAACTTACTAAGAAAACAATGGTAAGGAGATATATGAGGGCAAAAGGTATAAAAGACCAAAATAAAAAGGCCACATTATTAAAAGTAATCAAGGAAGCAGAATGATACAGTTTGGTAATATTATAATCGACGGCTTCTGTTCTATATCTCATTTGGAACTAAACTTAAGCTCAAAGGGGATAACTGTAATTAGGGGGGCAACAGGAGAGGGTAAAACTACAATCTTATCAGCATTAGTTTGGGGTGCTTATGGTAAGAATATTAAGGGTAAGTCTGATGTGAATACCTGGGAGAAGTATCGACCCAAATCATATCAGGGTACTAAGGTAGAAATATACTTTGGTAAGAATGGTAAAACTCACAAGATAACCAGATGCCTTAAGTATAAGGGTGAAGTGAATGGAGCCAAAGGTAAAGATAGACTTATATATGAGATAGATGCTGTTGAAGTACAAGAGAAAAGTAAGGGGGAGATACAGGCGCTTATAATCGCTGATTTAGGTATGTCGTATAGTCTTTTTATGAATTCAGTACTATTCGGTCAAGGCATGAAAAGACTGATACAAGAATCTTCTTCAGACAAGAAAGAATTGTTTGAGGAGATTTTTGAGTTGGAATACATATCTAAGGCCCGAGATATTGCTAAGGGTTACTATACTGAAGCTCTGAAAGAATATCAAGATATCTATCAAAGGTATAGAACTTTAGAGGATAAGAAACAGTCCGTTCAAAGGATGGTTGATGACCTAAAGAAACAGGCTAATACCGTGAAAGATGACATATTTTCAAAGGTTAAGGTTCTCGAGAAGAGATTATCACTGCTAGCTAAGGCCAAAAAATCAAGTGAGCTTAAGGAGACAGTAACTCAGAAAAACCGAATCGAACAAAAGTTATCAGATGCAAAGGAGAGTCAAAGGGATATTATCAATAAGATAAATGATGCCAGGAAGAAAACTAAGGTATCTCTAGAAGAGTTCATTGAAGGAATAATAAAGTTATTGAAGAGGGGTGATATTAAGAACTCTTTGAAACGCCTAATAGAAGTAAAGAAAGCCTTTGGAGACATTGAAAGGTTACAAGGTAAATATTCCAAGATATCCGACAGAATATCTGGTTATCGGGATGAATTGGAAGAACTTAGGGATAAGGAATACGAAGTAAAGAAGATACAAAGAGAGATAGAACAAGTAGAAGCTGAAATAAAAAGACTGTCATCAGAAAAAAAAGTGGGAGTTAACAAGGGCTTAATAACCAAGTATAAATCCCAGCTTTTAACCATAACCAAGAAATTATCCACCGTAGAAGAAAGGATGGAAAGTCAGAAGGAAAAGGTTGATAATTATAAATGGGTAATGGATGACCCCCTTGGGAACAGGGGTATAAAAGCGTTCTTATTCGAGAGTTCAATGGATATTCTGAATGAAACCCTTGAATCATACTCAGATGTACTTGGGTTCAGTATCTTATTCTATGTGGATATACAAGGAGTAAAGAAGGATTTTAATACCCAGATAATTATGGATGGTATAGAAGTATCATACGAGGAATTATCTGGTGGTCAAAAAACTTTGGTGAACATAGCTATGGTATTGGCTATGAATTCTATGATTCGTAGAAACTGTAGAATTAATGTGTTATTTTTGGATGAGGTTTTTGAGGGGTTAGATAGGGAATATTGTGATACGGTAAGTAAACTATTAGAAAAGATATCCATAACCGAAAAGCTAACAGTATTCATGGTAACTCATCAAGAGAGTATACCAATCAAGGCCAGAGTATTAACAGTCAAGAGGGACAAAGGCTTATCTTACTATAGTTAATTTTATTAACTATTGGGTATGAGACAAGATAATGTTCCGGGATTCCCAGGTTATTATATTAGTAAAAGTGGTAGAGTATACAGTAGGTATATAAAAGGTAGTCATAAAATGTCTACTTCATTCCATCGCATACGGTGTTATCAAAGGAAAGGCGATGGTAGATATAAGATATCCTTAGTACATAAAGAAAAAGGTAAAATAAAATGCTATCGCAGTAGGTTAGTAGCATTGGCTTGGGTATGTAATACAAATCCTGAAGAGTATACTGAAGTATGTCACATAGATAACAACCCTTTGAATGATTACTACAAAAACCTTTATTGGGGCACCAAGAAAATGAATTCACAACAAATGGTTAAAGATGGTAGGTTGAAAACTATCTATGGTAAGAAACACAATAATCCCAACTATATGAAAAGAGGTTGGCATGTACACAGTAAAGTTAATGAAGAGGAGTTTAAGAAAATCATAAAGCTTAGAAAAAGGGGATTTACAAATAAGTATATAATTCAAAAACTTTCTCTGAAAATCACTTCAGCAGGTATCTCGAGTATTTATAAGAAATACCAAGAGGGGTATTATACTGGTATTGTACATTAGACTATTGGTATTAAACACCATCAAACATGAGAAAGAATAGTCGAAACAAAGGAAGCAGGTTCGAGCGTACTATAGCAAAGGCCTGGGAATCCTGGACAGGATATAAATTTTCTAGAACCCCAGGTTCAGGAGGATGGGCAAAGGCTAAGGATGCTATGGGAGATTTGGTATGTACTGATGAGAAACACTCACGTCGCTTCCCATTCTCAATCGAATGTAAAAACTATCAAGAGATTAAGTTCGAACATATCCTACTCGGACTCAAGAGTTGCAAAATCATATCCTTTTGGGAACAAGCCACAAAAGATGCTAAACGTGCTGGAAAGATACCCATACTTATCATGAGGTATAATTCTATGCCAAAAGGAGAAGCATTCTTCATTGTGGAAGCTGGGGAAATAGATTCGTTCCTTATGAAAAATTGTTCAGAACTTTCCCGAATGGAGATAAAAACCCCAAAAGTACATTTAGCCGTGTACATGTTCAAAGAGATTCAACGATTGGTAACATATTCAGACGTATTCAAATACGCTCGTAAATTGAACAAGTAATATGAAAACCCCCTACGTATACTGTATATTCAGGCTTGACAGGAAATTCTACAAGAGAATCAACTCGGATTTGAAATGTAGGGGGTATAAACATGTGAAAGCTATAGTACCAACTATAAGCGTACTAAAGAAGTCCAGGAAAGGTAATAACGAGTACGAGGATGTACCATTATTATTCAACTATGGGTTCATAAAGATGAAGCCTGAAAAAGCCTTTGACAGATACTACCTAAACAAACTCAAGAAAGATATCCCAGGTATACTATCCTTCATGAAGTCTTTGGACTACCGACCCAAAAGAAAAAGGTTGAGAGTAGATAATGCCGAGGACTTTGATGATTACTCAGTAGTAGCTACCATATCTAAGGAAGAAGTAAAGAAATACCGTAGGATGTCCAGGGCAAATAAGATATTCTCAGTAAGCGATATTACTCGGGTTGCTATAGGGGACTACGTTGTATTAAGGGGATATCCATTCGAGGGAATACCTGCCGTCATACTTGAAAGTAATCTTACTACTAAGATGATGCTGGTGAAGTTATATCCTGAAATGGATGGTAGTTTGGAGATAGAGGTACCAATGGAGAATGTATTATATTCAGCCTACCATGAATCTGATGAATACAAGATGTACTCGGCTGATTATGAGGTTGATTTATCCCAAATCCCTGATGGTAGTACTGAAGAGATTCTAATGAACAAACAATACTAAATATGGAACGACATCAAGAATTGGCTTGGGACTGTTTGACCGAGCAAGAGAGGGCCAGCCTTATGTTTATACAAGGCAAAGGCCTATCAACTTGGGAAGCTGGAGAAATTCTCAAGATGTCTCATTACAAGTATTTAGAACTAAAGGCTAGAGCTGAGAAGTTCTTCAAACTATTCTCCGATTACTTTGAACTACATCCATCATTAGTAAATCCTCAATCTCCTATAGAGCCAAGGTTCAGGGATTATCTATTCGGGGCCATAGTTAAAAGACTACCCAAGGAGGAAGCTAAGATACACTCAGGAGATTCTTCATGGTTATTGACTTCGATAACCAATCCCCGTATCATAAAGAACATGAAAAGGCTGAAGGAATCAGAGAATAAATGGGATAAAGACCTTTATGCTCTGATTCTTGAGTTTGATAGGTGGAATAACTATCGAATAATGCCTCGGGTATTGCAAGCTCCTACTGCATATAAAAGGAGGTCTACCAAGAAAGATAAGGTGTATCTGTCCTACTTACACAGAATCCCAGACTTCAAGATAAGGCAGTTAATAACCGAGTATTGGAAAAATGGACCATCAAGTAGGAGATACTTTACAGCTATTGTATCAGAGGAACTCTTCCCAGAAGAGGGTTATGGAGTGATGCCCATTAAACGTGAGGATGATACAATTAAGGCTATAACTGATTTAAGGATATACATATTCGAGAGTCAAACCATTGCAGACACCTTCGGGTTATTGGCAACCCAATATTTTGAAAAAACAGTGGACAGTAAAGGGGGCTTGAAGTTCTGGAAAGAATACAGGGAGGTCATACAGAAAGCTATTAACTACAAATCAATAAATAACATGGACTTTACCTGTGAAACTCTAGATACAGCCTATAAATTACGCAGGAAAAGAACTTTGAGAACGAACTCTTAGAATTTTTATATAATTATTTTGCAACTTCGAGAAATTTAATTATATTTGTATAACGAAATAAGAAAATAATTTTATACCTATATAAATATGCGCAAAAGTAAGAAAAAAGACAAAAGACCGTTAAAGCTCAACAAGGAGAAGCTAAAGGTCATGGGAAGTGGGTTAGAAAATATGACCTACAAGGACATGAAGAGAAGAGCAGTTGCTCTGGGCATGCCTTTCCCTGATGCTTGTTCAGCCGACTACAATGGACTGGCATCATGGATTCATCATTCGGATAATAAGCCGGATAATGCCCTCATCGATGAATACGATAAGTGGATGGACCAGCAATTAGAACTTGCTGGATATCCAAAGGATGACCCGATGAGGAATTATCAACTCAATCTTGGGTTCATCGGTGAGGATGCAGTCACTAAACAGAAAAAGACCAAACGGGTAAAGGGGTTGGAGAAACCCAAAAAACCCAAGAAAGAAAAGGATGATAATGGTCTTTGGAAAGGAACTAAGAAATCCTACGTATTCGAATTAACCTATAAGGGGTTATCAATCGACCGAATTACTCGGAGAGTGCAAAAGAGATTCCCGGATGCCAAAGAGAAATCCATTCAGCAATGGTATCGGGCAGCACTTCGTAAACAAAAGAAGGAGTAGAGATATATGCCACGAGTCTATAGGTTTAAAAATGCAGATGACTTCGAGGAATCCTGTTACAGATTAGGAATTCCATGGGTACCACCTCAGGTTATAAAATTGAACCGAAAGATGAAGCAAGAGTGGCAAAGGAAAGTACTCTGCGGGAAAATCAAGGTTCATAAATATAGGGAAAGGAATAAACGCTTTCTGGATAGATACAGGGAATGTCTAAAGGAAGCTACCAGAATTAACGGGGTAGTAGACCCGGATTCTTTACCCCCTGATGTAAGGGCATATTTCTTGGAAAAGAAGAGGAGGAGAGAATATCATAGAAGATTTGGAAAGGTTATCAAAGAAAGGGACATCAAGATTTACCTTCATAAATGGTATCCGTGGTCTTATAACTACAAGGGAGAACCAGCAGTAGTATTACAGGGATTCTATTCATTGAAGGCCGCTAGAAAAAGGTTTTTAACCTATTATGGCAGAGAGAATCTGAAAGCCGTACACTGGATAAAAGGAAAAACGGCATTAGAGAAGAAGTTTGTTATAGGTCAATCTCTACTCATTGCTGGAAAAAGAAAGAAGCCGATATCTAAGATACTGTTAACCGAGGTATACCGAAACTCGAAGTCTTCAGCCCAGAGGGAATTAGGGAAAAGAATTGCTCGGAAAAAAAGACTTGGCTCTCAACAGAAAGAAAAGTACTTTTTGAACTTGGTAGATAAGTTTAATTATGGAACAAAAGAATATAGAACTGTTCTCAAGCCTATTCCGGAAAAGCTTATTAAGCTATCGAAGGCTAAAGAGATTGAGTCAAAAAGAAAGAAGGCTCTTTACGAAGAGGAGTGACTTAACTTGGGACCAATTAAAAGTGGCATTAGCATATAAGGCTATGACCAAACGTTCTGTTATCAGTTCCATAAGATGGACTAAAAGACATTGGTCAGAATATCAAAAGGCAGTACTAAGAAGGTTGGGTGGAATGCCCATGGTGAGAAGAAGACTCGAACAGAAGTTTATTCTCAAAGAACTATTAACTCAGGGATTTGTACCAATATCCCAGTTCAAGATGAAAACCAAAACTGGATGGTATGCCTACATAATAACTAACCAAAAGGTATGCGGAGAACACTATATCTATCCTGAACACTTTGCACATGATTACCGAGCAAATAAAAAAGGCTACAGATATATAAGCGAAGCTTTTTCAGGGATAGGACAGGAAGGATATACAAGAATCTATTATACAGCATATAAAAATGGTTATGCAAAATGACGGTAGTAAATAAAAGGGAACCAGAAAACCCATGGGATGGAGTAAAACTTATAGTGGGGGTCAAAAGGTATTATACCGAAAATGATAATGCGGTAGATGATACCTACACTCAGGAAGGTGAACCTTTTGAAGTAAAAAACCAGAATGAGTTCACTCAGAAAGTAGAAGCTATCAGGGATAAAAATGTATTCTTGAAAGCTATGGCAGTCCAAGAAAACCGAGAGATATATACTCAAAAGTTTATCACGAAACTATAATCAATCAAACATTTTTCAAACACCTTTAATCAATTCAATTATGGCAAAGAAAAAAGCTGCAGCAAAAGAGGTAGAACGTAAGGTTCTCGGTAATGGAGTTATCCTCATCAAATACGATGACGGTTCCTATGCAATCCTGACTCCCATCTCGGCAGAAGATGCCGAGGAAATCTTCGGTGGGGAATCTGAGGACTCGGATGACGAAGATGAAGATGACGAGGAGGATGAAGACTCCGACGAAGATGACGAAGATTCCGATGAGGAAGAAGAGGACGAAGACGATGAGTCAGATGAAGACGAGGATTCGGACGACGAAGATGAGGACGAAGATGGCGACGAGGATGAAGATGAGGATGACGAAGTGACCCCGGAGGATCTGGCCGGGATGGACTTCGAAGCTCTCGAAGACCTCTGCGACGACAAAGAACTCGAAACTGACCCCGATGAATTCGACGAGGAAGACGTCGAGAAACTTCGCAAGGCGGTGGCCAAGGAACTGGGCATCACTCTGCCCAAGGCAAAGGCCGCATCCAAGAAGGACACCAAGAAAAAGAAAAAGTAAGGGTCCTTCTGACTATAACCAAATCCAAGGGCTCCCCGGGAATCGTCAAATGCCCACCTCCATAGGCTATGACCAAACATTCGGGGATGTCCTTATCAAGAAAACCATTTAATCAAACATAATATGGCAACCAAGAAGAAGGCAGCAGAAGCAAAGGCTGCAAAGACGGAAACGAAAAAGGGTGGTAAGAAAGAACTGACCCCTGAAGAGAAGAGGGCCAAACGAGAGGCCATGAAGGAGCGACTCAAGAACCGGGCACCTGGTCAGCGACCGAACAGCAAACAGTGCGATATCATCGACCTAGGCGGTGGAAACGTTGCAAAGACCTTCGCCATGAACGTCCGGAAGTACGGAGTTCTCATCACCTCGGTCGTAACCGACAAGGACGGCAAAGTTATCGCCGTATCGAATACCACCATTCCGGGGGTATCGGTTAAATCCAAGAAAGAGCACGGCACCCTGGTACCGAAGATGCCCGGCATGGGTAAGAAAGGGAAGGCTGCCGATGTCGAGGATGACGACGAGGACGAAGACGATGAGGAATAGGCCCGACGCTGCCTAACCATTTCGGACATCATTACTTGAGTCATGCAGGGGAGGCCCATCCGGAATACGACCGGGGGTTCTCCCCATTTTTGTATAAGGCCATGCAAGACGATGACAGCATTATATACCTGGCATTATGTAACCAGCTGCAATCATATCAGCTGTTGCTAGAGGAAGAAAAAGATATCTCTGAAGAAAATAGAATGATGACAGAGTATATTATCTCTAGAACAGAGGAATTGATTGATAAGTATGCCCAGAAAATAGGAAGTGACACCACTATTCAAAGACCTCAATGGGACAATTTAACTCCTCCGTCAAAGGGTTAATCTATCGGATTAAAGAACTAACCAAAATGGTTCAGGATATAGATACCAGATTATCTATGCCTGGACTGTCTCCTGGCAAAAGGCAGGCTTTAATCAAGGATAAGACCCTAAAAATAGGGAAGGTAAAATCTTTGGCAAAGCGCATAGAAGATTTGGCCAATGGGAACATCTTAACCATAATTTTTGAAAACAAAGACTCTGGTGAAAGGTTCAGAATTGTATATACCAACATATCTCAGGATGATGCGGTTGCCCATCTTAAGTTGATGGCAAATCTTCAGGGGATGGAAATAATCATCTCAGAGATAAAGGAAGTACAGACCAAAAACTCCCTAACCAAACTATAAACATGCAAAGGTAATTCAAACCAGTTTTCATTTAATCAACTCAACAACAATGGCAAAAGACATCAGCAAGAAGGACCTGGCCGCAAAGAAGGCACGCCGGGCTCAGAAAGAAATGCTGGCCTACATGGAAGAGAACAATCTCGACCCCAAGAAAGATTGGACGGGCCACAAGAAGCATGGAAAGAAAATTCAGGCATGGATAGACATCATCAATCTTGGGAACAAAAAGGCCCGGGCAGCTACGGAAGAGAAGGCCCTAGAGAAGGCAAAGAAAAACCAGAAGCCCGAGGCTCATCCCAAGAAGGAAAAGGTCACCAGCACTCCCAATGCCTACGACTACCCAATGGTAGATGGCAAGGAGATGACCTCTGACCAGAAGAAGAAGTACCGCCAGAAGATGCGTACTCTTCTGAAAACCATGTCCAAGGAGAAGGCCGAGGCCGAAGGCAAGAAGTATGCTGCAGAGCTGGCTTCAGGTACTTCGGTAGCTCCCAAGAAGGAGAAGGCAAAGAAGGAAGAGCCTTCCAATAAGGAGAAGTCCAAGGAGAAGAAGGCCGACAAACCTTCGAAAGAAGGCAAGGATAAGAAGAAGAAAAAGGTTTCCAAAGAGGAAGATTAGTATTTCATAATTGTATGGCTTCTTTCCTGACCCCGGATTATTCTATAGTCCGAGGTTCTTTGTTAGATATACCTCAAAAACTCCATTGAATTTTATTTGCATATTATTATATAAATTTATATATTTGCATAAAGATAAAAATAAATATAAACCCTAAAAACTAAAAGATTATGATGAAGTCACTAGCTATTGAGTTATTTAAGGATGAGAATTCTAAACCTTATTCTTTCAAGAGCAAAGCCATGGATAGGGTATGTTTTGAAGGTGGTGATAAAATTCCAGATACTTTCAATAGAATACGTATTGCCCCTTTCGGAGAGAGTACTAGAAATTCTGAGCACCTGATAGAAATAACCCTGAGCCAAGAAGGGTATATTTATATGGTAATACCCGAAGGATATACCATATCCAGACTAGTTGGAGGCGAAATCAAGCTAATAACCTAATAGTAACAAATAGATGGAAACAAGAATTACCAGAAAGTCTATCAAGATCCACTTAAAAAGACCATTATCCGCCCAGGAAATTTGGAATCGGATAATGGACATTCAAATTCAGGCGCTGGAATCCCTTTTAGAGGATAAGAGCTTAGATAAATGGAAAATTATATTCCCCTGCTATGGGACTTCTCTAGAAGCGGTGGAATCCATGGCCAGAGAATATATAGCTGCCTTTCAAAGGGTTCAGGGAGATACCTTTAATAATAGGTATGAAGATATTGAAACCATGCTGGTAAAGGGATTAAATAACAGGTGGTTCAATACTATAATGAGTACACTTTATATGATGGAAGAGGACTTGATGGAAATGAGTTCTGATTCTGTCTTCACTCTCTGGGATATTTTCTTCACATGCCAGGCATTGCGTAAAGAAAATCATGTGGTAACCATGGGACTTAACACTTTTGAGCTTAAAGGACAGTAAAGATGAAAGAAACATTTAACATCACAAGTTCATCCAGGATAGAGAAGATAGTGATGGATGATGAAACCCGGGATATCATTATCACCTTCAAAGGGGAGAAGGTATACCGATATCATTCAGTATCTGAATTCGATTTTAAGACCTTCAAGGAGGATATCCAAAACGGAGAATCCGTGGGTAAGACCTTTGAAAAGAGAATCCGGAATAAATACGCAGGCAAAAGATTATGAAAAGATATTACACATCCGACGGGGAACCCGATGAAGCTAAAACCCTTTGGGAAGCTGTGAAGAAAGGGATAATAGGGGTATCAGCCTTCTGCGTAGTTTGCATGCTGTGGGATGCTAAAACAGTTCCCCCTACCCCCGATGCAACTCCGCATTGGAAAAACTGGGATGGATCAAGGCACTTATCCGAAGTTAAAAGTTACGATTACTCAAATGGTATCATTCATTATCGAGATGAATATGTTGAGAGACCCAAGGAGTTCAATCTTCATGGGTCTTCTGGTAATTATAATCCTGGCATAACTCTACAAACATCAGGGGCATCCGTTTATCTGGATATGGATGTAGAAGAATTACTGGATCAGTTAACCGAAGATGCAGACTTCTATGAATACTTCGAACGAAATATGGATTAATATGGCAAGTTTAATTAAATTCAGGGTGAACAAGTATGTTCATGGTACAAGAGGTAAAAACGTATTTGAATTCAAGCCAAAGGCCCAGATTATATTTGAAGGCAAAAGGATAGGCCACATAATAGATAAGGAAGTATATTTCTATATAAGGGTGAATAGCCCGGCTTTCAACTATATACCAGAGTTGTGGAGAACTTTCCCTACCCATCAGGAAGCCAAGGAAGCAGTGATAACCCAAGCAGAATATATCTGGAAAACCCTGAACATCTATCATCCACTTAAAACCTTAGCACCAAACTACGGACTATGGGAGTAAAACAAACAAATAGCTGGGTATGGAAGAAGATATTCGGCATGACACTTCTGGGATGGATAAATATCCTGATACTGCAATGGCTATTCATCCGATTATCCTATCATTGGGTGTATGTAGATTCTATGGATGATTCTAAGGTCTGGGATGAGGATAAACAGAAATGGGTTACAAGAACTAATTGCTATTATTACTATGGTATAATCGGATGTATCTTACCTCTAACCGGATGGTGGGGAGATTATGTAATGCCTTTCAAGTTTAAAATCCGTTTAACTAAAGTAAAGGAGTATTATGAATAAAGTTTTTAAGATTATCTTGGTAGTATTAATCCTTCTGCCCCTTGCCTGGGCAATTGGCCTTACAATTTTCAATCAGAATCAAGCTAAGGCCGCTGATATAAGGTTACTGAAAGTACAGAAGGTAGACTATGATATATTATTTAAAGGTCTTGATAGTGAAATAAAGGCCTATGGATATTATCTAACTAAAGCCGATGGCACTAAGATATTATTGGTAGTTAATCCCGAAGGCGGTGTAATAGAAATACAAAGATGAGTACAGTAGAATTTAAGACTGCTTGTGCAGCACATCGCAAGTGTTGCCCCTATAAGAAAACCAGTATGACCAAGTGTCAGGGCAATACTAAGATATATGAAAAGTATAACTCTATATGTGGAGCTAATGTAGAGCTTCAAGATGGTAAATGCCCCAAGGATGTAGATTGTTGGTATATGGCCAAATTCAAGGAGATTCTCAGGGAAAAGGCCCTAAAATAACATTGCCCTGAACCGACTACTAAAACCCAGAGCAAAATAATTTGCAAGGGTTGATATTTATATCTATATTTGCATAAACAATAAAACAATAGGAGTATGCAAGTAAAAGAATTATTGGCAGTCTTAAGTTGCTTTAATCCCGAAGCTAATATAGCTTTACCCGTTATGGATTTTGGGGATAGGCTTGAATGGTTTGAAGCTGAAGTTCACAATAATGAACTTGATGCCGAGGCAGAAGAAGATGAATGCCCTTGTTCATGGGTAAGAATAACCCGAATCCAATAACACTTCGAAGGCCAAGAACACAACCTCGGAGAAAAGGATGAAAAAATTTGTAAATATAGAAAAGTTCCTCTATATTTGCATTAAGAAATAAGAAATAAAACAACTTTTAATTTAATGTTAAACTTTTAAAATTGTAAGCCATGAAAAAGAACAAGAACAACAAGGCTCAGAAACTGGAAAAGGTAGATCTGGTAGAGGGTATCAATAACCTCATCGAAGAGAAGGCCGAAAAGGTGAAGAAATCCAAGGAAATCCTTAATGGGGAGGCCAAAGAGAAGAAGGTCAAGAAGACCAAGAAAGAAAAACTGGTTGATAAGACCAAGAAAAAGGTAGAAGCCAACCTCGTAGAGGAAGTGGTAACCAAAAGGGAAGTCAAATACATTTACCCTGCTGATTGCGAGGACACCCTTTCCAGGAAGAAGTTCCGGCAGCAGGTCCGAAACAAGATCCATCAGCTGGAGCTGGCAATGCTCCGAATCGAGAACCAGGATTCTAAGGAATTCAAGAAAGCCAAGAAGGAATACCTGGAATACAAGAACCAATTTGTCAAGGAATCCGTTGCAATCTAATCTTTCATAGTAGGAGAGGGGCACAGGGCTACAGCTCTGGCCCCTTAGTATAATCACCCTTTAATAGTATGAAAGATTATGATTGTTGGCTTACCAGAGAAAGTAATTCAGAAAGTAGATAAGGAATTGCTTGAATTACACAAAGAAGTTCTTAGATCCTACCTAACGCAACGGAACCTTAAACACAAACATCAAAAGAAATTCTTTCGGCTATACGATTATTACATTTCGGAGGAGAATATAAGGAGATTCTTTTTCCGATCCGCTAAGCTATTCGTATATGCTTTAGTGACTAATCGATTGGATGATATCGAAGATTATGTGCCCTTAAAAGATAAGAATCATGTTTCCAGAAAGAGTAAAAAGCATAACGCTTGATAAATCCCGTATCACTTATTACCTTCAATCTTCGGGAGGGGTACAGTCCCAAATGGAATACCCTATCAATCCTGAATTATATCAGGTAGAGGATTTGGCATTTGATTGCGGGATGAGGTCAAATCAATATATCCCAGATTATGCCATTAAGGGGTATTTTAAGGTAGACGAAAATATGTTACATCCGATCTTCATTGAAAATACCCAAGGGCCTCACCTATTATATATTTCAGGCATGCCCAGGAATATTCCGGTAGAGGAAAAAAATAAGTTCAGGTTCCCCAACCCTATTTGGTTATCCTATTGGGAAGATAGGTATATAGGTTACCTTTTCCAGGTAGTAACTAGAGAATCAGCATTAAAACACGTAATAAATCTATAACCCGTAAATAATAAGACACTATGAAAACTGCCGAGTATGTAAAACAGTTCAAATTGGACAAACCCAATTACAATTTTAACCGAGAAAAATTCATGGAGGCCTTTGGCCAAGAATTTAAGGACCGAATTGAGGCAATGATAACGGCATGTAAAAAGATGCAGGTGCAGTTCACTTACGAGAAGTTCTTGCATGCCGTCAAAGAGCAACAGGATAAATTCTGGAATATATCCAAGAAAAAACTGGGAGAGCCCTTTTCGGATAAATTATTCTCAGCCTTTTTTGCCCTACACGTAATACCCTTAAGGGCAACTCTTTTCCCTAACATTCATGCAGAGTTGGAAGAGAAACGTAAACAGGCCCTTGAAAGAGAAGCTAAATTTAGGGCCGAAGAAGAAGAACGGCAAAGGGAGGCAAAGGAAAGGGAGAAAAGGGCAAGGCCTTTATTAAATGCCATAATTGCCTACGGAGTTGCCCAAAAAATGGCAAAGGAGGGTAAGGTAAAGGCTGCTAAAGTAAAGGGAAAAAGATAAATCCTAATAATACAAGACTCTAAAGTTACTAGGATCCTATGGATAATTTATTAGCCTTAACAGTTATGGTGGAAGGAGAAATCCTGAAAACCTATAAGGATGCCGGGGAAAGTGATGTAAAGTACTCTATAGAGAATAAGTCTAATTCCCTTACGGTAGAGGTATTATATCCCAAACATATAAACCAGCTGTTTTCAGGGGTTTGGGCACTGAGTAGTAAGCTTAAGTTTGAGAATCATATAGAAGATTTTAATATCTCTATAAGCTCCTCCAAATTAGTAGTAAGCCTATTCAAGTGATCCAGCAACCTGAATATTAAGGAGTTAATTTAAAAGGCCCTTTCTATAAATTGGGCCTTTTATTTTACCCTTATAATTAACTATAGAGTTTAACTATTAGATACCAAAATCAAATTCTATGAAAAGGTTAAAAATAGTTCCTCGATTCCCGAGAGGATTAGGGATAACTCAATTAGCTATACAAGCTAATGCGGGAGATGATGAAGCCCTCAAGAATATCACCAAATTTATCATTCACACCTGGATTGTCAACAATGGGAGATTATGGGCAAAGGCTTATTCAGTGCATGAGCTGGCAGATTTTTTGAAATGTGAACCAGCAATTATCCAGATGCAAATGAAACAAACGTTTCTAGACAACGGCCTATTTGACCGTAACAAGATGGAAGAAATCGCTGATTCATTGATGGGGGCTTGTATAGGCTGGGCACTTGAGGATCGTATGGAAATAAGCCAACAGCTTCAAATACTCCGGGATTGTCAGGGAGGAAAGTATGCTCCTTTCATAACCTCTGAAGTAAATAAAGCTATCGGGTTAAAACAACAATCTACAACTTCTCTTCAGAGTCTGGTAAGAGCCATATCCGGAGGTGGTACTGTGAATATTTTCAATCAACAGAACAATCAATTCAACAATGGAGTATCTGAAGAACAGACTTTAACTCGGGATGAAGCTATGACTCTGATCCAAAAAGAGATTGCCAATAAGGGAGGTATAAAAGAGTTAGAGTATGTAGAAAATCAGTATGACTTCAAAGAATTGCCCGTTGTAGTTGCAACTAAACAAGAAGGTAATAGGGGAGATAAAGAAGGATTAACTCTCAGAAAGGCCGAATTAGATAGCGTAACAGCAGACTATCATGGTGCCTTAAAAGCCTTTGATGAAGATCATCACCAAATCCGACGAGAAATCGAAGAGGGGATAGACTATGAAGAAATCGACCCAGAACTCGAGGATAACCCCGAAATTTAATTTGCAAATATTGATTTAATTCGTTATATTTGCATATCGAATAAAAAATAATAAAACTATGGATTTAATAATTCAGGCAAGAGGGGCTAAGATTACTATCGAGGTTGATGGTAAATTAAGGGCAGTATCAGCAGATGATAAGGAAGTGAAATTCTACATTTCGGGTGAAGAAGATATCCGAGAAGCCTCTAAAAAATTAACATCTTTCAAGATCTGGCACAATCCCTACCCTCATTATTTGGGTATTCCCTTTGAAGTAGGAGATTTAGAACCGAGATATAAAGCCGAAATTCAATTCAATCTATAATTAAACACCCACTATGAAAGAAATTCTAAATGCAACCAAAGTAGTTGACAAGGTTAATCAACTAATCTCTGAGGGTAAGAAAATCAAGGTATTCGGTTTACCCTATCCCCCCTATCAGGAGGATATTGTATTCACAGATACTAAGGTGAATCGACAGGGATGGTTATGCACTAACAGCAAAGTAACTCTGTCAGTAGCTGCATGTGCAACCAAGATAAAGATACATACCATTACAGGTTGGTCTAATCTTTTCAAGTACATGGAAAATGGTAGATATGTAGATACCATTAGTGAGGATGGTAAATACATCGGAATGTTCATCACAGAAGATATATGTCCTGGCATGCTTCTGGGTGCATTCGATACTGATAAGCTCATAAACTTGGGTATGATATTGGATGTAACCGATAATGAAGAGGGAACTCTTCGTACAGTGACTTCCATAAATAGGGACTTCAGTGAAGGGCTTTATCATTTTCCCTCTCATACTCCCGAGGAAAATGGAAAATACTTTGTATTTGATCGGATAATGTAATATTAACCCTTTATAACTATGCACACTAATAATAAGATCAATCTTTTAATCAGGGCTAGTAGACTCTACTGTTGACCCAAATATCTTGAATTCAATTCAGGGTATTATCCCCAGATCGAATACATTATCAGAGGTTTTATCAATAAGATATTCGGTACAAAACCCCTGGAAAGAATGGTGAAAATATCGATATTACCTCAATTTCAGGCTGTATTCACCAGTAATAACTACTACACTAAATATGTGGGGATAACAATAAATGTAGTATTCCCCGATACTTCGGAATTGAATTTTGAATTATGGGCTGAACCCCCTATCATTAATGCTTGGACTCATTCATATAAGCCTAAACCTGTACCAACTAAGGCTTAATTTAATAAAGACCATTAGACCTCTTATCTAGAGGTCTTTTTTGTTTTACTAATAAAACTAGACCTAAATGGGAACTAAAGTTTCTAGAATCTATCCCCACCTATAGATACCGGGAAGTTTTATTTGCATATATAATATATTATATCTATATTTGTATAAAGAAATAAAATAAACCCTAAAATAATTTAGAGTATGGAAAAGAAAACAATTAAGGACCTGAAAAGGGGAGAATACTTTACCCTTAGTTCAATCGAAGAGCCTCAGGAATCTCAGGTATGGGTTCGAGGAGAATATATACCTGAAGCAAAAGCCTACAGTACCTATAAATGGGCAGATACCAATCATGAAGTACTCCGTAAAGGTAATAAGGAAGTCTACATAGATTTCACCTTCTAAACTTAACTAATATGGCACAGAAAAGATATAAACAGAAAAGATATAAATTACTCATTTGGTTCTACCTGAAGAATCATACTTATCATAAAACCATACATGCAGCTCATGATATGGAGGTAGAACTTGCCAGGAAAGTAGATGTAGCCAAATGGGTAGATGAAAATGATGAGAGTATTGCCAAAGTATATCTCATTGACCGGGTAGAAGATACCAGAGAAACGGTAATCAAAAGAACCATAGAAATGACCATATATTAAAATTCAAGATTATGACAAGAATGACTTCAAGTTACACAGTAGAAGACCTGATAGGTGCATTAGAAGAAATGGACCCTCAGGCACCAGTAATGGTCGCAGTTCAGCCTACCTGGCCTTTTGAACATACCATTACCGGGGTAGTAAGTGATTGCAACGGTATAGTATACCTTGCATCCAAACAACATGGATATTTACCTCAGGAGGCTAAAGATGCCTTTGAGAATGCTGGGATACCATTCTCAGACCGATGACTTTAATTTGCAAATATGGATTTAATATATTATATTTGCAATAAGAAAAATATAAAACCCTGCAATTATGGAAGATTATAAAAAAGTTATGCTCTCAGGTCTCAAGGAATCATGCAACTTGGGAAAGATTTATGAAGAGGAAGTAGATTGCATCAAGGAAGCAATCGAGGACACCTATGCCGAGATGATGGAAGAACTGGATTCCCGACTGGGATTGGAACTCTACGATTATAAAGTAGAGATTAAATATGACCAGGACCGGATTCCTCAGTCATACAAGCATACTCTCCTGGTCAAGTACAATGAATCAGAGGGAGCAATCAAAATGAATTTCCGGGGAGTATTAAACCAATTGAAGGAGATTCTCTCTACCGGAGATGATGAAGTACTGGTAAGTGGTTGCAACCTTGGATTGGTAATAACCATCATGGCATGAGTTCAATCAATAAAATATGTAGAGAATACAACTGGGTATGTAAACATATCAAAGGGCCTCTCTACAGGATAAAAATGCAGGAGTTATATGCGGAAGCTAATAAAGCTATGAAAGACCCCGAGTTAACTCCTGAACAGAAACTAAAGTTAATCGGTATCAGAGACTTATTAAAATCCAAGCTATGAAAGTATACGAATTAGCAGAGTATCTAATAGGGTTCTAGCCCTGATAAAATCAGATCAATTGGAGAAAGCTGTTAAAAATGGCATAATTATACCACAAACCTTTAAAGATCAATTGTCATGAATGAAAACAACAACCAGTCGGTATTCCCGATTATCGTAACTGTACTTATCATTGCAGGATTGATAGCTGCAGTAGCCTATGATTGGCATTACAGAACCCATCGACATCCCAAGAATCCCATGGAGGACATCATCCAAGTCACCAAACCTGTACTAAGGGTCAACGGAGACGGGAGCTACTACATCTCCAATGAAACCCAATACTACAGGGTGAAAACTGAACAAGAGGCAGAAGCTCTCAAGGAAAGCCTTCAAAAGAAAAGAGAAGATCTTGAAAAACAGGTTCAACAACAGCAAAATCTCAACATAAACCATAATATCCATATCACGGTAGAGGATGACACTTGGTAAAGGCCATCAATATTTATTTGCAAATATAAATTAAAATCGTTATATTTGTATAAAGAAAAAAGAATAGTATAAAACATTCAAAGCCATGAAAAAGAGTCCCGATCTCCACCTCTTCCTCCTCAAAAAAGTCCATGGATGGTGCAAAAGAAATAACCTGACAAATTACGAAATGTATTTCCAATGCACATTCAGAGAATTTCTCCAAAGATATGGTATGCTCCTCACAAAGATTGAGACCAGAAACAATCAATATAAAGGTCATCACACTTTCACCTTTACACCAGCTCCGGGTGCAGAAATATTCGGAGGTACAAACATAGATTTGGAATCGGTACTGGATACGTACTACTCAGGATATATGGATTACTTCGAATATGAAGAGACATCGGTGATTCGCAATCACAAGGGTATTATTTCTATCCGCTGCTACTACCTAATCTAGTAACTCAAAGATAACAGGAATAGAAAACTAAGCAACACTAAAAACTAAATCACTATGAAAGACATTCTAGTACATTACACCCATCCTGAAGAGAATAAGGATACGGGACTCTACACCGAGGTTGAACACAAAGGATATATCCAACAGTGGTACTTGGGCCCGGGATATAAAATGGCAGTGATCCTGAACACCCAGGGGAAATTCCAATTGGTATCCATGGATAAAATCTGGGTAAACCCAGAAGATATGCCCCAAAACAAATAAAACTATGAAAATCAAATTCACATCCTTATCTAATTCCTCTCCCAGAGAATGGATATTGATCCCAACCATAATCATCACATCCGAAATCCCATTCTACATCCTCCTTTCCTGGTTAAGATGGTATATAGAATTTGACTTCTTTTCAACCCACAAATCCAAATAACCCATGAAGAAACCAAGAAAAATCAAAATCTCAAGGGATATGGCAATCATCATAGCCTCAAACCACAACAACATCCCAATCCAAAAGGCTAAGGAATATACAGATTCCGAACTAAGGGAAGTATTAAGGCATCTGAACCTAAAGCCAGGCTTCTAATACCCCTAACCCCCCCAAACAAAGAAAAATCCCAAATATCAATACAATCCTTAATATATACATCCATATATAAGGGCTTATATAAATATCTACTTATAATCATCAATCATATAAGGCTTTTAAGGTTGGCTTTTATCTTAGAGGCCTTTTATTTGTGTGTTCAGATAGGGCAAAAGTTAACAAGCAGTCGGTAATACGGGTCCGGACGACGAAGAAGTCCAAGGGCCATAAAATCGGGGTGAGGAAAAAATTTTGGGTAGGGCAATCTTAAGGCCTCACTGTGTACCCTATGAGCTCTGGAGCTATCTATGTTACTATACGTATTAGCTAACCAGACTTAGGGCCCTAAGACCAGGAACAAGGCCTCCAAGGTGTACCTTTAAGGTGCCTAAACCCCTACCTTAATCAAGCCTATATATATATATATATAATAATAAGTATATTAGGATTTAGGTTAAGGCCCCTAGCTAAGGCCTTTTCGATAAAGAGACATTAGGCCCTCTGACTCTTGATATCTACAACTTGACTCTCTATTCAGATTGGTACACTGATGGTACCATTAAGGGCCTTAATCCTAAAGAATACAATCTATATTATATTATATATATATGCGAGTCTTTTAGGGGATTTTGGAACAGGTGTCTAAAATCGATATGCCAGGAATAGAGTATTGGAGATTTGATTTCTCAAGTTAAGGCTTAGTTAGGGCACATTTAGGGTACCTTTTAAGGCCATAAACTACCTTTAAGGTAGGCCTTAAAGAATTATTTGCATATTAAAAATATTATGATTATATTTGTATAAAGAAAAAGAAATAATAAACCCTAAAACATTTAAGGCCATGAAAACTTACACTGTATTCCTTAACTTCATACGACCGGAAGATATGGAAACCGATACCTATTTGGTAAAGGTTACAGCTAATAATCCCAAAGATGCCCAGACCCAAGCCATTCAGTATATAAAATCCATATATGGGCCAATGGGTTGGAAGGTTTTCAAATTGAGTAAGAAAGTATATCCTGACTTCGATTATGAAACCCCTTATATAGAGGTATCGGAAGGCCTTTTAGAAATCCAATATATTCAGGACTTCCAACTCCCCGAATTTTAATCCTTAAATCCATAAAGCCATGCTTAATTCTAAAGACTTTACCAATGCCCTGGAGATTATCTCCAAACATCATTCAACCGAATTGGCAATCAATACTCCTAAGAATAACTTCGTAGGGTATATGGGCCAGACTGAATTCAGGTTGCATATTAAGAAATGTGTACCTTCTGTAATCAATAATCTGATTCATGCAGGGTACATCCTTAATATGGGACCTGAAGGATTGGAGGTCGATAAGATTTAACCTTCGTTTGCTTTCAAGGTTGGGCCCCGCTTTTAGGGGCCTTTTTATATTGGTATATGGTTAAGGCCTTATATCGCTTTTAGTGGCTTGGCTTATAGGCCTTTTATATTATAGGTTAAGGTACCTATATGGTACCCAACCAGGCCTTCAGATATTATATAATATAGGGGGAATGAATGCAATGAAAGGTGTATCCCAATGCAAGCAGGGGCATATCATAGAAACTTAAGACTTACGGAATATAAGTTTACTTGTTTATAAAACTAAGAACTTCTAGATTATGAAAGGCAGGGTACCCAATCCTAAGCCAACCCTGGGAACTTCAGGTTGAAAATAAAGGCAATGCAGGGTAGGAGCTAAGGCCTTAATTCATTTCGGACATATAGGACTCAACCCAGGAGCTAAGACCATTTTAAGAACCGAACATTAAGACCTTCTATCAGAACCTTCTTTCAGGTACCCTGATGGTGCCAAGAAGGCCCACAAAGCAATTCCCATGCCAGGAATGTCCAGAAATAGCTCCCAGAAAGTTTTATGAAAATAAATGCTTCCGGGGCCACCAATTATAAATATTTGTTGTATATTTGTAATACAGAAAAGAACTAATAAAAGTTAAACCAATTAAAAAATTTTACTATTATGAAAGCAAATGAAATTTTAGCAATCGGCAATGAAATTTTTTCGACCAACGAAAGAAAATCTATTTACAAAAAAGAAATTTTTGCAGAGTGCAAAACCGACAAAGAAAAGAAAAATTTGCGTATGAAATTGCGCAAAAAGTTAGATAACTTTATTGCCGAAAGCATTGCATCGGCAAAGCAACCCGCCAAGTTGGCCGAACTCCGCAAGGCATGGCAATCCTATGCCACTCAGGTATATATTAACTCCACTGCAATAGTGGATGCCAATGCCAACACGGAGAAACGGAAATCCATCACCGACTTCCTTGCACTTATGCAACCGGCAAAGGGGGGTAAATAAAACCCCTACCGGGGTAATACCAAAGGGGACAAACCAAAATTTGTCCCCTATTTTTAATAAAATTTATTTTTGCGATAAGGACACCGTGGTCCCTTTTTTATGCAAGGACTTTTTGGGCTCCTCGCATTAAGGGATTCCTGAATTATCCATTACCCTTAGCTCCTCCTGAAAGGCACCCACCGAATGGGCACATAACCACATCCCCCCTCTCCCTACACAAAATAAAGAACCCTACCAAAGGCTCTTCATAAAATTTTTCCAGGATATTTTTAGGCTCCTATTATAAGGCTCATGATTTAGCCTTATATATCCCTATAAGTCTATCAAAAGCCTTAACCCTTACTTCACTATCCCACCTACTCCACCAAAATATTTCTCGAAGGGTCAACTTATGGTTTTGAAATTCCCTATAAGCCTCAGTAGTTTTATCCCCACCCAAGAACTCAAAGTTAAATTCAGGGATAAGTATAAAAGGCCATTCAGGATTGTACAATAGTTTACTATCAAATATTTTTGACTCATGTCCCATATTCTGTAAGATACAAATCAAAGACTTCTCTAATTCTGAATCCATTAATACAGCCAATTTGAATGACTTGCACATTCCACAATTAAAAATGGTATTCATATAAATCTCCTTGGCTTTGGTTATCCATTCCAGGATAATCCTATTCTTTTCTTTCTGTTCCATGATTAGGCATAGGGTTTAATTATAACTATTGTAAGGAATAATACCAGAATGCAAATTGTTCCAAATATGAATAACTCACCTATTATTTGTAATAATTTACTAGAATGTTTCTGCAACGAGCAAAGGACCCCACCCATTATTCCCAATGTGAGTGTGAATCCTATAAGGAAGAAAAGGATATGAAATAAAAACCTTACCATATCACCAAGTTGTTAGAATGTATTTACCATTTTTAATCTCTATTTGATATCTCCATACCCCTATTTTAATAAGGGGTATCTTGCCTTCATTTAATCCGTTGTGTATAGAATTCTTCAAGTCTTCCATTAACCCCTCTAAGGTATCAAATGTTTCTTCCATATTGAGAATGAATTTTAAAGATATAGATCTGGGATAATCATTTCGGTAGAGGATTCACACAAAGAAAGGTGGGTATCAATCCCACCTTTTATATAATTAAGTATTAGAACGTGACGTGGAAATTACCGATGGGATGAGAATCATCCGGTATATTGATATAAAACATGGATGATGTTGCCTTATCTTTAGCATATATATCAAGGCCCCATCCATCAGCTGTCATCCATGAGGTGTAGTTTAATTGTATGGATGTATTGAGGTACATATTGGCATAGTTATTGGGGTCACTGAATCCCCTCCACAACCACTGCAAACCGTCGGAGGGCATAACCTGAGTCACCCTGCTAGTAAGGGTATCCCTTTCTCTCATGTATATCGGAGGGGTTATCCTGAATATCTCTCCCCTATTGTGACTCATAGTAGTGATATATACTTCAGGCACCTCCATTATGATATCATCCCAGCAGGTGATGGGACCTCTCCATTCGATATTTGAAACTTGGGGATCCTTAGCTTGCCATAATAACCATCTGGATTCATCTCCCAGGTAAAAATCTCCGATAGTGGACATACTACCTGAATCTATGAATTGCAATTGGATTTTACAGGTCCGATAGGCATTAGCAGGGGGAGTGGTTATGCTAAAGTCTCCGTATCCTTTGGCATCCGTTAGGAGATTCAGCATCCCCGAAGGATTTATGTTCTCCTGATTTGCTCCTGAGCCAATAGAGGTATAGGTGGGAGTTATGGCCGAGAACGATGTAACCATAACTACGTATAATTGATATATGTGATTGGGTGTGCCCATGAATCTGAATTCTATCGGGGTGTTTTCTTGTTCGTACCCATAATTTGGGATATACATTTTGACTGCACCCTTTAAGCCGGTTTTACTGATTACTCCCAGGTTGTTGTATTGGGTGCTGTTTTTGGTTTTCACATAAAGGGCGTTTTGAATAAAACTCTGCCCGATAGGCACGTTTTGGGAATGAAATAGTAACATAGTCTTTCTAGTTAAGGTTCTTTATATACGCATAAAAGTATTTCTTCTAAGAAATACTTTTACCCTTAAACACTAAGGTTATGCTATTATTTCACTCTCAAAACGTACCTGTTAAAAATAAAAACTTAGTTAAAAACGGGTTAAGATGGAAGGCCATAGTGGATAAGTGGGGTTATTGGACATCCGGAAGCTTCTTACTTGATTACCCTGCTGAAACCAAGTTGACGGTCACTTTCTATAACAGTTGGGGTACCTATTGTAAATTGACGGTATTGAAGGGTACTTCCTCATCAAGCTTAATATTCCCGAGCTGGAGTATAGACGATAAGATCACAAGTATTCGTGATGTTACAATCACTCCTGTTAGTGATGATAAATACGTATACTATTACAGGGGAGTTGCAATATAATCAGACAACATAAAAGGTAGGAGATTCTCCTACCTTTTATTGTATGTGGTAATTATTATTGTTCGGATCACTGGGCTTTGGCCCTCTGTTTCAAATAAAACTTGGTTTCTACAAATAAATAGGGATAATCCTTATTGTCAGGGTCATATACCAAAGTATAATCTACCCCTCTGACATTAGCCCTCATATAATGTAACTCTTTCCAGGATTCATCATTCAAATTTTTGATGACTTGATCAAAGGAAGGAACAAAACCCACCCTCTTTCTGACATATTGTTTCTGGGTTCTTAGTGTGCCTTTACCCACTTCTTCATAGAACATCTCTTCTACTATTCCTCCAGTTGCATAGAACTGATCCGGCGTATAAACTTTCACTGCCATTTTATAATAACTTTATCAAGGTTCCCAAATATCAAAGGATTGATCTCGATTTGTAGTGATCACTAAATCGTGGCTTTCTCTCTTTACCCTTAATTTTGAATACACTATGCCGTATTTCTTATAAAGGTTCACCTCGGTTTCGGTTATAATATTCTCGATATTACCCTTTAACCTGCTACTGAATTTTTGGGGTTGACCATTTATCAGAGAATTTATCTTTCCAGAGAGTCTATCTAAAATTAAACTGGGAATATCACCATCTATGATTATATTCTCTATATAAGCATCCCATACGGGAATATCCCTCTTTTCCTGGTCACTTACTCTTGGGAGAATTATCTCGGTATTATTTCGTTTTATTGCCATTTTTGAAAAGCACTTTGAAAGTTAGGGTGAATAGCCCTATGATCACTGCTGGGCTCACTGTCCAAATAAGGAATAAAACTCCATACCTAACTGGATTGGAAGCTTTTTTAAGAGGAGTTTCCTCTATTACGCTCCGGATAAATAGGCAGAATATGAACCCGAGAGTGTAGAATACCAAAAGAGTATAACCTAACCAGGCCGGAGCTGGGCTAGTATTCATTAAGATATCAGACATGATATGATTATTATGATGGTGATACAGACGATTAGTGTTTTTATGGCTTCTTTCTTACCTTTGGACCAAGACTCATTACCCTCATATTCCTTGTTTACTCCTTTCAGAGCTTTCCAAGTCATTCCTCCACAGTATGCAGAGTAACTAATGATGTTAACTATGGCCCAATTAAGTAAGAAGCGTATCATTTTCCTTCGATTTTTTTGAGAATACGGCTGATTTTGGCAGCTGCATACCTTATTATGTCGGGATTTTCTATCCCTTTCTTGTTGATAGTAGCTAATTTCTCCAGACCACGGTTCAAAGTTCTCTGAGCTATCAGAGTTTTATACTTCTCTTCGTTAAAAACCTCGATTTGATACTTAGAATTGAGAGGATGAAGAGTCCTATCAGTTCTGATACCATTCTCAAGGGTGTAAATTCCCTTTTTCCTCTCCTTAATCGCCGTCTTTTCAAAGAAGGCAGGGCCTGTTACCAGTAGTAAATCACCAACTTTCATGAGTTTTGTTATTATTTTAATGCAATATAGAATAGTATTTTGCAAGACCTTCGTGTATATCTATATAAACCTTATTTTCAATGAATGTTTTAGGTGTCTGTGGAGCTCAAGGAGCTCTGTTATTTGAGTTTAAGAAGCATCTTGTAGCCAATGTAGAGCCAAGAGCAGTATTTCACTCCAAAAAAGAGGAGCAATGGAAGCTCAATTTCGGGGATATACCCTTTGTAAGGTCTTTAGAGGAGGTAAAAGCTCAAAAAATAGACCTGATACTCGGTTCTCCATCATGTGGACATAGCTCTGTATTCTCATACTCCAGGAAAAAATCCCTCGGTAAACCACGGGAAGATGTCACCCTCAATTTATATCTTTCCAGTATTAAGAAATTCAAACCAGCAGTATTTATGCTGGAGAACCTCCCTAAACTTCTAGATTTTATCCCTATCGGGGAATGGGAGCATAATTTACCCGATTATAAACTTATAGTTCACTGTCACTCCGTTACGGTATTCGGTAATTCCCAACAAAGTAGGAAACGTTTGGTATTGATAGGAGTGAGAAAAGACTCGAAAATCAATTCACAGATATTTGACCATACTTTTCAGGTTACCAAACCCAAGAATCTGTGTCAACTGAAGAAAGGGGTCAGGAGAAATATAAATTATCGGGAAGCTGATGACAAAAAGCTAGCCATGTATCACTATGACGATAAGTCCAAAACTACTTTGACAGTAGCTCAGGTAAGAAACCTGTGGAGAACTGAGTTTAAGAATGACTACAAGTGGCCTATGAGAACTCAAAAGATGAAGACTCTCCCGGGAGTATATCGTAACAGAAAGAGAAGTTATCCCTTAACTGTAAGACCTTCATCCAGGCAATTCAATCCCCACGGAAGGATTATGGGCCTTGAAGAATATAGGGTGATTATGGGCTTTCCCAAAACCTTCCGAATTTATTTTGATAAGGCCAACCCAACTTATTGGTTAAATAAGGGAAGGAATACCTTAACCAAGGGTTCTGTATATGAGGTCGGATTATGGTTAAAAAGGTGCCTTAAAAAGGCCTCTATTTTACGATGACTCCCCCTCGTATATGCGCGTGATAATAATATACCTTAAACAGTATATTATTATCTATACACGTGTTTAAGGGGGGTATATGAAAGAAAAACTAAACACATAAAAGAAGATGAAAAATGTAATCCTAACCTTAGCCTTTATAATTATGGCCTTAACCATATTTTGGCTATGGAACCGAAATTCTGAATTAAGGCATGACCTTAAAAATTCTACTGAGCAACCTGATACCATTTGGGTTAATAAACCCTTTGTACCAAAGGTTGAATTCCCTAAGATTCAATTACCCAAAATGGTATTCCTCTATCAGATAGATTCTGTTCCTATCGAACGAATTGAATATGTTGATAGAGTAGTTACTATCATTCAGAAGGATTCAACCAAAATTGAATACAATGAGTTATTCCTGACCAATTATCCCAAAGCTTCTAAGTTATTGCAAATACTCTCGAATAAGGATAAACTATCTATCACTACATTCAATACTGATTGTAAGCTTATGACTAAGGAATATCCAGTGAACTATTCTCGTTATCAGTATAACTATCTGGATGGTAAATTAACCTATAAGAAAACGTCCTTCCTAAAAAGATTTAATCCAGTAGCTCAGTATACCTTACGACCAGTACATAACTTCCATGATTTGGATTTAGGCCTGAAATACAATACCAGTAAATTTAATTATGAAGCCGGGTTGAATATCAACTATTATCCTAAGCTTCGGGATAATTTAGGTCTCGACCCGTACTTAAGAATTTCATATAATTTCTGACATGGCAAGAAAGAAGACATTAGTCGAAGATACAAGTCTTACACCCGAACAACTTAAGACATTAGTTAGGGTGATGAAAGACCCTTTCTTCTTTTCTACTTTCTGCTACGTGATAAACCCAGTGTTGGGTATGGTAAAGTTCTTGCTATATCCTTTTCAGAAGGCAGTGCTATACCAGTTCATGCTCAACAGGTTCAATATCATCCTAAAGTTTCGTCAGGCTGGTATTACTGAGCTAATCTCCCTCTACTGTCTTTGGTTAGCAATGTATCATCCTAACAAGAAGATAAACATTATCTCAATCAAGGACACCGTAGCAAAGAAGGTACTAAAGAAGATTAAGTTCATGTACAAGAACTTACCTTCGTATTTGCAAGAACCCATCATAAATGGTCGTGCAGGGGAGTTCGGTTCTGTATCAACTATAGAGTTTGCAAATGGTTCTGTAATAGAATCCATTCCAACCTCTGACCAAGCTGGTCGTTCTGAATCTTTGTCATTGTTGGTGATTGATGAGGCAGCAATTGTAAGATGGGCTTCAACTATCTGGGCATCAGCTTTCCCTACTCTATCGACCGGTGGTGCGGCTATAGTAAACTCATGTATCACGGGTGACACTCAGATAATAGGTAAAGATGGACCTTTCAGAGTTGATTCTATATGTCCTAAGACCTTTGGTAAGATGGATATATCTCATCTCGGGTTGAGAGTATTATCACATACCGGAAAGTGGCAGAGAGTACTTGGTTCTGTAAACAAGGGTGTACTGAAAACCTGGGAAGTTCACAATGAACAAGGTAGGGTTATTAAATGTACTCCAAAACATAAGTTGTATACTCTTGAAGGTTGGTTACCTGTTTCAGAGATAATCAAACGAGATATACCTGCTATCTTCTATCATACTGGTATAAGCGGTCTGGAGCAGAATCCAGTAACCGTAAAACCCAAGAAAGAGATATGCAAACCCATACCTGGTTATCCAAACTATGAAGTCTCTAACTGGGGAAGAATCTTCATTGTAAAGAATGGAACGAGGGTAGAAAAATTACCAAAACCATGTACTAACCGAGAAAAATATCTAAATATAAGTCTGTGGAATAATGGTCAAAAGAAAAAGATATGTGTCCACAATTTGGTAGCTAAAGTATTCTTAGGAGAAATTCCAGATGGGTATGTAGTTGACCACATTAACAACAATCCTTCAGACAATTATGTAACCAATCTCCAGATAGTTACAGTAGCTGAGAACGGTCAAAAAGCTGCGAAACATTCTTATGGAATGAAGCTTGGGTCTAAACTAAAAGGGGGATTCAACTACGACTTAAGAGTGGTGGCTTACATAAGGTATCGTTATCAAGAGCTTGGTTACTACTATGGAGTGTTGGAGAAGATATCTCAGGAGATTGAGAATAAGTTTGAGGTTAAACTGAATAAGTCTTATATTCAACGTATTGTATCTGGTAAACGTGGTACAAGTATCTATCTTTCTAAGCTGAAAGTAGTTAGAAAGTATTACGATACCATTTATGACATTTGCGTTGAAAACGATGAATCTTACCTCATCAACGAAGACTACGTGTCTCATAACACGCCTTACGGCGTCGGGAACTTCTTCCATAGTACTTGGGTAGATGCTATATCTGGGGGTAATCCGTTTAACCCAATCAGATTGTATTGGCAGATGCACCCTGATAGGGATGAGAAATGGTATGAAGAGATGTCTGCTGCTTTGGGTCCCAAGAGAACAGCTCAGGAGATAGACGGTGACTTCCTATCATCTGGGAATACAGTATTCGACTTAGCTGATATTAAAGCTATAGAGGAATGCTTATTTGACTACCCTGTTATCAATATCCGTCTCAAAGGTCAGTATAAAGAGTTCAACGAACCAGACCCAAACAAAGAATACTTTATTGGTGGTGACTGTGCTACTGGTAGAGGTACTGACTACTCTGCTTTCACCTGCATGGATAAAGAAGGAGAAGAGGCTGCAGTATATAAGGGGAGAATACCCCTGAACAAGTATGCCCGACTCCTTGGAGATATTGGAGAGAAGTATAACTTTGCTAAGTTAGCCCCAGAGACTAACGACGTTGGTATGACGGTAACTACCATACTTCAGGATGAGGGATATCCTAATTTATACTTCTATACTAAGCTCTTACGTAAGAAGAGAAAGAACAGACCAGAAGAAGATAAGTTCCCGGGATGGTTAACTACAACCAAGAACCGTTCTGTAATCATCGAGAACTTAGAGAAGGATATCCGGGAAGAGAATGTAATTGTAAAAGACCCGTTCTTTGTACAAGAAGCATATACTTTCATCTATGACGGGGCTGGAAGACCAATTGCTCGTGGTAAGCATAGAATGAATAACTCATCTATGGACCTAGATTTGGAAGGTGAAACCTATTCCGATGATGCTATATTCGGTAAAGCTATCACAAATCATATCAGGTCTCACAGTCCATCTGGTACTGTAGTAATTCCTCAGTAAGCATAAACAACCATTCAATATAACATGAAACTTAATCCTATCAGTTGGTTCACCAGGTCTAAGCCTGTGGAATCTCAGAACAAAGATGAGGGAAAGGGTTCAATAAGTCCGGGCAGAGTTTCTCAACCAGATGATGGTGTGGGGAACTCTGAACTCATTACCACTCTCAATGGTATGACGAACTTAGTTACCCCAACGTTCAGAACAGAACTAATACCTATCATTCGGGACTTGTACAAGATAAACCCGGACGTCAGCATTGCATTGCAGGACATGTTCAAGTTGTCGAATACAGGTCATACTATCGACTTTCCAAACAACACTCCCGATGAGTCCACCAAGATGAGGGAACATTTAAGGAATGTATCCAAGAGGTGGTCGAAGTATACAGCCGGAATAGATGGGTTGGTAAACAAGTTCATAGTTCAGCTTCTTGTTAGTGGTGCTATATCGGTGGAAGGAGTACCAAACAAGAAGCTAACAGGATTGGAAACCATACTCTTCATTAAACCTGAAACTATAAGGTTTAAGAGAGAGAACAATGGAGTATATCACCCATACCAAAGGAATCCCCGTTTGGTAGATGGTCTTAAGGATTCATTCATACGATTGAATACCGAGACCTATTGTTATGTTGGTATGTACAATGATACTGATGAACCATACGGGGTACCTCCATTTATGTCGGCTTTGGATTCTATCGCTGGTCAGCATACTATGCGAAAGAATTTTAAACACATCATGGAGGTAATGGGTATGGTTGGTTTCCTTGAAGCTAAGATGGCTAAACCTCCTCGTACTGCTGGAGAAAGTGAAAAAGCCTATGCTGATCGTTTGAACAGTACTCTTCGGAAGATGAAGACCAACATTGTCGGCGGTATGTCAGATGGAGTAGTGGTTGGTTACATAGATGACCATGAATTCGAACTGAGGTCAACTTCGGCTTCTATGCAGAATATAAACCTTCCCTGGAATATGAATCAACAATCCGTAGCAAACGGCCTCGGAGTAAATGGTTCTATCATAGGAGTATCTGCATCACAGAGTGGTACCGAGGGTGGAGCTGGTATACAGCTGTCTAAGATGATATCCCAGTTAAAGAATATTCAAACCCTGGTAATCTTTGTACTGGAGTTCTTTTATTCTCTAGAATTGCGCTTGGCGGGGTTCAATAACAAGGGAATAACTATCAAGTTTGGAACCTCAACTGTTTCAGATGATATTAAGTTACAACAGGCTCGTGAATACCGTGCTCGGGTAAATGTAACTCTGTACAATCAGGGCATAATCAGTCAGGACCAGTTTGCACGGGATATGGGTTATGAAACTCCAGACCAACCAGAACCAAGAACTCCAGTGGAATCCGATGATTCAGATGGTACGGGAGATTCAGATACTGGTAAGAAGAAAAAGAAACGGGAAGATGACAAAGACAAGTCAGACCGTAGGACCAGGGATAAAACAAACCCTAATCCCAAAAGAAAAGACCAAGACAGTAAACCAAGATAAATTATGCCAAATGTTCATCAGAATACCGATGTAATGGTATTAAGTGCAGCTCATAGCTTAATGGTATCTAATGTACCAGAAGTAGTTATTGATGCTCACTCTCTCTCCGAAAACTTCTACAAGGGTACTGTCAACTTTAGTGAAGACCCTAAGAAGTCACTGGAAAGGTTTGGTATGTGGGGTGGCACTTTGAATGTCAACCAGTTCATGCCAGAAGTAACTCCAGAAATGTTAAAGCCAAAGGACAGTGACTTTATAGAGCCAATGTTCCGAATGCTTTCTGCCGCAATAGTGGCAAAGAAGTACAATCCCACTGAGTTTCCGGAAGCAGTGCTGAAGGAATCTATGCCTCTCCTAGTAGGTCAGTCTGTTAATCTCGACCATGAAACCGATGTAGCTAATGCCATTGGAGCAGTTAAGTCTGTAGAGTGGCAGGAAGCTTACCAAGATGAAAAGACCGGGGTAGTTATCCCAGCTGGTATCAATGGTATCATGAAGATAGATGGGCTTTCCAATCCCCGTATAGCTAGGGGTATTCAGATGGACCCTCCTTCAATACATTCCAATTCGGTAACCGTAGAGTTTGCATGGGAACCCTCTCATTCCTTTGAGGATATCCGGGAGTTCTATTCCAAACTTGGTACGTATACTGAAAGTGGTGAACTGATTCGCAGGATTGTTACCAAAATCATTTCCTACAAAGAGACATCTTTAGTATGGCATGGAGCAGACCCCTTTGCTCAGCTTATCAAGAGTGGCAAATTAAACAGCCCTGCTTATGCGGGAAGTCAGTACTACTCCTTCTCCGAAGAAAAAGCTGCCGAGGCTAATGATCCCGCAAAGAGGGTCTCTATGTTCGACTTCAAGATTCTTTCTGAAAAAGAGATAAAGTACAATACCACCCAATCTAATAATGAAAAGGGTGCCGGAAAGGGTAACCACAATAACCAAACAAATAAAACAAACATGGACAAAGAATTGCAGCAAGTGCTGGCGAGCCTCTTTGGTGAAAATCTTTTGACCCTTTCTGAAGGTCAGGAAGTTTCGGCAGAGCTGGCTCTCACCCAGATTAAAAACCTGGTACAGCAGAATCAGAGCCTCACAGAGGTCGTGGCTTCCAAAGACACCGAGATTCAGACTCTCAAGGAAGAGAAGGCAAATCTCGAGAAAGACATGGAGTCTTACAAGGAAGCAAAGAAAAATTGGGACGGTCATATCAAATCATTCCGTGAGGAGACGGTGGCTGCCTACAAGAAAGTTTCCGGCGAGGAGAACGTAGACCAGAATATCTTGGCACTCCTGGAGAACGAAGGAACTACCATGGAGACCCTCAGTGCTCTGCGTAAGACCTACGATGCACAGCTGGAGGACAAATTCCCGATGCACTGCAATCATTGCGGTTCTCAGGACGTGGGCCGGGCATCGTCTATCAATCCCGAGGGAGAAGACGAGACGAAGAACGGAGACAAGTCTACTCAGGCAGTTGCCCAGGCTTTGGCCGACCGGAAACTCCGAGGAGGAAAGAAATAACAGAAAAGTAACTTAAATCTCAAATTAAATTATGGCAGACTTACACAAAGTGGGTTCCCGAACCCCGCAGGCTGTGATTTACAAAAGTGAATCGCACAAGCTTCATCAGGCATTCCCGGTAAAGAAAGGCGATACCATCGTTCAGGGTCAGCCCGTAAAGCTGAATACTGATGGTACTATTTCTCCGTATACCGGAGCATCGGGCGAAATGTACCTCGGTATCGCTATCGGTTACAGCCAATACCCCGCATATCCTCCTACGGCAGCCGGAGTAGAGGTTACAGTAATGGTCCAGGGCTATACCATTATCCATGGTATCGCCAAGGCTGAGATAACCACTACTGGTTATGTTCAGACGGACGGTACTCTTGACGACAGTGGCACGTATCCCAACTTCAGTCCCTCGGCTTCCAATGCCGAAACTCCTTTCCTGGCTATCAACGTGGCTGAGGTAGGCGAACTGGTACGAATCCTCGCAAAATAACAAGAAAAACACATTCAGAATATGGCAGAAAAAACTTTCACTCGGGACCAGTACTTAAAGGAGCTTCCCGAAATCGTAAAGAACATGGATGGCTTCCGACAGGGAAGCAACAAGAGTCTTCCGGTAGACATTCATCTGGATGATATGCTCCAGGAGAAATACGGTATCACACAGGAAGATTACTTCAAGGCCGTCGGATTCAATCCCAAAGTTGACACGATGGAGAATATCTACTCCATGCCGAATCCCGAACTCCGCTGGCTCGTTCCGGAGATTGTCCGTGAGGCAATCTATCTGGGAATGCGTGAAGCACCTTTCTATCCCAACATCATCGCCTCCGACCAGCCTATCAACGGGTTGACCGCAATCATGCCGCTCGTCAACATGTCCGACGCCAACCCTGCCCGGGTGAACGAGGCAGAGACCATTCCTCTGGGTACCGTATCTTTCGGCCAGAAGTCGGTCAACCTCTTCAAAATCGGTAAGGGTTTCAAGGTTACCGACGAGGTACGAAGCTACGTATCGATGGACGTGATGGCAATCTTCCTTCGTGACTTCGGCGTTCAGCTTGGTTACGCAATGGATGCTCTGGCCATGGATGTCCTCGTAAAGGGTAACAAGCTGGACGGTTCGGAATCGGCTCCGGTCATCGGCGTGGGAGATACCACAAAGGGTATACAGTATCGTGACCTCCTCCGAGTATGGATTCGGGCATCACGCCTCGGCCGTCAGTTCCGTACCATCATCGGCGGTGAAGAGCAGGCACTTGACCTTCTCGACCTTCCCGAATTCAAGCTGCGTTCGTCGGGTACGACCGATGCCCGCCTGAATCTGAAGACTCCGGTTCCCAACTCGGCAGACTTCTACATTCACGGCGGAACTCCAGCAGACGAGGTAATGCTTGTGGACCCGGCAGCAGCCATGATAAAGCTGACTGCAAAGCAGCTGATGCTGGAGTCGGAGCGTATCGTTTCGAATCAGACTGAGGCTATCTATGCTTCGCTGACGACGGGCTTCTCGAAGATGTACCAGGATGCTTCTATCCTCATCGATGCGACGAAGGAATTCACTACCCATGGATTCCCCGATTACATGGATGTCGACAAGTACCTGACAGGTATCATCGAGTAACACCCAATAACTCAAACCTGGGGGCGGCTTAATACCGCCCCCTTAACTAATTTAACTATGGCAAGTAAACGATACGTAAAACTGAGTCCCAAGGCCAGTATCTTCTATGACCAGGGTTCGAAAATCAAGGTTCTCCGCAAAGAGGTTGTGGAGTTAACAGACAAACAGTACAACCTACGGGTTATCAAGGCTGCCTTGGCAAATGGCTATCTCATCGAAGCCAAAGCCGAGGAGTTCAAAGAACCCCTCCCGAAAGGTGCTCCATCAGCTCCTAAGAAGGAAGTTGACCTGGAAGCTGTTCGTAAGAAGTTCGAAGACCTCTTGGAGGCCGAGGAAGCTCCCGAGAAAATCAAGGAACAGTTCAACACCGAGGAGTTGAAGGCTTTGGCTCTCTCTTTGGAGATTGAGCCGGAGGAAGGTGATACCAAGCTTGACTTGGTGAATGCTATCCTCGATGAGCTGAAGGACGAAGACGACGAGTAAACTATGGAAAAGGTAGATTTCTTATCTACCGTAGTTGGACTCAATGCAAGGTTTAGGGGATTCGCTGATGAACTACCCCACGACTTTACAGTAACATGGGTATTTGGTGATGGGAAGACAGAATCACATGTAGGTGTGGTAACTGCTTCCCATCTTTATGAAGCTTCAGGTGACTATGTGGTCAAGATGACCATAACCAACAATGTCGGTGGAGTTGCATTATCAAAGACTCAGGTTATTGGGGTTAGTGAAGAGGTAAAGACCCAGTTGCCTGGCAGTATCTATGAGCTGATAGACACTTATATTCCTGAGGATATTTTCGGTAAGCTTACGCTTAAAGAGAAGCAACAGTTTATTGAAAAATGGCAGCTGTATATTCAGCCGCTAGTAAATCACGAAGTACCAATAGAGGAATTTAATAATGAGTTGTATTATGAAGCTCTAGAAAACCAGCTAATTATGGAATTGGCAGCCTATGATTATATGGTAGTGCAGATTTCATTGATGGTTGGTGCCACTGCAGAATCAGTTAAAGAGAGTAACTCATCCTCTACATCTGAATCCGAATCTTCAGAGTCAAGCCGAGGTTCAGGTGAGGTTAAGCGAATACAAACAGGTCCAACTGAGGTAGAATTCTTCAACGATACTGACTCTGAATCTAAAACCTCATCTAATGTCATAAAAGCAATGCAACCAGGTGGAGTTATTGATATACTCAAACAAAATCTGTGTATGCTTGCTGAAAGACTTTCCATCTATCTACCTATTTGCCGAACGGTGAAGAAAGTAGTAGTTCCCAAAGTAGTCAACCCCCGGAGGCCAGGACCATTAGATGGCCCAGACCCAGGCTTCCCAGTAAAGAAGTAATGGGATATGGTACGACGGAAAAGGATTACAAAAGGAGTATGGGACAGATACAAGGCCATTATAAATGACTTTGTTGAAGTGGATGCTGGGAAACAACCTCTAATCTGGTTAAAGAGATTTGACCAGATTCTGTCATACGGTGAAGATACGGGCAATAACTACGAACCGTACTTTCTGGACGGCTTAATTCAGTACAACTTTATAAGAACATGGCCTTCATTAAAAGAGACTGTCTCAGGCGAACTAGATGGAATCAATATTGTACTGTATGTAACTAAAAGGTCATTAGAAGAGAATGGGCATTTAACTCCCGAGGGTTATTGGAACTTTGACTGGGCACAGGACAAGTTCGTAATCAATGGCAAGGTCTATTCTCCCACTGGTGATACTCAGGTTGCTCAGGCACATGATGAGGCTTTACTATTCTTTGTGGTACTGAAGAGAGAAACCCCGGAAGAGACGAAAAAGATACTCGCCTATATGGAGAATATAAATAAGTACGTAGAGTTGACCAAATACATCCTTGAACTGAGCGAAATGAATCACTACGAGGATGAAACCACTGTAAAGACTAACACGACTTTCAAAGTAAGACCCAAATAAAAAAAAAAAAAATGGCCGAAGTAAAACAGAATGGTGTAGTAGTCAACCCGTCATCAGGTTCGGGTGATACCACTCTTCAGGTCAAGGCTGAAGTTGCCAATCGTGGTAACCGTGTAGCCCAGACTGCTACCTTTGAAGTAGAGGCAGTTGGTGTAGCAGAAAAGAAACAGTTTGTGGCAAATCACGTGCCTGCAGCTGAGTTTATCCAGTTCGACAATGCAAGACCAGCAGTGGACAAAGATGGAGGTGCAATAACTCTTACCGGTAAGTCGAACACTTCGAAGATAGCCTTCAGCAAAGGTACCGGTGATATCATTGCTGCGGATATATCTGCAATCCAGTTCCAGGCAAACGGTTCGGATGCCACCTCTGGTACAGTCATCAAGGGTGACCCCGGTGCAAAGGCAAAGTATACCTTTAGTCTGACCCTGAACGCATCTGCCAATGATACCATCGAAGCTCGTACGCAACAGATTATTGCTACAGCAAACGGTGGTCAGAAGGCAACGGCTACTCTTAACCAGACTGCAGGCGATCCGTTCATCGAAGTTACACCGACCTCAATCGATGTACCTCAGGATGGTTCGGCAGTACAGGTTACGGTGGACACCAACACGACCTTTACGGTTACTCCCAAGTCATAGGACCGAGGGATTTTGGTATAGAGGGGTGGGATATCCCCTCTATATCCCTAAATTTAATATTTAATGTATGGCAAAAGTTACTATACCTTGGGATGACGGTTCCGGCGATAATTTCTATATTGATTATACCGGAATAGAAGGAAGTTATGAATCTCAAATAACTTCTGATGCTAATCTATCAGGGGTAGAAAGGAGGAAGACTTTAGTATTTAGAACTACCAAAGCTCCTGCAACAGCTCAACAAGCAGAAGCTTATTTGACTGTAGTTCAGAGAAGTGATAATCTGATAGTTGCCATGTTCAATGGTATAGTATCTATTTATGACGGTAAGAAAGCTGGTTATAAACAGGATGAGGTTGCATACCTTCGTAGTAGAGTTAAACAGTTAGAAGAAAATCAAAATAAATAATTCAAGTTATGGCAGAATTTCATGAGATTGGTAGTTCTCAGTTTACTGAAACTACCTCCCCCACTGGGGAAGAGATGATTCAGATATCTGCAACTCAGAAGGTAAAACTCAAAACCATTATCACTGCCCTGATAAAATCGGGATTAGGTACTACCAGTACTACAGCTTATGGGGGTAATGAGGGCTTGATAAATAGGACTATCTTAGAGTCATTTGGATTAACCACTGTATCAGGTGTAAATACTAATTTGACTCGTACTGCTACCCAGAATAAGCTGGCTTTCAAATCTAGATCCCGAAAAGATAAGACTAATGCCTTTGGAGATGAAGGAGAAAATCTGAACGTTTTCTTTGAAGTAGCAACTCAGGCATTGGCAGGTCTGATGTCTGCTGCTGATAAAGTTAAATTGGACGGATCTATCTTAGGTTCAGCCTTAGTAGTAGCGGCTACGGCTCTGGCTGCTGGAACAGCTCCCACAGTAAAATGGGATAACTCAAGTAATACTCTTACTTTTGGTATACCGAAAGGAGACAAAGGGGATAGGGGTGATGCTGGATCTAGCTCGTCTACAGATATGAAGATGACGGGTTGGACTAACATCACTAAATACGGGGATGTACAGGATCCATATATCCAGGCCAGTGATACTTTGCTGGATGCTATTCGGAAACTTTCATGGATGACTGGTAATAACACTGTTAAAGTTTTCGGAGGAGTTTCAGGGGTTGGTATGATGTGGTGGGATGGAGATACAGTACAAAATATCTTCAATGCCTTTTACCTGGAGATAGAAACCCTCACATGGTATATTATATTCGAGGGTCAGTTCTCCAGTATGGGAGAAAATGCCACTAACGAAGACATCATAAATTATATAGTATCGAACGGTACTTCTATTTACTTAGCTGATAATTATCAGGAACCTGTTGAGTATAGTACGAACTCTTCACCCGCTTTGACTATAGGAGGAGGTTCAAGTGTTTGGTATACGGGAACTCAAAATCCTACCGTTACAGTTAACGGGAGTGGGTTTAGCGAGAAAAAACCAACGGCATTTTTTGGGTGTCCCTACAACCTAACTCCTACATTTACACCGTCTTCAAATACAACCTTGCATTTACATAAAAACTATGCAGATGTAAAACCTACTTCGGGTTATAAGGCATATACCCTATATTGCCAGAAAGTATCTGGTACATACCAGATACTTATAAATGTAGCCCCATATAACTAAACTGTATAACCTATGAAAATTTCAAAACTCGGTTGGCTTTATATTGCTTTAGCCATCGCATCCTTCATCATTTTCTCTTGTATTTGGAGATGGTTAGATAATTGGTTCTTAGCTGTGCTGCTTATAGTATACCCCTTGGTATATTTTGTAGCTGGATATTTTGCTCACTATCTCAAGGTTAAATCTGTAGCCAAGAAAGAATAGGAATGTCTAGTACATTAGAAGAACATGCTCATAAAACTTGGTTTGGCAAGTTATTACACACTATAGTACATATCCTCCTATGGATTTGGCAATTGCCTCAGAATCTGGTGGGATTAACCTATAGGTTAATTACAAGGGGTGAAAAGAGGATACTCAAACAAAGGTCGACTGCTTTCTATATAGCTCCTACTATGAGTGGCGGAGTTAGCTTGGGTAATTATATCTTTCTCTCCAAGAGTTCAGGATTAAGAGAGCCAGTATATGATCATGAGTTTGGTCATTGCATACAATCCAGGATATTAGGTCCTTTATACTTACCCACAGTTGGGATCTGTAGTGGGTTACACTGTATGTTTCACAACCGTAAAAATAACTACTATGATTTCTGGACTGAGCGATGGGCAAATAGATTAGGAGGGATAGAGGGTTACTCTGGTGAATATCACTACCACAAGGATGGTGTTATACGAACCATTTACTCTAAGTTGGAGGCTTTCTATAACAAATATTTTTAGAGTATGGCAAGGAAGGTCAATATCACACTCCCTAAACTATCTGACCTTGTACTTCAAGTAAAACTCAACGGTGAATGGCAAAAGGTAGAAGCCTTAGTCAGTAACCTTGGGCCAAGTATGCAAAGGGGGTATGATAAAGCCGTGGATAAATTTTCCAGAAACCTCCTTGCAATCGTAAAGAAGTCATTAACTTTGGGTATACCTCCCGTGGGTGGAGGAATAACATGGCAACCCTTATCCCCAGCTACTATCGAAAGGTGGGGACAACATCCTATTTATAACCTGACTGGTCTCTATTCGAGATCAGTTGGGTTATATCAGTATAAATCGAGAGTTCTAATCGGATTACCCATTGGAACTAGACGCTCTTCTCAAAAGGAATTAACCCTGAACCAATTAGCTAAAATATTAGAATTTGGTTCTAATGACGGTAGAATTCCTTCTCGTCCAGTATGGGCACCTTCTCTCAAGGCTGTTGGAGGTAGGGGTAAATTAAGAGACCTTATCCTAACTGAAATACGCAGGGAACTTCAAAAATATGGTGTAAGACCCAATCAAGTAAAATGGTAAATTCTCAGGAAATTATAGAGAGGTCCATATATGTAGCCCTATTGAATATGGCCATTGAACTGGGCTATACCATAAACCCAGAAGATTACCTCCCTACAAGTGAAGCAAATGCTGAAAGATTCAAGGAAGATTTAAAGAATATCACCCAAGATAAGGGATTCTATATAGGTATCTTTGGAGTGGGTAATAACCATTCTAAAGGTATAAAAGAAACTCCCCGTATGGTAGTCGATTCAGAAGGATTCTATCCGGGAGATGTTGGATTACCAAGGCAAATAATCGAGAAAGAAGAGGGCATAGGTTATACCGCAACCGAGGTACCCTATGAAACCTTACATCAATATATCAATATAAGATTATGTGCCCACTCTGCAGAACACATGAGATTGTTACATCAAATCATGTTCTGGTCAGTTCCTCAGAGGGGTTACTTAAAGCCATATACTGAAGACAAGTTTTTATTCGCAGGAAATATATTCCTCAGGATAGTTAACTTTTATAATATGCCCGATTTGGATAACGGGTTGATGGAAAAGGTATACCAATTTGAAGTACAGGATTGCCTCCTAGAAAGTAATACTCCTCCAGGGGTAATTACTCCCATAAGGGATATTTCTGTGCTTCTAGAAAATGCCAATTATACTCTACAAGTACCTTAAGATAAAATTCACACATGGATAAGAAAGAGATTGAAAATCTGATAACCCAGGTTATCAGACAAAACGACATGAGGAATAGGCAGGGAAAAAATCTTCAGGATGTCTTAATGGGTATATTACAATATATATCCGATTCTGAGGGTGGGGAAGGAAGTGATATTAATCTTATACCCGGAGGTGGTATAGAGATAACCCCTACTCAAAAAGGTATTCAGATATCCATAGATAAGACTGCCCTGGAATCCATTCAATATGCTGACACCGAAGTAAGGAGATTAGAGAAGGATAAAGTACCGTATGCCTATGACGCTAAGTTAAAGAAGAATATTAACATACAGGCTTTAGAGGGCGGAGGATTCATAGTACAGTACCAGGATGATAACTATGTATTAGCCAAACTTGGGGTATACGAGGAAGGATCTGTTATCCAGAATGAGATTGCCAATTCTCATTACCCCACTGTAATAAATACTTCGGACAAGGTATATATGGAATCTCCTTCGGGTAAAAGTGAAATGGCTCTTGTATCTCAGATAACCGATGAGGTATTCCAGGCCTATAAGTCTAAGGGGGGAATCAAGGATAAAGATCATTTTTTCCAGGAGTTAACCACTCTCATAGATGGAGATGGAGGTTCAGTTGAATAATAACCTTAAATAATTAAAATATGCCACAAACTCCAAGAGTAAGGTTCAGCTTCAAGAACCTGAATGTACAGTCTAGTGTACCTTTGTTGGGTGTAGTCAATGTAGTAGCTATGACTACTAAAGGCCCATTCGAGGACCCGAAGGATCTGATTGCAACTCCTTCTCAGTTTACTCGGATTTTCGGTTCGGAAATAGTTCCTGATGGATCTGTATCCAATATCATGAAGGCTCTTGAGATGGGAGCTAAGGTCCGAGTATCTCGAGTAATGGCTGATGGTGCTACTTACGGTTGGGCTAAGCCTATGGCTGTAACTGGTGGTGCTGCAGCACTTGCTGGTCCTTCTACGGCTGTTCCCAATGGATCTGCCGTTGTATCTATAGTATTGACCGATCCCAGCGGAGCAGAGAATAGTTTAACCCTTAATTTTGCTATCCGTACTCGAGAAGCTGGTTCTCCTGTATTAGATAATACTGGGTATGGGTTAAATCGTTCTTTCTATCTTGAACTGAATTATACCGAAGAGCCCACTGTGAAGGCTAGCATAATTCAGTATGGAGCTCGGGATGAATCCACTAAGAAGCCTCTCTATGATAGCATCTTAGCTACAACCTCATTCTTCTCGGCTAACAACGGATCTAATCCTTCTATCAATGTAGCTACTTTCCAGAATTTCATAGATAATGCTCCTAATATCACTTTCGAAGTAATTCCAGGAAAAGAAGGTGATGGCCAGGGCACTATGGAGGATTATGCTCTCGGCATAGCCACTATGGAGGATGCTATATCGGCACTCAATCAGTTCTCGAATTGGAATTCTACTGTAATGATCGGTAAGACCACTTCTGGTAACACGGATCCTGAAGAGGTATCCGATACTAATCGTTACATGGAATGCAACGAAGGTTCTATGGGTAATATTGGCGGTATCACTAAGGATAACTGGATGTCCGCTTATAATGCTCTCAAGTCTTATACTGATGCCTATTCGGTTATCCTCTCTCATGTCCACCAACATCTGGACAATTCCTATACCCAGTTGTATCAGGAAGTAGCTAAGGATGTACATACTACCTTTGAACAGATGCTTTATGTGGAGGTACCAAAGTATCAGAGTGGAGGCAGTCGAATACCTGCAACTGTAGAAGAGACCCTTACAGCACTTAAGACTATGGTAGAAACCATAGGCCCAATGAAAGAAGTTGCATATTTCGGCGGTGGTATCAAGTACTACAACGAAATGGGTTCTCTCCAGAAATGTGATGTGCTGGGTTCTGTAGCTGGTTTGGATGCAACCTGTGCTTCTACTTATGGCCCATGGTATTCCTTCTCGGGTATGAACCGTGGAGTGATTGCTTCGGCACTCGGTCCAGTAATGAAGAACTTAGGTGGCCCCGGTGATGTAGATACTCTCAATGAGTTTGCCCAGTGGTATATGAACTTGTTCGTAATCAAGAACACTCGTACCCAAGGCCAGCGTACTATGCTTTGGCATGGTTTCACCTCGAACCCTATAGATGACTCCGAGAAGTTTATTTCTATAGTTCGTCTCAACCTGTATCTGAAGAAAAATCTTCGGCCTATTCTGGAAAGCTACATCGAAGAGCCTAATACCTTTGCTACCTGGAAACTCATTTATTATGAAGCTAAGGAAATTCTGGATGATCTGCAGACCCGAAATGCCATCACTTCGTATGAATGGATAGGAGATCAGGATGCCCAGAGTTATGATGAGCTCCAGATAAATAATGAGGCTGACGTTCGTCAGGGTAAATACCGGGCTCAGCTGAAGTACAAAGAGGTTGTCCCAATGCAGGATATCGATATGGAGGTAGTCATCGACATTGCGGTTAACAAGAGCACCGGTGAAGTATCCATCTCTGCCTCGAATAACTAAAACAAATAAATTCAATAAATACTATGGCAGGAGCTAAAGTAAAAAACCCAAGGAAGAAGTTCTTATGGCAAATTACATTTGTCAAGCATCCCATTAACCCCTTCCTTTTTCAGCAGGTATCCATACCTGAGATAAGTATAGAACAGGTTTCTCACGGGGATGTGAACTATGATGTAAAGACAGGTGGCCGGGTATCAGTGGGTAACTTAACTGCATCCAAGCTCGAAACTACTTCGGGTTCAGATACTTGGTTATGGGATTGGCTGATGTCAGTACAGGATATGCTGCTTGGAGGAGGTTTAACCCCGAGTCAGTATAAGGAAACCGTACTTATCAATGAGTTAGCCGAGGATGGAGTATCTATCCTTAATTCCTGGACTTGCACGGGGGTATGGCCTTGCAAGGTAAATGGACAGGACTTAGACCGAATGAGTTCAGACAACACTCTGGAGGATTTAGAGTTCTCAGTAGATACTTGCGAGAAGCTGTAATAATGAGTCACCAGGGGAGAGTTCAATGATGGGCTCTCCCTTTTTCATTATTATATACTATATTCAGAAGAATACACTTAACAACTCAACAACATGGAAAATCAAACACTTTATGGTAAGGAATTTACCTTTAAATTGCCCAGCGGTTACGAGGTAACCATAAGGGAACAGAACGGGGAGGATGATGATATCCTTTCTAATCCCGTAGATGCTAAAACCTTCATGAACCTCTCTAAGTTCATTTCAGGTATTGTAATTGATACTGATATGACAGCAAATCGATTGCTGACTCCCGAGGATGTGCAGAAAATGCCTTCTCTTGACAGGTATGCCATCATGATAAATTCTCGGATATTTTCACTGGGAGAAACTTTAGAGTTCAAGTATTCTTGGGATGGTCCTGCAGATGGTCAGGTTCGTGAAGTGGAGTACGAGGTTAATCTTCGGGAAGAGTTCCTCTTTGATTATGGTACAATCCCCTCTATGGAAGAGATGGAAGCAAAGCCCAATGCTATCCCATTCTACCCCGTTTCAAAACAAAGTTCTGAAATACATTTCACTACCAAGAGTGGAAAAGAAATGTGTTTTGATCTTCTCAATGCTAAAGGGGAAGCTTATGTATTGAACCTTCCCGCAAGTGAACGCACTAAAAATCAGGAATTAGTTGCTCGTAACCTCAAATTGAAGGTTGGTGATAAATACGAGTTAGTGAAAAATTTCCGGATGTTCAATCCCATAGATATGATGGATATCCGATCCACTATTAAGGGATTTGACCCTCTCTTCCATGGTACTACTCAAATCGAAGACCCCGAAACGGGACAGAAGATTATGGTACCTGTGATGGCGGTAGATAATTTTTTCTACCCACGGGAGAACTAGAAGATGTATATCTATACATTGTTAAAGCTAATATTAGTATTGACTTTAACACTCTAGCAAAGCTCCCCTGGCGGCGAAGGAAGAAATTTATAGAAGCCGCTGAAGCATATTACGATGCACTTGAGAAAGAGCTGCCCAAAGGAAAGTAGGGCAGCTCTCTTTTGTTCGATAAATCTGAAACTATATGGCTTTTACAAGTGGTAGTCCTTCTGCGGGACAACTCGAGATAGGTGTAGCTCTTGTCCTTCAAGATAGGTTCTCAAACCAAGCAAGGGAAGCTAGCTCAGTTATCCGGGGTTTACATAGGGATGCCAAGAATGCAGTACAGGCGAACTTAACTGCAGTTCAGTCGTACGCTAACATGGCAAGTGGGGTGGCCAACTCGATAGTATCGACATTAACCACTACCATTCAAACTGGAGCTGACTTCATCGATATGATGACTTCAGTAGGAGCTATCTCTGGAGCTACCGAAAATCAGATGTCTGGGTTATCTGAAACTGCTCAGACATTAGGTTTAAGGACCATGTTCATGTCGAGGGATATAGCTTCAGGTATGAAATATTTGGCAATGGCCGGTAATGATGCAAATCAGATTCAGCAAATGATATCTGGTGCTGCTATGATGGCCAATGCCACAGGCATGGAATTGGGAGGTAAAGGTGGTACTGCTGACTTACTGACCAATATTATGAGGACCTTCAAACTTGAGGGTCAACAGGCTGCAAATATTGTTGGTGACCAGCTTACTAAAGCTACCATGTCATCCAACGTATCAATGGCCGACTTAGCTGAGTCTATCAAATACTCAGCTGCATCCATGGTAACTCTGAAACAACAGTTACCACAAGTAGCTGCTATGATTGGTACTCTGGGTAATGCAGGTATTCAGGGTTCTATGGCAGGTACTTCTATCCGAAACATGGCTGACTACCTGACTCAGTCATTGACCAATCCTAATTTCAAAGGAGCTAAGGCCTTAGCTAAGTTAGGACTGGGAAAACAGGATTTTGTAGATGCTAACGGAGACCTTCAGGATTTTGCAGTAATTCTGGAGAAGATTGGTGAAGCTACTCAAGGTTTATCAACTATAGACCAGAATGCCGTATTCAAGAGTATCTTCGGTGTACGTGGTATGCGTGCTGCAGTTGCAATCATGCGTGATACTGAAGGTTACTTTGACCTGTTAAATAAGATACAAAACAATTCTGCGGGATTTGCTGAAGAGGTAGTAGGAAAGCGAATGGAAACTCTTGCCGGTAAGATTGATATAGTTCAGTCTGCTGCTGAGAACCTTATGACTACTTTCAGTGAAGCCCTCGGTAAGAATCCTATTATAATGGGATTCCTCGATATGGTTGGTTGGGCAATATCCCAGCTTCGTGACCTAATGGCAACTCCATTTGGTCCGTGGATAGCTGGATTTGCTGCTATAGCTGCAGTTGGTTTAAAGGTAGGTTCTATTTGGATGGGACTGAGAGCACGATGGTTATTACTGAATGGTGACTCTCAAGTATCATTCAAAACCATGATAAGATTAATGATGGGCGGCTGGTCTCAAGCCACTATGTCTGCTCAGGGTTACTTAAACATGGAAAGAGCCATCATAGCTCAAAGGAAGGCTGGTATCGGAGCAAGTGCGGCTACCGTTGCAGGTATGGCTGGATTACCAGGTTATTTCTATAATGGTAATATTCCAGCAAAAATGGGAGCTAATGGCAGATATTATGCTAAAACTGGTAGGGGAGCTTCTGGATGGACTCCTGTGCCGGCTGCAATGGTGACTGCTACTGATCCAGGTAAGATGACCCGAAACTTAATGAATACTACTGCAGCAGGTGCAGCTGCCAATGCCGCATCTCGAGGGGCTTTAGCTTCTGTGGGTAGAGGTATATTGGGATTTGGTTCTAAATTACTGGGATTCTTTGGAGGTCCACTTGGGTTAGCCATTACTGGTATATCCATAGTGGGGCCCATGATATATAATGCTCTCAAGAGTAATAAATCATCTCAAGATGAAAATACAAGGGCAACTAATGACTTAGCTTCTGCTATCAAAGCCAGTCGGGAAGGTTATAAACAAAGAGATAATCTTCAGATGATGACAGTTCAGGAGCTGAGATGGTTAGTACAAACTCTTGGCTTATACACTGATAAAATCAGTAAATTAGAAAGTAAGCCCGTACATGTGGTCATTAATAATGATGGTAAGAAAGCTTTTGAGGAATATATCGGAGATCGAGATGCAGAGATGAATGTGGCTGCGGGAGTAAATTAACGTTTAGATTATGGCATCACTTATAGGAAAACCTGTGGGAAAAGTAGCTCAAGAAGTAGCTGACCTTGAGCAGGGGAGGGTATTCCAATCTCCTCTCAATAAAGCTTGGAGGGCTCTTATACTTTTAAATCGGACTACTTCTCCGATGGCTAAATCTGGGGTAAGAGAAACTAATACTGAGGCTAAAAAAGCTGATGCCATTAATTCTCACTATGCCCGAGAGAAGTCTTTTTCAGTGGCCCAATCCCAAGATCCTTGGAGTAATAACAAAGTAGTTGCTAGAACTTCTGGAGTATCCGCTGAGGAATTGGTTAAGTCAAAAGCTATAGATTATACTATGGCTAACCAATTAGTATCTGATATCATAAAGAATGATATTGTGATAGCTAACTTAAATGGTACCCCTCCAGTCAGTTTGGTGATTCAGAATCGTCCTAATAGTATAAGGGTAGAACCCACTGCTACTTGGGCCGCTGTTAAATCCATGGGTCGTAATAATCCTTTCTATTTTTATACGGGAGGAGAGGATACAATAACCTTCGATATCTCCTGGTATTCAGTAGATACTGAACATCGAGATGATGTGGTGAATAAGTGTAGATTACTTGAATCATGGACTCGAGCCGATGGTTATTCTGCATCCCCTCCGACTTTAAGGATACAGTGGGGTAACTCGGGTCTATTTGAGGACGATCTCTTCATATTAGCCTCAGCTCAATATGAACTCACTCACTTCCAGAATGCGGCTCGCATGAGGAGGAGATACGATAATGATCCGGATACGGGTCAGAGGATCACTAGTACTGTTAGTCAACCCTTTGACCTTAAATTACTTCCCAACTATGCTACTCAAACTCTTACCTTCAAGAGAGTGACTAAAAACAACAGAACTTGGGAAGAGATTATACCCAACGAAAAACTCATAAGAACTCCGGGTATAATTATGGATGATACGGATAGGGACTTCATTCAGGATATGGACGAAGTGTATAGTCAAGGATTAAATGATCTAAGCTTATGATAGCTATTCCAGGAACAAGTCCTTATGAGGACAGCTATGTAATAAAGTTCCCCGATGGAGATGTGTCTTTGGAAAGGAATATACCCGCAATACCTTCGGATCACTTAATTCATTCAGTGCTCGAGGGGGAGACCATCCAAAGCATTGCTTTCAGGTACTATGGTGATTCTGGAATGTGGGGAGTAATTGCCGATGCTAATGATATCCTTAACCCCTTCGAGGATGTTCACGCGGATATGGAGTTAATTATACCGAACTATGGAGGACAGTAAACCTATTCTCTTAAATGGTAATGGTACTCCATACCTTGCCATATTTGATGGGACAGGCTCTCCTATTATGGACGAGTTCAATGATATCCCCATTGGTATGGAAGTTGAGAACTTCAATTACAAGTACACTGAAGGTAAAGGAGACAAAGGTAGGTTCACTATAGTAACTGACTTTGTGGGAATAGTTGACCATCCTTCTCTGCAGTTCAAAATGCCTTTGAAAATACAGTGGGGATGGATATTCAGTGATCGATCTTTCAAGTCTGGTCCTGTGAGACTAGTCAATGTGAAGAGTCATCAGATAGAGTTTACACCCGAGGGGGTAAGGTTTACCATAGAATTTGCAGATGCAAAGATGTTCCTTGAAGCTGAACCCTCTACTTTTGTGGGTAATAAGACTGAGTATCTGGATGTATTCAAGGAATTAGCCCTGGGTAAAATGCCTTTAGTTATAATGGATTACTCTGAGAAAGCGGGCACAGCTCTAACAATAACCGATAATCAACCGTGTGATGGCAAAACAGAGCAACGAGAAAAGTAAGCCTTGCTTACCTTGCTATACAGGGATACAGAATTCAGAGGAATTGGATGACGGGTTAGTGGGAGTAAAGTTACTTGAACTCTCCCCCGAGAATCTCTCTAAACCCTCTCAAGATCCCGATAGGTATAAGTTAAAGCTGCTACCAACTACCTTTGCTGAAGGTACTGTGATAGTGGGTTCAGCTACATTTCTGAACAAGTATTCTCAATTGGTGGGCATAGCTAAGTCTTTGTCAGGAGGCCCTAATTTTGTGGATACTCGTGACAATAAGATTGAGATACATAACGGTAAGCAATCGGGTAAAACCGTATTTGCTTATACCTTTGCTGGCAAAACTGGAGAACTTTTAGAGTTCAGGGTACAAACTAAATACGTACAGAGTATAGAAGCGGGTAAAGCTTCTAGTGTAGATCCTGACACTAAAGCGGTAGAAACCGAAGTAGTTCAGTGTATACCCACTAATGATGATCCATGTAAGCCTGATGCTTACATCAAAGAAAATAAATCGGGAATATTGAGGCAACCTCAGGATATTACCCGGATGGCAAAATTTGAAAGGGCAGTATCTCCCAATACTTCTATCTGCCGTCAGGTAAACCGTCCTTCTAAGACTCCTCCGGTATATAACTCTATAACGGATGCTAAACAAAAGTTAGCTTCAAATCCTTCTTTAACTACCGAAGAAGTTAGAGCCTATAATTCTCAGATAGAAGCCGAGTGGAAGAACTATCAGGATGCTCTTAAAAAATTCGAGAATGCTCTAAGGAGTTATGCTCAAAAGGTGAGCTCGGGTGAAGAAGTAAAGCCTGAGGAAAAGCCCAAATTACCTCAGCCTCCTGATGAGGTATCTAACTTTGTGATCCGAAGGAAAGTACGGGTATTATTAGACCCGGTTGACTATTCGACCCGAGGTACCAAAGCTTATGCCCAGGGCCAGAATAACAATTTCTATGATACCATAAATTGGAAGTCTGGGTACAGGGCATTACAGAAAATGTCCGATAAAACCATAATAATCCCACCTGGGGGTTATCAAGCTGGGCAGAAAGTACTTGTAGAAATGGAACTTGAGATACAAGTACCCGGTGTACGGGTAGTATCCGACCCCTTATTCCTGACTATGGGTAGCTTTATGTCTAATGATATTATCGAATCTGTAAATAGCCAAATTAAGGCTAAGGCTAAATTCGTGGGTAACCCTGATATGCAGTCTTCGCAGATTATCGAGATAAAGAATGTCGGTCAGAAATACTCGGGTGATTGGTATGCTAAGGAAGTTGAACATAGTTTTGATACTAGCGGATATTTCACTGAGGTCACTTTTGAGAAGAAGTCACGTAATTCAATACTGAACCGTATATCCACTTCAGTAAACACCCAAGAGGTATTCCAAAAAGCCCATGATATAGCTAAAGAATCCTATACTACGGGTGCTTGGAAAATACCAAGTATGATCAAATCTGAGGTCTCAAGGTATCGAGCTTCGACTTGGAAAGAGGGAGAAAAGGAGAATCCTCAAAGATCTGGTCGTCAAATTGTTGTACACCAGAATAATCGGGATAATCCCGCTGATTATGAAGTGGTAGTAGACTCAAGGGTGGATTTTCAAGTGGGTAGGAATATAAGTCCGAAAGAATCATGAACCTATATGAATTGATTCAACAGAGAGGTATAGAGTCAATCGGTAGATTTTACTCTACTTATCGAGGTATAGTGATAACTTCCGACGACCCTGACTCTCAGAATAAGGTATGTGTATATCTCCCGAGTGTCTTAAGGGGTGTAGAAGTATGGGCCTATCCCAAACATCAACAAGGAGGTCCCGGTTCTGGATTCAAATGGTTATCTCCTCGTGAGGGTTCTATAGTATATATAGAATTTGAAAACGGGGACCCGAGACACCCCCTCTGGTCTTATCATGGCTGGGCAATCGGAGAGATGCCTCCCGAATTGGATAAGCCTCACGTACTTGGGTTTATTACACCCAAGGGCAATAAGATTATACTGGATGAAAGTGAATCGGGAGTATTAACTGCAATAATCCAACAAAATATAATTGTTAAGTCTCTAGACGGCAACATAAACGTCGATGCGAATAACATTATAATGCAAGGGGGGAAAGTTGGTATTCCTGAATCTAATTCCGTAGTGGGAAGGTTGAATAAAATCGAACAGGATATCAATAACCTTAAACAGATATTCTCATCTTGGGCTCCCACTCCTCAGGACGGAGGTGCTGCTTTAAAGGCCTCTGCTTCATCCTGGTTTGGAAGTCAATTAACTGAAACCCAGGTGGAGGATATTGAGAGTGAAACAATTAAACAACCTAACTAATGGCAAACTATAATCAACTCAACACAATTGGTAGTGGGCCTTATTTCCCCATAAGGTTGGAATATAAACGGGATAAAGATGGTAATATCATCTCCGACTCCATTGTAGTGGATCCCGGTACTCCAGATATACCGGGTAAACCCGAGCGAGAAGAAACTATTACGGGGTTGGTATCTGGGGTAGCTAAGTTATTTTATGAAAGGTTTGGTGAAACTACCATAAATTCATCTCTCAGTTTAACCGATTCAAATGGGCTAGTATATGTCTTAGAAGCAAGCGGTAGATCAAAAGCTCACATAGCTTTAGATGAAGGTAATCCGGTTATAGTCCTTGAAGTATACCAATTAGAAGAAGAAGAAAACTCTTCAGCTACTTTATCTGTAAGTAACTTTATATCAGTTCCTGAAATAACTTCTTCAGAGGGTGATATTAGGCTTGATTTATATGTGAACGCTAGGGGGGATTTGGGAGAAAGCTACGGTAATCAACGGTTGAATTTTGGATTTGGCCCCGATTACAGTTATGATGATCTAGATCTAAGCTATAGAAAATGTCATTATAAATCCTCATTTAATCTTCATGAAGATCCGGGTAGTGAAAACTATGAGCTATATTTAACGGGTAGTTCAGATATAATCTTAGGTGAGCCTCAAAAAATATTCATCAGGGATTTATATACCGAATATACAGTCACTTACCCTGCAGAACCGGCTATACCCGGTAAGCCTCCTGTAATTGAATATAAGGCTTTAGTTGGCTGGTATCCTTTGTATGGTGATATCAGGTTAATAAAGCAGAATATCACCGCTATACTAACTTATCAAATAGGTCAAAGGTTTAGGCAAGAAGACTTTGGTTCTCGAACTTGGGAATGTTTAGAAGAGCCAAATGTGAGTGCTTTAAATCTCATGATTAAGAATTTTGTAAAAGATGGTATAGCAGCTTGGGAACCTCGGATCAAGGCCTTAAAAGTATTGGCTTTGAAACCCACTAAAGAGTCTATAAGACTCCTTATATATTTTCGGGTACAGAATTCCCAAAGAGTAGAGGAATTAAATTTCCAATATAACTTAAACAACTCAACAACAAATGTCTACTAGCAATCCTTGGCTTACTCCCTTTCAGAGGTCATACAATGACATAAAAGCCAAACTTATTCAATCTCTGAATGAAAGGGTTCCAGAGATAACGGATATGAGTGAAGGTAATATATTTATCCTTACACTCTCAATCTTTGCAGGTATTGCTGAAGTGATACATTACTATATAGATGGTATGGCAAGAGAGGCTTTCCTCCCAACCTGTAGAAGGTATTCATCCCTCTACAAACATGCCAAGTTAGTTGATTATCATATAAAGTCAGCTATCCCATCTTCAGTAGACTTAACCGTATACATGCAAGATGGAAGTCCTTTCCCTGTAGATATACAAGTACCCCAGAATACTGTATTCAACTCAAAAGATGGTAAGCAGTGGATAACTACTCGCAATATAACCATTGAAAAGGGTACATATACCTATAAAGTCCCAGTAGTTCAAAAAGAGGCTGTAGAGGAAGTAGAACTGGGTACATACACCTCTCACAATACTATCATAACTCTAGGAGATTTACCTTCTGACAAGAAGTACGTAGAAGGTTCTATGGTACTTACCGTAGGTGGAGAAGCTTGGACTTTAGTGGATACTTTTGCTTACTCAAGTCCCGGAGATAAGGTATACAAAATAGAATTGGATACTACTCTTACTCCCTATTTGGTATTTGGTGATGGGCAGTTCGGTAAGAAACCCAGTATAGGCTCACTGATCAAGGGTCAGTATTATTTAACTTATGGATCAAGCGGGAATATACCCTCCAACCAGTTTGAGCAAGTACCCGAGGTGATGACTAATGTAACTTCAGGCCTTACTCTTACTAATACCATAGCTGCTACTGGAGGATCTGACTATGAGGATTTTGATACTCTCAAGGGACATATCCCTCTCAGTATTAAGACTCTCGGAGTGGCTATCACCAAGGAAGATTACGAAGCTATAGCCATGTTGATAAACGGAGTGGATAAGGCCTATTGCAATTACATCTGTGGAAAATACGTGGAGATATATATCACTCCCGATGGAGGTTCAGAGGCCAGTACCGAGCTTATCAATAATGTGAAGCAGAGGATGGAATCCTCTAAGGTGCTGACTACTAGAGTTAGTGTATATTCTACTCATGCTGCTAAGGTTTATTTATCCGCTGAGATCACAGGTAAGAAGTCTTTTAAATCCATAGATATAAGCAACCAAGTGAAGAAAGCATTGTTAGATGCTTATAACTATCAGAACTCCGATATCAATAAGCCGGTAAGACAGTCGGATTTGTACGCTCTTATGGATAATCAACCCATGGTTGACTTCCTTACTATAACCGAACTGTATTTATTGCCCTATCCCATAGCCATAAACACCAACTCTCAAAATCAAGAAGAGATAGTATCAGTACCCGCACTGAATATTACCTATTTCAAGATGATATCCTTTACAACTTCCACTCCAGAATCCGATTTTGAGAATTGTTACATACAAACTGTGGTAGAGGGCGGTGAATCATTTTACAAGGTATATGCTAATAAGGAATTATCGGGCAATGCTCTATATTCGGGTCAGTATGGTAAGCCTCTCGAAGTAACTCTAACCAAATCTAAGTTTAGTCTTACAGTTAACTTACCAGTTGAAAATGCTAACTATGAAAACGGAACAGTATATCAATTAACTACCCAACCTATGGGGAGCAATGGTAGATTGGTAGATCTGATCCCGCATAACTACAATATCCCTATCATCAGTTCGGATAATATAACACTCAAAGTAAATGAAGTGGTTTAATCCAGCGAAGACATTCTTCAGGGATTTCATCTTCAGTAACCTTTTCGACCATTACTATAAAGCCAATGATACTTACCAAGATTCAGAGGGTAAAGGTATATTCGAAAGGTTCATAGATGTATGTTCAGGTTATTTCGATACTGAGGTAATGCCCGATATAGATAATTTCATGGATTGTCTGGATGTGGATAAAGCCAATCCAATATTCCTGAATTATCTATGGGAATACTTTGGGTTCATACCTTATGCCTATGGCGTATTAACTAAGGGAGAGCCCTATACAGAGGAGAATCTAGAGAATTGGGTAAAAGAAGACAGGGGTTTTCCTACTGCTGATTTCCGATTAGTTCTAAGATACGCCATATCTTTGTATAAGATACGAGGCACAAAACGGTTTTATGAAATTCTGGGCCGTTTCTATGGAGTAACCTTTACTCTCACCGAAGTGGATGAGGGAACCAAACAAGCTGTTGCCCAGGCAATAGGGGATGGTTCTGTAAACTATGACACTATCTCTCACTTTGATACTCCTTCAGCTACCTACGATACTGAGACAGACTGTTGGGAATGCGTCCCAATGATTCTCACTATTGGTATACCAAAAGGTCAATGGGACTTTATGTTAAAGAGGGACAAAGAGATTCAGGAACAACTCCTGGAAGAGTGGAAGCTAATGAACCCAGATGCAACTGAGGAAGAGATTCAGGCCGCAAGGGAACAAATAGAATCCGAACATCTCTCTGATTACAGTGATAAGGTACGGGAGACTTTAGTAAACATTGTCAACAAATATCTCCCCGTAAATGTAAAGTATTTCGAACCAAAAGACAGTTCAGTAGTATTCGAACAAACCTCAGTAGTAATCTATATTGTATATGCTTAGTATGCCTCTAATCTCATTCTTATTCGCAACTGCTCAAGAAGACCCTAAGTTGGACAATGCAGTTCAGTCGCTAACTAAATCTTCAATTGAGTTAGCTGAAGCAGCCTCCAATTATGGGGCTTTGAAAGTAATCTTCGGTATCTTCATGGTATTGGTTCTGGTAATGGTAGTGATGTTTATATACACTATCTGGAACTTAAACAAGAAGGTATCGGTAGTTTCTGAATCTTCACAACAGGTAAAGGAATTCTTCGATGGAGCAGCTGATTCTACAGTTGGCATAACCGAGGCTCAAATATTGATTCGTAGGGAGTTCAACTGTTTGGGCCATATATTAAAGTATGCCATACTACGAATAAGATTCGAGAACCATATAGACAACAAGGAGTCTACAGTAAAGAAAGTGGAAAGCTTAGTAAACAATGAATATTCCGAACTATGTGGACTACTTTCCAACTTCACTTGTAATGGTAAATCTCTCTCAAATATCTTTGAGCCTCAGGATAACGAGGCAATAAAAGATTTGGTAATAGAACAGATATACATACCTAAGGACCAGTTTTCCATTTCAAACATGGACCAATCTGTAAGTATGTATCTCAACGGATTAAAACTAATGTACCTTAAAAAATTATAACTATGGCACGAAGATTATTGCCTATCATCGACTTTGCTCATGGGTCTGATGTAGCAGGAAAACAATCTCCTGATGGTAGACATAAGGAATACCTATGGAGTCGTAAAGTGGGAAAAGCTTTGGCAGAGCGTCTCAAACAAGAAGGATTCGAGGTAGCTTTCACCAATACCGGGGACACCGAAATCGGGCTATCTAGAAGAAAAGAAATTGCAAATAAATTAGATACTCCCCGAGGGGGTGCAAAGTTTCTGCTTTCACTCCATAACAATGCTGCAGGCATGGGGAATGAATGGTGCACTGCCCGAGGTTTTGAAATTTATACCACTAAGGGACAAACTCGTTCAGATTTATTTGCTACTGTAATATTTGAACAACTCCAAGAAGATTTTCCCATTACGGACGGCTATAAACACCGAACAGATCCTTCGGATGGAGATCCTGACAAGGAATCCAATTTTACGGTGTTGATGGGCAACAATTACTGGGGAGTACTTCTTGAATGGCTTTTCCAGGATAATCCCGACGATGTCAAGTTACTCGAAGATGATTCCGTGAATAAGAAACTGGTAGAATCGTTAACTAAAGCTCTTATCTTTATAGATGAGAATCTTGATAAATTAAAGCTGTAGATTATGCCGACTAACAATGCAACTGAGGTTGTAAAGGGTGTAGTACAACCAAGGTTTTATCAAGTATATGGTGATCTGATTGAATCCAAGGAAGTGATGGAACCCCTGGCTATAGTCGGAGGTACTGGCCCTGTTTGTGGATTCGATTGGGTAGACACTTCTAAGTCAGATGTGACTATAACCAGTATATTCAATACAACTTCTCTGGAAAATGTTCTTGGCAGGGAAATACTCAGAGGTAAGTCTCGGAGAGTATTCTTATCTAATAAGGGTAATACGGCTGGTCAAGTCTTCAATGCTTACATTACCCCGGATGGCTTATGTCACATTGCCCCTGATACTCTGACTTTCAACGGAGTTCAACCAGATGGAGGTTGGCCAAGTCTCACTAATCCCCAAAAGGTAGTGGCTTTTGTAGTGAAAGCTTCTCACTCTTATAAGGCTGATAGTAGTGATCCAGCACCAAGTATATCTAACTTCACTTGTAATTGGCTGGTATTACCAGGAGAGTTGAAGTTTGAGAACATCCTTCGTTGGGATTATAATGAAGTGATGAACATTCTGGTACAGAGCTCGGTGCCTTGGAATCAGAATACCGATACTATCATAGGGTTATACTTTGTGGGATGGGATCCATATTGGGATACTGATCCAGAATCTTCTCGGTATAAATCCATAATGGCCCAATTTAACTTCACTCTTTGCTTAGTTCCTATCCAAGGGAAATTCCCCGTTGAGCCTTGGGGAATGAGCCCATTAGAAGCTTTGGATTTAGATAGGCGAGTATCTGCTCTAGAAGAAACTTCAATTCCGGGCCAAGTAGATAACCTCACAGCAAAAGTAGATAACTTGGTGAGTTCATTGGGTTCTGGGGTGGATGTAAGCTTAACCAAAGGTGAATCAGGGGATGATGATCAGTTCATATTTACTCGCTTGAATATTAAAGGCTCTACATTTGTATCTGGTAGGAATGTAACTAAAACCATAAACAGTTCCTGGTATGAGAATGCGGATGCCTTGGGCATATTTATAGCTCCCAATATTAGTCTAGTTAACCCCACTACAGTAGTCTCAGGTAACTGGGATATAGGTTCTGTAGTATTTGAACCTGGATTGGATGGGAGTCTAGTAGTTGGAGATGCTATACCTCCGTCTGGTAAAAGCGATTGGCAATTAGTAGCCATAATCAATCCTCAATTGATAGGGGGTGATTCTAGTCTGGCCATATCCAATGGCTTCATATCTCAGAATGGGCCCGATCCCTCTTTAAGCTGGGTAATTGGTATGTACCTTAAGAGGCTGTATTTAAATAAGCAAAAACTTGAAATTGTCGATAGTGGACAGATATCCATTATAGGTAATATACAAAGCTATGCTTATTTCAAAGCCATAATGGGAGTTAATACCATTACGCTAAGAGTATTTGTACATGCGTATAATGGTGGAAGTATAGGCGAATGCTCCGTAGATTATAACTTAGCCAATCTATTTGGTAAAAACTCTAAGATGTCGGGTATTATTGATGATCTCATTAATCTCCGAGATACATCCATAGATACTACCAAAATTTATTTGGCTATGCCCACTAACTTTGAAGCAACCGATATTGATGCCACATTATCTAGTGAAAAGAACTTCCAAATTCAGAATTACAATGCTCACCTGGATATCACTACTAATAGTGTACACATGGTAGTTAAATATCGAGCAAATAGTGTGGCTTCATCTCCGGGAGATTGGATTAATATATGCCATTCTATAACATTACCTATAACCGATAGAACTCTAGACCTATACTCAGATATCATTAGGAATACTTCAGATTGAACTGACCATAGTTGAGTTGGTTAAGTGGGGCCGGGGTAAGGTTAATAATAACCTTGCTCTGGCCTTTTTCATTGTTTAAGGTCTACTGCAGCTTGTTCTAAAACCCTCTGAATGGTTTTCCTCATCCGGGAAAACATATTAACTGCAAACTTATCCCGAGGTAACTCAAAGTAATCTATAAGGTGAAGGATAGATAATTTGCCGTGAGAATCCTTGATACGAGACTCAAACCATTTAGGGGGTTCAAGTTGTATTTGCATAACTAAGTACTCATCAGGAGTAAGATGTTCTTTCATATATTCATGGAATCTTTGAGATTGTTCCTCCTTGATACGGGTTTCTTCGGAATTATCCAAAAGTTCTTTATTATTATCAAATAAGACCTCAAAGGAAGTTAACTCTTGGTTAAACTCTGCTTGCTTGGTATAAGCATTCCTCAGTAACTTACTTTTATAAGTTTGCAGGGAAGATAAGAGAGTTGCTTTCAATCTCTCCTCATCGTATTCATCTTGATATTTATTGAAGACGTACAAGAACTTATCCCAGAAGAAAGAGTTAATTATATCTGGTGTGAGATTAAATCTTCTGGAATCAACCCCTCTCGTCAGCCTACGGATTAAAGGTTTGCAGGTTTTATATAACCTATTAAACAAATCCTCATCATAAGGTTTTAATTCTGTCAATCTGTGTAGTTCACTTCCGTTGTTGCCTTTCATAGTAGTAAAGATTTTTAACAATGCAAATATAAATAATAAAGTAACAACTTGTATGAATTTTATCAAAATTATTTCACCGTCTGTGTTCAAGTATGTTCAAAGATGAGCTGGGAGAACTATATTATCTAGCAGATACTATTGATTATACATTCATGAATATTATATAATATATGAAACAAAATAGGGTAAAGAAGAGGTTAAACTCTTGTGACAAGTTTACATTCTCTATCGAGTTTCAATTGGAAGTACTTAGGTTCTTGGTACAAGGGAAAGAAGCCCTTTTATATGTCCCCAAGATAAAACCCGGGTACTTCACTCTAATTGAACACTCCATAGTAGTAGAAGCTTTGGTAAAATTTGTAAAGAAATATCAACGAATACCGAGTGAGGTTTTAATGGTTGAACAGGTTAAAACCTTGTTAGAAGGTAGGGATTATGTAGACTTGGTTACTAAGGACGATATCCCTAATATCCATAGCCTGATATCTGAGCTTTATAATAAGCCTTTGAAGGATGTGGATATTATCTTGGAGAACATACATAAGTTTATTGCTTATATTGAATTGAAGGCTTTGAACGAGGGTATGGACTTTTCAGATTACAATTCTTATGAAACCTATCAGGCTAAACTAACCAAGATTCTACAAAGTTCAAAACCTCAAAAGAAGGATGAACCTTTGCTCATGGTTAGTGGAACTGCAATGCGACAACTCATGAGAAAGGTTGACCCAGATGTGGTTCCTACTCCATTCTGGCAGTTGAATAGGTTGGGTAATGGAGATGGATATCCCAAGAACTCTCTCTTCGTTTTGATTGACCGTCCTAAACGAAGGAAGACTTTTGCACTTATCAATGTTGCTCGGGGATATCTGGCAATGAAAAAGAATGTCCTCTATATAGATACCGAAAATGGTAAGAACCAGTTAATGGACCGTATGATTCAGTCCACCCTAAATAAGACCAAGAGGGAAATGTTAACTGGTGATTATGATAAGATGGAGCAAAGGCACATGCGTAAATATAAACGTCTTGGTGTAGAGTTTATTGTGGAGCGTGTACCTGCAACCATTGCGGATTGTAATACCATTATTAACTTGGTTAGGAAACTGGAAACCGAGAAAGGTATCAAGGTGAATGTCATAATGGTTGACTATGCTGCAAAGTTAGCTTCTATTGCCCGGGATAGGGATGATGTAGAACGTATCAACAATGTATACATTGACCTGGATAATATGGGCGATGAGTTAGGGTTAGATGCCATTTGGACTGCCCAACATGTTACCCGAGAAGGTGCTAAGCATCAAGAAACCAGATACGAGGATAATGATATAGCATCCGCTATTTCTATAATAAGGAATGCAAAATGCGTCATGGGATTAAATTCTACTCAAGACGAAGAAGAGCATAACATCATGAGAATGGAAGTTGTAGTTCAACGCGATGGAGTTCCAAATGGTCGGGTAATGTTTAATATGGATCCCGAAAGACAACGGATGAAGGAATTCTCAAAAGAAGCCCGAGCAAAGTACGATGAGTCCATGGGTAAACAGGTAGATGACTTACTTAAGAAAAAGAAGAGGGTAAGTAATCCCAATGCAGACCCCGAAAAGAGAAGTAAAACCTCAGGAGATATTTAGATAAACCTTAATAATTAAAATTGTATGGCACGAGTTATTGATTCTATGGATTTAGCTAAGTTTGGAGAAGGCGTTACATCTTGTAACAAGTGTAAAAAGGTAATAGCCTTCAATAAGAAGGAAATATTTTTAGACTTAAGCTATGGTCCAGGACATGATAGAGAAGAAAGTGTTAGATGTCCTCAATGCAATTCGGTATTACATGTAGGAGAGTTTCACGCCACTGAACACATGTAATTATGGACATCCGATTATTAAAAATATTTCGGAGGAGGGCTTCCAAAGAAATATGTTTGAGAAGGCAACCCGGTAACCGGTATCAAATAGTATGTCCGATTGATGAGAGATATAGCTTGGGAGTATTCTTCCGTGAATGGGTACCTATTAGTTCAGAGAAAGCTTCTATAAGTTAGAATGAAGTTACTCCTAATAATCGGACTCTTGGGTATAGGGATGTTGATAGGTATGAAGTACCTTACAAAAACTCTTTCTTAAGGTTGGACGAAGCTAAAACAGAGTTGGTAAAGATTCGAAGAGGATATATAGTTCATCACTTAGTTCCTGAGTTATGTCAGAAGTTACCCGTCAATAGATAATAATTACCCGGCTATGTTATTCATGGTCGGGTATTTTCGTTTACGATATGAGACTTAACAGCAATATAAAAGGTTTTCCTTTGTACCATGTAACTAAAGATGGAAAGGTATATAATATAAGGCGTAATCGTGAAGTAACTATACATCCTCACTATCGTACAGGTAGAAATATAGTTCATCTATATTCGAATGGTAAAAGATATAATCTGAAAGTATACAGATTAGTGGCTGAAGCTTATATACCTAATCCAGAAAATAAACCTTGTGTATGTCATAAAGATAATAATAAATCCAACGACCGGGTTGAGAACTTATATTGGGGTACCTATAAAGAAAATTCTCAACAAATGGTTAGTGATGGTAGAAGTACAAAAGGTCAACACCGTCCTGGTATCAAACAACTCAAATGCTTCAGGAATCCTCGTTCAATACTCACTAAAGTTAGATATCAGACTTTATTAAAATGTATAGATGATAAGACTAAAATAAAGGCTTTAATTAAAGCCTGGGGTATATCAACACGTAGTATGAATAGGTATGTACATAAAATAAAGACTGGGTATTATGAAGCTTAATGGTAATTTCAAGGGTAGGCTCCATCAATACTTTATGAGGAAGATAGGAGCCTTTGACTACAGACACTCATGGATGAAGTCAGACTGCCCATACTGCGGTGGTGAGAAAAAGTTCGGCATTAACCTTTCAAACAATCGGTGTAATTGTTTCAAGTGTGGGGAGCATCCTTCTCCGATAAGCCTGGTAATGTATCTGGAGAATACGGATAGTTTTCATGAAGTATTGTCTATACTTGAATCTGGTGATTATTCTGGATATGTTTTCAAGGAAGAGAAGGTTGAGTTAAAAGGTAAGAAGGAGTTCTTTCTTCCCGATGGCTTTAAGAATATATCTATGGGTACTTCTCTATTGGCAAGGTCAGCCAGGAACTACCTTAAGAAACGAGGATTTAAGATAGAGGAGTTAGCTCGTAAGGGATGGGGATATTGTAACACTGGTAAGTATCTTGGATATATCATTATACCGTTCACGGAGCATGGGCAATTAACTTACTTTAATGCCCGATTATATATGGGCGCTGGCCCCAAATATAATAACCCAGAAGTAGATATAACTGGTTTAGGAAAGAGTTTTATTATATATAATGCAGATGCTCTAGAAATATACCGAACCGTTTATATTTGTGAGGGTGCAATCAATGCTGAAACCCTGGGAGAGAATGGGATTGCAACAGGAGGTAAAGCAGTATCTCGATGGCAGGTAAATAAGTTTATCAAAAGTCCCGTAGAGAAGTTTATAATATTGATTGACCCTGATGCCAAAGATAAGGCATTAGATCTGGCATTTAAGTTGGTGCCCTTTAAAAAGGTAAAAGTGGTATTTCTTCCTGATAATGAGGATGTCAATTCTTTGGGTAAACAAAGGACTTTAGAATATGTACGAAAGACGACTTATCAGACTTATCAAGAACTTTTATCTATAAAATCACAGTTAAAAATATAGGGAAATGATTACATTCATTTTTATTGTCTCAAGTTTAATACCCATCACCATAGGTCTTATACAATGGGTTCACTTCACAGGTGATAGCATTGATTGTACCAATACCGGTAATAAGTATAATAAATATAGGGTATACTCCAGGGGGAGAGAATACTTTTGTAAAATGGTCACGGGTTATATTTTTGGTATTATACCCGTATGGATAAAAGTAAAATATTATTATAATACAGGGTTCAATATGACTACCCGATTATGGGTTGAGAAAGATCTGGACATTATGATACAGGATATGGAATTCGGTCATGCTCAGTATTTAAAATCTCATCCGATGTTTCCCAAGCGTACAGTTCTGGTATATGAAAGTAAAGGAAAATAATATGGCAAAAAGAGAACCTTCCATACATATCTCCAGGTCTAGATTATACCAATTAGTTGTTAAGTATATAGGGGAAGACCTCGGGGGTAATAATCCCAAAGCTCATGAGTATGGGGGTATAAATTTACTTAAGAGGGTAGATTTTATTATGAACGAGGCAAGGCAATATTCCTTAGACCATCGTTCAGTAGTAAAGGGAAATAAAAAGGTACAAACCCAGGCAGTTCGTAGAGCTTCGGGAAATATAGGAGATGCAAATTTATTAGCGGATATCATCTATTCTACTAGAATCCAACTCAAACATATCGGAGTAACCAAAATAAAACAAACTGATTTACAATGGGCATCAGTAAAGGAATTGGTACCGGTTGTAAATGAGTTCTGTCAGAAGTTTGGATTTGAACCCCGTCAGGGATATATAGAGTTTGTAACTACTGGTATTAAGCTAATGTCCCAAGCAAAGAGAGTTAACTATAACTTCTGTGCTAACTGGTTACACCAGAGAGTCAACTGGATTATGGATGTATATGAGGCTGAAAAAGAAGTGAGAGAAGACCCAGCTCCTAAATATACTCGGGAAGTATATGAGAATTATACCAAGGAGATTCTCGATAGAATAGGTATCAATAATACCTATGATAAGAATCCTCAAGAGTATGTATGGTTTGTAAGGGCAAGGAATCTTGCAGATGAGATAGGAGTTGACTATGAAACCTTTGTTCAGGCTCAATTCTATGCACTGGAGTTTTGTAATGGTATACCCAAGATAGAAGACCTATCAAATGATAAGGCTCGTCAAAGGGTGATAAATTACATGGCAAAGTTTAACATTGTGTCCCGACCTAAGACAGAACATGTGGATTGGGATGCCTTCAAAAAATAGAGTTATGAAAAAGATTGACTGGGATAATGTTATAGCAACCTTTATACAAGTGTTGGCTTTTGCTATAATAATATTGTTCTTTGTATGCGGTATTTTTGGAATAATAAACATGGCTACTAAAATATGATAACTATAACCATAAAGAACTGTAATGTTTGTGAAGTAACTGGTCCAGCTAAGTTCACAAACAAGTTGTATGAAATGTTCCGGATTAAGCATCCGGACGCTTGGCATATAATGATGTATAGCAGGGCAAAGAACTGGGATGGTTATGTAAAATATATCTCAGATTATGGGCAATTCAAAATAGGCATTTTGAATAAGGTTTATAATGAATGCCGTAAAATGGGACAAAAGGTTAAAATTATAGATAATAGACCCCCGCTGGGAGTTAAACCAGTAATTCCAACAGTTATGGGGGATAAAGAACTACGGGAAGTACAAAGAGAAGCTCTAGAAAAGATACTGTATAATAAGGTTGGAGATACACCTTTCCTTATTTGTGCATCTGATTTGGCAGTTAACTTTGGAAAGACTTTAGTGTTCTGTGGATTACACCAGGCTTTCAAAAGAAAATTGAAGACTGTCTTGTTGTTAAATAGTGCAGACCTATTCAAACAGTTCAAGAAAGAGATTCCAGAGTTACTACCAGGAGAAAAAGTAGCATTTATCCAGGGTAGTAAATGTAGTGAGTGGGGTAACTTTAACGTTTGTATGGTTCAATCTCTGGCAGGTAATATAAGCCGATATCAAAAGTTCCTATCCGAAATAGATATGGTACTTATAGATGAGGCTGACGTGATTGATAACAAAACCTATAAGACGGTAATACAACACCTATACAATTCAAGAGTACGAGTAGGATTGAGTGGTACTCTTTACATGAGTGACCTTAAGAAGAAGTTGGTACACAACATGAATATCATGTCATTTATAGGTGATAAGGTAAACCAAGTAAAGTTAGTAGAGATGATTGATAGAGGATACTCTACTCCTATTATCTGTAAACTGGTATATGCCCATTACAAGTATACCAAGGATGAGGATTATCCCACCGAATATCATGAGGTAATATCTAACAATGTCAAAGCATGGAGACTCTCTTTGTCTCGGACTAAGTATAACATCCGTCGAAAGAGATTACCGGCACTCATTGTATGTAAGTTCATGGGACATTGTGAAAACCTTTATCGGTACTACGTTAAACATCTAGGGAATCAATACAACATACAATATGTACATCACAAGACAAAAGGGCGAGATGAAATTCTACAAGCTTTCAGAGAGGGGAAAATAGATATACTAATCGCTACTATGATTATTTCTAGAGGTCAAAACTTCCCAGAATTAAAGTATCTGCAGAATACTGCATCAATGGATTCTAATGAGAAGTCTTTGCAAATCCTGGGACGTCTTGCAAGAACTCACATGAATAAGAGGAAAGCATACCTGGACGACCTTCAATTCCCCGGTAATTACCTTAAGAGACACGGCAACCATCGTAAAAATTACTACTTGAAGGAAAAACTGAAGGTGATTAAGATTGAATGATAGTTTGGCGTATATACACGTATGCAGTCTGCGTATATACACATACGTACGCAGATCTTTAAGCTTAAGCTTTAAGCTAATACTTAAGCTAAGTACTTCAGCAAGCTGAAGGTTATTTCGATTTTCTAAAGAAAATCTCATAACTAATGCGCACGTGCATAAAGGGTGTACCTGAAAGTTAGTGCATATACTATTCTACATCAATGACACTGAAATACCTATTAACTATCACTTGATATCAAACTCTCAAATATATGGCGAAGAAAAAGAAAGACAAGTTAAGGGAAGTAAGGAAGGAGTTAGAGACCGGGGATATATTTGAACCCATGGATATCACTAAACTCGGTTCAGGTAATGACCCTTGTTTCGGTAAGAATTATGACCTATCAACCAAGGAATGTAAGATGTGCGGAGATTCTGAACTCTGTTGCATTAAGTTCACAGCTCTCATGGGTAAGACTCGTAAAGAGTTAGAAGCAGAAACCAAATTCAAGGATTTGGAACCTTTGGTAGATATCGAAGGTTGTAAAAAATACTACCGTAAACTGGTAAGGGAGAAACTCAGTAAGAAGGAAATACTCGATAAGCTTCAGAGTAAGTTCGAATTATCCAGGAAGGAAGCAAGAGACATTTATCGTAAATTCAACAGTAAATAACATGGTACAATTAGAGTTCACTAAAGTAAGGGAAGTAAAATCCCCCAGTAGAGCAAATGCGGGGGATGCTGGACTAGATTTTCATATCCCTCATTTAACTGCCGAGGATATCTTAAATGTTTCTATCAATCGGAATATGTGGGAATACAGGAGAATCCAAATCATTTCCGATCAGAATAAGATATGGGCAGAGTTACAACCTCATGCCCGAATATTAATCCCTTCAGGCATAAGAGTTCTCATCAATCCCCGGGAATCTATGTTAATGGCCGCAAATAAATCTGGGGTATCAACCAAAGAGGGCTTGATATATACTGCTGAGATAGTTGACAGTCCCTATACTGGGGAGATGCACATAGGTATACTTAATACCAATCCTTACGTAGTTAGAATACCTTTGGACAGTGATAAGAAATTAATGCAGTTCATTCATGTGCCTATTATACTTTCCACTCCCGTAGAGATAACCTTAGGGGAGTACGAAGAAAAAGCTAAGGATTGGGGAACAAGAGGAGACAAAGGATTCGGAGCACACGATAACAAGTAAAACCATGGATAGTCGTGATATAAAAGAAGAACCGGGAATCATTCCTGAACATAAGTATCTCGAGGAGATATATAGAATGCAAAAGAACCTTCTATCAGGTTATATAGGTATAGAAGGATTACCTCAATACCCAGTAGATATCAATACCAAGGCTTCTCAGACTTTGTTAAAGGATTTTACTGCAAGGGTTATTGAGGAGTTATCCGAGGGGTACGAATCTTTCGAAAATGTAATGTCATTGTTCGAAGCTAATCACTCAAAGTTGGTAAGATCCCACGGGGATTGTATAGAGTATACAGAAATACTCAATCACTTACAGAATGCTAATGAGGAGAATGCTGATGCTATCCACTTTTTTATAGAACTGCTTATATATGCCAACATTCAACCCGAGGATATAATGACATATATGGAGAAGTGGGTAAAGGACAACAATTGTACTCAATCAGTAGTAGACTCTCTAAACAATATCCACGATGATATTTTGCGTACAGCCATGAATATCGGGGTAATGTGGATAATGGACGAAAACGATATCAATGTTATATTCCACAACAATGCCACAGAACTTACTAAGTGGTATGAGAACATGGATTCAGAAACACATCTGGATTATAACACTAAGTTACTCGTGGGTGGTAGGTATTTCAATCATGTAGAGTACTCAGTAAATTTCCCATACCTATTATGGAAGATAACTCACCATCTGAACATTGCTCGCAACTTCTTGAAGAATAAACCTTGGAAGCAATCCCAAGTAATGACTCAGGAGTTAAAGTATCAGTCAGAGTTGGTAAAGGCTTTCATTTACTTCTGCGGATATCTTGGATGGATAGGTATGGGTTCAAACGATGTATTCTACATATATTTCAAAAAGAACCATATCAATATGTTCCGTCAAAAATCGAAGTATTAGTATGAACATAGTTAAGGCAAAGAATCCGGTTAAGGCCTGGGAATATTTAGTAGAAGGATTCCTACTGAAAAAACCCGAATGGTTTGGAGAAGGAGTTGGTTATAATATAACCAACTCTCTTTTCACGTACGATATGTGCATAGAGATAGAAGAAGCCAAGTTTAATCCTAAGTTTGACTTTGGTAAGTTATTCTGCTATACCATGACTAAGTGGACTGGTTTAATAACCAACTACTTTGATTTGGATGTGCTTGATGAAGCTAAGATTATGATAAGAAAGTTGGAAGAAAATAAGGTAGTGAATAGAAACTACCATATAGGCTTTCACTTTGCAGATAATCATAATAGCGGAAAGGGATGTCTGGTGGGGGGAATATTCTCTCGTAAAATAGGTGTAGAAAAACCCGAGATAACTATCATTCTACGTTCATCAGATGTAGTAACCAGATTGCCTATGGATATGCTGTTATTCTGTAGACTCGGTGAATATGTATACGGGCACACTGATTTCAAACTGGTACTGATTTTGAAATCAGCCTTTGCAGACGATACAGCCATACTTATGTACAACAATCATAAGGATATAAAGAAGGTAATGAAAGGCTGTGAAGATGTAGAACGTAAGAGAAAAATACGCAAATCATTCAAGAGGTTAATGACCAGTGATGAGAAGGTATATAAGACTTACGGTCATAGTTTCAGAGCTTTCAAGGCTTTGAGGAAAGATATCTCTTATAAACGCAAGTCAATGACTGCGGGTGAATTAGAGATTGGTAACTGGGATGGGATTCCTCTCCCATACCCCTGTTCTTCAATACTCAAACGAAACGAGATAAAGAAGACCTACTTAAAGTTTACCAGTAAGTATGGGCTTAAATTAAAGCTGGAAAGTGAAGGTAATGAAGGCAAAAGAAAGAAGCTACTCTCATTTGGAGCATCAGAGGGAGAGCCAGAAGAAGTTGGATATCAAATACCAGGACAAGAAGATGAGTAAGCTCAAAATAAAGGGTAACTTGTTGCAGTTCAAAACCAGTATGAAAGCTTGGGAAGGACTCAACAGGTTATTCCTGTTCAATACCGCTGGTTTGGACATAGAAAGGATTGGTAAAGCTCAGTATATAAATGATTTAGTCATTAGTATTAAAGAGCCTCTGGTAGACCCTGATTTTGATTTCGGTAGGCACTTCAACTACACCATGTCAAAATGGAAGTCCTTAGTAGCTAACTACATTGATGAGAATAGTTTGATTGACTTGAGACAGGAGGTCAATACAGCTATGAACTCAAGGAAGATATTCAATATAGGTTATCAGTTTAATAATAAACATGCTTACGGGAAGAACTGCCTATTATCCATGACAGTGTCTAAAAAGGCTGGTATGGATAAACCCATGATAACAGTATTCATGAGGGCATCAGAAGTTACTAAAAGACTTATATGTGATTTACTCCTCATTCAACGCATGGGAGAGTATATATTTTGGAATGGTCAGAAGTTTCAAGTATCAATACATTTCAGTCAGATATTTAATGATGATACCGTATTACTAATGTACCATGCTCATGAAGATTTACTAAAGCTAAGTGATAAACTCGGTATATACGACGGGAATTGGTATGAGCGATTAAAGTACCTACTAAAAGTAGACCCTGACAAGATAAAATACAAGGTACATAAAAGAGCTTTGAAAGTACTAAGACCAGAATTATTCAAGTACCCAAAAACTCTGGCAAAATATTGTACACTCGGTAGTGAAGACTGGCTACCATTCTAAGATAGGGAAGTCTATTGAATTGCAAATACCAATGCAATGAAAATAGAAGTAAAGAAATCTCCTTATACCAGTAAACTCGGTGGAGATATAGATATAACTTTTTCCACGGATGACGGATGGTTATTTAATACAGTAGCCAACATCAGTGTAAAAGATTTAAGGCAGCTTAAAAGAAAGATAAGGAGGTATCTAAATGAAGTACGAGAGGAAAGGTAAACCATATTTTGGAGTGGAGATATCAGAGAGTAAATATCCCGATAGGAATGGCAGGGATATAGAGTTATCTATATGTATCAATACTCATCATTGGGTAGGTCTTCCCAACCTGAATATTCAGGACCTAAAAGAACTACGAAAATCTATAAGAAAATATATTAAAAATCACGAACAATGAGAATATATTCGAACCCTTACGAATTGATGTCTGAGACGGCAAGAAATTTGTATGAGATGGGTAATGAGGTAAAACCCAAGACCTATCAAAATAAAGTTATTGAAGGTGAAGATGATTTCATTACCAAAGAACTTATATGTGAGCAGTACTGTTTAACCCGTATGGAAGATCCGGCTCCTTTATTTGTATTCACTAAGTCTCAGGATTGGGCAGATGCAGAGTTCAAGGAAAGAATAGACTCAGAATCTACTAATCCGGGTGAAGCATGGAAATTACGTTCTGAAGTATGGGAGGAATTCCTGGTAGATAGTAAGTTTGACTACACTTATAGCGAAAGGATGGGTGAGGTAGTAAGCTACCAGGGTGTTATAACAACCAAGCTATGGGCTGTTATCAATTTGCTCCAGGATGATAATGATACTCGTAAAGCTATATTAAATATTTATGGTGAGGACAATAAATTAGAAGATTCTGATGCAAATCACTTGGATGGTAGTATGAGAATACCCTGTTCTATGTACTACGACTTCCTGATCCGAGAAAATGCCCGAGGGGAGAAGCAATTGAATATTTGTTATCACCAAAGGTCATCAGATTTTGTAACCCACTTCGGAAATGATGTATATCTGGCATGGAGACTCATGGAATACGTAGCTAGAGAAGTGGGCATCAAACCTGGTTATCTCTATCATACTATTGATAGCTTGCATAGTTATAAAAAGGACTGGGTAAAACTCAAAACTTCTATCCAGACCGAATTAAGGTAACAAAGAAGGTAACGGTGGTTGAACTTAGTTTCTTTTCTGTCAAGCCGAGATTAGTAGTAAAGCCGTTACCTTCACCTGGACCCATAGCTCAGTTGGTAAGAGCAGCTGACTCATAATCAGAAGGTCGGGGGTTCAATCCCCTCTGGGTCCACTTATGAATCTTTACTTTGCGCTGTGGACAACGAGTCCTGATTCATTCCCAGGTACTGGACGGTAGTGATATAGACTGGTACCTAATTTACGGAAGTAGCACAGTCCGGTTAGTGTACTTGCTTTGGGAGCAAGGGGTCGCAGGTTCGAATCCTGTCTTCCGTACAGGGCTATAGCTGGGTCATAACAGGAGAAACGACCTCCAGCTAGCAATGGGCAATAAATCGGTACGAGATACCAAAATCCCATAATTAAAGTCGAAGGCTATAGCATTAGGAGGTGAGCGAAGAACAGTAACTCATCTCCCCTTTTTATAAAGGCTCGGATGGTGAAACAGGTAGACACGCCGGACTTAAAATCCTGTGACCAGCAATGGTCGTGCGGGTTCGA